>ERZ1292645.7-Hain-H14-02um-R2-7-length-145797-cov-13_pt1 | contig 145797 bp, 144 predicted proteins | sample MGYA00564401_ERZ1292645 | MGnify/ENA primary metagenome ERZ1292645 (study PRJEB36523, sample SAMEA6512644) | groundwater metagenome | collected 2019-01-09 | study: AquaDiva: Metagenomics assemblies of 32 groundwater samples | reverse complement strand
ACCGCCGTCCGGACGTCCGCGCGACGCAGGCGCGCATCCGCGCGGCCGACGAGCACGGGGCGGCGGCAATCGCCGCCGCGCGCCCGCAATTCCAGATCGCCGCCGCCTTTGGCGCTCCTGATGCGGCGATCGCCACGCTTCTGGATGTCCGAGCCCTGGCCTGGGCGGCCGCCGCAAGCCTCTCGCACGAAATACTCGACGGCGGCGCGCGCAAGGCGCGCATCCACGTGGCGACCGCCGACGCCGACATCGCAGACATCACCTATCGCCAGACCGTGCTCGTTGCCTGGCAGGAGATCCGCGCCGCGGTGGCCGACACAGCGTCGGCGAGACGAAGCTTGGAGGCTGCCGTCGCCGATCTGGATGCTGCCCGAGCTGCGCTGTCGGCCGCGGAGGCTCGACACGCCGCCGGAGTGGTCGACGGCGCTGGGCTGGCTGCGGCGCGCTTGACGGTCGCCGACGCCGAGCAAGCCGTCTGCGATGCACGCCTGCGCCTCGGGTTCGCCCAAGTGGCGCTGATCCTCGCGGAGGGTCCGGCATGAGCGATCGGATGATCGAGGCGACCGGCCTCAGCAAGGTCTACGGCGACGGCCCGCATCGCACGACCGCCCTGCATCCGACCGACTTCCACATCTCCCGCGGCGAGTTTGTGATGGTGGCTGGACCGTCGGGCTCGGGCAAGTCCACCTTACTCGCCCTAATCTCGGGCCTGCTCACCCCGACGGCGGGGGGCGTGCGCGTGCTGGGTCGCGACCTACGCGCGATGACGCGCGACGCGGTGGACAGCTTCCGGTTGGAGCACTTCGGCTTCGTGTTCCAGGGGTTCCATCTACTGCCAGCCCTGACCGCGGTGGAGCAGGTGAGCATCGTGCTTGAGCGCCAGGGCCTCCAGCGCGGCGCCGCCATCCGCCGCGCGGCCGCCGCGCTGGAGCGCGTAGGCCTCGGCCGCCGCCTCGACAACCGGCCGGGCGAACTGTCCGGCGGCGAAAAGCAGCGGGTGGTGATCGCCCGCGCGCTGGCCAAGCAGCCACAAGTGATCTTCGCCGACGAACCCACCTCGGCCCTCGATTCCGAGAACGGCCGCCAAGTCGCCAGGCTGCTGCGCGCCGCGGCGCTGGAGGAGGGCTCCTCGGTGGTCTGCGTCACCCACGATCCCCGGCTGGTCGAGCACGCCACCCGCGTAGTGCGAATGGAGGACGGGGCAGTGCTGATCGATTGAGGAGGTCTGACCGCGGCGGCGTCAGCTGAAGGGGGACGCCATTGCGCCCCGGCAGCGGCAGAGGACCCCACCGCCTATGTCTGAGGGCGCGCCCGATCGAAGAACCATCCTGCAGGGCCTCGGCGGTCTGGCCGCCGCGGCGGCCCTGCCTGCGACCGCGCGGGCTTGCGCGTCTGGACACAGCTTCGTCGCGATCGGCGACTGGGGGAAGAACGGCGCCGCGCGCCAGCGGGAGGTCGCCGAGGCCATGGCCATGACCGCAGGGGCCGCGGACAGCCGGTTCGTGCTCTCTGTGGGCGACAACTTCTATCCCGCCGGCGTTGCCTCGGCGCAGGACCCGCAGTGGCGAGCGTCGTTCGAGGAGGTCTACCACCAGCCCGCGCTGCAGACGCCGTGGTACGTCGCGCTCGGCAATCACGACCATCGCGGCGATCACGCCGCCCAGATCGCCTACTCCGGGCGCAGCCACCGCTGGCGGATGCCCGCCCGGTACTACGTCGCCTCGTCCTCGCAGACCGGGGTGCACGGGCTCGACGTGTTCGTGCTCGACACGGCGCCTATGCTGCCGATGCACGGCGAGTTGGTCGCCCAAGCGATCCGCGGCAGCTTCACCTGGGGGCGGCGCGACGACCAGCTGACGTGGCTGGACAGGGCGCTCGCCCGGTCGACTGCGCCCTGGAAGGTGGTGGTCGGCCATCACCCGATCCACAGCGGTGGTCGGCACGGCGACCCGTCCGAACTGGTGGCTGACCTGAAGCCGATACTTGAGGCCCGCGGGGTCCAGGCCTACCTCGCTGGCCACGATCACGTCCTGCAGCATGTGCGCCGGGGGCCCGTGGACTACATCGTCACCGGATCGGGCGCTTCGGCCGGGTCCGTCCGCACGGTGCAGGGAACCCGGTTTAGGGCGAGCCGTGAAGGTTTCGCACTCTTCACGGTGCAGCCTGAGACGATGGCCCTTGAGTTCCGCGACTTCGCGGGCCGCTCGCTCTATCGCGCCGTCCTGCCACGATTGAGGGTGTGAGATGCGCGCGATCGTGCACTCGTTGTTCGAGAGCCAGCTCGGACCCTTGATCCGCACCGGCCGCCTTCGATTCGTGTTCGCCGACGGCGCCGCCCTCGACTTCGGGGACGGCGCGGGGCCACAGGTGATCGCCCGCTTCACCGACGGCCTAGCGCCCTGGGCGCTGTTGCTCGATCCCGATCTGCAGACCGGCGAGCTCTTCACCGATGGGCGCCTCGTGATCGACGAAGGGACCGTCTATGACTTCCTGGAGTTGGCCCTCCGTCACGCCGACGAGATCGAGACTGCGCCGATGGGTGTGGCGCTGGAGCGCCTGCGCGACCGGGCGCGCCGCTGGTTCGGAGGCAACGATCGGCGGCGCGCGCGGCGCAACGTAGCGCACCACTACGATCTCGACGATCGGCTCTATGCGCTCTTCCTCGATCCGGAATGGCAGTATTCGTGCGCATACTTTGATCGCGAGGACGCCACATTGGCGGAAGCTCAGGTCGCCAAGATGCGCCACATCGCTGCCAAGCTCGCCCTGGCCGGCGGCGAGCGCGTGCTCGACATCGGGTGTGGTTGGGGCGGCCTAGCTTGCCATCTAGCCGAGCGCGCAGGCGCAGGTTCGGTGCTGGGCGTAACGCTCTCAGACGAACAGGCTGCACGCGCCCGGGACCGCATAGAAGCCCGCGGCCTCAGGGACCGCGTGGAGGTGGCGTTACGCGACTTCCGCGACGTGGACGGAACGTTCGACCGTATCGTATCGGTCGGCATGTTCGAGCATGTGGGCCTCGCCCACTACGACGCCTTCTTCCACACCTGCGCCGATCGGCTGCCCCGGCACGGCGTCATGCTGCTGCACACGATCGGGCTCGACGACGCGCCCAGTCTCACCAATCCCTGGATCACCAAGTATATCTTTCCCGGCGGCCATCTGCCGGCGCTATCGGAAATCTTGCCGGCGATCGAGCGCGCAGGTTTGCTCGTGACGGACATCGAAGTGCTGCGGCTCCATTACGCCAAGACCCTGCGGGCTTGGCGAGAGGCCTACATGACTAAACGGTCTGAGGCGGTCGGACTCTACGGCGACCGCTTCTGTCGGATGTGGGAGTACTACCTCGCGATGGCCGAAACCGCCTTTCGCTTCGAGAAGGTCGTGGTCTACCAAATCCAGCTCGCACGGCGGGTGGACGCGCTGCCGATCACACGCAACTACATCGCTTCCAACGAGGTCCGCCTCGCCCGCGCGGACCGCCAATGCATCGACTGTGGTGGTTGAGCGCGGCCCCGCTGCGGCAGCCAAAAAATGCCGCGACAGTTGAGGCGTTACCTCCGTGGCGGCGTCGATGTGATGGGGTGGGCCTCTTGAGGAGTAACCACATGACATCGTCCCTGAACGTTGCGATTTTCGCTGCCGCCAGCTTGCTGGCGACCGGCGCGATGGCAACCCCAAAGCCTGGGTCGGCTACCTACGCCGGGCACGAGCTTGCTGCCGGCGCGAAGTTGAGCCTGGCGCAGGCCCGTGCCATCGCCCTCAAGGCCCGACCGGGCAAGATCGTCGACCAGGAACTCGAAAAGGAGAGCGGGGGCAGCGGCCTGCGCTACGCGTTCGACGTCAAGAGCCACGCCACGACGTTTGAGGTCGGCGTCGACGCGATGACCGGCAAGGTGCTGGAGAACGCTCGCGAGAGCCCAGCCAAGGAAGCCGCCGAAGCCAAGGCCGAGAAAGTTGGCGCCAAACGATAGCCGCGTGCATTAAGCGGGATCACCGTTTTACCTGTGGATTGCGGCGCGCTCTCTTCCTGCTGACGTCCACAGGTCCCTTTCGTCCCTAAGCTGGATCGCCATGAACCGTTCCGAACTTCACGCGGCGGCCAGTAAGGTACCCGCGGTCACACTCGGCTTTTGGCTTATCAAGGTGCTCGCCACGACGCTCGGCGAGACCGGCGGCGACACGGTGAGCATGACGCTCAACCTTGGCTATCTGGTCGGCACGGCGATTTTTGCGACGATCCTCGTTGTGCTGGTCGCCGTGCAGATCCTGGCGAAGCGCTTCCACCCGTTCATGTACTGGGCGACCATCATCGCCTCGACCACCGCCGGCACAACTATGGCGGACTACGCCACGCGTTCGCTGGGAATTGGCTACCCAGGGGGGTCGATGCTCCTGCTGGGCTGCGTGCTAGTTTCGTTGCTGGCCTGGCGCTTGGTGGTGGGGAAGGTGGAGACCGACACGGTCGACACGCCGAAGGCGGAAATCTTCTACTGGTTGACGATCACCTTTTCGCAGACGCTGGGCACAGCACTGGGTGACTGGACAGCGGACACGGGCGGACTTGGCTATCTCGGCGCGGCTGCGATCTTCGCCGGCATGCTCGGCGTCGTGGCGGCGTTATTTTTCTGGACGCGCCTGAGCCGGGTCGTGCTGTTCTGGGCCGCATTCATCCTGACCCGTCCACTCGGCGCGGCGGTAGGTGACTTTCTCGACAAGCCTCACGACCATGGCGGGCTCGCCATGAGCCGGCCAATCGCCTCGGCTGTACTCGCGATTGTAATTGGGGCGCTCATCCTGGTTTTGCCGCAACGACCGGGGCGCCATCCGACCTCCGTCGCCCCTGCGTAGTGGCTCCCGGGGGAGAGCCCGTCCGGTACTCCAAGTCGAAGGCGCGTCTGCAGCTTGCGTGGCAGGCTACAAGGTGCAGCGCGGTTTCCGAAGGTACAGTCATGTCGGGCAGCCCGGCGGGCACACCGGGCTGTGACCGGCCCGGCTCACGCCTCCACGCCGTGGGTCCACTGCCATGCGTCTGCGCGGTGCTTGGCGATCCGGTGTCAACGAGCGGCCCAGAACTTGCCGCCAGGTGTCAGGGGTCGTTCGCGGGCGGTGGACTATTTGCGAGGCTCGCGCTTTGGCCCGTTTCTAATCGTCCGCGTGACTCCGGGCCCATCCAGACATTTCCGATAACGTATCGACGTTGATACCCTTTAATCCCCTAATAATCATAGCCTTAGGATACATATTTTCGCATAAGATATGTTAGGCGCGAAATCTTTGTCGCCTTTCTCCTCGTATTAGGCGCCGGTTTGCTGACACACCCTTTGGCAGGCCGCGGCTAGCTGCGCAGGCATGATGGGCTTGGTGACCACGGGAAATTGCGACTGCCCATTCAGCATGTCCGAATTCGCAGTCACGAACACCACGGGTATGTGAGCCATCTCCGCCAGGATTGCGTCGACCGCCTCAAGGCCGGTGCCATCGACGATCCGCAGGTCCGCGGTGATCAGATCGGGGCGATGGTCTTTCGCGCACTGCAGAGCCTGACGCGGCGATGTCGCCCAATCAAAGCTCTCAAAGCCCTGTTCACTGAGAAGCGCCTCAATCTCGATTGAGATCAGAGCCTCGTCCTCGATGATCAGTACATGACGTCCGACCGCCCAGCCCACGGCGTGATCCCCTGGCCCTTCTTAGTTGCGCCTAGAAGAATGAATCAATTGTGGAATCTCCGCCAGCGACTTCGTAACCGATCACCAGGAAGCGGCGCGACGTATCAAATTGCCCGGTTTCCAGTTGCGGAAGGTCTTGAGGCCCAAGCGCGTCACTGGCCCGACTTAGGTAAATCCTCAGCGGTCAAGAAGTCTGCCGGAGTTACGCCCATGGCCTCTGCGAGCCGCGCCAGAATGGCGACCGTTGGACTGCTGGTCCCACGCTCGATCCGCCCCAAGTGCCGCATGGCCAGGCCAGCCTCACCGGCAAGGTCCTCCTGGGTCAACTTGCGCGCCAACCTGAGACGCCGCACGTTGCGCCCGACGACCCTATTCCAATCCATGCACGATGGATTTAACGGTGCGTCGACAACTTCTAGGACATATATGTCCTATCAGTGGGATGGCGGTTGGATTTGGCCCCCGAGGAGAGGTTTCACATGGGCTCGGAGCCAGCTCAGGTCGATATCCACGTCGGCAATCGCCTTCGGCTGAGGCGTCGGCAGCTCGGCATGAGCCAGGAACGCTTGGCCTGCGGTCTTGGCCTGACCTTCCAGCAAGTCCAAAAGTACGAACGTGGGGCGAACCGCATCAGCGCTTCAAAACTCTATGAGGCAGCCCGATGTCTGGAGGTGCCGGTCAGTCATTTCTTCGAAGGTTTGACGGATCCGGCGACGCCCGATGGCGACGCCTATGCGAAGACCTGGAGCGGAGTGGTCGAGGAGCTTCTCGCGGAACCCAACGGCAACGCGCTGGCGGAGGCCTTCCTGAGCATCCGAAGGCGAAGCGTCAGAAAGGGTCTCGCCGACCTGGCTCGGGAGATCGCCGCCAATGATGACCCGTCGCCCAATCCCAAGGGCCGGTCAAAGCCCGAGTGAGCAAGTGAAGTTTCCTCGCAGAGATTTGCTCTTAGCGACGCCCCTGGCTGGCCTGGTCGGCGTGATGACCTGCATTCTGGCGGACGCGGCCGACGCATGGATGGCGTTTTGGGTGGTGAGTTCGGGCTTGGCGATAGCCGCCTACCTGGTGATCGAGCGCTTCCGACCGCGTGCGTAACGGGCCGTACCCCCGCGCTAGCCGCCTGACTTGGCTTTGCGATGTACGATACGGACGTCGCCTGGCATCCGGCTTTCGACATCGCGGTGAAGCGCCCTGATGGCGGTGACAACGTCGATCTCTTCAAGGAGCGTCGGCCGCTCGCGCGAGAGTTCCATGAGTTCATGTCGCGCATACGCGCCGGAGGCCACCTTCAGGAATCGCTCGATCCGGGCATCGTCGCCCGGGAGGCCGAGGAAGACCGCCTCTCGCCAGGCCTTGGTCAGGTCATGCCGGACATGCTGCTCATTCCAGCCCTCGCTGCGCCCACGACTGAGGAGGTAGGCCTTAAGGATCAGCTCCAAGGCGTAGCAACAGCTCGCTATAGGGATCTCACCCTGGATATCTGCGCCAACCGCGGCCTCGGCAGAAACTAGGAAACCCGCGGCGTTCGCCAGGAATGTGCGCGCAAGCGATTGGGGCCCGTCCGTCGTGGCGTCCGAGGGCGCGTGGTCATAGTGTTCGCTGAACCAGGCGGCGAAGTCGCCGACCGCCTCCGCCGGGGTCCCGAACGGTCCCCGCGGGGGCATGTGGCATTCGTGCCAGAACCATCCCCAGCGCCCGCCGAACAGATCTTCGGTCTCAGATGTGGACTCGAGGACCTCGACGTCGAGGTCTTCGCACGTGATGTGCACGGTGAACTCCTGCGCGACGGCGCCTGCAGGGAGCGTCGGTCGCCGGGAGTCTATATTCAAACTATATCGACGCTATATTCGCCGTCTGAGCGGTAGCCCTCCGCCCACGAGGTCATCGCCAGTTCGCCGCTGACCGGTTCCGGGAAGCCGAGATCGCGCGGCCCCTCCTGGACTCTAGGCGCGCGGCGGCATCACTGCCGCGTCCAGCCGGCGATGGATCAGCGACACCAGCGAGAGCAGGTCCTCGGCGTCCTCGAGGCTCATGTCCCAGCGGATTCTCGCCTCATGGGCGGTAGGATTGCGGAACATGCCGAACGTCCCGATCACGAGATTGGCGAAGCCTCGCTGTTCGTCCTGCTCGCTCTTGGTGCGGCGAGGATTGATGGCCAGCATTGGCGCGTCGCCGCCGAGGGCGCGGTTGATCAAGGTGGCGCCGTCGTCCGTCAATCCCGTCCGGGCGCGCAGCTTGTCGCCGACGCTCTTCACCGCCTCCAAGACGGCGTGAAAGTAGTTCTCCGCGAGCCATTCGGGGCGGCAAAACGCCAGGACGTCGGGATGGACGTTGCGCCGAAGGAGATCAGCCTTGAGATTCCGAGCCCGTTTCTCGGCTTCGGAAATGGTCGCCGCTGCCTTGCCCGTGGCTAGCGTACCGGCGGCGTCCACCTCCAGGCCCATGAAGGCGAGCGCCTCGTTGAGGCGCAGGCGAAGGGGCTCATAACCGTCGCGGTTACCGAGCCAGCGGGCCGGGGCCATGGCGCGACGGATGAATTCCAGGATGCCGGTGCGCTTCTGGCGGCGATTCTGGTCTGCCGCGAAAGCCGCAAGGAGGCGATGTCGCTTCGTGGCGGTCGGGTCGGGGTCGCCCATCTTCAGGGTGTTGAGGATGTGACCGATCTCGCTGCCGCTGAGGCCGATGGTCGTATCCCCCAGTGCGGCCGCGATCCCCTCAACTTCGATCTGTGAAAATACGGCCATCCCCTCCCCTTTCCGTCGAAGGCCGGACGCCTGCGATCGACGGGATTACCAAGCCCTGCAGGTTTTCCACGAGCGTGCGCTGCAGCGTCTCCGTCGTGACGCCGCGCAGCCGCGCGAGATCGGGCAACATCTGGGCGACGTCGGAAGGGCGTGAGGGCCGCCCGTCGGCCTGGGTGAATGGGCCATCGGTCTCCGTCAGCAGACGGTCCAGCGGTAGGCTCGCCACGATCTCGCGGTGTCGCTGTTGGATCAGCATCGGGGCGTTGATCGAGAAGTAGCAACCGTATTCGACAGCCCGCCGGGCTTCGGACCTCGAGCCGGTGAACCAGTGCAGGACCACCCTGCCCCGGTCCGGCGGCAGGTGCCGCTCAAGGTGGTCGAGCACCTGGCCAACCGCGCGGACGCTGTGGACGGTGAGGATCTTCCCGCCGGCGTCCGCGCAGCCGCGAAGGACGCGCTCGAAGACCGCCTTCTGGTCGTCGAAGGACCGATAGAACCGCGGGCCGGCGTCGAGGCCGACCTCCCCGACATAGGTGGCTTCGGGCAGGAGCTGCTCCCAAAGCGTGATCTCCGACTTGCGGTCGGCGACCACCTGCGGATGGAGGCCCAGGGCGACCCGCACGTGGGAGGACCGGCTCGCGAGCTCCACGTTCCGCCGCCACGCCTTGGGCGTCGTCGTCACCGCCAGGGTCGCCACCTGGTCCCGGTCGCACTCGGCGATCAGGGCCTCATGGTCAGGGTAGAGGTCGAGGTGGCAATGCAGGTCGATCAGCTTCGGCGTCGCGGTCGTCATCAGAGGGGCCTTGCCACAACCCCGGCCAGCAGTGCGCCCACCTCGTCCAGGCCGTTCACATAAACCTGTTCATAAGCGCCAAGCTCGGCCAGCGCATCGTTCAACGGGCCGGGCAGATGGATCCGGAACCGTGCGGAACCGGGCCGCGCCTTGTGCCGGGCGATCGCCAGCTGGAACGAGCGGACGTGCTCGCCTTCCGCCTTCGCCGCATCGAGCGGGGCGGCCCGCAGATCTTGCAGGGTATAGGTCGTGTCGTCCGTCCCGAGCCCGGCGACCAGGGCCGCGCGGCGGATGAGGCAGGGGACGCAATGGCCACAGTGCTGCGGCGGGGAGCCGGACCAGCGCGCCTTGGCCGGCGAGCTGCAGGACATCGTCCCTTTCGCCGTGCGTTCGAGGAAGACACGATCGGCGCAGCCGGCGACCATCTCGCCCTTGGTCTGGTGGCGGTAGCGGTTGTTGAGGGTGGCTCTGATGCCCAGTCGACCGAGGAGCTCATTCCATCGCGCCATGTAGAAGGGATGCGTCGTGCGGGTGCTGAGCGATCCCAGTCGCAGGGGGTCGAGCGGCACATTCAGAGAGATCAGCCCGTTCTCGGGCACATGTATCGTAACGTCGTCCTTGATCGCATCGGCGGCCAGGGCCGCCAGGGCGAAGAACAGGAAGGATCGGCCGCGAAGCGAGTTCTCGACGCCTGAACCGGCCACGGCGTCGGTAGGAAAGCCGACGCGGGCCCGAAGGTGCATGAACCCCACCTTCGGGTAGTGTTTCTCCAGGCGGTCGCCGCAATAGGTCTGGTGGGCGCTCGTCACCCCATCCCAGTAGTGGCTGACGAACAGCGGCGCACGGCCGTCGGCCAGCAGATCGATTGCGCCGATGAAGCTGTCGAGCCCGCCCGAGAACAGGCAAACGTCCGACGGCCGATACATCGCGAGCCGGGTCGGCGCTGGCGCGAGACGCTTCAGCCCCGCCGGGCGCGCTCGGAAGCGTAGCCCCCACCGGTCGCCGGTGAGGAAATTCAGCATACGGACGAGCAGGTCTTCAACCGAAGTCCACAGCGCCGGGTCGGAGACGGGAACCTCGAGGGTGATCTCGCGGGTCCAGCCATCCTGCGATTCCGAACGCCGATTGATCCGCGTATCGGCGGCGGTGAGGGTCGCGGCCAGCACCCCGAGGTCGACGGCGATCTCGCTCGGCCTCAGCCCCACCGCCGCCAACTGGTCGAGCGCATGGCCCAGGCCGAAATCCAGCCGGCGGTCGGCCGCAATGAACGAGATCTCCGTCTGCTGCACGCCCGGGGCGCCGGGAATCCGCGCGCGGTCCCGGTCGCCCAGCCGGCATATGACGCTGTGAGGTCTCATGCGTCGTCTCCCAGGATGGCCAACATCTCGAACGCCGCCTCATAGACGCCATTCGCCGCACCGACGACCGCTCTATCACTCAGGCTCTCGACACCGCTGAGCCGGCCCGCCAGTTCGCCTCGCACCGTGCCGGCGACGAAATCGTGCAGCTGCGCCTGCAGCCGGTCGATGGCCCCGACATCGTCGGGAATGCTCACGCCCTTGGTTCCGATGTCGTTGAGGATTCTGGCTTCGATGGTGCGGGCGACCACATCGAGGAAGAACTCTTCAAGCTGCCCTGCGGTCAGGGTATCGAAAGCGCCCAGCCCTTCCTCGGCCAAGGCGTCGATCGCTTCCAGCATCCCCTGTCTGGCGATCGCTTCGTCGAGCGAACCGCCGGGCGGGCAGATCACTTCCAGGAGGGAGAGCAGCACGTCCTCGGCGGGGCGGCCGGCAAGGCCAGCCAGATCGACCCGCCGCAGCGCCTCGGCTGCCCCGTCCCGCGCGACGTCACGAACGACGCCCAGGAGCCGGCCGGCGGCCGCGCGCGCTTCCCCCATCCGCCGCGCGGCCCGCCCGCTGCCGCCAACGCCATCGCGCACGTACCGGGAGACCCCCCGGGCGAGCGAATCCCGGTTCCCGGTGCGGGCAAACTGGTTGAAGGCGATCCGCGCGCCGCGGAACGAGCCCGCGCCGCTGAGGTCCGGCGCGTTGCGCGGCGGACCTGACGCCGCCGCCGGATCGACCGGGCCCGCTTCCGGCGCCGCAACGCCGGTGGCCGGGTCGTCGACCCAACTGGGGATCAGGCCTATCTGAGGCCCGCCATAGCTGCTGGAGGTCCCCATCAGCTGGGCCGCTTAAGTTTCGACGAGGCCACCGCCGCCGCCTTGAGGCCGGCGCTGGTCGCGCTCGTCGCCCAGGTCTGCTGCAGGCTCGCGAACTCGCTGACGATCCCCGGTTCGACGAACGCCCCGGCCCAGCTGGTGACCGCCCAACCGCCGACGCTGTCGATGGGAAGGCCCTGTAGGAAGCCGAGGAGCCGCCGCTGAAGGGGCGGCCGCAGACGCGCGAGAAGGGCCAGTCCCGGCACGCCCGCCGGCGCGCTGGTCAGTCTTTCCGCCGACAGGATTCGCGACTGCAGCGCGTCGAAGACTTGTTCGGCCTCCGCGTCGTTCAGGCGTCCCACCTCCCCCTCGGCCGAGCGCGCCGCCATGGCAGAACCGCTCAGGCGCTCGACCAGAGCCTCAAGATGATCGGCCGCGATGACCCCGGCGAAGAAGCTTCGCTTATCGCGCGTGACGAACACATAGGGGCGCAAATCGATGTCGGCGAGCCCCGGCTCGATTGTCGCCCAGCCCTTGGCCCAGTCGCTCTTCAGCCAATCCTCAACCTCGGGCGCCGCCGCGGAGCCGGCTTTTACTTTCCGTGAAGGGGTGGCGGCTTCGCCCTCCGGGGAAGCGGCTTCAAGCGCGGCGAGCGCGGGGACCTTGCCGTTTGCCGCCGTCGCCGCCAGGCGAGAGAGCTGCTCGTATAGGTCCGGCGCGAACCGCTCGGCGAGCATGACCTTGGCGAGCACGGGCAGCTCTATCTCATCGCCGAAGCCCCGCTCGTCGGCGATCGCCTGGCGCAGCGCCATCGAATTGAGGAAGCGTTTGATCTGGCGCGGATTGCCCCGCGTCCCGTCGGTCAGGAGCCGCGTCACCTGCGCGCTGATGCGCAAGGCCTCCTCGACCGGCTTGGGGATCACGCCGGCGAGCGCGGTCTGGACCGCCTTCCGGTCGAGGCCACGGCTAGCCCACGGTCGCCGCAGATCCTCCCGCGCCGCGGCCAGCAGCGCCTGGAACGGCGCCGCTCCCTCGCCCAGGGCGCGCTGTGTCAGGAGCAGGGTGACGTAAGCCCGCGTCTCGGCCAGGCCGAGGGCGGGAATGCGGAAAGGGACCTGGATCAGCTTTTCGAGATAGTTGCGGGCATAGGTCATCGGCCCGGAACTGGCGGGCAGATCCGGGAAGTGGCGCCGCACGGAATATTCGATCATCGCCTCGTCGGCGGCGATCACGAACGCCGTGCGCGGGACAAAGAGGAAGAGTCGGATCGCCTCGAGCGTCGAGATCGCCGTCTCGGGCAGGCAGCGGTCGAGATCGTCGATCAGCACCACCAACTGGTCGATATCGGCAGCGTCCAACAGCGCGTCGAATTCCTCGCGGAAGGCGTGCATCTGATCAGGGACCGTGTCCGGCGACGTCTCCGCCGCCTTCAGCAGGCCGCCGGCCTGCGCGGTCAGCGCCTTCAGGTTCTCCGCGGTCAGCACCTGCCCGGGGTTGGCGACCAAACCCGAGAGGCCGTCATAGAGGCTCTTCAGGAGGTCGGGCGACGGGATGCCCGTCGCCGCCGTGAACGCCAGACCGCCAGCCTTCTGGGCGACCTTCAGCCAGTCGACCCGCTTCAGCACCTTCTTCGCCGCTTCGGCGACCTTGGTGGAGGTCGGCCGGGCCCGCCGCAATTCGGCGACCAGGGTCTCGATGACGACGGTCTTGGCGTCCTCGAAGCCTTCGAACACCCAGCCGTTGAACCACAGGGTCACGACCCGCTTTTCGCCCTCGAAGGCCTGGGCCGTCATCTTCAGGACGCTCGATTTGCCGGCGCCCCAATCCCCATGGACACCGATGGTCACCGGCACGCTGGCGCTCTGACGGATCAACCGCACTACGGTGCGCGCCACCGCCTCGTAATAGAGGAGGTCGACCGCCGTTTCCTGGTCGCTGAGAAAAAGCGTTTCGGCCGGCGCAGTCATCGTGAAGGCTCACCGGTCCCTAAAGGGGCGGCGAAGCGCTTCCCCGCGTTGTCTGGAAAGACGAAAGCTAAACATTCGCCGTGGTAACAGTCCAGAAGGCGAGCTTGACCTGGGGCTTGGCTCTTGGCGAGCGTTAATCCGCGGCCATCCCGCCAAGCAACCACTCCTCGATCATCACGGCGATAGCGTCGGCTGACATCCTATCATGACGTCTGCCGTAAGCTCGCCGGTTTCCCGTTCGAGGCTGCCCTAAGTGACGAACAGCATCTTGCCCTCGAACCAGCGGCCCACCAAGCTCGCATCGTCCGGAAGCGGGACCTCGCGGCCATCGATGTCGACGTCGAGAAACCCTGGTTCCAAACCGACCGGTCGACAGGGTGTGCAAAAAGAGCTGTGGACGAGCGGGCGCCTGCCTAACCGCATCGCCTCGGCTCACGCGGCGTAGAGCGTCTGAATCAGGGGGCAGCCCGGGGGCTGCCCCGCGTCGCAGGCCTGCACGGAGTCGACTAGGACCCGCTCCATGCGCTTGAGGTCGGCGATCCGCGCGCGCACGTCCGTCAGGTGCGATGCGGCGAGGGATCGCACCTCGGCGCAGGACGCTTGCCCGCCGCCCGCGAGGCCCAGAAGGGCGCGAACCTCGTCCAGCGTGAAGCCCAGCTCTCGGGCCCGGCGTACGAAGCCCAGCCGGCCCACGTCTTCCGCGCCATAGCTGCGGTAGCGGCCCCGCCGCGGCGGGGCCGGCATCAGGCCGATCCGCTCGTAGTAACGGATCGTCTCGATGTTGCAGCCCGTGCGGCGTGAGAGTTCCCCGATCTGGATCGCTTGGTCGGCCATGGGAGCGGGGCTTTCGATTAGGGCTTGAGTCTGTAGTCGCTACAGATGGCATCCTCATCGGTGTTGGACCAGGAGATGACGGCATGACGGCGGGCAGCGGGCTTAGGGTCCGACGAGGGCGACCGAGCCAGAAGCCCGCCGAAACGGCCTTGAACTGGGCGGCGGTCGCCGCAGCGGCTGGCGCCGTCTTCGCCTGGGCCGCTTGCTGCGTCCTGCCGATGTCGCTCGCGATGGTCGGCCTCGGCTTGGGCAGCTTGAGCTGGTTTGCCGGTCAGCGGACCTGGATCACGCTCGCGGCGCTCGGCGTGATCGGCGTGGGCTGGGGCCTGACCTGGCGCCGGGCCCGAATGTGCCGGGTCGACAGCGCCTGCGCTGCACCGTCGCGGCTCGGGATCGGCCTGCTCGGCGCGGCCACGGTCCTCGTCCTTCTCGCCCTGATCTGGCAACCGGTCGTCGAGCCTTGGGCCCTGGCCCTGATCCGGGGCGCGCGCGGATGAGCGACGTGCAGATCGAGCCCCGCTCCACGCTGACCTGTCCGCACTGCGGCCACCAAGCGACCGAGACCATGCCGACTGATGCCTGCCAGTACTTCTACGATTGCCAGGGCTGCGGCGCGGTCCTGAAGCCCAAACCCGGCGACTGCTGCGTCTTCTGCTCCTACGCGGACGTGCCTTGTCCGCCCATTCAGGAAGGGCGGGCCAGCGGCGAGATCGCCGCCTGCTGCGGCGGAGCTGGCGATGGGTGAATGCGGCGCCGCGACCAAGGATTGGGCGAGCGACAGGCGTGCCTTCATCGCGCTCTGGGGGCTGCCGGGAGCCGCAATGCTCGCGGCCCTGCTGCTGGCGATGGCGGGCCTGGTGGTCGCCTCCGCCATCGGCGCAGCGCCGTTGGGCCCGCACGGTTGGAGCCTCCTCGGTGGCGCAAGCCTCGTCGGGTTCGCGGGCCTCTGGTGGGGTGGCGAGCGCCTGTGGGGCAAGTTCGGGCGGTCTCAGCCACCTCCCGCCTGAACGCCCACAGCACTGCCGTCGTCAGGACCGGACGTCCCGCAATACGCGAGGTGGGCGCCGAACAAGGGGATGTCGCACGAGCACGTGGGCGATGATCGGCGCGCCGACGGCGGCCGGCAGGAGCCAGAAGGCGATCTGGGGCAGCGCCCTCCAGAGCGGCAGGTTTCTACCATTGTCGACATAGAAGGCGGTCAGCAGGAAGACGTAGGAGGCGCCCATAGCAACGATGTGCCATCGCACCCAACCCGTCCAGCGCCGGCGCGCGGCCATGCGGCCCGCATAGGCGCTGGTCATGGTGAGGGCGCCCAGAACGAATAGCGGATAGTCCTCGGCCCAGCGCGCGATCGCCAAACCCGTGGCGGAGACGAAGACAGCGACCAAGCTCCAGAAATAGATGGTCCCGAAGGTCGAGTGCCGGCCGCGGCCCTTGCGGTTCAGCATCGCGACGGCGCCGGCTGCAGCGCAGACGAGTCCGCCCAGCACGTGAAACCCGACGACGCTCAGGAAGAGCGGCGAGGTCGAGGGAATGGGAAGCCCTGCGACTATGGTCACCTCACCAGCCATCGGCGCGGGCTCCGGTCATGACGGCAGGACCTATGGCTCTCCGCCTTGCTGTGGGCCGTCGCGCGTCGACCCTGAGGTCGCGTGGTCTTCCACCATTCCAGCCGACCTTAAGACGCGACGTCGCGCCGAGCGAGCCTTGACCTTGCGGACTGTAGTCGCAGTCATCCTCGCACCCCTCGTATGGGCGGGGAAGTCGCGGGTTCAAGTCCGCCGCCGCCAGCCACCTAACCCTGACAAGGCGCGCGGGCGCCCCGAGCCTGTGAAAACCGGCATCTAAGCGTCGCCCAGTCCAACGGCTCCGAACAAACCAAGAAGGGCTTCGTCCGCGCGGCAGCGAGGCGGGACCGCAGGATGGCGCGCCGCCGAGCCCAATCCCTCGATGTCCGGGGCCAACGCTCCTCGCCGCAAAGGTTGGACCGCCGCGTGCTCTCTGCGCGCCGCGGTCCAGACCGCCCGGGCGGCGTCGAGATTCATCACGGCGATGCCGAGGCCGACGATCAGATCCGGCCAAAGCGAGCGGGTGAACACGGTCGCGATCCCCGCCCCGATGATGGCGATGTTGGCGAGCGCGTCGTTGCGGGCGGAGAGGAACGCCGCCTTGGTGAGGCTTCCGCCATGGTGGCGATAGCGGGTCAGGAGGAAGGCGCATGATAGGTTGATCGTCAGCGCGCCCAGGCCGGTGAGAGTCAGCGCGACGGCCTCCGGCGGCGCCGGCGCTTCGAACTTCCGCCACACGGCCCACAAGAAGGCGAGCGCCGGGATCAACAGGATCGCCGCGAGCGCCATGCCCACTTGCGCCCTGCGGGCAGGGCTCCACCCAAGCGCCGCGAAGATCAGCAGATTGACCGCTGCGTCCTCGAGGAAATCGACGCTGTCGGCCAACAACGAGACCGAGCCGATGTTCAGCGCGACCACAAACTCCACGCCGAAATAGGCCAGGTTGAGGACCGCCACGAGCAGGACGGTGCGGCGTAACGGTTCGGTGAGTTGGGCCATGGGTGTCGTGTCGTCCAGGTCGCGCGCGCGGGGTAGATCGCACAGGGTCGACGGATTGTCGTCCTCGGCGCTCAACGGCTGGACCCCAGTCCAGCCGGGAGCGTCAATAAAATGGAGGCCGCAAGGAGCCCGCGCACCGCGCGTGGCGGGAAGCGCCGTCGAGCGGCCGCCGGCGCCCCAAAGGGCGCCCGAAGGGGCGGACCCGTAGGAGCCGCGTCAGCGGCGGGACCGAGCACGCCCGCCGGCCGCTCTCCGACTCGGGGCCGCGGGGGCGTCCCTGCTCGAAAATGGCGCCGAGACGCACGGCTCCGCCCTAGGGGAAGACTTCCCCCAATAGGCGCTAAGGCTTCAAGACCAGCAGCGCCAGACCACCCAAGACGACGCCGGCTAGGGTAATCACTCCATAGACCCACAGGGGCCGCGGGCGCCGCAGGCGCGCGCCCCGGCTAAGACGAGTGGTCGACTGGATCATTCAGCCATTAGACGCGATGTGGCCCAGGACGCCAAGGTCGCACCCCTGGGGGCGCCCACACCCATCCCAATTGCATGAATTCTTAATGGCATTCCTTGCAAACTGGCCTCGGAGGCCTAGATTGGAGCCATGAGCAAGTTCGACCAGTTCAAGGCCAAGCTCCGGCCCGGGCAGACCTACCGCCGGGCGGAATTGGCTAAGTGGTCGACGGCGGTCGATCGCCACCTCAAGGAAGCGCTGCAGGCGGGCGTGCTGACCAAGCTCGCCGGCGGTCTCTACTACGCGCCCAAGCAGACCGCCTTCGGAAAGGCCCCACCCGAGGACGAGACGCTGGTCTCGACGTTCCTGAAGGGCGGTCCGTTCCTGCTGGCCTCGCCGAACGCCTATAACGCGCTCGGGGTCGGCACGACCCAGCTGCACAACAAGACCGTGGTCTACAACCACAAACGTCACGGCAAGTTCGCGCTCGGCGGTCGGACCTATGACTTCCGTATGAAGCCCGCCTTCCCCAAGAAGCTCACCCACGAGTTCCTGCTGGTCGACCTAGTCAACAATCTCGACCAGTTGGGGGAGAGCGCCGAGGAGGTCCTGGGGCGCGTCAAGGCGCGCCTGGCCGCCAGTGACCGGGCGCGGGTTAAGCGGGCCGCCGAGTCCTACGGCTCCGAACGGGCCAAGAAGTTCTTCGCCCGGGCCCTGGCCGAGGTCGGGGCGCAGGATGCCGCGTGATTTCCTACACAACCACCCCCAGTTCGCCGATCTGATCCGGATCGTCGCCGACGACCAGGGCATCGCGCCGGCCTTGGTCGAGAAGGACTATTGGATCATGCAGAGCCTCTACGGCCTGCAGCAGCTGGGCCTGACCTTCGAATTGAAGGGCGGAACATCGCTGTCCAAGGGTTATGGCCTGATCAGCCGGTTCTCGGAAGACATCGACATCCGCATCGAGCCGCCGGCCGACCCGCCGGTGATGGGCGGCCGCAACCACGACAAGCCGACGCACGTCCAGAGCCGCAAGGACTTCTACGACCGCCTCGCCCAGACCATCACGATCGACGGGATCACCTCCGTCGAGCGCGACACGCCGTTCGACGACACCCGCCAATACCGGAGCGGCGGCATCCGCTTGGCCTATGCCAGCGCCAACGGCTCGGTCGAGGGCCTGAAGGACGGGGTCCTGTTGGAGGTGGGATTCGACGACGTCGCACCCAACGAAGCGCGGGACATCAGCTCCTGGGCCTATGACTACGCTGCCAGCAGGGTCCAAATCATCGACAACCGCGCCCAAGGCGTCGCCTGTTATCACCCGGGCCACACCCTGGTCGAAAAGCTGCAGGCCATCTCGACCAAGTTCCGCCAGCAGCAAGAGTCCGGTATCTTTCCGCCCAACTTCATGCGCCACTATTACGACGTCTATTCGCTGCTGCAGGACCCGACCGTCCAGGCTTTCATCGGCACGCAAGCCTACCTCGACCACAAGGCCAAGCGGTTTCCCAAGGCGGACAACCCGGTCATCGCGGAGAACGAAGCCTTCGTCCTCAGCGACCCTGACGTCCGTCGGAAACTGCAGAGGGCCTACGCAGCCTCAGCCGGGCTCTATTTCCGGGGTCAGCCGGACTTCGACGATATCCGGGCCAAGATCGCAGACTGGGCGCCGCGACTCTGAACATTCACGCGCTCGCGATCCCGACCCTAAAGGCTGACAGTCTCTAGGAGGTAGGTTTCCGCCTCGCGGCCGACCAGCCGGCTGACCTCCCTTACCCGCCGGCCATTTGGCGCGCGCTCGATGAAGATCACCACATTGATCGCCTGGGTGATGGCCCGGTACGGAATCCGCGGCGTCGCTTCGCCGATCAGGTCCTCGAGCCGCGTCAGCCCCTCCAGCGCGCTGTTGGCGTGGATGGTCGCCAGCCCGCCGGGATGGCCCGTATTCCACGCCTTGAGCAGGTCCAGGGCCGAGCCGTCTCGAACCTCGCCGATGATGATGCGATCGGGCCGCAGGCGCAGCGTATCCCTGACCAGGTCCGTCATGGTGACCACCGGCTCGGTGCGCTTGGTCAGCATCTGCACCTTGTCCTCGGCCGAGCACTGCAGCTCCGCCGTGTCCTCGATCAGCACCACGCGGTCGGCCGCGAACGCCGGCTCGGCCAGGATGGCGTTGGCCAGGGTGGTCTTGCCCGAGCCCGTACCGCCCACGATCAGCAGATTGTCACGATTGACGGCGGCCGCGCGGATTGCGGCCGCTTGGCCGGCCGTCATGATCGCCTGCTCGACGTAGTCGTCGAGGGTGAACACCACCTCGGGGCGCTTCCGAATGGCGAAGGCGGGGCTCGGCACGATCGGCATGAAGGCGCCCTGGAAGCGCTCGCCGGTCTCCGGCAGAGTCGCGCTGACCCGCGGCCGGTCACGGGTCACGACCTCGCCCACGTGGTCCGCCAAGAGGCGGAGGATTCGATCGGCGTCAGCGCTGGCCAGGCTCTGCCCGGTGAACAAACGCCCCTCCCCTATCCTGTCGACCCAGATCTTGCCGTCCGGATTGACCATCACCTCGACCACCATACGGTCGGCGAGCGCCGCGGCGATGACCGGACCCATGGCCTGCTTCAGCGCCGCGACCTTGCGGTCCTGAGCGATCGGGTGCGAAACGGCCATGGGAACTCCGGGTGTACGTGGGGAAAGCGACTAGGCGGCGCCAGGCAGGCTGTCGTCCTCTTCGGGCCGCAGATTTTGGATCGATTGCGGCGCCATATATTCATCGGCGTCGATCGCCTCTGGCGGGGCGGGTTCGGCCGGCGCCGCGATCGGCGTGATAGCCTGGTGCGGCGCGGGCGCGGCCTTCACCGGCCTCACGCCCTTCCAGTCGATCGTCGCTGTCCCAGGCAGGTCCGCTTGGCCCCGGGATTGCCGGACCTTGGCTGGCACGCCGTGGAAATAATCCCCCGTGCGATCCTGGAAGAACGGCTCCTCGTAGTAGCGGATCTTGTCGGCCAGGATCGGCTTGCAGTTGTTGACGAACAGGAACTGCTTGCGGTCGTCGAGGCCGCGGACGTCCTCCTCGGACAGGATGTAGCGCTGCTGCTCCGACTGCGAGGTCGAGCGATGCGCCCGGCCGAACAGGGTGCGCGGATCGCTGAAGCTCTCGCGCATCTCCAGCGCCTTGCCGGCGCGGCGCACCACCTTCTCGATGCTGGTCGGCTCCGAGGTCGCGAAGGCCGCGGTGATGTGCATGTTGTCGAACAGTGGCGTGCGGTCGCCGTACTTCGAGAACACGTCGTTGAAGCTCTGGCAGATCAGGTGGGCGGTAATCCCGTAGCCGGCCATCTCCCCCATGGCGTTCTCCAGGAACGGCAGGCTGCCGAGCTTGGGGAACTCGTCGAGCATCAGCAGCAGGCGATGCCGCTTGGCGCGGCCGCGGCTGTCGACATGTTCGCTCTCCATCAGGCTGTTGATCGTCTGGCGCGTGAACACCCGCACCAGGAACGCCAGTCGGTCGGCGTGGGCCTGCGGCGTGATCATGTAGAAACTCAACGGCGCCGTCGAACACACGAGGTCGCCGATTGAGAAGTCGGACCAGCTGGTCGCGTATTCGACCAGGGGATCGGCCCATAGCGACAGCGACGCCCGGCAGGTCGCCAGCACGCTGGACTTCACCCGCTCGTCGAGATTGGCCAGCGCCGTGGCGCCCAGCAGCACCTCTGGATGCACCTCCGCGATCGGCTCCCCGTCCGAGCCCCGCGCCTTGCCGTCCCGCGCATGATAGTCCGGCCGGTGTCGGTGCAGCGTGTTCTGCATGGCGTGCAGGGTCGGCTCGATATTGATCAGCAGCCGCCGCACCTGGGCGAGATTCTTGCGCTCGTCCGGCTCGCTATAGAGCACGTGCAGGATCACGGCGGTGAAGAAGTCCGTCGCGCTCTGGTCCCAGAAGTTCAGGTCGCCGGCCTTGCGGCCCAGCGGGTCGACCAGGATGCCGACCACGTTCTGGATGTCGGCGATCTCCATCGGCCCCTTGCGCACCTCGAACAGCGGGTTCCAGCGCACCGTGTTGGGGTCGGTCGGCGCGAAATAGAAGACGTGGCTGAAGGTCTTCCGATGGTCGGCGGTGATGTGCCACAGCTCCCCTTTGCGGTCGTAAATGAAGGCGCTCTCGGGCCAGGAGACCAGGGTCGGGACCACGTGCCCGGCCCCCTTCCCGCTGCGTGAGGCGCCGACGATGATCGCGTGCTCGATGCCGCGGTAGGCGAGGTAGCGATCGCCGAACCGTCCGAGCACCCGGCCGCTGAGCTGTTTCCCGGTCTGGATCAGCTTGGCGCGCTCGATATCGATCACCGTCGCCCAGGCTCCCTTGCCGAACTTCGGCGGCGAGCGCCGCAGGCGACGGCTCAGACCGATGGCCGCCATTGCCGGGATGAACAGGATCGCCAGCGGCAGCAAGGCCGCCATCTCGAAGGCGTCGGGATAGGTCCGGGCATAACGGCCGTACCAGCCGATGAACGCCCACGGCGGATAGATGCGCACCGCCCCGACGTCGAAGAGACCCGCGCCGAATTCACGCGGATAGTGGAAGACGTGCGCCACATATTGCGTCGAGAACGACCCGGCCAGCAGCAGCAGGACCGCGGTCAGCGGGAGCAGGATGCGCGCCGTCTGGGCCTTGGTCATCGCGCTCGCTCCTCTACCGGCCGGGGAACAGGTTGCGGCCGATCGACCGCCCCTGCCCTCGGTTCAACCGCTCCACCGCCAGCTGCCGCGCCTGGGCCGGATAGGCCTGGATCGCCGCCCGGGCCGGCGCGCCGACGTCGCGCACGAACCGGGTCGCGTCGGGCGAAGTGCGCGGCACATTCAACGCCGCCTGACCCAGCTCATGGGCCACGCGAAGGTCGTTGTAGGTGCGCGTCGCCGTGACGATGCGCTTGTCCATCCGTTTGATCTTGCGCTCCAGCGTGCGGCGTTGCCGGGCGACCTCGGCGGCGACCGTCACGCTGGGCTGGCGCCGCGCGGCGATGAACGCTTGGCCGGCGTCCGAACGCGCCCAGGCCTGCCGCACCTGAAGGGCCACTTCATGCCGCCGAACCTCGGCTCGGGCCTTCGCCAGGGCGTTCAATTCAGCATGTTTCGCCCAGATCATCCGCGCCGGATTGCGGATCCACTGGACCAATCGCAGGCGCTTCTCGCGGGTCTTTTTGACCCGCTGTTCGGTGTGTCGCAGACGCGCCTGCGCGCCCTTCAAGGCGACCGCCGCCTCCGCCGTCAGCTCACGCTCGACCTGGCGTTCGGTCAGCACTTTGGGGGCGGTCAACGCGTCGCGCTCGCCCACCCACTGATCGCGTTGCGCCACCAGATCGTCACGCACTTTGCCCGCGTCGGTCACCAGTTTCGGCACCGGCACCTGGATGATCGGCTCGCGTGCGGCGAGCTTGTCGATGGTCTCTTCCAGCGCCACATGCACCTCGCGAACCTTGCGGTTGCGGGCCCGCACATCGCGGTTCTGCTCACCTCGTTCGGAGGCGATGTTCTTGCGCTCCAGCGCCGTCGCCGCCGGTCCCATATGCACCGTCGGCGCGCGGTCCACGCCGCGCTCGGCCAGGCTCAAATGGGAGACCTGCGGTGCGTTCGGACCCAGGTGTCGGCGCAGGTGTTCGTTCTGGGTCTTGGCCCAGCCCGCGCGCCATTCCCGCACCTGCTCTGGGGTGCGCCAGCTGCGGTCCTTCAGCCCGAAACCCTTCGGTCCGACACACCGCGTGGTCACCAGGATATGGGCGTGGAAATTGCGCTGGTCGCCCTCCTTCCCTGGCCGGTGCATGGCGATGTCGGCGATCATCCCCTTCGCCACCAGGTGCTCCTGGACGAAGGCCCGGACCAGTTCGCGCCGCTGCTCGAAATCGAGTTCATGCGGCAAGGCCACCAGGAGCTCCCGGGCCGGCACCCCGTCCCGCCGGGTCTCCGCCGCCTCGGCCGCATTCCACAGCCCCTCGCGGTCCTTTAGCGCCGCGGGCGCGGCCTCGGGCGCCATGATCTCGGCATGCTCGATGCCGTCCTTGTTGGCGAAGTCGAACTCCATCGCCAACCGTTCGTCGACCAGCGCCGCGCCCGACCGATAGGCCGCGGCCGCCACCGCGGACCGGCCGGCGGCCCTTTGGATGGTCTGAACCTGGCACAGGAATGACGCCACGCCGCACTCTCTTCAGGCCGGCTCGGCCGGCGGATCGCTAAGGGCCCTGGCCCTTGGCTCAAACCCCCGGCCGTCGCCGGCCGCAGCGGGGTTTGAGGGTGTCGGGCGGAGCCTGACCGCATCCGTCGGTGGGCGTAGCCCAACCGACGGGTATATGCGCCATTGTCCACAAACAACTCTGCCGACCACTATCGACCATCTAGCCGCATTTTGGTAGAGGCAGCCCATCACGTTCTTTTTTGCCACGGATGGTGCGCGTCATGGCGACCGTCGATAAACGCCGCCGCAATGCCCGCCGCTCCAAATACCGGCCCCGCACCGAGGCGCAGAAGCAGCGCCGCAAGGAGCTCTGGGCCGCCCGCGAAGCCGACCGCAAGGCCGGACGCCGCCTCTCCGAAGAAGACGCGCTCACCCTGCGCCTGGAGGAGCTCGAGGCCGCGCTTCGGGACCAGGGTCACGTCGGGATTCATAACCGCCGCCACGTCACGCCCCTCGACGAGATCGAAGACGACGTCCAGCGCTTCGCCGTCCTCAAGGCCCGGGTTGAACGTCTCGAGGCGCTCTGGGCGATCAACCAGCGCAAACGCGAGACCCGCGGCAAGATCATCATCGGCGGCGCCCTTCTGGCCGAGGCGGCCGACTTCGAGGTCGGGGATCGCGACGCCCTGCTCGAGCGCCTGGTCGACATTCTCGACCGCCGTGTCGACCGCGTCCGCGACCGCCTCACCGTCCGCGAGTTGCTCGGCAATGCGCCGCTCCCGTTGCGGCCCGGCGGCGATCTCGATGAGGACGCCGAGACCGCCCTGGCCGCCGCCGGCGAAGTCCTCCCGGACTTCGACGCCATGGCTCAAGCCGCGCTCGCCGACGACGATGATGACGGTCTGAACCCCGGCGAAATCGACCCCGATTACGCCGACCTGGATGGCGTCTGGGAAGCCCCGTCCTAGCGCCGGCCCCGATCGCTTCCGCGCCCGTCGGAAAGGATGAACATCGTGCGCGCCGGATCGGCGGCGAGCGACATCTCAGGCGCCGGAGCCGCGGCCTCGTCGGGGGCCACGAGGGGTGCAGGGGCCTCGGGCGCGGCGCGGGTCGTCGGCAGCAGCGTCGAGCGCTCGGCCGCCCGGTTTTCGCCGACGAAGATCACCACCGGCGGGGCGGCCAGCGCCGCGGTCCGCGATGGGACCCGGGCGGCGCCCACTCCCCTGCCCGCTTCCGTGTAGAAGGTATGGTCGCCGATCATCGCCGAGGCCGGCGCGCCGCCGAAATTCGTCAGGCCCGGCGACACCGTCCCGGCCGCTTCTCGCGCCGCCACGATCGAGGCGTTCTGGAAGAACCGCGCGCCGTTCGTCAGGTCGGGCAGCCGGCCCTCGAGCGCCAGGTTGAGGATGGTGTCGATCCGGGCGCGCTGAGCGCCCGTCACCGGCCTAAGGTTCCGCCAGGACCCGCCGGCGCGCATCACCGGCTCGAACTGGCCGCGGGCGTTGACAACCGCCTCGACGGTGCCGCCCCACCGGCCGTCCTGCAGCCGGTTGAGGATCGTGTAGACCACGCCTGCGAGGCCGGAGTCGCCCTGATTGGCCGCCTCGGCGTAGGCGACCCTGGCGATGGCCTCACGGGCTGTCGGGTCGGCCACTTGCGCGGCCAGAGCCGGTGCGCCGATCAGGGCTCTGGGCGACGACGCTGGGCGCGGCGCAGCAACGGCTGGCGGCGGACAACTGACGCCGCCGGGAAGCGGCTGGGCGGTCGCGCCCCGGGCCAGCAGGGCGCAGAGACCGGCAAGGGCGGCAGGGTCCATCAGAGGGCTCCAGGAGCCTCGGACGCGCCCCACAGCGGCCTGTAGACGCCAAGCACGTGCTGGGCGGTCACCGGGCCGTAGTAGCGGCTGTCGAAGCTGTTGGGGATGCGATCGGAATAGACGAAGAACTCGCCCGCCGTCAGACGACGGCAACCGCGCCACCGTGGCAGTCGCCGTCCACGCGGATCGACCGCGAAGATCGGCGCGACGCGGCGGCCGTCGATCGTCAGGACGCCGCCCGTCGTGCAGACCAGGTCCCCCTCGGCGGCGGCCACCTGCTTGAGGATCGGGATGCGCCGAAGATAGGACATCCGGTCGTCGGCATAGGGGAAGGCGGCGGGCGGCGCCGGGAACGCGATCAGGCTGCCGACGGCGGGCTGCTCGGTCGCCCGCGCATAAAGGCCGAGGGGCTCGCTCTCGGATCGATTCCACAACAACAGCGGTCCGAACGAACTCGCAACCACGACGACAATGGCGAGCGCCAGGCCTACGCCGAGCAGCCGGCGAAGGGGCAGCGGGGTCACGCGCGAAAAGCCATGGATCATTGCGTGCTCTCGATCGGCCAGCTCCAATGCGCCCTCCCCCGCGCCTCCGGCATGGACCTTTTTAGGAGAAATCGCACCTCAAGGCGAGGGCTTCTCGCGCGCGATGTTCGCAGCCTTAGCCACCAGGGCGCCAGCGCCGGGTCGCGACGTCCTTGCTCCGTCGGGCGATGCGATGACCGGCGTCGCCCGTCGAGCTTGAAGAGACCCGCCCGGCGGTGGCCAGGCGGGTCGGAGGGCCTTAGTCCTCGTCACCGGCTTCGTTGTGCTCGGGACGGTCGAGGGACTTCACCTCGTGCTGGGGCGTGGCCACCACCACCTTCGAGAAGAAGCGCTCCTGGCCGCTGTTGTCGGTGAACCGGTCGTGGCGGATCTCGCCCTCCACGAAGACCTTGGAGCCCTTCGGCAGGCCGCGGCTTTCCAGCCAGTTGACCGTGCCCTGGTTCCAGATCTCCACCGTGTGCCAGGTGGTGTAGTCCTTCCGCTCGCCGCCCTTCTTGGTGTAGCGGCTGGTGGCGACCCTCAGGGTGGCGACCTTCTTGCCGCCAGAGGTGGTGCGGATGTCCGCGTCGGCGCCGGTGAAGCCGATCAGTTGGACCTTGTTCAGCATCGTCTTTCTCCATCTGCCGTCGGGAAAAGCCCCGGCGGCTCGCGGTCCCTGCCGCGATCACGCGACCTGCAAGGGCGGGCTGGAGGGGACGGACAAAGTCCGGCGCGGCGGGAAACCGGGCTGCAGCGCAGCGAAGGCCGGAGGCTCACGCCGCGCCGCCTCGCCGGCGAGGTCGACTTTGGCCGGACCCGGCCCGCCCTAGGTTGACGTGATTGATCGCGCGGACCGACGACCTCGCCCGGGTCTTCCCATTGGCTGGAGAGGATGCTGACCGGCCGACGAGGCCTGACCCCAGCGCCAAGGCAACCCGCACCTCCCGGAGGCCTCAGACGCCGCCCACGCCGCCCCGCTGCACCAGGGCGCCGAGCGGACCATCACCCCCAACACGAGACCGCCGAACCGGCTCGGCCCATGGCTATGACCCCGCATAGGCAATGGAGGCTGCGGGCCATCGTGGAAACGGCGCTTGTCTGAACGCCGCCGCCCCTTGCGTTCGCCAGGCTGTCTGCTTTTCGAAATCGACCCGGTCAGCCCTGCGACGTTGGTCTTCGCGGTCCGGATGGCGCTGCACCGGTGCGGGATTGAAGAGCTGGCTTGCTAGCAGCGAGCGGCGGGCTAAGGGCCTCTACTTGGCCCTTTGACCGTCGCGGCGGTCGGGCGCGCCGTTAGAGTTTCTATTATTGAGGAAGTTAAATCAATTAAGGGGCCGGCGAGGTGCGAATTGGGCAACGATTCCGGTTACTTGACGGGGCGCCGGGCGGACGTTCCCCCGTGGATCAGTGTCTGTTCCCCCGCGAGTCGCGAGGGTGATCCCCCGTCGGTCACGTGGGCGTTCCCCCGAGGCCGTCCACAGCCCGACGTCGAGCCCGCCGGTGTGTGATACCCCGAGCGGTGGGCTATGCATGCGGTGTGCGATTCCCCGTCGACCGGGGCTTGGTGTGTGAAACCCCGTAAACAGGGCCCATCGAGCCGTTTGATGTCGCCAAGAGGTGGGCGATCCCCCGAGATTCGGTCGGGAGACCCTCTCCGAAGGCGCTGGCAAGGCCGGCGAGCGGGTTGAGGACGGCTTCGTCCCGGAAAATCGACATGAGGGCAGTCAAATTAATGGGAAATTAACCACCCTTCGCCCGCCGAGAGACTCTGTGGTGGGCGATCCCCCGTGCGCCGGCCGCCCTGCCGAGCCTTACGTATCGGTTGCAAGCCGCTGAAACGGCAAGCCTTTTGCGGTCGCGGTGTGTGATAGACCGTTAGCGCCTGGCCCAGGTTACGCGGCGATCGGCGAAGGGCTCGGCCAGGCCATCGACTTCGGCGGCGCGAAGGTCTTCGCGCGTTCGGCGGGCCCGCTTTTCAGCTTCCGCCTCCATTTCAGCGCGGATTTCCGCCCGTTCGGCGGCGGATCGGCGGATGAAGTGGACGGCTGGCGAGTTGTCGCCGGCCGTTGTGAAGGCCAGATCGTACTCTGGAAGCTCGTTGTTCTCGACGATCTTGCGGAGCATTCGGCTGAATTCCTTCGGCGCGCTGTCCGAGCCGGACTTCTCGTGCAACAGCGAGACCCGGCAGGTCCATCCTTGTTCCTGGTCGCCGGCATGTTTGCGGGCGATCCGATAAAGCGCCCGCTCCAGCCCGCCGGAGAGCTGGAAGTAGTCGGGATGCATGGTGAGCACCGATTTTTCGTTGATAATCCCCTCGTAGACCCAGTTCGACAGCACGATCTTCAGCGCGATCGGCTTATCGGTGACGGGATCGACCTCGACGCTCCATTCGTCGAGCCAGCTGAACCGGCTGTCTCGCCCCCGCTTGGCGCGGATAGAGGTGAAGATGGTCGTCGTGGCCAGTCGATCCAGCGCTGCCTTGAGCTCGACATAGCCCTTGCCGCCAGTGTCGCGCTGAATCGACCTCAAGAGGTCGTAGGCGGTCGTCTTCAGCTCGCGCGGGATATCGTTGCGCCCCTCGGCCCTGAGCCGATTCAGGGCGCTAGCGGCCCAGATTAGGATATCGCCGTCCCAGATCGTCGCCATGCCATAGGCAGGGACGGCTTCGACCTTCACGCGAACCTCGCCATCCGCACTCTGATACTCGATCGGCTTAAGGCGCTTTCGTTTCTGCAGGCTGAAGAACGGCCGCTCCATCGTCTCCCGCTGATCCTTCAGCGGCAGGTCCCGCATCAGCGGGATGAAGAGGTCGAACTGGGCACGGGGCTTGGGAGCGGTCATCTCCCCTCCCCTACCCCGATAACCCACGCGCACCGCAGGTCGCCATCAACAACCTGTACCGGCGCGCGGACCATCAGGAACGGCCGCCGGTGCTCGCGCGGCTCTGCGAGGCTTCCAGCGCGTCCATAGCCTGTTCCAGGACCTCCCAAGCCGGCCGGCCGTTGGCGCCGGCGACCAGCTGTCGCCAACGCAGCACCACGGGCACGGGCGCCAGCAGGTTCAGCTGGGCCCGCTGGGTCTCCGGGTAGCGGTCTTTGATCCCCAGCAGGTCGTTGATGTTCACCCGAGCCTTGCCGCCCTTTTCGGCGGCTTTTGCGGCCGGGGCCGCCGGGCTGCGGGGCTTACGTTCTGCGTTCGCCGGCGTGCGACGTGTGAAACCGGAGATCTCGGCCACCTCCGCCGCAGCGTCGGCGGACACACGGTCGATCGGTTTAGGCTTCGGCTCGAAGGCGGCGAGGTCGATTGCGGCGTCTTTGCCGATCGACCCGAAGCCAAAGTCGTCGCTTTCCACTTGTTCAGCACGGGCCATTAAGCCGCCTCCGTCTTCTTCTGCGCCGCACCTTTGAGGACCGACAGCACCTCGGACACGTACTGCGCGGCGTTGCGGCGGGCGCTGTCGAGGCCGTTAATCCGCCATTCCGGCAGTTCGGCGATCGTCGCGTCCAACTTGAACAGTCCTCGATACGCCGGGCGCTCGCAGAGGGTGGTGTCCATCAGCGGCAGGCCATTTTTGACGAGGCTCTGGCGGATTTCGCGCTCATCGCGGGTCATCACGGCGCCAGCGCCGGCCCTTGTGAGCAGGATCCGGTAGTCCACTTCCCGGCGTGACAGCTTCCCGACCTTCTGCAGGACGCCGACGGTCCGCGACACCTGCTTGGCGTCGAGGGCCGAAGGCGCGAACGGGATGATCACGAGGTCGGCCTGGGAGGCGACCTGGGTCAGCCACTCATTGGGGCTGCCTTCCGGATCGGCGATGACGAAGTGCGCCCAGGACGCCGCCCCTTCGATCCAATCGAACACGCCCTCCTGATCATCATCGTGGACCACAGTGAGGCGGCCGCCATCGTCGTCTTCGACCGCGGCCTCTTCGATCAATCGAGCCGCGTCGGCAGGCGACTGAATTCGCAGCTTCGAGGTCTCGAGCACGGTCATGCCGCGCGCGATGGCCCAGTTCATGATCGGCCGGTTCGGGTCGCCCTCTAGCAGGACGACCTTGGCCCTGTGCTTGACCAGCTCGCCCGCGAGCACGAGGGCGGCCGTGGTCTTGCCGCTGCCGCCCTTGGTGTTCGCAAAAAGGACCAAGGCCATTGCGCTGTCTCCGTTTCCGGGCCGGTGAAATCCGGAGCCCTAGACGTCCGGACTTCATGATCTCCGGATGGTTAAGATTTCCTGAACGCCGGACCTCCGGAAACCCGCAGGTCCGGTGATCCGGAGTACAAGATACGCCGGTGAGTCCGGATGTCTAGCCACTCCGGGGGTCCGGGGCTCCGGGGCTCCGGACTTCTAGATAGTCCGGATGGCCTAGGCCACCTAGTCACTCCGGCTAGTCTAGACCTACTAGACCAGCCTGCGCCGGGGCCGAAGCGCGCATCATACAAGAGCCTATCGGGATTCGCGGGAGAGGCGGCAGGCGACGACACGCCATTCGCCCACGCTTGGCATTGCACCGCTGCTCAAGACTGACGGTCGCGCGCGGCGGATGCTAGCCGAGGCGGGCGCAATCGCGAAAGGGGAGGGGACGGACCGCGCCCGACTCCACCGAGAAGTCAGGATCTACCAACTCTCTGGGCGAGGCTTCGACCGAGGTTGCCTCCTCGCCGAGACGCCTGTCGAACTGCCCGCAAGCTTGCAGCCGCGCAGTTCTGCACGATCCAGCACAGATATGGACATTTGGCGAGCAGGGGCCATATTGGCGGTCATGAAAGCCCGAACGACTGCAAACCCCGCACATAAACACGCCGACGGCCGCACGGCGCCTCGTCCGTGAAGACCCTTGGACGGGCCGCGGCCGCACTGAGCGCCACGGCGGCGAAGCTGTCGGCTGATCAGCAGCGGCTCGTGGTGCGATATCAGGCCAGGTTGCCAGACGTCATCGCCAAAGTGCTCGCGCAGCTCGATCCTCCGGCAGACGCTCAGCGAATTGAGCTCACCGCGCGCGGGCCCGTTGAGGTCAGCCAAGGCGCCGGGATCGGCGAGCTCCTGAGTTCGGAGGAGGGTGCGAAGCGGCTCCACGACTACGCGCTCGCGACGGGTGGCGATTTCAAGACCTGGGCCGGTCCCACGGTCGGGCCGGTCGAGATCGAGCGGCGCCTGGGCGTACCGCGATCGACCTTGCACCTGTGGCAAACCAAGGGGCTGGTGGTCCGGCTGATCGATGGCGTTCGAAAGCCCGTCTTCCCCCTCGAGCAGTTTGTGGAATCGAAGCCGGTGGCAGGTATCGCCGACGTGCTCGAAGTGATCGGGGAGCCGAACACGACCTGGATGTGGCTGAAGGAGCCTCACCCCCTACTGGGCGGCGCGACGCCGCTGGCGCGATTGAAGCGCGGTGCGCTCGCTGAGGTGATGGACGCGGCGCGCACGAACTTCGATCAGTGAGGCTTGATCCCAACACCCTTGGCGACCTGGCTGTCCGGTTCGCCAGCCCGCACGACGCCTTCAAGGTTATCTACGCCGCCGAAAGCCTCGCGACGGCGCTGGCGGAGACCGTAGTGGGCGACCGTTTCCAAGCAAAGCCTAGGCGGGTGCTGCGCGAAGAGGAGTTGGCGCTCTGGGTGCGACGATGATTGAAGCCCTGCGGGCACTGACCTTGATCGACCTGCGCACGACCGGCCTGCTGCGTCTAGGCGTCTCCACACACGCCGCCCGGGCCAAGGTCCAGGCCCAGGGCCGCAAACTGAGCCAGGCGCTGCATGACCAGACCGACGTCGATGGTCTGGTCGTGCATCGCGTCTCACAGGCGCGAATTGCATCTGCGTCTATGAGCGGGCGACGGCGAAGGTCCTGACCGCGCCAGTGGCGAACCCCCCAGGCTTTCCGACCTGAGGGGGGCCCTCCAGGCGCTAAACGCGACGATCGTCCCTTCCGGGCTGTCGGCTCGTTGAGAGGGGACCGGACCCTGGCCGAAGAGACCCGCCCGGCGGTGGCCAGGCGGGTCGGAGGGCCTTAGTCCTCGTCACCGGCTTCGTTGTGCTCGGGACGGTCGAGGGACTTCACCTCGTGCTGGGGCGTGGCCACCACCACCTTCGAGAAGAAGCGCTCCTGGCCGCTGTTGTCGGTGAACCGGTCGTGGCGGATCTCGCCCTCCACGAAGACCTTGGAGCCCTTCGGCAGGCCGCGGCTTTCCAGCCAGTTGACCGTGCCCTGGTTCCAGATCTCCACCGTGTGCCAGGTGGTGTAGTCCTTCCGCTCGCCGCCCTTCTTGGTGTAGCGGCTGGTGGCGACCCTCAGGGTGGCGACCTTCTTGCCGCCAGAGGTGGTGCGGATGTCCGCGTCGGCGCCGGTGAAGCCGATCAGTTGGACCTTGTTCAGCATCGTCTTTCTCCATCTGCCGTCGGGAAAAGCCCCGGCGGCTCGCGGTCCCTGCCGCGATCACGCGACCTGCAAGGGCGGGCTGGAGGGGACGGACAAAGTCCGGCGCGGCGGGAAACCGGGCTGCAGCGCAGCGAAGGCCGGAGGCTCACGCCGCGCCGCCTCGCCGGCGAGGTCGACTTTGGCCGGACCCGGCCCGCCCTAGGTTGACGTGATTGATCGCGCGGACCGACGACCTCGCCCGGGTCTTCCCATTGGCTGGAGAGGATGCTGACCGGCCGACGAGGCCTGACCCCAGCGCCAAGGCAACCCGCACCTCCCGGAGGCCTCAGACGCCGCCCACGCCGCCCCGCTGCACCAGGGCGCCGAGCGGACCATCACCCCGCGCCGTGAAGACCAATCAGACGGGCGCTCGCTACACGGCGCCGACGACGGCTGGCTGAAGCCCTCAAGGCAAGCAGTACGGGGGTCTGCGCCGACCTTGCGTGCTCCGGTTCGCAGCGCCGAGTTGCTGGCAAGGGGGATCGCGGCATGGTGCAGGCCCAAGCCCGACGCTCGGTCGAGCGGTCCGCGGTCGGGCCGGCTACGCGGCCTCGCGCGCGTCTTCGCCACGCGGACCGCTTACGACTATGCGCCGCCAATCTAACTCTTCGCGCCAATGACAGGACGCCGGCGACCGCTGGAGGAGGTCGAGGGAGAGGCTGAGGCCTTCCCGACCCCAGCGTCACCACCAGGGCGTCGCGGGCGGCAGGAACGAATCATCAACCCCAAGCGACAGCGCCCCGGGGGTCGACGACCACCAGTCCTGGAGTTTTGTCCGATATTCGTTCTGGTCGCAAACTACGCGGCGCCGTTGGGCGCCGCGCCCTTTGCCTAGTGCCGAGTGGTTCGCCCCTTGTGCAGCAGCGTGTGGAAGTGGGCGATGGCGGCCGCTTCAAGCTCAAAGGGCTTGGCGGTGCGTTCTTCCTGCCGGTCGAGCTCCTCGGCGATGGCCAAGACATCCCAGCACTCGGCGACCACATACCAGCTGCCTGTGTCGTAGAAGTCGTGGGCGTGCTGGAAAACCGCTTGCGCCATCGCCATCGTCGTCATCGTCGTCTCCCGCCTTGCTGCCGGACCTGCGGGCTCGTTCCCGCGATCTCGCGCCCGGCCAGGGCGGGGAAAGGGCAGGGGCCAGGTCGGCGCCGATGGAAACCGGCCTGCAGCGCAGCGAAGGCCGTGAGGGTCCGTCGGCGACGCCTCGCCACCGGCGAGGTCGCCTTGGCCCATGACCGACCCGTCCTAGGGTCGTGAACTCGATCGCGGACGAGCTCCGCTCCGGCAGCCACCATCTGGGAGACGGTCCGACGCATGCGACCGCGACCGCTCGCGGTCACCACAGCTTTCGGCCACGTCGCGATCGGCGCGGGCGTCTGCTGGCCTTGATCGCGGTGACCGCGGCGCTCTCGGCGTCGGGGCGCCAAGCGCCGGCCCCCGAGGCGAAGTCCTCGCGCCATCCCCTGGTGAAGGCGATATGGCCCTCGCTGTTCTCCGTCACCACCCTGGCCGCGCTACGGGTCTGGAATGCCCCTGCGAGCCGCGAACGCACCCGCCTGCTTGGCTTCTGGAACGTCTTGCAGGCGTCGAACCTGCTGTTCTCGGCGCTGAAGCCTAGAAGCCAGTCGGGCCAGGTCACGGCCGCCCTGGCGACCGCCGGCCTGACGGCCGCCTACGCCCACGCGGCCTCCTATGTCGATCCGAAGGCGGCCGCGCTCTCGGCTCCGACCGGCTTTGCGGGCCTGTCTTCCGTCATCGCCACACCGGCGAAGGGCTGACACAGAAAAAGGGCGCGGCGGCCGAAGCCGCCGCGCCCCTGCGGATCAGGCCCGCGACTTCACCGGCTGGTGGCGGATGCCACGTTCGGCGGCCTTCTGACCGAGATTGAGGGCTGGACCGAAAGGCTGCAGCTGGGCGCCCCGCTCTAGGTTCAGCGTGTTGCACAGCGTCAGCACGCACACCGGTTCGAGCGCGATCAACTCATCATTGGCCCGGAACGGGGCGGCGCGGCCGTTCCTGTCGAAATCGGCCTTGGCCAACACCAGCGTCACCGACTTCTGCTTGGCCCACTTGATCGCGAGCTTTTCGCCACCCTTGGCGCCCGTGGTGGCCAGCGCCATGTCCGGCCATTGCGTCAGCGCCCAGTTCAGGGCGTCGAAGATGCGGTTGGCATCATCGGCCGTATCCGCCTGCGGCGCTGCGCGGAAGGCGACGACCGTGGCCCCCGGGCTGACGGCGGCGTGCTTGCGGGCCTTGCTGGCCCTGATCGCGTCACGCGCCTCGATCTGGGCGGCCGTCGTGCGGGAGGCGCGCACCGTGCCCTTCCAGGGGCTCCAGACCTCGCCGGTCGCCGTGGTGTAGCTGGCTGCGGCGGCATCCCGCACGATCTCCATCGCCAAGGTGGCGACATCGGCGGCGCGGGCCTTGCGGGTGGCCTCCTGGATCTCGACGTCAAGGATCTCCGACCCGTCGAAGTCTCGGACCAAGCCGTTCAGGGTGTCCCTGGCCTTGTCCGCATCCCGCTCGATGCGCTGCGCGGCCGAGTGGAAGGCGCCGATCAGGGTTTCGGTGATGATCGCCTGGACGTCCTCGAGGGCGGTGTCGCTGATCACGTCGAGCACCTCGTTCATTAGCCCCTGACCGAGCTGGTGGAGGGCGTCCTCGGGCGGGTAGGGCCTCGGGTCTTCGAGAACCAGCGCCTGGGCTTCGAAGGGTGTGAGATGGTCGGAAGTGGGGGGAAGGGCGTGAAGCTGCATGGGATGAGTCCCTGTCTGGAGTGGATGTCGGAGCCCGTCGGCTCGTGACCGCCCCGCGCCGACGGCCCGGCGGCCCCCACAAGGGCTTTGAGCGCAGCGTCCCTTGTGGGGGGCGACGGACGATGGCGAGGTCACAGGAGCCAAAGGGATTTGACGGCCGCCCCTGGGGACTGCCGCGCACGCCTGCGGCCGGACCACCCCGGCCTGATCGGCTCCCCGCCGCCCCCGGCGCTCTCGTGGACCCCGCGGCAACCTCGTCAGATCGGCATGCGCGCGAAGGCGGCTAGAGCAAGGAGGGCTGTGACCCGTCGGCCACCGGCCGGCTCCGGCCCGCTATCCGCTCGGCGAACAGATAGGCCTCCATCCAGTCGTTCTGGTCGCGCCCGCCTCGAAGGGCGGCGTAGGACCAGGCCATGGAATCGGCGGAGAAGAGCATCGAGCGGACGGCCGGGCTCCGCATAGCGGTGAGTTTCACGCCGAACCCGTGCAGCCGCAGATCCGGCCGGACCCGCAGGATCGTCTCCAGGATGACGCCGATCGCCCGCGGATCGCCCTGGCGTTTGCAGACCGAGCCCACCCCGACCCATGCGCCCTTGCCGAGACGGTCACCATAGGCGTCGAGGTGTCGGCGGTAGTCAGCTGCGAGCCAGCCCTGCAGGACCGCCATCAGCGGGGTGCGGCCCGTGCCCGCCGCGGCGATGGCGTCGAAGCGGTCGAGGGTCAGCCGCTGATGTTCCCGCACCGACAAACCCGTCGCGGCGATCACCTCGGGTTCGCACATCCAGTCCTGGGAGAGGGCGACCTCCAGGCCGGAGCCAGGCCAGTCCCCGAACTGGCGCACCGGGGCGGCACAGTCCTGCGGCGACTGGTCGAACCGACCTCGCAAGGCGATCTGGGTAAAGGCTCCGGAATCGAGCATCCAGCCGTCGCCCTGACCGACGAAGGCGATGTTGCCCGTTCGGCCGGCCAGGACGTTGGCCGAAATGCAGACGGGATGGCCGCGCAAGCTGAGCGGCCATCCCATCCGCGGGCGATGCACGCCGACGAAGAAGCGCATCGTTCTACGCCGACGCCGGCGCGGGCTCGCCGATCACCAGGGGCCCAGGCCGAAAGCGGTCGAACCGCTCGAGATAGGCCTGCAGCTCCGCCAGGGTGGCGAAGGCCAGGATCGCGAGATCGTCGCGGCTGACGCAGGCGGCGCCGCCGTCGCAATCGAGGCTGCAGGTCTCCTCGGTCCCGTCGGCGTGATGCAGCCGTGTCGCAGGGCCCCACTCGCCGCCATAGCCATCATAGCTCAGCCGATAGGCCAGGCCATGTTCGGCGCAGAACGCCTGCAGTGTTTCGAACTCGCCGCTGTTGACCTCGGTCCCGTAGAGATCGACCCCGTCGATCCCCGCGCGCAGGTAAGCCACGAGCTCGTCGCGGCTGCCGAAGTTGTCGCCCCAGTCGGGGCCGAGCCGTTCGTCCTCGATCGCCTCGCACAAGGCGTCGAGAATATGGGCGGGCGCCGATCCGCCGATGACGATGCTGGCGCTGACGCGATTACCCACGGGCGGCCTCCAGCGCTTCATCGAGGAGCGCCGTGACGTCGGCGACGTCGTAGTCGGCGTGGGTGATCACGGCATGGCCGCCGCCGAACGCGCCGGGCCGGTTGCGCGAGCAGTCGTTGGCCCAGGTGAAGCCGGTCGGCAGGGCCGATGGCGCGAGGCGGCGGATGAGCTCGGCGATGGCGATGACCTGCGGGTCGCCATCGCCATGGATCCACACGCCGCCGGAGCGGCGATCGATGCACGCGCCGACATCGAGCGCATCGGCGTCGTCGTAGAGGGCGGCGACGCCGGACAGCGGGTCGTCGGGATCGGACGCGGGGAAGTAGGGCGCGAGGTCGGCCGGCAAGGCGGCCTCGTCGCCGGTCAGGCCGAAGGCGGCGATCAAGCGATCGGCCTCCGGCTCGGTGCAGTCGAGCTCGAAACTGAGCTTGGTGTAGTGGTCGGCCATGGGAGCCTCCTGGTTCGGGTACGCCCCGATCCGCCCTCCCTTCGCCCTTTCCTCGACCTCAGACCGGGCCCGCGGCCTCGCCGAAGGCCCCCGCCGGCAGGCTCCAGGGCCGGCTGATCACCGGCAGGCGCCAGTCGGCTGCCTCCGCCTGGGCGACAAGGTCGGGCCGGGCGAGGGCGGCCGGGTAGGGGCGGCCCCGGTCGGCCAGGGCGACCACGCTGGCGGAGCGCTGGATCGTGAGGCCCGACGCTGCCTCACGCGCAGCGATCTGGCGGAACTGGTCGGGGAAGAGCGCGCGGATCGTCGCCCACTGGTTGGGCGAGCCGAAGATGCAGGCCCGGCAGCTGAGCCGGCCCCAGCCGAGCTGGTAGGCCAGATGCGGCGTGACCCCGAAGCGCTCGATGAGCCGCCAGACCTCGGCCTCCGGCCAGCCGTGGATCGGCCGCCAGTGATCCACCCGTCGCGCCGGGGCGCGGCCGCCGCCTGTGGCCGTGCGATGCGCCTCGAAGGCCAGATAGCGGGCCCGTCCGGGGCTCTCCTCGGCGCGCTCGCCGGTCACCACCAGGGTCCGGCCCTCGAGGAACCGCGCCTGGCCGCGGATCGCGGCGGCGAGGACCTCGATCTTCAGCACGCTGGAGCACCATCTCACCCGCAGGTCGGCGCTGACCTGGGGAAAGCGTCCCCGCCAGCCGGGCGGCCCGGCGCCGCCGGCGCGGCCGAGGCCGCCGTCCGGCAGTTCGAAGAGGACTGCGCCGGTCGGATCGCCGTGGCGGTCCATCTCGCCGAGGAAGCCGCCGGCCCGCCAGGACCGGTAGAGCGGAACGCCGAAATAGCTGGCGACAGCGCGGCAGTAGGGGAGGGTGCAGGGCCAGTCGATGAACGGCTGGTCGCCATCGACATCATGGTGATGCAGCTCGATGCGCGATGCGGGAACGCCGGCCTCCAAGAGGTGCAGCAGGCACGCCAGCGAATCCTTGCCGCCGCTGAACGCCAGCAGGATGCGGTCGTAGGCCGCCAGGTCGGGGGCGCGAACGGCCCTTTCGGCGGACACCCTATCGATCGCCCGGCTCGCCGATCGCCTCGCCGCAGAGCATGGCGACGCACCACGCGGGCGGGCACCAAGCCTCCATGCCGGCGGCGTGGCGGGCGGTCATCGCGCCAGTGAAGAACTCGACGGCGAGGTCCTGGCGTCGCTCTCCGACGTAGCCCTGGACGGCCGCCCGATCGCGCCAACCAGCCTCGATCGCCGAGACGTCAGCCTCGTCGACCACGAGGCCGCCGCCGTCGAGGCCGTCGCAGAGCGCTTCGACCTCGGCCTCCTGCAGCGGGTCAGCGGGTCGGCCGTCCGCGAACACGTCGAGGATGTCCGGGCTCTCGTAGCCATCGGCGGCGTGGGCTTGCAGCAGGCGCAGGCCCGCCAGCAGCGCGCCGAGCTGGCGCGCGTCGATCTTGATCAACATCGGGGTCTCCTGGGTTAGGGGGCGAGATGCGGCGCGCGAGGCGACGGTCAGTGCGGCCGGCGAAGACCGGCGTAGAGGCCTGGCGCGCCATCGATCCGATCGGGCGTGCCGGCGAAGGCGTCGAAGACGGTCATCCAGCGGGCCATTTCCGGCCGCATGCCCTCGGCCGCCACCTCTTCGGCCACGGCCGCCTGCCAGCGGGTGAGGCTGCGCGGCGCCGTGGCGATGATCGCGTCGATCTCGGCCGAATCCAGCAGCCCTTCGGCGCGGATGAAGGCGGTCATCGAGCCGGGTCGCGGCTGGGCGCCTCGGCGGCCGAGAACGGTTTTGCGCCAGAGGCCTTCGACGGTGCGAAGCCGGGGTTGGGCGCGTGACTCGATCAAGACGATCTGGCGCAGCTGGACGGCTGGAAGGGCCCGTATCTCGTCCGGCTTGGCCGCCGTGCAGAAGAAGCAGGCCGATTTCGGCGGGACCGGCAGGCCGGCGCGCTCGATGCGGGCGATGCAGTCCGCCCGGCTCCAGCCCCACTCCCGCAAGGGATAGCGATGGCGGTAAAGCGGATCGTCGAGGCCTCGCACCTCGGCGTAGCGGCGATCATCGGCGGGGCCGCAGTCATAGCCGATCAGCTTGACGACCTTGTCGCCGCGCCCCCAGGCCGCGATGGCCGGCGGCCAGCTCTGGGCCCAGGCATGCTGGGGCGCGACCTTCCATTTGAGGGAGCAGGTCCCGCGGCCGAAGGCGATGCTCGGCAAGGCGCCGTTAGTGACCAGATTCTCGGTCAGAGTCCGGTAGGCAGGCCAGTTCTTGAAGCGGCGCGGAACATAGCGGACGATCTCGGAGGGCACGCCGCGATCGGCCAGCCAGGCCCGGAAGATCGGGATGAACAGATAGGTCTCGGGCTTCTCGGCGCCGGTGTCGGCGAACAGCACCATGTCGATGCGCTCGCCGCGCTCGACCAGCTCGATAAGCATGGCGGTGGAATCCACGCCGGCGCCCCAAGCGACGATCACCGGAACATCGATGTGCGGATGGTTCATGGCGGGCTCCCGAACTGCGCCGGCAAAGGCCCCTGCCTGCGCCCGGCTCGTCCGGTGCCGCCCTCCCTTTGACCTCCCGCCGCAGGCCTATGGCCGCGGCGCATCGGTCCGGGCCGGGTAGGGCAGGGCGGTAGCCATCCGGCTCCGCACCGTGCGACGGGTGGTCGTGGATCCGCACGGGAAGGCGTAGACGTGGTTGCCGCGATGGCGCAGGCGCCGGAACGGGCCGTCGCGCAGCGCGCGCTCGATGTAGGCTCCGCCGGTCTCGCCAGGGGCCAGGGGCGGGGCGCCGTGCCGGCGCAGGGTCTCGTAGGCGTAGCGGGCGCCGGTGTCGCCGTGCTTGAGCTTCATCAGCGCGCGTGAGCTGATCACCGTAGCGTCGTCGGCAAGCCAAAGGGTGCGAGGGGTCGCGCGGCCCAAATAGAGGGCCGAGGAGGCGGCGTAGATGCCGCCATAGTGCCCCGCGAAGGTCACCTCGCCGGCCCGGTCCACGCGCGGGACCGGGTCCGAATAGGCCAGACAGACCGAGTAGAGCGGGCGGCCGTCCTCGCCAGTCTTGTCCTGGCCAAGGCCCGCCAGGGCCCGGCGCAGGAACCAGGTCTCGGCGTTGCCCGGCACATGGTCGAGCAGCAGGAACCGGCCCAGATCGCAGGACCGGGCGCCGGACGCGCCGTAGGCGTCGGCGGCGCGGGGCTGTACCGGCACGCTGAATACCGCCACCCCGACCAGCTCGACCGCACGATTGCGGCGCGCCTCCATCAGGCCGTAGGCGGCGATCGCCACGGGGTAGGAGCCGGAATAGTGGTGCCGGACGATGAAGCCGCGCGCCTCGGCGGCCCCGCTCAGCCGGACCACGCCGTACCGCCTGGGGTCCAGCGGTTCGCGTTGCGGGCGGTAGGATTGCCGGCGCTCGCGCCAGCGCTGGGCGACGAAGGGAAGATCGAGCTGCATGGGTTCCTCCTTGAGGGACCGATTCCCCGCCCCACGCCGCCCCGCCTTTCTTCTCCCATCCGGGGACGGCCGCGGGCGCGCGCGAAAAGACCCGCCGGCGGGGGCCGGCGGGTCGCAGTTCGCGGCGGGGACGAGGGACTACGAGCGCAAGGCGCGGCGGATATGGGTCGCGTAGGCGCCCACCGCCTTCCAGTAGGCCGCCATCACCCCCTTGTTCTGGGCCCAGCTGATCTGGGCCCGGCGCCGCGCATCGGCGGCGAGGTCGCCGAGCACCGCCGCTAAGACTGCCGTCACCGCCGGGTCGAGGCCGCGCAAAGCCGCCACGGCCGGCAGGCCCAGAACCGGATTGCGCACCTCCCGGCGTGCGCTCCGCGACGCCGCCGGGTTCATCGGGCCGCCTCCGGCGCCGGCGGCAGCCCGAAGCTCCACACCATCACCTGCTCCGCCCACGCCTCGGGCGGCGACGTGTGGCGGGCGGCGGCGAGCGCCATGGCGGCGGCGTCGCCTTCGCCGAGCAGCCGCAGGTTGGCCGCCAGCCGATCCAGCTCATCGGGGTATTCCCCGGCCTCGCCGAGCGAGACCACCAACTGGGCCAGCATCGAGGTGGTCTCCATCAAGGCGCCGCGAACGGCCGCCCCCGGCCACAGGGGCGCGTCAGGATCGAGGCTGACATCCGCGAACAGCGGATCCTGGTCGTCCTCCTGCAGGGCGACGATCCGTAGGCTGTGGGCGCCGTTGGGCTGGGCGTCGCTGAAGAGGCTGGAGTCGGCCTCGAGCCGGGCGGTGGCGGCCGTCAAGGCCGCGGCGGGATCGTCGGCCTGCACCGTGAACGACCCGTAGGTCGGAACATCCTGGGCGGCCACGACGTCGAAGGTTCTCATGGTCGCCTCCCTCACGCCGCCAGGCCGGCGAGCACGCGCCGGATGACAGGGTCCTTGGCCAGCAGGTCGCGTTTGCCGGGCCGGAACGCCGCCGCGCCATGGCCGGCGCAGTAGGGATCGGCCCCCTCCGTGGGTCGGCCGCAGAAGCTGAAGTCGGCCGCCTTCGGATCGCCGATCGGCCACTTGCAGACATGGCCGCAGAGATCGGCCATCGAGGCGATCAGCCCCGGGCCCTCCGGGGCCGGGGGCGAGGCGGCGACCGGCGTGGCGATCATCGGCGGGCGGGGCGCGGCCCTGGGCGCTGCGGGGCGGCGAGGACGCGGCGGAGACGCCAGACGAGGCCGGGCGAGGCGGCCGCCGGCGGCCCGGCCGGACAGCCCCAGCCGATGGACCTTGCCGATCACCGCGTTGCGGGTGACGCCGCCGAGCTGCTTGGCGACCTGGGAGGCGCTGAGCCCATCGGCCCACAGGACCTTCAGGCGTTCGACGCGGTCTTCACTCCAACCGAGCTGGGACATGGGGAAAATCCTCCAGACGCGCTCCCTTCGAGCGCACCCGGCCCCTCCCTGCCTTTCTCCTCCCCGCACGCCCCGCCGCAGCCCACCTCACGCCGCAACGGGCGGCGGGGCCGGCGCAATGGCGTAGTCCAGCGCCTTGAATCCGGGGATGCGGTAAAACCCGCCATCCTCGGCCTGGAAGACCAGGCCTCGGCGACCCGGGAGCCGGATCGCCCGCAGCTGGGTGAAACTGCGCCCATTGCGGAACTGGATCGGCGAAGCGAACACCACCAGCTGGCCTGGCTGTGGGGCGGGCTTGGCCTTGATCGCCCGCCGCGCGGCCAGCCGGGCCCGGCAGCGGGCGCGCCACTCCAGGGCGAAGGTCTTGTCGGTCGGGGTGAGGAGGTCGAGAACCTCCGCCGGGCAGGCGTCCTCCACCGGGCCCGTCGATTCCGACATGTCCTTATATCCGAAGACGTAGCCCTCCCGGTCGCGGGGGTTGTAGCGAACCAGGCAGACCAGCCCCCACACCTCCCTGCTGCCGGTCGTGGCCGCCCCGTGCTCGACGGCGGCGTAGTAGGTACGCAGACCCACCAGCCGCGACGCCAGGACGCGCGAGCGGCCCTCGGGCCGCTCATAGGTGAATTGGTCGTCGAGATAGGCCTTCGGGGTCGCATGGCCCCCGAGCGATCGCATGAACAGCCAGCCCATGGCGGCGTCCTCCTTATCGATGAACGGTTCGAGGGTGATCAGGCGGCCAGGGAGGCGGCCGCGTCGGCCGGCTCGCTGAAGCCCAGCAGGAAATCGACCGCGCGCTGGGCGTGGCCCGACGCTTCCAAAAGGGCGCCCGGGCGGTCCTTAAGGATTCTGGCCCAGTGGGCGAGGTAGGCGGCGTGGCTATCAAGCAGCTGCGGCCGCAGGCCGATGCGCAGGCCCAGCGCCGCCGCGCCAATCTCGGCGCAAAGCTCCTCGAAGGCGTAGGCCGCGTCGCCGAAACGGCGGCCGAACTCACGGTTCAGCCGATGCGCCGCGCCCGACCAGTGCAGTTGCTCGTGGGCCTTGGTCGCCAGGAAGTCGTCGACCGAATGGAAGGCCTCGGGCGCCGGCAGGCGGATCAGGTCCCGCGAGGGGACATAGCAGGGCTGGCCGCCGCCATATTCGATCTGAGCTGGGATGGCGTCGAGGATGGCGTTGCGGGCCGCCGCGCGGACAGCCGGATCGACCGCCGGGGCGGCGCGGAAGCGCTCCGGGCAGTCGGTCAGCTGCTCGGCGTTGAAGACAGCGTAGGTCTTCAGATAGCGCAACACCTTGGGGTCGGTGTCCTCGCCGACCGGATCGCCCATCTCGCCGCCGCCGTCGTCGACGACGCGGGTCTTGTAGAGGATGGCGAGCGAGCCCTTGGCGCCCTTGGCCACCGGCGCCCCGATCGCCAGGGCCTGGCGGAAGGTGAACCAGTAGGGCGAGGTATAGCCGCGCAGGGCGCCGGCGAAGGACAGCAGCCACGAATTGCTGCCGGTGAAGGGCTCGCCATTCGAGCGCAGCGGGAGGGCGGGGTCGGCGCCGGCCTGGCTCCAGGCTTGGCGCCACGGCGGCGTGCCCGTCTCGATACGGGCGATGATGTCGGCCATCAGGTCGTCTAGGGGCGTGGACATGGGAACCTCGGGATCGTGGCTCCGGACCCATTCCGGAGCGCTTGCCCGCTCCGTCCCTTCCTTTCCCCTCCGATGGCGCCGGCCCCGCCAGCACGAAAGGAGCCGCCGGGTCGGGCCGGCGGCTCCTCGCGCTGTCGATCGCCTCTACGCCGCGGCTGGCAGGATGGTCTGCGCCGGCCACTTGGCCAGGATGGCGGTCAGCACGTCCGGCCGGTCGGTCGGCACGAACACCCGCGGCGTGTAGCTGATGATCTCCACGAAACAGCCCAGCGCCGTGAACACCGAGCGCTGCGAGGCCGCGCCAACGATCTCGAGCCGCTGGCGATCCATCACCTTGGCCCGCCGCAGCCAGAGGCCGCCGGCCAGGGCGACCGAGGCGCCTTCGCCGAGCACGAGACGGCTGGCGGCGTCGCCATCGCCGACCGCGCTGGCCGTATCGGTCAGCCCCAAGGCGATCTTCAGCGGAACGACCTGGGCGGGGTCGAGCACCCGCCCGAGCCAGCGTCGCCCGTCCGGCGCCTTCAGCCGGCGCACCGAGGTTCCCTTGTGCGGCAGGCTCGCCCAGATCGGCAGCAACAGGCCGGTGACCAACACCAGCTCGCGGCTGACCCAGGGATCGGCCTGGGCGATCTCGGCGTTCCAGGCGGCGCGCCAGACCGCCTCCTCGCAGGCCTCCCAAGCCGATTCCTCGAAGCCCTTCAGCGAGGCGATGGTGCGCTTCTCCGGGCGGATCAGGCGGACGGCCGGGATCAGCCGGTCGTCGTCGTTGGTGGTGGTCAGGCCCTGGATGACCAGCGCCGCGCGCCCGGACTTGGCGTTGACGGCGAACACCGTCGCCTCCGGATCGAGGCCGGCCAGGGCGTCGTCGGCGGCGAGCAGGGACCGGCGCGTGCGAACCTGGAAGGTGAGCAGCTTGGTCTCCGCGCCGGTGACCGCGTCGGTGCGGATCACCTCCTCGCCCTTGACCACCAGGTCGTCGGCCTCGATGTCCTCCATGCCGCGGTCCAGCGCCCCGGCGGCCGCGGCCCGCTCCAGGATACTGGAGAGGATCTCGTCGAAGGCGGCGAACAGGGCGTTCTGATCGGCGATCCGCAGCGCCAGCAGCCGGTTGAGGAAGGTGTTCATCGGCGGCAGGTCGTCGGACTTCTTCAGGTCGCCGTCATGGTCGAGCAGGCGCAGGCCGGTCTTGGCCTCGAAGGTCTCGCGGTCCATGGCCTCGACGTTGCCGAAGTGCAGGGCGACGTAGAAGGCCTGCAGCGCCCGGTGCGCCCAGGGGCTCTCCAGATTGTCCTCCGCCCGGAACAGGCCGTTGCCGGCGGTGCGTCGCTCGCCCCGGGTCAGGGCGCCCAGGCTGTCGAGCCGCCGGGCGATGGTCGAGGTGAACCGCTTCTCGCCGTGGATGTCGGTCGTCACCGGCCGGAACAGCGGCGCGCAGGCCTGGTTGGTGCGGTGCGAGCGGCCCAGGCCCTGGATCGCCGCATCGGCCCGCCACCCGGGCTCCACCAGGTAGTGGACCCGCCGCTGCTGGTTCTGGACGCTGAGGTCGGCGTGGTAGCTGCGCCCCGTCCCGCCGGCGTCGGAGAACACCAGCACCCGCTTCTTGGCCGCCATGAAGGCGTCGGTCTCGGCCTTGGCGGCCGAGGCGCTGCGCCGCTCGACGACCCGGCGCCCGTCGCGCCGGACCACCCGGCGGCTGCGGCCGGTGATCTCCGCCACCATCTCGGTCCCCAGGGCGTCGAGGACCGCGTCCAGCACGCCCGGGACCGCCGGCAGGCAGGCCAGGTGGGTGACCAGCTCCTCACGCAGCCGCAGCGCCTCCTGGCTGACCACGGGGGCACCGTCGACCATCACCGGGACCATGGTGACATTGCCGTCCTCGTCCTCGACGGCGTCCATGGCCATGATCGGGAAGGCGCCCATCAGATAGTCGAGAACCTGGTCCTTCGGCGTCAGGTCGACGGCGAGGTTGTTCCACTCCTCGGCCGGGATCTCCGCCAGGCGCCGCTCCATCACCGCCTCATTGGTCGAGACGACCTGCACTACGGCGCTGCGCCCCGCGCCAAGGTCCTCCCGGATCGAGGCCACGAGGGAGGGGGACTTCAGGCCGGCCAACAGGTGGCCGAAGAAGCGCAGCTTGGAGCCCTCGAACGCCGACATGACGGCGGAGGCGGCCTGGCCGGACTTGGGCTTGCCGTCCTCGCTGATGCCGACCGCCTCCAGGGCGGCGCGCAGGTTCTGGTGGATCAGCTGATAGGCGTCCGCCCAGGCGTCCCAGATGGCGATGTCGTCCTCGGTGAGAGGGTGGCGCAGGGCGTCGTACTCGACCCCGTCGAACGACAGCGAGCGGGCGATATAGAGGCCCATCGCCTTCAGCTCCCGGGCGATCAGCTCCATCACCGCCACGCCGCCGGTCTCGACGGCGTCCATGAAGGCTTCCCGGGTGGGGAAGGGGGCTTCCGGCCCGCCCCAAAGGCCGAGCCGGGCGGCGTAGGCCAGGTTCTCCGGCGTCGTGGCGCCGGTCGCCGAGACATAGAGGATGCGGGCGTTGGGCAGACGGTTCTGCAGGGCGAGCCCCGCCATGCCCTGCTGCGAGGCCTTCTTCGGGCCTCGGCCGCCCTTGCCGCCGCCGGCGGCGTTGGCCATGGCGTGGGCCTCGTCAAAGACGATCACCCCGTCGAAGTCGGCGCCGAGCCAGGTGACGATCTGGTCCAGCCGCGACGCGCGATCTCCGCGAGCGGGCTGCCGCAGGGTGGCGTAGGTGGTGTAGAGGATGCCCCGGTCGAGCCGGATGGCGTCGGCCTGCTTCCACGAGGACTGCGGGGTGATGTCGGAGGCCGCGCCGCCGATCGCGCCCCAGTCGCGCCGCGCGTCCTCCAGAAGGGCGTCGTTCTTCGACAGCCAGACGGCCCGCTGCCGTCCCTGGGCGATGTTGTCGGCGATCACCCCGGCGATCTCCCGGCCCTTGCCGCAGCCGGTCCCGTCGCCGAGGAAGAAGCCCTTGCGGAAGGCGAAGGCGCCCGGATGGTCGTCCTTGACCAGCACGACCTTGTGCGGCGCCTCGCCGAGGATCCAGGCGCCGGGCAGGACCTGGGCGTGCGCCTCGCCGGCATAGATCACCGTCTCCATCTGTGCGTCGGAGACCAGGCCCTCGGCGACCTTGGGCGGCAGCTGCGGGCGATAGGTCGGCGCCGGCGGCGAGACCGAAGCCATCGGTCCCGATTCCACGAGCGGGGAGGGGTGGGGCTGGACCTGCGGGAAGGCGATGCGCCCCAGGGCATAGGCCTGGTAGAGGCCGACGTCGTGGCCCTCGCCGGACCAGGGCTTGGTCTCATAGGCCAGCGGGGCGGCGGTGTTGAGGAAGGCCAGGCGCGTCGACGGCGAGGCCAGGGAGCGGGCCCGCGGCGCGAGCACCGCGACCTGCGACAGCGCCCGGAACTGGCGCGGCTGGGCCGTCGGCCGGGCGACGACGCCGGCGGCGGCGCGGGCCGCATCGGCCAGGGTCTCCGCCGCGATCACCGGCGCCAACGCCGCGTCCGCAACGCCGCGGTCGATGACAAGCAGGCCGGTCTCGACCGAGGTCCCGTGCTTGGCGTAGGCCCGGGTCGGGAAGGCGAGCCGCAGGACCACTTGGCCACGCTCGGCGAGACGGCGCTGGGCGGGGGCGTCCTCAAACAGGCGGGACGGGACGATGGCCGACAGCCGCCCGCCCTCGGCCAGGCAGTCGAGGGCCGCCTGCAGGTGGTCCTCCAGCCGTTGGAACGGCGGGTTGGCGACAACGGCGTGGAACCCGCCCGAGCCGGGCAGGATGTCGCGCAGGTGCTGGGCGTCGTGCGCCGATCGCGCCGCGGCCGGGAACAGCCCCTCGAGCAGGCCCGCCCGTCCGGCGGCCAGCTCGTTGAGGGTCAGGGCTGCGCCGCAGGCCTCGGCCAGGACCGCCAGCATGCCGGTGCCGGCCGAGGGCTCCAGCACCTGGTCGCCGGCGCGGACCTGGGCGGCCAACACCGCCAGGGCGCCCAGCTGCGGCGGGGTGGAGAACTGGTCGAGCGCCACCTGCTCCTCGCTGCGGCGGGTGTGGGTGAGGCCGAGGTCGGCGAGGTTGGCCAACAGGGCCGCGATCTCGGCAGGGGCGTCCTCGAGCCGACCGATCTGCGGGCCCAGACGGCGGATCTGCAGCACCAGCGCGGCCTCGACGGCGTCGTAGGCGTCGCGCCAGATCCAAGCGCCCTCGGTGTCCGATCCCCCGAAGGTCGTGGTCATCACACTGGCGACGAGGCGCCGGTCCAGGGCCCGCGATCGGTTGAGCTGCGGGCAGAGCGCCCGGGCGGCGGCCAGGATGTTGGCGGCCTTGTGCTCGGCGCCGTCGGTGGCGGCGGCGAACAGGGGAAGCATGGCGTTCATGGAGCAGGTCCGGATCACCCGCGGCGGAGGGCGCCTCCCTCCAGTCCCGACGGGCTCGCCCGTCCGCCCCCTGCCTTTCCCTTTGCCCGTCGCCGATGCCGGCGGCCGCCGTCAGCCGCGCCCCGGCGGCGCGGTCGGCCGAGCGCCCGGCGTGCCGGAATCGTTCGGCGAAAGGGCCGTCAATCGCCCACCACGCGGCCGCGCCAGCACGCGATCAGGCCCTGCACCGCCTCGCGTCCGATCAGAGCGTCGGGATAGACATTGTTGCGGCCGATGAAGCTGGCGATCTGCAGCAGGTCCCGCACGGCGAGGTCGTCCAGCAGCCACATCTCGGTTGGGTCGAAGCCGCCCAGCTCTGCGGCGTTCCACCAGGCGAGCAGGAAGTTGGCCGCGACCCGGCTGCCGCTGGTGTCCTCGCTGGCCAGCGCAACGAGGCGCGCCAGCGCGATCTTGGTCTCTTCGTCCATGGCGTCCTCCAATGGCAAGGCTATCCGTACCGCTCACCGGGGGCAGAGCAAGAGCCCCCGCCCGAAGGCGAGGGCTCCGCTCGGTCAGGCGGCGATTTGATCGGCGGCCGGATCGTCGCCGGCCGCCTCCTCGCCCTCGGCGTTCTCCTCGCCCTCATCGCCGTCTTCCGGCGTGTCGGGCGACCGATCCCAGGCCAAGGCCGGTGGGGCCCACTGGCGCTCGGCCGCGGCCTCGGCGACGAAGGTGACGAGCTCGTCCTTCTTCAGGGTCTTGGCCCGATCGTCCTCGACCTCCATCTCCTCGAGCAGGCCCAGGAGCTGCTTCTTGGAGTGGACGGCGAGATAGGCCTCGTCCGGGGTCCAGTGCGCCGAGATGTCGGCGCCGCAGAGGGCGGCGATCTCGGCGGCTTCGGCCCGGGCCGCGTGCCGCAGGGACGTGGTGCGGCCCTCCCGGATATTGAGCGAGATGGCCGTCAGCTCGGCCATCAGCGCCATCTTGTCCCCGTGGGCGAGGGTCTCGACCCAGGGGATCGGCCGCAGGCCGCTGACCTTGTAGGCGGCGCGGCGGGCGTCCAGCCGGGCGCGGACCTCGCCGTCCAACGCCGGGATCGCCGGCGTCGAGCCGCGGCGATAGCCGGTGGCGGTGATCGCCGCCGCCGACTCCTCGATGCTGCCCGAGCTGTGCAGCGCCAGGTTCTTGAACAGCTGCGCCACCAGCACGGTCAAGGCCGCCCCCGGATCGTCGGCCAGGTCGCGGATCAGGCCGCGGGTGGCGACGTCGGTCCGCGTCTCATGGAAGACGTGGCTGGAGCCTTCGACCTCGACATCGGCGCGCGGGACCTCGACGTCGTTCGAGGCGCGGCCATAGCCGCCCGACGGCGCGCCATCCTCGTCCTCGTCTTCCTCGCCGTCGATCTCGTCCGGGAGCTCCTCGGCCGGAATCGGGACCGAATAGAAGGTCGCCGACAGCCCATAGCCGTCGGCCGGCGTCAGCAGCACCGCCCCGATCCGGCTGCGGGCTAGCGGCGCCGCCGCGACCGCCATCTGGGCGCTGAACAGCGGGCACAGCGCCGCCGGCGCCTCCTCCGAGAGCGCCTCGACATCCTGCAGCTCGCCGGCGACGCGGGCCACCTCCGCCCGGGCGGCCGCCAGCGCCGCCGCCTGGGCCTCGGTCAGATCGCGGCCGTAGACATAGGGCAGGTTGAAGAAGCCGTCCGGCGCGCGGTAGCCACCATCCGGGCCGACATAGACAGCCAGGCCGGCCGCCTTCAGGTGCGCCACGATCGGCTCGATGCGCGCCCGCCAGGCCGTCTGCAGGACCTCCGGATCGAGCAGGCTGTCGGGAAGCTCGCCGAACAGGTCGGTCGACACCCGGCCGCCGGCCGCGACGTAGCGGTCCATGCCGACCAGGACGAAGCGGTCGTCCTGGACCGTGGCGCGGTCGCCCTCCACCACGGTGCGCAGCTGGTAGTCGTGGAAATGGCCGTCCAGCGCGGTCTGGGCGATCTCGGCCTGCTGCTTCTTGTCGGGCAGGCGCGCGAACAGCCGCACCTGCTTGAGGGTCAGCTTGCCGTAGCGCAGGGCCTTCAGCACGCTGGGATGGACGGCCGCCAGGGCCTCCAGCCGCTTGATCTCCAGTTCGGCGTAGCCCAGGGCGCGGGCGATGCCGGCGGTGTCCATCTTGGCTTTGCGCAGCTTGCCGATGGCGCCGATGATGTCGGCGATATGGACGGGCGCCACCTCGGCGTTGGGCAGGACGATGGCGGCGGCCTGCTGGCCCTTGCTCACCGCCAGCTTGCAGACGACGGGATAGTCGTCGTCGATGTCGCCGCGATCACGCAGCGCCAGGAGGGCGAAGCGCCGGCGGCGGCCGTCGAGGGCCATGAACGGCCGCTCGCCCTTGCGACCCGCCCGCACGATCGGCGGGATCAGGACGCCGGCGGCGAGCACGGTCTCGGCGAGCTGCGGCACACCGTCGTCGGCCGGTTCCTGGAAGCGGAGGTTCTCCGGCGCGAGGCCGAGGTCGCCGAGGCGGACGGTGATCTCGTCCATCGGGATTACGGAGGCGGTATGGATGTCGGTCATCGGGGTCAGGCTCCAGCGCCTGGGCGAGGGTCATCCTGCCCCTGGGCGCGCCCACCCCAGCCCTTCCTTCGGCCTTTGACGGCGGGGTCACGCGCCGGCCCCTCAGGCGGGCCGCGCCGCCTCGTTCCAGTCTCCATGCGGCTCCGGCGGCAGGGCGATGGTCGGCGTCACGCCGTCGCGGCGCAGCCGCGCGGCCAGGATCTCGGCCGACGCCTCGCCGTCCTTGCCCCGGTCCGCGGCGATCAACACGGATCGCACGCCCTCTGGCGCGGACCAGCGCTTCAGGTTCCGCGTCGACTGCAGGGCCCAGCCGGGCAGGCCGAAGCGTTCGGTCGCCGACAAGGTGGTGAACACCCCTTCGGCGACCAGCATCTCCGGCGCGGCGGGGTCGAGCCGCACGGCGCTGCCGGGCGGGACCAGGCCCACGGTCTTGCGCGGCAGCCGCAGGTCGAGGGCCCGCTGACCGTTGGCGGCGAGATAGGTGACCTCCACGGCGCTGAAGGATCCGTCGGCGGCGCTGATCGCCACCAGCAGGGCCGGGCGGCAATAGCGGCTCTCGGCATAGGCGGAGACCGGGGTCTCGCCGCCGTGACGCAGGACCTGCGGACCCGGCAAGGCGCGCTGGATGTGGCGCAGGCGGCAATGCCGCTCGGCCAGCGCGCCGGCGACCGGCCGGCCGGCCTCCCACAGGCGCCGGGCGGCGTCGAGCCGGCGGACGTCCGGCTCAGGCGCGCCCGCTTGGTCGACACCCGGGCCGAACGACACCGAGCGCGGCGCATTGTGGGCGTCGATCAGACGCTTGGCGCGCAGGTCGTCGAGCACGGCCTGCCAGTCGCCGTCGCCAAAGGTGTGGACGATGACCCGATCGTCCTTCAGCAGCAGCGACACGGAACGGTCGGCGCGGCTGTGGCCGGGCGCCGGGATGTTGGCGCGCCGGCCGCCGTCGTAGAGGTCGCCGCCCAGCACCTCGACGATCGCCCTCAAGGACATGGCCGGCGCTCCGGCCGCGGGGGTTGCGCAGATCTCGGCATGGTCTCGGCTCCTCGGCGTCTGCGACGCTCCTCTGTTCGCCCCCCGCCGCCCTTCCCCAACCTTTGGCTGACCTTCAGCTAGGTCCGATCCTCACCCCGGCCCGGGAAGGCCAGGTAGAGCGTGATCGCGGCCCCGGCCACGCCCAGCGCCCACCAGGTCAGAGGACCCGGCCGCTCGGGATCGGCCAGGGTGTCGGCGACGGTCACCCCAACCATCAGGATCGGCACGGCCAGCAACAGCTCGCGGGCACGTCGCCAGATGCGCACGAACCGGGCGCGGCGGGTCGTCGACGTCGGGCCGTCCATCGTTCCTCCTGGAGCGTCCGGTCCGAACGTGGACCGGCGTTCGGGCAGGCCGGAAGCGGCGACCCATCGTCAGGCGTGCCGCAGCACCGGACGGAACATGGCCCTTTTCGCTTAGAAAGTCACCTATCGCACCCTCGAAACCTCCGCGGAGCGGCAGCCCGTGGGGACATGGATTGCTCCCCGCTGAAGCCCCAGCCGACAGGCGGTCTCTTCGTCTGGCGTTCTGGCCGACGACGGCTTGCAGCCTCGTCCGGCGCCGCAACGCGCGGCGGCCAGGCTTTCTTCCCCGGCGCGATGCGCCTCCTCGCGCGGCAACAAAGCCGCCGCCGGCGTCTGACGCCCTGGCGGGTGCGGCGCCGCTCCGCGCCGGCCTCCTGAGCGCCATCGAGACCGCGATCGGCGCGGTCGAGATCAGACAGGAGCAAGACCATGGCCACCATCGGAACCTTCACCCGCTGCGGCGACACCTTCCACGGGGCGATCCGCACCCTCAGCCTCGACGTGGAGCTCGATATCCGCAAGGCGGACAAGGCCAGCGACAACGCGCCGGACTACCGCATCTTCGCCACCGGCACGGGCCGGGGACCGGAGGAGACGGACGCCGAGCTCGGCGCCGCCTGGCGCAAGACCAGCGCCCAGCAGCGGGACTACCTGTCGGTGAAGATCGACGATCCGGCCTTCGCCGCCCCGCTGTTCGCGACCCTGGTCGAAGACGCCGGCGGCGATCGCTTCAACCTGATCTGGACCCGGTCCTGACGGGTCGTGGCGCCGGTCCGGTCGCGGCCGGCGCCGCCTTCCTTAGGGGGCGTTGCGGGGCCCTCCCCGCTGGTGGGGGTCGACGCAGACCCCCCGGGGCTGCGGCGCAGGGGGAGAGCGCTCCCCCAACGAATGTGGATTGCCCAACCGTCAGGCGCCCCGCTACTGTGCCCGTTCAAACGTGAGACCGTGACCTGACGCCACGTTGAAGAGCAGTAGGCTCTAGTCTTTTCTCCGGATCTGTTTTTTGTTTCGGCGAACACCACTCTTACTTACTCGCGTAAGAAGTGCTGTCTGACTAATATTCTACTTATCCGATTATCCACTGCAAGCTCTGCAATAAATGCGCCGGGGCGCAAACATATCTGTACGGCGCGCCGGCTCGTTTCCTGATACGGATTCACGGGATTCGCGATGCTTAACGGGGCCATATCCATTGCCGAAGAAGGACGACAAGCGGGCGACGCCGGCGGGCCGTGACGACGAGGTGTGGATCGCCGCCCACAATCCCGAACACGCCATCCGCGTGCGCAGTCTCACGGCCTATCTGCAGAACGGCGGCGGCCTGAAGGATGTCCGCCTGGTGCAGGGCGAGGACCGCCGCTGGACGATCTTCGTGCGCCTGAGCAGCCGGCCCGGCGAGCACCGGGTCAATATGTTCAAGTCCGACAAGCCCAAGACCTACCGCGACGTCGACCTGGCCCTCGCCTGTGTCCGCGAGGACTTCGGCTATTATGGCCCGGTGACCCTGATCACGGAGCTGACGGCCCCGCTTGAGGGCCCGTGACGGCTGGGCATGGCGGTGTGGGCAGGATGCTAGCGCTGTTCCGGTTCCCGGCGATCGGCCGCGGTGAACGGCGGCCCCGACAACCCATTGTCGCGCTCTAAGTGATGGCGATGTCCAGGTCGTCGAGGATCTGGGCGAGCTCGACGCCGCAATCGAGGAGACGGGGCGTGGAGACAGCCTCCAGTTTCGCAAGCGCCCGGTCGTAGAGCGCGATGCAGCCCTGACCGTTGAGCCGCGAGGCGAAATAGATTCCGTCCGGTTGATCCGGGTGCGCATGGATCGCGGCCGACCAGGTGCGCGCCAACGTCTGGTCCTTAGCTCCGACCACGTCGGAGGGTACGCCCATCCGCAGGCAGCCGTCGTCCGTCAGGTCGATCAAGCGGAGGTCTTGGATCACCCGTAGGCTGGCGAGGGACCGCTTCTCGATCTCCGCCATATCGACAATGAAATCGGCGCCTCGGCCGTCAGCCGCGTCGCGCAGGATGGTCTCGACGAAGGCGACCTTGGCGCTGGAGCCGAGATAGACCACGCCATAGGCGTGGCGGGTCGGATCGCTGAAGCGGTTGAGCCCCGGGCCCCAGCCCAAGGGGTCGGGGAAACGGGTCTCGTACATCCGCCGCCAGACCTCGCCCGCGGGAACGGTCTTCAAGACCAGCGCGCGTCCCGCGAACGCCGGGCCCGGCATTGCGGGAACGGCCGCCATCTAGCTGAAGGCGCCGGCGGCCTGGTTCTTGGCGACGCCCACGACCATGTCGACGGCGTCGACGCGCCCGGTCTTCAGCACGTCGAGGGCGGTCTTGCCGCCCAACTCGGCGTGCGGCGTCTTCAGGAAGCGGAAGACGGTCCAGGGCTGCTCGCCCAGGATCTCGAACAGCTTGGGCAGGCCCGGCAGCGGCAGGCCGGTGTCGGTCACCTGCCAGCGCGGGTATTTCACGCCGCGCGTCGCGCCCTCCAGGCCCAGGACCTCGTGGCGCTTGCGCTTGGTGTTGACGGTCTCGTGCGAGGCGCCGATCAGCGGCCCGAAGTCGCGCGCGGTCAGCATGTCCGGACCCTTCAGGATCTCGGCGGCCTTGGTCGCGCCGCGGGCCCTGGCCCGGGCGACGGCGGCGTCGAGCGAGCCTTCCGGCGGCGTCTCGGCCGGGGCCTCAGCCATGGCCTGCGCCCTGCCGTCCGGGGTCACCACATAGGTGATCACATAGGCCTTGCCCGTCCGCTTGGCCTTGGCGGCGGCGTCGGCGTAGCCGGCGATCACCTTGCCGAGCACGCGGGACTTGTTGACGATCCGGCCGTAGCGCACCTTCGAGACCGGAACCTCGGTGACGTCGTCGTCGGCGTGGACCCGCAGGAACTGGCCGCTCGAGGCCGAGCGCGCCGCCCCCGCCTTGGCGCTGCGGGACCGCTTCGCGGCCGCCTGACGATCCTGTTCACGTGGCTGGGCCATGGGGCCTCCTGGCCTCGAAGATGGGCTTTCGCGTCAAACTCGTCAAGCTCATCAGGTCTGTCAAACTCGTCAGAGCCCCTTGCCCGCGAAGTTCGCGGCGAAATAGTCGATCACCTGCGACGCCTGGGCGCCCTTGCGGAACGCCTTCTGCGCCTCGAAGTCCAGGCTCGGGAGCATGTGGATCAGCTGATCGTCCCTGAACAGCGGCAGGAGGGCCTCCGGGTCGAGGCCCGCCGTGCGATGCCCGGTCATGATGTTGCCGGCCTCGAGCGCCGCGCCGATCATCACGTCCGCGAGCTGGATGGCGGGGCTGGTCTTGGAATCGACCTGGGTCAGTGCGGTCAGTTTGAGCGGGAACTTGAAGCTGGCGATCGCCGATTGGCGAAGCTCGACCGCGCCGGTGTGGTCGATGAACGCCTGCAGGAGGTCATGGTAGATGGCGAGGTTCTTCGACTCGTCGTGCTCCACGCGATAGGGGCCGTCGGCCATGACTTCCATCCGGCTGATCAGCGCCTGAATCGTCACCATGGCGAGGTCGGTCGTGACGCCGGGCGTGGCGATCGCCTCTAAACAATCGGGGCACGCATCCCTAGCCAGCGGCCCTATGGCCTCGGGGATCGCCTGCCAGTTGGTGCGGCGGGCCGCCGCGACGAGGGCGTCGAGGCTCTCAGGCGTCTTGGCTCGCATCGCCAGCTGGAACGCCGCCAGCATGGCCTCGAACGGCGCGGCCCCTAGCATCGTCGGACCAAGGATCGTCAGCAGCGATCCCATCGCATAGTTCTGGCCGTCGGCGTAGAAGTCGGCGCCGCGCTCGTGATACCAGGGCTCCACGGCGTAGTCGCAGAACTTCAGGACCAGCATGAAGCGCTTGTCCATGACGTGGGTGACGCACTTGTAGCCCTGCAGCAGGTCACGCAGCAGCGCCAGCAGATCCGGCCGGCTACCAGGCCGGCGCGACAGCGCCCGGTATTTCAGCTCCGGGGCCTGAAGGCGCGGAAAATGCGCCTTGATCAGCCGCGCGGCGTCGTCGTCGCTGATGGCGATCGCCGCAGCGCCCTGGAACCGCTGCTCAGGATTCAGCAGGTCAAAGCCGGTGTAGCCGCTCTCGTCGATCCGAAAACATTCCATCGTCACACCCCCTGCGTCTCCCGCCGCGCCAGGCCACCCGCCGAGCAGATATAGGCCCGCCTCATCGCTTTCGGACCGTCAGAACGACCCGGTCGACGAACACCTCGGCGGCCTCGGCCGCCTGCAGGATCGCGGAGATGAAGTCGCGCTTGATCCGGTCGGCGGCGATCTCGGTGCGGCACGACAGGGTCAGGACGCCGTCGACCACGCCGTGGAAACCGATCTGGCCGAACCAACTGCCCCAGGCGCCTTCGCGGACGATCGCCCGAAGGTGGCCGGCGATGTCCGGCCACGGATAGTCCTCGACGCCGGGACTGAAGATCAGCGGCGGCGGCTCCTCGACAACTGGCGCAGGGGCGATCTCCGGCGGGGGCGGCCCGCCCTTGGACTTGAGGATCCGCGCCAGGTTCAGCCGAAGGTCGGCGGCGCCGCGATCCTGGCCGGTCAGCTTGCCGAAATAGCCGCAAGGGCTGCGGACTTCCGGGTCCTCGACGGCGATGGCCAGCATCACCAGCACGCGGATCCCATGCTTGCGCCAGCCCCAGATGGCTGTCTGGTCATTGTTCCGCTCCGGCTGCGGGAGCAGTTCGGCCGCCGCGGCCGCCACGCGCGCGGCGTCCTCTGGCGTGGCGTCGGCCGGGTTGGCGAGCAGGGCAGGGGTGACCAGCGGGGCCAGGGACGGACAGACCAGGGCGGCCGTCCGAAGCTCGGCACGGACCATTTCCGCGTACACCGACGGCTCCGGTTTACCGCTGACGAAACCGCTGGCTCCCTCTGGAGAGCCATTGGCGCTGGCCGGTCCGGTGCGCCGGTGTGTGTTCGAGTCGTCGCGGCCCTGGCCGATCTCGGCCCGCGTAGCGGGCCGACCTGGCGAACGATGTCGCGGCGCAGCCGCGTCCTTTCCTCGTACAGATGAACTAAAGTTCTCATGGGACTGTTCTAGGCGCCGGGATTCCGGCGCCTGGGCGCTATCTTTCATCGGGAAGGCGACGGCTTCCGAATACATCGCCCTGCGGGCGGCCGCGGCCTCGCGGATCGCCGCGTCCACCGCCTCCAGCTCGTCGAGACGGGCCATCAGGGGGCGCAGGTCATAGGCCTCCAGCCCGGCCGGCCGGTTGGCGCGGGTATAGTCGCGCACCATGAGGCCCGCGGCCTCCAGGGCCCGCCGGTTGGCCCGGGCCTGGCTCTCGCTGCAGCCCAGGTATTCCGCCACCAGGCTGGTCGATGGCCAGACGCAGGCGATGTCCTGCTCCAGGCGGTCCTGGTTTAGGTGCTCGACATAGAGCAGCAGGGTCAGGCGCTGCGGCGCGCTGAGCATAGGCGTGCCTTTCAGAACGGCGGCGGCGACCCGGGCGATGCTCTCGCCCGGGCGCCAGCGCCAGGCCTCGGCCTGGGCGCAGACCTGATCGAAGTTGTCTGCGCGTTTGGCGAAGCCCGGCCGCCATTCTTCGGAATGTGCGGTTTGCAATGGGTGTCCCTTCGGTGGGGACGAGCCCGGCCCGACGCGGAAGTCTGCGGACAAGAAGACAATAGGTCTCCTGTTCGGGCCTTGACGCCGCAAAAAGCAACGCCTAGATTCAACCCGATCTTGAGCCGCATCTCACAACGGCCGTCCGAATTTTCCGAGAGCCTCCAGCGTCAACTGGGGGCTTTCGTCGTTTTGGGATCTCGTCGCTAGGTCAAGGTGTTGTCCTCATGGAGATGCGGCCGAACTCGATCGGCGCGCGCGGATGCGGCGAAGCAAAAGAAGCGGGTCAGGTGGGCGTCACGGGGTCGTCCTCCGGCTGGAAGACGAGGCGCGTAAACGGTTGAATCTCGACCGTGAAACCGGGCCGCAGTGCGCCGTTTGGGGCCTTGACGACGTCCGAAACGCTGCCTAGGATTTTCCCCATCGAACGCCGCACCCCAGCGACACATCGAATTTCCGAGAGCCTCCAGCGCCAACTGGGGGCTTTCGCCGTTTTAGAGCCTCGACTTTAGGTCATGTTTGAGTCCTCGCTCACCGTATCCCGCTGATTCGGAACGTGATTCGGCAAACACGGAGCGTGGCGTGAGTCTGTCCACGGCCCAAGGCCCCACTCCCCACGCCGAAGGATCCAGACAGGCTCATCGCCGCGGACGACATGCGCCTGCGCGACGTCGGCATCATCGGCTACGCGGTGCTGTTCCCTATCGCGGGGGCGCGGCTCTTCGTGCCGTTTGCCCGGGCCTCGTCCGATCCGGCTCGGCCTAGCCCAGCGATCGGCCGAGCCCTATGAGCGGCGGTCGCCGCCGCGAGCTCGGCGCCGCGCCTGGAAACCCTTATCGCCCTCGATGAACGTCGCCAGGATATGCGCGGCGAGAACGTCGAGTTCGATGGCGCCGTTCTCCTCGGCGTAGGCCGCCTGGTACTCGGCCAGGTCGACGGCCGCCTTGCCCTTCAGCTTGAGCCGTAGGTCGACGACCTTCTCTTCGGTGTCGATCTTCGGCAGGGCCAGGGTGGTCTTGGCTTCACGCGCCATGTCGCTCTCCAGGAATAGGGTCGGGAAGGGGCCGCCGCGGCTGGCTTACGGATAGGGTGCGAGGATCATGTCCTTGCTGACGATCACCCGCAGCGGCCAGCCGGCGCGCACCATAAGCGTCGGCTGCCGATTGAGGTCCCGGCCGGTGATCTGCTGACCGGCCATCTGGGCGGAGTTGGCCACGCCGCTGCCGGCGCTGTTGATCACCAGGCCGCCCGAGCTGCGCGTGCCGGCGTCCTGGGCGGCGGCCGCGCCGACGCTGAACAGGGTCGAGAGAAGAATACCACGCGCGAGCTGGCCGAAGTGGCCGTCGCGACGGTCCTGCAGGCCGGCCGCCCCGGTGAGGTCCGCGCCGGTCATCGACCCGATGTTGATCGAGCGCCCGTCGGGCATGATGATCCGGTTCCAGGCCACCATCAGCCGGTTCTGGCCGTAGGCGATCTGGCTGTCGTACTGGCCGATCAGCCGAGATCCCTGCGGGATCAGCACCGTGCGCCCGGTGCGGTGATCGTAGACCGGCTCGGTGACCTGGGCGATGACCTCGCCCGGCAGGTCCGAGTTCAAGGCGGTGACCAGCGCCGCCGGGATGATGGTGCCGGCCTTCACCTCCCAAGGGCTGGCCGCCGGCCGAAGGGGGTTGAGAAGATAGTCCTCGGCGCGAGACCCCTGCGCGAACTGCACCTTCGCGGCCTGGCCGTTGCCGGGCTGGACCTCGCCAGGCGCGGCTGCAGCCGTCGGCCCGGCCGGGGCGGCCGCGAGTGTGACGCCCGGAGCGGCTGACGGGGTTGGCGGCGCGCCGCCGAAGAACGGACCCGACGCGCGGGCGGCGATCGCCTGCTCCTGGGCGGCCTGCACCCGCGGATCGACCGGAGGCGGCGGGGGAGGGGCCGTCGCGACCGCTCCGGCCCCCGCAGGATCCACCGCACCAGGGGCGAGCGCGGGCGGCGGCAGCCTGGCGAAGCCCGGCTGGCCCGGCCCGGCCTGAACGGTCGGATCGCCATAGCCGGCCGCATAGCGTCCGGCGATCGCCGGGGTCTGCGGGGTGTTGGTGTCGACATTGGCCTGTTCGTCCACCGGCCGGGTCTGTGGGCGATGGGCGCCGCCGAATCCGACGTAGAAGCCAAGCCCCACCAAGCCGGCGAGGCCGGCGGCGCCGGCCAGCAGATAGCGGCGGTTCCATCGCGTGACCGGCGCGCGGGGCGCGGCGAGCACGCTCTCGGAGGGCGCCTTCGGCTCCACCCGCGGCGGGGCCTGCGGCTCAAGGGGCGGATCGGGCGGAAGATGCGACATGGCGTCAGCTCCGCTTGCCGGTGCGGGTGATCCGCACGACGGTCTGGCGCTTCTCGCCCAGCCGCAGCTCGGCGACGTCGATCAGACGGTCGACGACGTAGTAGCCGTTCAGGTAGCGGTAGTTGACGAGCTGGGCCTGCCTGTCCGCGCCGATAACGAACAGGGGCGGCGCCTCGCTGGCCCCAAGGTTGGTCGGAAACTGGATGTAGGTCTTCAGACCGTCGTCGAAGACCCGCAGCGGCTGCCAATTCGGCGCCTTCGATTTGATCGGGCGGATGTCGTAGTCGAAGTGCAGCTGATCGACGGCGAGGCCCGACGCCACCACGCCGCGCGCGTCGGCGGCCTTGGCCGCCTGAGCCTCGCGGGCCTCATCCAGCGCGTAGGTCCAGTTGACCACGCTGGTATAGGCCTCGCCCTCGCGGCTCACCGCCTCCATCAGGTAGGTGCGCTGGTCCGTGGTCAGGATGACATTGGTGCGCAAGCCTCCGCGGGTGGGCTTCAGCATCACTAGGACCTGCTCGGAGGGGCCTGAGCCCTGCACGGTCTCGCCGAGCACCCAGCGCACCGTGTCGCCGGCGGCCTTGGAGATCAGCTTCTCGCCAGGGCGCAGGGCGATGACCGTCAAGAACCGGGGGCTGGTGTTGACCGTGTAGAGGCGGCCAGGCTCGAAGGCGTAGTAGAGCGCCGCGTTGACGTAGGCGCCGCTAGCGGGGAGGTCGCGGCTCTGCGCATTGGCGGAATAGACCGTCCGGTAGCCAGGCGCCGGCCGGGACCTCGCGGGTCGGGGCGCTGGCTTCGCCGCCACCGGCGGGGCCGGAACGGCCGCCGGCGCGGCGGGTCGCTGGGCCTGGGCCAGCGCAGGACCGACCAGGGGGGAGAACGCCAGAGTGGCGATGGCCGCGAGGGCGACGCGAGATTGCGGGTGAGGGAGGGTCATAGCTCGCGACTCCACTGAAACGCGGTGATGTAGATTCCCAGGGGATTGGCCCGCAGCTCCGCCTCGTTCTTGGGCGGATTGACCTTGGTCGTGAAAAGCCCGGTCCAGTTCTCGGTGAGGCCGCTGGCGCCGGCGTTGAACGTCGTCTCGCGCCACTGCACCTGGTAGGTGTTCGGACTGCGGGGAAGCACCGAGACGATCTCGACATTGACGGCCTGCGTGCCGGCGTTGGCGAACGGGTCGTTGGCCTTGGCGTAGTCGTTGAGTTGGCCGATCGCGCCGCCGGCGACGAAGTGGTAGGCGCCGGTCCAGTTGTCCCGGATGACGATCGGATCGATGCTCTTGGAGCGCGTTCGGCGGACCCAATCGGCGAGGAAATAGCCGATCTCGGCGGTGGCGGGCTGATAGGTCCGGCCCGCCAGTTCGATGCGGCCTGGGCGGCCGTACTTGTCGATCGGCACGACGTAGGTGGCGATGTTGGTGTTGCTCGACTGCCAGATCAGGCCGCCCACCGACAAGGCGGTGATGCCCATGCAGATGAAGGCGGCGAGCCGCCAGTTCTTTGCTTGCACCGTCGCTGACCCGACCCGCATGTCCCATTCGCGGGAGGCGCGGAGATAGGGGCTCTCGACCGGGGCGGAGCTGCCATAGCGGTCGTTGGGGCGCTTGAAGGGGTTCATCGGTCCAATCCGGTTCAGGCGTCGCGCTCGGGATCGTCACCCCGCCGCGTCGGCGTTGCAGGCATCCCGGGCGTGACGTCGTTGGCTGTGCTGGTCGCCGCCGCGAAGCTCCCCTCGGCCGCAGCCCGCACACCGCTGCGACGCTCGCGGGTTCGTGCCACCGTGTCGGCCGCCGAAGGGGAGGGGGGAGGGGCCGATGGTCCTTCGCCGTTGCCGTCGGCACCTCCACCGGATCGATTGGCGAATCGGCGCGCGGAGGCGACCGCGCTCGACACAGGAGCTCGCGCGAAATCGGCGGCGGCTCCGCCGAGACCTCCACCACCACCACTACCGCCGCCGCTGGGAGACGCACCGCCGCTCGGGGATCCGCCGCCGGGCGGGATCGCGCCGGCGGCGGCCTGGGCGGACGCCACCTTCTGTCCGCCGGCCGCCCAGCCCCCCGCCACGGCGCCGCCAATGGTCCGGCCCGCGAGCGCAACCCCGGCGACGCCAGCCGCGACACCGGCGGCGCCCATGAGGCCGCTACCTGCACTGAGTTGGGGCCCTCCAGACACCAGCGCCCCGGCGATCGCGGGCACTTTGAGTGCGAGCATCATCAGGAAAATCGCGGACAGCAGCAGTCCGCATTCTTCGCCGATCGTAGGCTCGGGAGAGAGTGTGAATGTCTTATAGATGTTGATGCCAACGCCCAAGATAACGCCGAGCGCCATCATCTTAAGGCCAACAGATACGACGTATCCGATAGCCCGCTCGGCCATAAAGGACGTCTGGGTAAGCACCCCAAACGGCACCGTCACAAACGCAATCAGAGTGACGAGGTGGAACTCTATGATCGTGACAGCGATCTCGATCGCCAGCACAATGAACGCAAGCAAAATGCCGATTGCCGCCACGGCGGCTATCAGTATGGCGTCGATGTGCTGGAGCGCGCCGAAGCCAGCATTTTGCGAGGCAAGCTGACCGATATAGTCGACCAGTTTGACTACGACCTGCATGCCCGCATCGACGGCTGTAGTCGGCGCGTTTTTGAAGTCGCTAAAGGTCGAAGGTCCCCCGCCCGCCCTGAGGCCGAGCATCGCGAAGCCATTTACGACTGTGGCGCTTAGCGTCTGCCAGGAACTCACGAGCCACGCGAAAAAGCCCACGAGCAGGATCTTTCTGACGAAGCTCGCCATGATGTTTTGGGTTTCATCGATGGCCCAGAGGATCGCCGTCAGTGTGATGCTGATGACAACGAGCGTCGCCAAGATCGCCTGGACATCTCCAGCGATGAGGCCAAAGCCACTATCAATTTGACCCGTGAAGCGACGAATAAACTCGTCCAACGCGGCTGGAGTCGCGGTTGCCATAGTAGGTACTCGTGGATTTGACTAGAGCGCCTTCTCTCCCTTGAAGCCTCCTTGAACGGGCTTGTAGTAGTTCGGAGAGCAGGGGTTCGTAGAGTCGTGAATACTGGGATCGGGACACTTCTTGTCCGCAACGGCCGGTTTGGCTGGTTTCTCGGAAACCTCAGCCGGGCGTCCGCAAGAGGCCATCAACGCGGCCATTGCAAACAGGAGGAAAAGGCGGGGGCGCAATTTCACAGGCCCTTGTCGCCGGAAAAGGAGCCTCGGACGGGAGTGTAAGCGTTGTGGCGCTGTGACTCTGCTCGAGCGGCAATTGAACCAGCCTGTTGTTGCGCAAGGATGGTTTCCTGGGTCCTGGCCTGTGCGATGAGGATGGTCTGCAGGCCCTGAAGTTGCCCGCTCAGGGCAGCGAGTAGCTGGTTCGTGGCCTGGATGGCCGCGGTCTGGCCGGCGGCGCTCTGAGACGCAGCGACCGCGCTGGTCACGGCGTTGGCGGTCGTCGGCTGGGAACGGACCAGCTGGTTCTGGACCGCCATCGAATCCTGGAGCGTGAGGCGGCTGTTGTCTTGCCAACTGCCGTAGCGCTGCAGGATCTGCTGCAGGCTGTTGCCCGACAGGCTCGACGGATAGAGCTGCTGGAATTGCTGGCCGATATTCTGGCCATTGTAGCCGATCGCCTGCGCCTGCTGGAGGAGCTGGGAGGCCTGCTGGCTGATCTGCGCCAGCGGCTGGGTGACGTCGGTCCCGAGCTTCTGAAGCATGGCCACCTGGTTGGTGATCTGCGCCTGCAACTGCTCGATCTGCCGCAGGCTGTTGCTCACCTGGGAGACCATTTGGGCGATGGCGGCCGGGTCGTTGACGACCACGCCCGGGAAGATCTGCGCTTGGGCCGTCGGCGGCGCGATCGCTGTGGCCGGAAGCGCGAGGAGGGCGACGGCCGCAGCCGTGGTGAGAAGCCTACGCATGTGGAAACTCCCGTTGACGCGAGGGCGGAAGGGACTCGGGCGGCCAGATGTCGGCCGCCTCGGCGCGGACGAAGAGCGGCTCGGACACCGCGCGGAAGAGAACAGCCGCCCCGAACAGGACGAAGCCGGCGACCAGCACCAAGAAGTTGTGGTGAAGCGTCGTGGTGAAGACCGCGAGGAAGCCCGGTGCCGCCAGGCCGAGGAACAGCAACCGACGACGTCGCACCGTCAGCAGCCAAGCCGACGGGAACCGACGTGTAACAGCGGTCAAGCGGCCAAGCTCGCGGGCGCTGAGGGGACGAGCCGCGATCAGGGTCGGCGCGTCATCCGGGGTCGCGTCCTCCATCATGCGACCCTCGCCGCCGGCGGGGACGCCGATTCATCCAGATAGGTCGCGACTTCGGTCAGGCCCTGAGCGGCGTAGAACCGCGCCGCGAAGCCCTCCCGACCGCCCTGAAGCGCCGCGGCAATGGTCTGCTGATCGCCTGGGGAGGACGCTCCGACGGCTGCCAGGGCGATGGGGCCCAGGCCGAGCTCGAAGAGCCGATTTCCCGCCGTCGACTGGTAGTAGTATTCGCGCTTCGGCGTGGCGCTGGCGATGATGCGGATCTGCTGGGCGTTGAGGCCGAAGCCGGAATAGAGGTCGGCGATCTGCGGCGTGGGCGCATCCGGGTTCGGCAGGAAAATCCGGGTCGGGCAGCTTTCGATGATGGCCGGGGCGATCGAGGACCGCGCCACGTCGGCGAGGCTCTGGGTCGCAAAGACGACGGCGACATTGTATTTGCGCAGGGTCTTCAGCCATTCGCGGATCTTCGCCGCGAATGCCCCCTGGTCGAGGAACAGCCAAGCCTCGTCGAGCACCAGCAGCGTCGGCCGACCGTCGAACCGGCGCTCCAGCGTGCGGAAGATGTAGGTGAGCACCGGCGCCAAGGCGGCCCGGTTGGTCATCAGCTCGGCCATTTCGAAGGTCTGCCAGACCGCCGCCTGCAGGCTGTTCTGGTGGGCGTCGAGCAGGTGGCCGTGCGGGCCGCTGAGGGTGTAGGGCGCCAGAGCGGCCTTCACCGCCTGGTCCTGGACGGTGGCGGCCAGCAGCGTGAGGGTGCGTTGCTCGCGCGGACCCGCGGCGAGGTTGCGAAGCCCGCTCCAGATCTCTTCCTTGACCTGGGGAACGGTCGGTACGCCTTCGGCCGCGACAAGATCCTCGACCCATTCCTGGGCCCAGGCGCGATCCTCCGGGCTGTCGATGTCGGCGAGCGGTTGGAACGCCAGTTCGCTGGCGTCGCCGCCGAGGAAGAAGAACTGGCCGCCGGCCAGGAGAGTCGCGGCCCGCGAGCTCGCGCCCTTGTCGAAGAAGAAGACCTGCGCCTCGGGATAGCGCAGCCACTGCATGGCGATCGTATTGAGCAGGACCGACTTCCCGGACCCGGTCGGACCGACCACCATGGTGTGCCCGACGTCGCCCTGGTGGAGATCGAAGCGGAACGGTGTGGTGCCGGCCGTCCGAGTAAACATCAGGGGAGGCTGCGCGCCCTTGTGGCCCCGCTTGAGGCACTCCTCGGTCAAGTGCGCGTTGCGGGTCGGTCCCGGCCAGATTGCCGACATCGGCATCATGTCGCAAAGGTTCAGGGACGAGACCAGCGGCCGGCGCAGATCCGCGTAGGCCTGGCCCGGAAGGCTGCCTATCCAGGCCTCGACGGCGTTGACGTCCTCGACCTTGCAAACGAAGCCGGCGCGGTTGATGGCCCCTTCGACTTCGCGAACGCGGTCGGCGAGACGATCTGCGTCCTCGTCCATCAGGGTGACCGTGGGCGTGAAATAGCCGATCGAGGCAAAGTCCCCGCCGAGGATGGCCAGGGCTGCGTCGGCGTCGGCCGATTTGGCCGCTGCGTCGGGGTCCTCCAGCAACGAGGGCTCCCGGGTGATCGCCTCCTTCAGCAGGGCCAGCACGCCCTTGCGTTTGGCGAACCAGCGCTTGCGCACCGTGGTCACCGCCCGCCGCGCATCTTCCTTGTCGAGCGGGAGGTAACGGCAGACCCAGCGATAGCTGACGCCGAGCTCGTTCAGGCGATCCAACAGGCCGGGAGACGACGTGGTGGGGTAGGCGCGCACCGAGATCGTCCGGATGTAGCGTTTGCCGAGCCGGGGGAAGAGCCCGCCTTGGAAGTCGTCGTCGGTCAGGAAGGCGTCGAGATAGGCCGGCGTCTCGGGCGCGCGCACATAGTGGCGCTTCGTTGAGATGCAGCCATGCAGATAGGTCAAGGTCTCGTCGTCGCTGAGCTCGCGGACCTCCGGCATGATGGCCGTCAGGATGTCGGCGATCTGGCGGACCGTGCCCTGGAAATCGTTCAGCGCGGCGCGGTACATGCCCGCCGCGCCGCGGCCGGAGGGGGCGTTTTCGAGCAAGAGGCTCTCGGCGGTGCTCACCGCCTCCTCGGGCGGCAAATAGGTGAAGGTCAGGAAGTAGCGGCTCTCGAAATGGCGCTCCTGCGACTCGAAGGCGTCGCGCCGCTCGTTGTCGATGAGGTCCGAGACCGGGTCGGGAAAGGCGCTGGACGGATAGTCCTGGGAGCCGGCGCGGAGCGCCTCGATGTGCAGGCACCAGCGCGACCCGAGCCGGCGCAGCGCGTTGTTCAGTTGGGCGCGAACCGCGACCAGTCCCGCCTCGGTGGAGCTGGCGAGGTCGGGGCCGCGGAACGCGAGCGTCTTTTGGAAGCTGCCATCCTTGTTGAGCAGGAGGCCCGGCCCGATGAGCGCCACCCACGGCAGGTGATCGAAGAGGCGGTCGGCTTTGGGTCGGTATTCACGCAGGTACAACATCGGGGCCTCGAGGCCTTGCGGTCAGCAGGCCTGCGCCCATCGCCGAGGTGGCGACTGCGGACGTAGGCTTAAGAACGGGGAGGGGAGGTCGGCCATCAGGCGTCCAGATACGGTCGCTGCCGGATGTGCCGGCCGAGGGCGTCGAAGAAGTAGGGGTCGCGCTTGTTGAGCCAGTAGCAGACGGCGTGAATCGCAAGCCCGAGGGGCACGCCGATCAACGGAACTTGGAGGCCGAGCGCCAGCACGGCGGTGAGCGTGCCGTTGAGGACCGCGATCATTCGTGGCACGCCGGCGATGGTCACCGGCTCGGCCAGCGAGCTGTGGAAGCCGATCTCGAACCCGTCCACGAGCGAGGTCATCAGAACACCGCCCCCGCCGTCATGTTGAAGAACGAGGTGATGAAGGTCGTGGCGGTGAAGGCGATGGCCAGGCCGAAGACGATCCCGATGCCCCGACGCAACACCGAGCCGCCCTCCGAGAAGGCGAAGCCCAGGCCGGTCAGCACAATGGCGATGATGCCGACCGCCTTGGCCACAGGCCCGGAAAGCGACTGCATGATCGTCTCGAGCGGCGTCTCCCAAGGCATGGCGGTGCCGCCGCCCGCGGCCCAGGCCGGACCGGCGACCAGCATCGCAATGCCGGCGACCATGACCGCCGTTCGTAGATTGCGGCGGCCCTCGGCCGCGGTGAATGGAGTAAAGGCCATCGTCGAGCGCTTTCCTGACGCGTAGCCCCGAACATCTCGGGCTACCCAGGATTGAGTCGCAATAATGCGCGGGTCAAGTGCTCTTTTTGCTACGAAAGCGCGTCACGTGCTAATTTACTATAGAAAGCCCATTGCTAAGCTTGTGGCGTCGGACGGCAAGCATCGCTTCGCGACGCGCAAGGAGCCCTGTTTGAGTTGTCGAAAGAGATTATGGCCGAAGCGGGGCCAGAGCGAGCGCATCAGACCCACGACCGTACGAAGCTGAGCTATAAGGCGCAGCATTCATTTGATTTCTATTTTAATGTTAAACGCCAATAACTATATCGGCCTAGGTGGAATGTTGGTGCAGAAAACTTCCTTGACATCAACACAGAGTCTTTCTGGATAAGACGCATCCCGCCTTGAAGCGTAGGTTCGCAACTGCGCAAAGGACCGTTTGCCGGAGCGAGGCGCTCGTTGGGGCGTCTCCGTGGCTGCCCCGCGATGTCTCAACAAGCGCTGTTGCGACTGCTTCCTTCGCCGCCACCATCATCAATGGCGGCGGCAGTGGTCAACCTGCCCGAGGATCTCAAGCCGTCACATCGATGATCATCATTAGCCCGCCGCCGCCATTGGTCTCGACGTTGTTGTTCGTGGTGTGGTGGCCGATGTGGCAATGGATCAGCCACTTGCCGGGCTTCAACGCCTTCCAGATGACGTCGTAGCGCTGGCCAGGGCCGATGTTGACCGTGTCGGCCCTGAAGCGGGCCGAAGGCGCCAGGGTCTGGCCATCGATGGCCACGACCTCGAACGGGCCCCCGTGGATGTGAATCGGGTGGATAAAGCCATTATTGGAGCCGACCATCCGCACCTTCAGCGTCTCGCCGACCTTCATGTGGATGGTGTCGGTGGCCGGAAACGCCTTGCCGTTGAAGGTGAAGAAGTTGGGCTGGCCGCCGTCCATCGGCATGGCCGGATAGGTCAGACCCTCGCGCTTCAGCCATTCCTGAATTTGCAGAACGTATTCGTGGTCCGCCGCGAGTGACGGATCGGGCGTTTTCGGATCAATGATCAGCGCGCCGTAGAGGCCAAGCGCCTGCTGCCGATCGACGTGGTCATGGGAGTGGTAGAGGTAGGTCCCCGACTGCACGGCGGTAAATTCGTAGTGGTAGAGCTTGCCGTTCTGGATCGGCGCCTGGGTGATCATCGCCGGACCGTCCATGACGTTGGGCAGGATCAGCCCGTGCCAATGGACCGTGGTGGTTTCCGGCAAGTGGTTGACGACGTCGATCCGGACGCGGTCGCCTTCGTTGAAGCGGATCGTCGGACCCGGAACCTGGCCGTTGAACCCATAGGCGTCGACGGTGACGCCAGGCAGGATCGTCCAGCGGAATACCGAGGTCGTGAGGGTGAAGACCTTGACCCCATTCTCCATTCGCGGCGCGAGGTCGCGCGCGCCGCGCACCTCCAGACCGTAGCGGGCCGTCACCTGGCGGGGATCGACAGCGGCCATGTCGCGCATCGCCCCTGCCGGCGTATCGCGGTCCATGATCATGCCGGGCGGCATGATCGCGCCGCCGACCTCGCGGGCCGAAAGGCTGAGGTTCACCCAGTTGGCCGGCGCGATCATTCCCAAGGCGAGAGCCAGCAACGACACGCCGCCAACGGCGGCCAGCTGCGGGCCGGTGACCTGCGACGCCATCGCGTGGGCGCCATTACTCGGCTGGCGCTCGTGCTTCATCGCCGGGTCGCTCTTTGACATGGCCATATGGCCGGCATGGGCGCCGCCCTTGTCGTCCTTGGGCTGTTTGGCGGCGAACTTGGAGCCCGGATTGCGCACCGTCATCAGTCCGTGCTTGAGCGCCTGAGAAACCAACCAGACGTTCCAGGGGTAAGCCATGGCGAAGCCGGCGATGACGCCGATCGACATCACGCCCCAGAACACCAACTCGGTCGGAACCATGGCGCGCATGTCGCGGCCCATCATCAAGAAGCTCATGACCGGCGCCATGCCCGCCATCATGAAGTTCATGCTGATGAACTCTGGGATGAAGCTCTTCCTGACGTTCTCCAGGTAGGAGCCGCCCATCATCGACTTCATGAACAGCGACTGGAAGATGAATAGGCCGAACGCGAAGCCGGCGCAGTATTCGACGATGAGGTCCAGCCACATCGGCAGGCCGAGCGCCGCGGTGATCACTGCGGCGAGGATGATGCCGGTGGCGTCGCCGGCGACGCAGTGGATGGTCGAGCCCACGCCCTGCTTCCAGAGCGGTTTGACGAACGTCTCGTGCTCACCCGGGCGCGGCTCCTTGTCGGCCAGGACGTAAAGCAGCAGCCCGATCGGACCCATGTAGAGTGTGACCAGGATGAAGCCCCACTTCATCACCGTCGGCTCGGGATTGTTTCGGTATTGGTCGATGCCGACGTAGAGCGTCGAGGCAAGGGCGAGGGCGAACCAGGCCGCCAGGAAGTAGTCGATCGGCTGCACGAACATCTGCGTCTTGCCTTTGGTCGAGGTTCGCTCGCCGCTTAGTTTGAAGTCCCACGGTGGAGGTCGGTTCCGACCGATGCGGAGCCCTCTCTCGCGTCAATCGCCCCAAGCCCGGCCGGGACAATCAGGACCGGCGCAAATCCGCCGCCGGGCGTGCGCATGTTCGTCGTCTGGCCGCGATAGAGACGCGCGGCGCCTAGCAGGACCTTTCCCTCATAGGTGTAGAGCCGCACGTCGGCCTTCAGCTCAGTTCGTTCCCCGTCGTGTTGCACGTCACGAAGGCCCGGCGACGCAAAGGCCTGCGCCACATAGTCACCTGCCAGGATGCCGCCCCAGACCCGGCGGGTGAGCTTGTCGCCACGATAGGCCGCCTTGCTGGCGTGGCCCCTGGCCGGCTTGAAGAACCATTTTCGGCGCTCCCCCCAAAGCGTTTCGGCGTTGCTCGCGTTCACGAGCAGGGTCGGGAGCGCCGCGGTCGCCAGGACGGCCAGATGCGAAGGGCCCAGGCCCCAAGCGCGCATCCGCTCGACGTCGCTGAGCAAGGTCAGGTTCCGCTTGTCGGCGAAAAGCGCGTAGACGTGGGGATTAGGCGTCACAACGACCCGTCCAGTTTCATAGGCCTCGCGCAGGGCCGCATGGACGGGATCTTCGAACAAGAAATCGACCAGCCGATTGTAGACAAGATCCACCGGCAAACCGTCGAGGAGCAGATCCGTCCCTTCAAGGATTAGATCGCGGGGATCGCCGATGAGCGTGTCGATCCCCTGCGATCGAAGCAACGACTGGGCAAGCTTGAACTCGGGGAGGAGGTATTGGGTCGCCGGCGCGTCGTCAAGGATGGCGACCCGTCGCGGTCGTCCGGCTCCGCGTTGGCGGCGCCACTCGGTCTCGAACATGCGAGCGATCTCGCCGGCGAAGTCCGCAGCGCTGGCAACCTGCGGCGTCGCCGGGGCGCAACAGGCCCGCTGGGCGCGCGCCAGCGGCGCGATCAGGAAGGCTCCGCCCGCGTTGGTGTTGACCTCAATGAGCTTGGGGCCTTCGGCCGCCACATGGAAATCATAGCCCATCAGGACGCCGGCGGGCCCGAAGTCCCGACGGGCCAGCGGGGGCGCCCAGCCCAGCGCCGCTTCGCGATAGCCCGGCAGTTTGGCCGCCGCCTCCACGGCGCCCACGACCTGCGTCATCTCAGCCAAGGCGGCGCCCGGAACGAACATGGACGTGTTGGCGAACAACAGCGGATGAGATCGCCCCAACGCCTCGGCGAAACCCTGGACGCCGGTCTCGTGATCGAAAGCCGTCGCGAGCTCAGCGCGATCGAGCGTCACGCAGAGGCAGCCGCGATTCAGCCGCTCGGCCTCGCCTGGCCAGATGTGGGTGCTCGCGGGGGCGATACCTGTGTTTTGAGACATCGCGCCTGATCTCCTTCGCCGGTCGGACCGCGCGGAACAACGGGACCTCGACCGCTTTGAGCCGTTACGGCCGCCGCTAGCGGGTTGCCCGGTCGAGCAACTCGATCAGCTCACCGGCCTTTTTTCGTTGCTCGTTGACGTCGCCGCTGACGATCGCACTTTCGATGCAGTGGTCGAGGTGGGCCTTGAGCATCTCGCTCTCCACCCGCGACAGCGCCGCGCGAATGGCGCCGACCTGGGTCAGCACGTCGATGCAGTAGCGCTCCTCTTCCACCATGCGGGCGACGCCGCGCACCTGACCCTCGATCCGGCGCAGCCGATTTAGCAATTTGGGCTTGTTATCCTGGGTCAAGGCGCATTCTCCGCTACGGTCCCAATATACTAGCATGGGGTATGGTTGAAATACCCTGTCGGGGTATATAGTTGTTCTGGACGCCACGCGGGCGGTCCAGCTGCGGAGACTCACAATGAGCGATGGTCATCAACATCACCCGCACCTCTCCACGGCCGACCAGGCGGCGAAGGCAATCGACCCGGTCTGCGGGATGACGGTCGATCCCCTCACGACGCCGCATCATGCCGAGCACGACGGCCGGGAATTTCACTTCTGCTCCGCGGGCTGCCGCACCAAATTCCAGGCCGATCCCGCGCCCTACCTGGCGCCAAAGGTCGCCGCGGCGCGGCCGACCGTCGGCTCCGGCGCGATCTACACCTGCCCGATGCATCCCGAGATCCGCCAGGTCGGCCCAGGTTCGTGCCCGATCTGCGGCATGGCGCTGGAGCCGGCGACGGTCACTGCCGACAGCGGCCCCAATCCCGAACTGGCCGACATGAGCCGGCGCTTCTGGATCGGCCTGGTGCTGGCCCTGCCGGTGCTCGTCCTGGAAATGGGTGGCCATCTGCCGGGCCTGATGATGCTGGTCAGCCGACACACCTCCAACTGGATCCAGTTTGCGTTGGCGACACCCGTGGTGCTGTGGGCCGGCTGGCCCTTCTTCCAGCGCGGCTGGACGTCGCTGATCACTCGCCGGCTCAACATGTTCACCCTCATCGCCATGGGCGTGGGCGTCGCTTGGACCTACAGCGTGGCCGCTGTGCTGGCGCCCGGGCTCTTTCCACCCGCCTTCCGTGACGCTTCCGGGGCCGTGCCGGTCTATTTTGAGGCGGCGGCCGTGATCACCGTCCTGGTGCTTTTGGGACAGGTTCTCGAACTGCGGGCGCGGGAGCAGACCTCCGGCGCGATCAAGGCGCTGCTCAATCTTGCGCCCAAGACCGCGCGCCGCATCCGCGAGGATGGAACCGACGAGGAGGTGACCCTCGACCTGATCCAGGTCGGCGACCGCCTTCGCGTGCGTCCTGGCGAGAAGATCCCCGTGGATGGCGCGTTAGTCGAGGGCCGGGCGTCGATCGATGAGTCCCTGGTCACCGGCGAGTCCATGCCGGTGACAAAGGAGGCTGAAGGCAAGGTCATCGCCGGCTCCCTGAACAAGACCGGCTCGTTCATCATGCGGGCGGAAAAGGTGGGCGCGGACACGCTGCTGTCGCGTATTGTCCAGATGGTCGCCGAGGCGCAGCGGAGCCGGGCGCCGATCCAGCGCCTCGCCGACCAGGTGTCCGGCTGGTTCGTGCCGATCGTCATAGCGGTCGCGCTTCTTGCGGGCGCCGTCTGGGCGATGGTGGGACCCGAGCCGCGCTTCGCCTACGCCCTCGTCGCCGCGGTCTCAGTGCTGATCATCGCCTGCCCCTGCGCACTCGGCCTAGCGACCCCGATGTCGATCATGGTGGGGGTGGGCCGCGGCGCCCATGCCGGCGTGCTGATCAAGAACGCCGAAGCTCTCGAGCGCTTCGAAAAGATCGACACGCTGGTGATCGACAAGACGGGCACGCTCACCGAGGGGCGGCCGGCGGTCACCGCCATCAAGACCGTCGCTGGCATGGACGAAGGCGAATTGCTGCGGCTCGCGGCGAGCCTCGAGCGCGGCAGCGAGCATCCGCTCGCCGACGCCATCCTGCGCGCAGCCAAGGACCGTGGCTTGTCGCTCTCGGAGGCCGCCGACTTCGACTCCCCCGTCGGCAGGGGTGTGATCGGCGTGGTCGAGGCAAAGAAGGTCGTGCTCGGCGGCGCGCCGCTTATGACTGAACAAGGGATCGACCTCAGCCCGTTGCAAGCGGACGCCGAGGCCTTGCGTCAGGACGGAACGACGGCCGTCTTCGCTGCTATCGACGGACGGCTGGCTGGCGTCCTTGGAATCGCCGACCCGATCAAGCCAACCACGCCGGAGGCGGTGCGCGCCCTGCAAGCCGACGGTGTCCGGCTGGTGATGATGACCGGCGACAACCGCACCACGGCGCTGGCCGTCGCCAAGCGCCTGGGCATCGACGACGTCGAAGCCGAGGTTTTGCCGCAGGACAAGGCCAAGGTGGTCCAGAAGCTGCGGGCCGAGGGCCGGGTCGTCGCCATGGCCGGCGACGGTGTCAACGATGCGCCGGCGCTCGCCGCCGCCGACGTCGGCGTCGCCATGGGCGCCGGTTCCGATGTGGCCATCGAGAGCGCCGGCGTCACCCTCCTGAAGGGCGATTTGCAGGGCTTGGTTCGCGCGCGGCGCCTCTCGCGGGCGGTGATGCGCAACATCCGCCAGAACCTGGTGTTTGCCTTCGCCTACAACGTCGCCGGCGTGCCGATCGCCGCGGGCGTCCTCTATCCGGTCTTCGGCCAGCTGCTCTCGCCGGCGATCGCCGCGGCCGCCATGGCTCTGTCTTCGGTGAGCGTCATCACCAACGCCCTGCGCCTGCGCCTCATCAAGCTGTGACGACGAGGATCAGGCCTTGGGCCTGAGCGCCGGATCCAGGGACCGCGCGAGGATCTTGCGGGCGCGATAGGCGCGCGTCTCGATGGTCTTGGCGGAGACGCCAAGGATGTCACCGGCCTGCTGCTGCGACCAGCCATCGAAGGCGGTGAGGAGCAGCGCCTCCTTGAGCGCGGCAGGCAACCGGGCGATGGCGCCGTCGAGCAACGCCAGATCCTGGCGATCCATCACCGCCTGATCGGCCGCAGCCGCGTGGTCGGGCTCCCCCAACGCGCCGCTGTCCTCGAATCTCTCGGTTCCGAACAGGAGGCGGCGAAAAGCCAGACGCCGGCCGCGGTCGCGCGCCTTGTTGATGGCGATCGTGCGCAGCCAGGCCAGGAACGGCCGCTGCGGATCGTAGCGACGGATGGCTGTCCAGGCGGCGATGAAGGCCTCGTGCGCGGCCTCATAGGCTTCGTCGGCATTGCCGGTGTAGCGGCGGAGCAGGCGGTAGAGGGGCTCCTTGTGCCGGCGGACCAGGTCGGCGAACGCCCGCTCGTCGCCCGCCGCTGCGCGGCTGGCGAGCGCCGCATCGGAAAGCGGCTCGCCGAGATTCACGGGCCTTCGGCGGTGAGGGATTTGACCACGGTGTCATCGAACGGCGCAGTTTGGCCAGGCGTAAGCACCGAGCGCATGGCGATGACGTGGAGCATGGTCTCCTTCTGCAGCGCGTCCATCGCCCGGTGGAACCGGTCGATCGCCGCCTGGACCTTGGGCGTGTAGGCGTGGCCCTCCTGATAGGCTTGGGCGAGCTCGGCGTTGGCGGCCCGCATCTCCGCCTCCAGAGCCTGGCGTTTGGCGGCATGGTCCCGCTCAAGGACCTCGACGCGGCGCTGCTGGTCCGGCGTGAGATGCAGCTTCTGGTGCAGCACGTCATGCAGCGACGGCGTGTGATGAATGCGGGCCTGGACGTAGCGTACGCCGCCCCAGACCCCGATCGCCGCAGCAATGGCCGAGAGCACCAAGGTCAGGATGATGCCCCGAAGAAGGGTCATCGGCCGCCTTCGAGCAATGTCGAGGGGGCAAGGTCCGCCGACGCGGAGAAGGCGCTGGACGACGCGCCGATCGCGGCCGTAACTCCGCCGACAGTCACGCCGGTCGCTAGGGCGAGGGCGATCGAGGCGAAGCCGACCGGCGCGAGCGCCGCGGCGGTCCGGGCTTGCGCCCGCCGAAGACCGATTCCGTGGCTGATCTCCGCCTCAAGCCGATCCAGCGGCCGGTCGGCTGGCGCCGCGGCCAGGCGTTCCATCAGATGGTCCAATCGCTCGCTCATCGTCCTAGGTCCTTGCCCAATACCCCTTGAGTATACGACTCGCGCGAACGCGATCCCCTAGACGAGGTTGCGGGGGCATTCCGCGACCGCGAAGGAGGCAGCTCCGAGGGATACTGCGACTGCCATGCGTATCCCCGGGGGAGGGCGCGGCTGGACCCCTTGACCTTCCAATCATGGGAAGGTGCGCCTGCCTTGGGCGTCGATGAGCAAGGAGTCGTCCGATGCCTGACACAGCGCCGAAATCCGTAGATCAACTGGCCGTCGGCACGATCTGCGCGAGGTCTGCCGGTCGGCGCGAAAAGGCGGGGACGCAGAGGCGCGCCCCATGAACATCGGCCAGGCCGCCCGGGCGTGCGGCATCTCCGCCAAGATGATCCGCTATTACGAGCAGATCGGCTTGGTGCGGGCGGCCGACCGGACCGACAGCAATTACCGAAGCTTCGGCCGGCGCGAGATCAACGAGCTGCAATTCATCAAGCGCGCACGCACCCTCGGTTTCTCCATTGAGAAGATCGCCCACCTGCTCTCGCTGTGGCGCGACCGGGAACGGCCAAGCGGTGAGGTCCGGGCGATCGCGGATCGGCACGTAAGCGACCTTGAGGCCCGGATCGCCGAGATGCAGGCCATGGCCGACACCCTGCGCGACCTGTCGGCCTGCTGCGGTGGCGACCAGCGGCCCGACAGCCCGGCCCTGGTCGACCTGTCAGACGACGCTGTGCCGCCCAGCCCGCCGACGCCGGCGTCAAGCCCACGCCGACGAGCTTCGGCGTGAGCCTTGTTTGCGCCTTGAAGGCTTTCCCATCTCTCGCCTTCGGCGTGTTGGCGGGCCTCAGCGCCAACGCCGCCTTCGCGGCTCCCGCTGAGTATCGATTCGACGCGCTGTCGGCGACGGTCGAGCGTGGGGTCGGCGTGACCGTGCAGATCCAGGCGGTGAACATTCGAACGGGCCAACCTGTCCCGGACGTCGAGTTTCACGACCCGCGGGTCGATCGATCCCCGGACGGAATTCCTGGCGCGACCTTTCTGGCCTTCTTCGTCCCTGGGCTGGACTACGGGACCTACAAGTTCAGGACGGACTTCCCCACGGCTGGGCAGTGGGCGCTGACGTTCCAGGCGAGAATCGCCGGAGAGCCGTCGCCAATATTCGCTAGCGTGATCTTCAAGATCGTCGATCCAGCCCGACGTCCAAGCCTTCCGGGCTCGCAGGGGCCGTCGGGTGCGCGTGCGGAGCCTGGGGCGGTCACCTCGACTCTGCCGCGCTGACCCCAAGCCGATCCCTATTTGGGTTGGATCGCCGTGAGCGTCGTCGAGCCACCCATCTGCATGAGCGTGAAGGCGACCGACTGCCCGACCTTGACCCCCTGCAAGAGGGTTGGTGGGCTCGCCTTGAAGGCCATGGTCATCGCCGGCCAACTCAGCTTCGCGATCGGGCCATGATGGATGGTGACTGTCCCGGCCTTAGCGTCGACGGCCGTCACTACGCCCGTGCCGTCCGCCATCGTCATGGACGTATGATCCGCGCCTTGCGCGCCGGAGATGCCGGGCATGGTCTTCATGTCGCCGGCCGGCTGTGCCAGGGCCGGGGCAGCGACGGCGAGCGCCAGGGCGGCCGTGAGGGTCAGTTTCATCTTCAATCTCCGTGGGCGCCGCAAACAGAGCGACGCCGGCAATATTGGGCCGCCCCCTGGCTGCCCCGCCCTGGGGATACGCACCGCTCGCCCGGCTCCCCTCACGGCCGGCCGGCCAGCTCGTGCAATCGCGCGAAAGGCGGCCCCCTGGGGGTAAGTTTCGGAGGCGGCTTCGGGTGGGGGGACTACGTCGGTCCACTGGACGGGCATCCGGCGCTGGACCGGGGGTCAGACGACGTCGATTCGGACGCGGCGCCCCCTATGGCAGCGGCATCGCCCGCTGCTCGTCCTGCTTACGCGCGCCATACGGAGTCATGCCTTGCGGCTTGTAGATCGACAGCACCGTGAGCACGAGCAACACCACCATCGCGGCGCCGGAGGCGGTGACGAGGAGCAGCTGCTGGCCGTGGAAATCGGCGCTGAAGGCTGTCGTCCTGGCCGCCACGCCGGCCAGGAGGTCGATGGGTTGCGTATGGACCCACAAGATGACGATCGAAAAACTGGTCAGCAGGAGTTTCAGCAGGACCCAGTAGTAGCGGAACAAGCCCCACCGTGTGCCGAGTGAAGCGACGACCCCGCTGAGGAGGGAGACGATGGCCAAGGGGACGATGACGAACCAGGTGGTCACGCTCATCGCCAGATAGGCCGCGCGCACCAGCTGGGGCGCCTGGCTGGTCATTCCAGCGATCGCCAGCGCTAGAAAGGCGGCCACAGCGCCAAACCAGCCGATCGAGGACGTGACGTGCGCGGCGAGTGTGAGCTTGCGCAGGCCGGCCGTCATGGTCATGGCCGCTGCACCCCGTGTTCCGGGCTCGACATGTGCATCTGGCGACCGAAGCCATGGCCGGTGAGATGGAGGACGACGAACAGTGCGACCAGGACGAGGCCGATTATCCCAAACACCTTCACCCAGCGCGGCGTCGCGCCCGCTGACCTGTGGCCGGGCCCGTCATTGATGTCGCCACTGGACTTGGGGCGGTCAGCCACGAGCGTCTCCTGGGGGGAAACGAGGATCCGAGTCCTCAAGCTGTCGGCAACTTATCGAGACAACATGTATTGATCAAGGCAAACCGTCTCGTACCTCGACATCGTCGTCACCTCCCATATGCTGTGGGCGTGCCGAAGCTGTGGAACGAGACGATCGAGGCGCACCGCCGTGCGGTGCGCGAAGCGATCCTGGAGACCACTTGGGCGCAGGTGAGCGAGCGCGGGCTGACGTCGGTGACAATGTCGCAGATCGCCGAAAAGGCCGGCATCGGACGAGCGACGCTCTACAAATATTTTCCTGACGTCGAAGCGATCCTGTCCGCCTGGCACCAACGTCACGTCGCTGGCCACCTCGAACATCTCGCCAAACTCCGCGACCAAGCCGGCGACGCTAGCGAGCGACTCGCGGCTGTGCTCCAGGCCTACGCGCTCATCGCCCACAATCGCGGACGCCACGGCGCTGAACTCGTGTCGCTCCTGCATCGTGGCGAGCACGCCGCCGCAGCGCAGCAGGACCTCGTCAACCTGATCCGAGACCTGCTGGCCGAGGGCGCGGACAAAGGCGACATACGGGTTGATGTCGCGCCTGACGAACTTGCGAGCTATTGCCTCCACGCCCTCGCCGCGGCCAGCAGCCTGCCAACCAAAGCCGCGGTCGGGCGGCTCGTCGAGGTGACGCTGGCAGGATTGTGCGCCCACGGCTGACTCGGTCTGACGCCGTTGGACCCGAATGGTCCCTTCGAGGTTTCGCGGCGTGACACGCGGCCCGTCCCCGGACGCGGAGAGCTCCCGGCCGTCGCCGCCAAGGGCGTGGCCGAGCAGGGCAGCCCGGCCACGCCCCAATGCGTCAGAGCTTGCTGATCGCCGTCACCGTGTTGCTGTCGCCCTCGATCCGGACGCTGAACTTGACCTTGTCCCCGACCTTCAGACCGGCCAGCGAGGTCGGCGGCGAGGCTCTGAACGCCATGGTCATCGCGGGCCAGCCGACTCCGGGGATGGGTTCATGCTTGAGGGTGACCGTACCGGCGGCGGGGTCGATCGCGGTGATCTCGCCGGTTGAGTCGCCGGTTTTGGCGGCGGCAGGCGCGGCAGGCGCCATGCCCATCTTGGACATGTCGGAGGTGGCCGGCGCGGGCGGCGGGGTCGCGGGCGCTGCAGCCGGCGCCGAGGCCGGTTCGGTGGCGGCTGTGTTCTGGCCCTCGGTCTTGGGACTGCAGGCTGTAAGGGCGGCGGCGAGGGCGATAGTGGCGGCCGTGAGATAGAAGCGCTTCATGATTATCTCCTGGGTTGAAGCGGTTGCGAAAGGGGGGAGGCCGCGCGCCGTCGCCGCAGGAGCAGATAGGCGGCGGGGACGACGAGCATCGATAGCAGGGGCGCCGTCAGCATGCCGCCGATCATCGGGGCGGCGATCCGGCTCATGACTTCCGAGCCGGCCCCGTGGCCGAACAAGATCGGCAGCAGGCCGGCCAGGATCACCGCGACGGTCATGGCCTTGGGCCGCACGCGCATCAGGGCGCCTTCGCGCACGGCATCCTCGACCTGGTCGTCGGTGGGGTCCTCGCCACGATCCGCCAGGGCGTCCTTCAGGTAGATCAGCATCACCACGCCAAACTCGGCCGAGACCCCGGCCAGGGCGATGAAGCCGACGCCGGTGGCGACCGACTGGTGGAAGCCCAGCAGGTAGAGCGTCCAGATCCCCCCGGTGAGTGCGAACGGCAGCGTCCCCATGATCAGCGCCGCCTCGTCGAAACGGCCGAAGGTCACGTAGAGCAGGACGAAGATGATCAGCAGCGTCGCCGGCACGACCAGTTTCAACCGCTCGACCGCCCGCTGCAGGTATTCGAACTGGCCCGAGTAGGCGATGGAGACGCCGGGCGAGAGCTTTACGTCCCTGGCCACCGCCTTCTGCAGGTCGCCGACCACTGAGGCCAGGTCGCGCCCACGCACATCCACATAGACCCAGGTCGAGGGCCGTCCATTCTCGGTCTTCAGCATCGGCGGGCCGTCCGCGATTTCGAGCTTGGCGACGGTCCCGAGCGTGATCTGCTGGCCAGCGGGGGTGAGGATCGGCAGGGCGCGCAGGCCCTCCAGGCTGTCGCGCAACTCGCGGGGATAGCGGACGCTGATCGGGTAACGCGCCAGCCCCTCCACCGTCTGGCCAACGTTTTCGCCGCCGATGGCGCCGGAAACGGTCGCCTGCACGTCGGCGACGTTGAGGCCGTAGCGCGCGGCGGCGGCGCGATCGATGTCGACATCCACATAGCGCCCGCCCGTCAGCCGTTCGGCCAGGGCGGAACTGACGCCCGGCACGGTCTTGGCGACCGTCTCGACGTCATGGGCGATGCGGTCCAGCTCGGCGAGGTCCGAGCCCGACACCTTCACGCCGATCGGGCTCTTGATGCCGGTCGCCAGCATGTCGATCCGGTTGCGGATCGGCGGCACCCAGACATTGGCCAGGCCCGGGACCTTCACCGTCCGGTCCAGTTCTTCGACCAGCTTCTCCGGGGTCATGCCGGGCCGCCACTGGTTCTGCGGCTTGAACTGGATAGTGGTCTCGAACATCTCCATGGGCGCGGGGTCGGTGGCGGTCTCCGCGCGGCCGGCCTTGCCGAACACGCTCTGCACCTCCGGCACGGTCTTGATCAGCCGGTCGGTCTGCTGGAGCAGTTCGCCTGCCTTGGCGGCGGAGAGCCCAGGCAGGGCGGACGGCATGTAGAGCAGGTCGCCCTCATTGAGCTGCGGCATGAACTCGCCGCCGAGCTGGCTGAGCGGCCAGGCCGTGGTGGCGAAGGCCAGCGCCGCGAGGACCAAGGTCATTCGTGGCCGGCGCATCACCCAGTCGAGCAGCGGCTTATAGGCCGCGGCCAGCCAGCGGTTGATCGGATTGGCGCTCTCGGCCGGGATGCGGCCGCGGATCAACAGGCCCATCAGCACCGGGACCAGGGTCACCGAGAGGATCGCCGCACCGGCCATGGCGTAGCTCTTGGTGAAGGCCAGCGGCGAGAACAGCCGCCCCTCCTGCCCCTGCAGCGAGAACACCGGCACGAAGGAGAGGGTGATGATCACCAGGCTGAGGAACACCGCCGGCCCGACCTCGGCCGCGGCCTCGGTGATGACGATCCAGCGTTTCTCGCCCTGCAGGTGCTCGCCAGGATGCGCCGCCTCCCAGCGCTCGATCTTCTTGTGGGCGTTCTCGATCATCACCACGGCGGCGTCGACCATGGCCCCGATGGCGATGGCGATGCCGCCGAGCGACATGATGTTGGCGTTCACCCCCTGGGCTCGCATGACCAGGAACGCGAAGACGACGCCCAGCGGCAGGGTCAAGATCGCCACCAGGGCCGAGCGCGCGTGCCAGAGGAACAGCGCGCAGACCAGGGCGACAACGATGAACTCCTCGATCAGCTTCTCCCGAAGGTTGCCGATCGACCTATCGATGAGCTGGGAGCGATCATAGGTGGGGACGATTTCGACGCCCGGCGGCAGGCTCTTCTTCAGCTCGGCGAGCTTGTCCTTCACCGCCGCGATGGTTTCGCGGGCGTTCTTCCCAGAACGCAGGATGACCACGCCGCCGGCGACCTCACCCTGGCCGTTCAGTTCGGCGACGCCCCGGCGCATCTCCGGGCCGAGCTGGATTGTGGCGACGTCGCCCAGCCGCACCGGAACCCCGTCAGCGGCAGTCTTCAAGGGAATGGCGCGGAAGTCGTCCAGCGTCTTCAGGTAGCCGGAGGCGCGGACCATATATTCGGCCTCGGCCAGCTCCAGCACCGAGCCGCCGGTCTCCGCATTGGCCTGCTGGATCGCCGCGACCACCTGTTGGTGGGTCACGCCATAGGCGGCGAGCTTCACCGGATCGAGCACCACTTGGTACTGCTTGACCATGCCGCCGATCGAGGCGACCTCGGCGACGCCGGGCAGCGTCTTCAGCTCGTAGCGCAGGAACCAGTCCTGCAGGGACCGGAGCTGCGAGAGGTCGTTATGGCCCGTCCGATCGACCAGGGCGTATTCGTAGACCCAGCCGACGCCTGTCGCGTCGGGGCCCAGCGCCGGCTTCGCGCCCTCGGGCATCCGGCTCTGGACCTGGTTGAGATATTCCAGCACCCGCGAGCGGGCCCAGTAGAGGTCGGTCCCGTCGTCGAACAGGACATAGACGAAGCTGTCACCGAAGAAGGAGTAACCGCGGACCGTCTTCGCCCCCGGCACCGACAGCATGGTGGTCGCCAGCGGGTAGGTGACCTGGTTCTCGACGATCTGCGGCGCCTGGCCCGGATAGGGGGTGCGAATGATCACCTGCACGTCCGACAGGTCTGGCAATGCATCCACCGGTGTCGAGCGCACGGCGAGGATTCCGGCGGCGAGCAAGGCCAGGGCGGCGATCAGGACGAAAAAGCGGTGTCTGACCGAGAAGCGGATGAGGGCGGCAATCATTGAGCGACCGCCGGAACAAGGCGGCGCACAACCGGCCCGGAGGGCCTCTGCTCGAAGCCGAAGCTGACGCGGTCGCCAACCTTCATGCCCTTGGAAAGACCCGGCGGGTCGAGCTTGAAGGTCATGGTCATGGCCGGCCAGTTGATCGCCGGTACGGGCTCATGGCTGAGGGTGATGGAATCCACCGTCAGCGCCTCGATGCGCCCACGACTCTCGTAGAGGCCGGGCTGGGCCGCCGCCGACGGCGTGGCGTTGGGCCGCCGCGCCTCGACGCCGGCCAAGCTGGCCTCGGAGTCGATCAGAAACTGGCCGGAAGCGACGACCTTCTGGCCTTCGGTGAGGCCGGCCAGGATTTCGGTGCGGTCGCCGTCCTCGCGGCCGAGCTGGACCTCGATCGGCTGGTAGCGGCCGCCCGCGCCGGCGACCATGACGATAGCCCGCTTGCCGGTACGGATCACCGCCTCCGACGGGACGAACAGCGCCGGACGCGCCTCACCGTCGAGATGGACCGTGGCGAACATGCCGGGTCGCAAACGACCGCCTCGGTTGGGCAGCTCGATGCGCACTGTGAGGGTGCGGCTGTCCGTCTGGGTCGTCGGCAGAATAGCTGTCACACGACCATCGAACGTCTGGCCAGGGAAGGCGGCGAGTTCCGCCCGACCGGTCTGGCCGACGCGCACCTGGCCGGCCATGGCTTCCGGCACGGCGGCGTTCAGCCAGACGGTCGACAGGCCCGAGACCTGGGCCAGGGTCTGCCCCATATTCACCGTCATGCCCTGGCGCACATCCAAGGTCTGGATCGCGCCGCCAATCGGCGTCGAGATCGTGACGACCGTTCGCGGCCGGCCGTCACGTGCGACCGCCTCGATCAGACTATCGGGCATACCGAGCAGGCGCAGCCGTTGTCGCGCCGCGGCTTCCAGCGCAGGACCGCCCGCGCGTCGGACGGCAAGATATTCGGTCTGGGCGCCGCTCCAGGTGGGCACGAGCAGGTCAGCGATCGGCGCGCCGGCCCGCACCACGTCGCCGGGCGCGCGGGCATAGACCCGCTGCACGAAGCCCGCGGCGCGCGCCTGGACGATGGCTACCTCGCGCTGGTTGAATTCGAGGACGCCGGTGGCGTCGAGGCTTTGGGCGAACTCCCCGCGCTGGACGCTGGCCAGGCGCACGCCCAGGCTCTGGACGGCGGCGGGATCGATCTGCACGCCGGCCGCGGCCCCGACCGCCTCGCCCTCGTAGCGGGGCACGAGCTGCATATCCATGAACGGCGACTTGCCCGGCTTGTCGAAGTGCTGGGCCGGAACCATCGGATCGTACCAATAGAGCACCTTGCGGTTCTCGGCGGCGGCGGCCCCGGCCGGCGGCCGAGCCTTCCGCAGGTGGGCGAGCCCGTAGCCGCCGACCCCAGCGACCAAGGCGATCGCGGCGGCGGAGAGCGCCAGGCGCCCGCGTGACGAGGAGAAGGCGGTCATTGCGCTTCATTTCCGTAGGTGAGGACGATGCGGGCGGCGTCGCGGGCGACGTCGCCTTCGCGGGCGAGGGCGTCGATGCGGGCTTCCGCCAGGGCGAGGAAAGCCCCGAGCACATCGGGGAGGCTGGCGGTCCCGGCTGCATAGCTCGAGGTCTCCAGGTCAGCGCGACGCTTGGCGAGCGGCAGGAGGGTCGTCTGGGCCCGCATCAGACGGTCGTGATGCATGGCGTGGTCGGCGAGATCGGCGTCCAGCGCCGCCACCAGTGTTCGCCGGGCGCCTTCACGCTCGATGCGGACCCGGTTGGCTGTCTGGGTGCGGGCCGCGATCACCGGGTCCTGTCGGGTGCTCGCAAACAGCGGCAAGCTGACGGTCGCGCCGACCGAGACCATCTCACCCCACATCGGGTCGCGATGCTGGTAGGCGAGATCCCAGCTCCAATCCGGGCGCTTGTCGGCCTTGGCGACCGCCACGTCAGCGTCAGCCTGACGGCCCATGGCGTCATAGGCGCGAAGCGAAGGCACGTCTTCCAGGCCCGCGCGCAGTTTCACCGGATCGATGTCATAGGTCGGGGGCTCGCCCACCACGTCCGCCTGGGGATCGCCGGTCCAACGCGCGAGCTCCGCTCGGGCCTTGCCCTCGGCGGCGAGGAGATCGGCGCGGCGGTCACCGAGCGCGGCGGTGAGCTGATCGGCCTCCAAGGCCTGGGCCGGCCGCACCGCGCCTGACGCAAGCTGCGAGGGGGCGGTCTCCCGCAGCGGCGCCAGGGCGCGGTCGATCTCATCCAGGGCCGCAAGGCGGTGCTCCGCATAGTAGAGGTCGATCCAGGCCAGCGCCGTGCTCAGGCGGACCGTGCGCATCTCGACCCGGCTTGCCGCCTCGGCTGAGCCGATGTCGGCGGCTGCGCGGTCGCGAGCGGCCCTTCGCTTGGCTCCGTTGGGCACGTCCTGCATCACGCCGACCGTGGCCATGGTCATGCTGTCGGGCCCGAACCGCCAGGCCGGCGGCCCAGAGATCGGGAAGTTGTCGAGACCGAGCCGCAGCTTCGGGTCCGGCAGCCGTCCGGCCGCGACGGCCTGGGACCGGGCGGCCTCCACGTCGGCGGATCTGGCCTGGAGGGTCGGCGCAGACTGGTCGGCAAGCGCCAGCGCCGCGTCGTAGGTCAGCGGGGCGGCTTGGGCGGCGCCGGCGAGCATCGCCGACACGGTGAGAAGCCAGGCAGAGAGCATGGAGGGCTCCTGTCGGACAGGTCGTACGTGGGGTGAAAGAGGCGCAAAGCATCGGCGGAGCACTCACGCGCTCCGCCGACACCTCTCCGTCCTCGCGTCAGGGGATAACCGGCGCGAGGCTTGGAGCCGACTAGCCGGGCTGACCCGGCTTGGAGGCGTCGCCCATCATGGCCATGCACTGATCGCGCATGGCGGTGTCGCCCTTCATCATCGGGCAGTCACACTTGGCCTGATGGCGGGGCTTTTGTTCGCCCTGGGCTGGCGGCCGGGCGGGCGGGCCCATGATGTAGTTCCCGCCCTTGCCATAGGGTTGGGCCTGGGCGGCGAAAGCCGCGGCGGCGAGGCCGAGCGACAGGGCTCCGGCGGCGACTAGATTGAGCTTGGTCATGGAAATGATCCTTCAAAGTCGATGGCTCACCGATCCGACAGGACCGGCGTGAGACCGTCGCGACGGGCGCGCGGCAGGCAGCCGCATACACCGCCGGACGGCGCGCTCAGACCCGCAGGCCCGACGACCGGCGGCTCAGGCGATCGACTTGGGAGGTCGCTTGAGCCCTGGGGGTTGGTAGGGATGGGATGAAACGATCCGCATCGGCGGGACGTCCGCCTGCATCGGCAGGAACACCACGCCGTAAGGCGAACTCACCAGTGCGACAGTGACGCCGCACATCGTGGCGCAGGCCTGGGCGCAACTCATGTCGCTCTTGCCGCCATGCTGGCCGGTCTGGTCACAGCAGGGATCGCTGCCCGCCGTCTTGACGCCGGCTTGGTCCATGCCCGGCATCGAGGACATATCCATGCCCGCCATTGCCATCGGCCCGTTGTGACTGCAGGCAACCTCAGCGGCCGCAGCGGTCACCGGGCTGGAGAGCAGGGCCAGGACGGCCAAGAGGGCGAGCACATAACGCATCGAGTTCAGAGTATAGCGCTTTGGCTGCTGAAATACAGGACCTGCATCAATTGCCGGCCGCCGCTAATTGCGTGACCCGCGCCTTCAGCAACCGTTGGCGCAGGAAGGGCACGCCGTGGCGACGCATGGCCTCGCGCGCCGGCCGTTCCACGAGGTGGTGGATCACCATGGCCGCCGGGATCACGCCGAAAAACTCGACCTGGGCGAGCGCCAGCGGCATCTCCCCCTGGGCTACGCCGAACACCCGGTGTGCGGCTTTCTCCAAGACCAGCTGCCAGGGAATGAAGACCATGTAGATCGCGAAGCTGACCTCTCCGAGATAGACCCAGAGCGGCGCTGTCAGGAACGATGAACCAGCGCTGGCGAGGCTCGCCAAGCCGAAGATGAGCGCCCCGAACAGCATGATCGACAGCCAGTCAGGCGCTCCGAATTGGGCCGCCGCGATGATCGCGGCCAAGGCCGTTGCCGATGCGGTGAGCGCGGCTCGCGCCGTTCCAATCGGCCGTGCTGACCACAGCAGATACACCGCGCAACCCAGGGCGAAACACGGAACGATGCGCAGCGCGCCCCAGGCGATCGTCGCCTGGGTCAGGCGCTGCCCGGCAAGCTGCTCGAAGCCGATCTCCAGGGCGGCGACCAGCGCCAACGCGAGGCCCAGCGCCAGCAGCGGCCGCCCGCGAAGGCGCCAGGCGACCCACGCGAACGCCGGGAATGTCAGGTAGGCGAACCACTCCGCCGAGATCGACCAGGCCGGATGGTTCCACCCGCCCAGCGGAGAGAGTCCCCAGGCCTGGGTGAGGGTCAGTTGCGCCGGGAGCGAGGACCAGACGATCGCTTTATCGCCGGCTTCGATGCCCACGAGCATCGCGGCCGCAACCAGGGCGCCCATGCCGACCAGCGTGACCAAATGAACGGGATAGACCCGGGCCAGCCGAGCCCAGAGGAACTCGGGATAGCTGAATCGTTGTTCGCCGAAGCTCCGCAGATAGACGTGGCTCAGGATGAACCCGGAGAGCACGAAGAACAGGTCGACGCCCAGATACCCCTTCCCCACGACGTTCGGCAGGCCAAAGCCGGGCCAGAAGTGGAAGCCCACGACCCACATGGCGGCAAAGAAGCGCAGCGCGGTGAGCGGTTTGAGGTTCTGCGGCATGGACGGTCGCGCTGTCAGAATTGGACGGCCATTCGCCGCAATGCCGAGATTCATGACACTGATATCCCTAACATCGGCCAAACACCGACCAAGATGAAGTGACGAATATCTTGCTGAACATTCCAGCCATAGGAATGTTTACTGTGTCGACAGCGGCGCGAGCGTGCCCAAGACGCTAACCAAACCGAGGACCAGAAAGGCCGCGGCGCTCTCCAGGGCGACGCTTCGCCGAAGCGCCGCGACCGCCTCGCTGGTCGGAATCCCGGTTCCCAGAGCGCCGCCAAAGCGGGGCGTGAGCTGGAAGCGGTTGATCGCCGCAAATCCCAACATCACGCCAAACAGCGCCACCTTGGCCAGCAGCACGCGGCCGTAGGGGGTCTGGATCAAGTCCTTGACGTGTGACGGGCCGACCAGGAACCAGCTGTTGGCCAGCCCCGTGGCGAGCAACACCGCGACGACGGCCGAGCCAATCCCCGAGAAGCCCTCCAAGGCGCGGTGCAGGGTCTTGAGCTCAGCCTCCAGCACAGCGCCCCTCGAGGCGAGGAGCAAGAGAGCCAGGGCGGCCAGTGCGCCCAGCCAGACCGCGGCGGCGAGGAGGTGGAGCACGTCGCTCGCCAGGTGGGCTAAACCCACCGGGCCGTCGTCGGCGGCGCCGTGACCTGTCCAAGCGAAGGTCGCGACGACGCCGGCGCCGAGGATCGCGACCACGAACCAAAGCGTGCGGGACGGCTTCATGGTGATCAGGGCCAACGCACCCAGGACCGTCAGCCCGGTCCGAGCCGCGATCGCCAGCCCGAACTGGCTTCCGGTCAATACCGCCGCCAGGCTGGCCGGCCTGAAGGCCTCCGCAACGGAGTCCGTCATAACCGCCGTCTGGGCGCCAAGGGAAACCAGGGCCCCGAGCGAGAGGACGAGGGCCGCGCCCAGGAGAAAGGGTCGCGGCCACCTCAGCGCCGAGGCGGCGCCCAGCCCTTGCGCGGGGAGGCCGTAGAGGAAGAAGAGCGGCGATCCGAGCAGGATGATGGCGCAGGTGAACTGCGCCAGCCGCGCCCCTACGACCGCGAGGGTGAGCATCCCGGGGTCAATGGACGGTGAAGCTGAAGTCGCCCTTCATGCGATGGCCATCCGCCGAGACCACATGCCACATGACCATATAGCTCCCAGGGGACAGCTTGCCGGCGACGGCGCCCTTGATAGCCTTGCGGTCCTTGGCAGGAACGGAGGAAGCGATCGCGACCTTGCTCCCGTCCGCCTTCATGAGCTCCACGCCCGAGAATTTCGGTTCCAGCTTCTCGCTGAAATGCAGCGTGATGGTCTTTGGGGCGGCGACGGTCGCGTTCGCGGCCGGCGTGGCGTTGACCAAGTGTGCGTGGGCCTCGGCCTGCGTCGCGACCAACAGGCCGGCAGCGGCGCTCAGCGCTGCAATGGAGCGAAGTGAGACTCGGGGGTTCATCGGCATCTCCAGCTCCGGCGGTCGGCGACCGCCTGCAAAGGGGAATACGCGCCGCGGGTCGAGAACCCCTTAGACGCGCGCCATCCGAGGGATTGGCGAGGATCCATGCAGACCGATCTCCGTCAGCGGCGGCGATAGTAGCCGCCGTTGTCGTAGCTGTTAGGGCCCTGATACCCGGGGCCAGCGCCGTTCCAGTCGTCCGGGGCCGCGTGGCCATCCTCGTGGGCCTCGTGCATGACCGCATGGAGGCGTTCCAGCCGTAGCTGGATGTCGCGACCTTCTTGCGGGCTCAGGTAACCGTCGCGTGAACGGAAATAGTCCTCGCGCTGCCGGATGCTGCGAAGCTGCATCAGGAAATATCGCGCCTCCTGGCGCGTGTAGGACCCGTCGCTCACGCCGTGCTGAATGCCCGCGACGTCGTGTTGGTAGAGGCCTTCGAAATTCTGATAGCCGCCGAAGTACTGGCCGTACGCGGGATTATTATCCTCGTCGTCGCGGTCATGGGCGAGGGCGGGAGCCGCGACGGCGCCGATCGCAGCCGCCGCAAGCAGAGCACCAAGGAGCTTTTTCATCTGCCGATCCATTGTTCAGGCGCCTATAGCGCCCGAACAAGGAAACACCCGCGCCATGAGCTTCCCCTGAGCAGCGATGTCAGTTTCCATTCACCTAGCGCGCGACGACTCGGCGAGGCGGGACTCTGGCGTCTCGGCGGCGACACGTTGACCCACGGCCGAGCACGCGCAGCGCGCCCTCGATGCGGCGCCTGCCGAGGTCCAGCGAGCCGACCATGTCGATCGGCGCCTTCCGAAAGGCGCTGCGAGCCGAAATTTCCGGCGCGTCGATGAGGGCCGGAGGATCGCCAGGGCGTATCCACAGGGAGCGCGCAGGCGACGCCTGCGCGGCGTTCATCGCGTGGGAATTCAGATCGTCATGAAGGACTTGCATCGTCGCCAACTGCTGCGGGGCGCTTCAGCTATCGGAGGGGGCCTGGCGCTTACCACCCTGCTACCCAGCTGGGCGCAGAGCGCGACGCCAGGTTTGGCGCCGTCCATGCCGACGCTGAGCGGGCCCAGCATCGACCTCACCATCTCCCACGCGCAACTCAGCGTGGATGGCCGCGTCGGCCACGCCGTGACGATCAATGGGACCGTCCCCGGCCCGCTGTTGCGACTGAAGGAGGGTCAAAACGTCCGGCTATCGGTCAAGAACGAGCTCAATGAAGAGACTTCGATCCACTGGCATGGGGTGCTCGTTCCGTTCCAGATGGACGGCGTCCCCGGCGTGAGCTTCCCGGGCATCAAGCCCAGCCAGACCTTCGTCTATGAGTTCCCGATCATCCAGTCGGGCACCTACTGGTATCACAGCCATTCGGGCTTGCAGGAGGCCGAAGGTCACTACGGCCCGATCATCATCGATCCGAAGGATGCGGATCCGGTCGTCTACGACCGTGAACATGTGGTGGTGCTGTCCGACTTCAGCTTCATGCACCCGCATCTGATCTTCAAGCGCATGAAGCAGCAGTCCGGCGTCTTCAACTTCCAGAAGCAGACGGTCGCGAGCCTGCTCGCGGGCAAGGACCAGACCCTCCAGGAGCGCATCGAATGGGCCAAGATGCGGATGGACCCGACCGACATTTCCGACGTCACCGGCGCGGCACTGAAGTTCCTCATCAACGGTCACGGGCCGAAGGACAACTGGACCGGCCTGTTCACGCCCGGTGAACGTGTGCGGCTGCGCTTCATCAACACCGCGGCCCAGATGATATTCAACGTTCGGATCCCCGGCCTGAAGATGACCGTCGTGGCGGCGGACGGCCAGACGGTGCGGCCGGTCGGGGTCGACGAATTCCAGATCGGCAACGCCGAGACCTACGACGTCATCGTCCAGCCGACGGAAGACAAGGCGTTCACCCTGGTCGCGGAGGCGGTCGATCGATCCGGCATGGCGCGCGCCACCCTGGCGCCGCGCCCCGGCATGAGCGCCCCCGTGCCACCGCTTCGGGAACGGCCCCTGGCGACCATGAAGGACATGGGCATGGACATGAGCGCCATGAACATGTCCGGAGTGGGTGCGCCCGCGGCCGGCGGCATGCCGGGGATGGCCGGGATGGACCACGCGAGCATGCCGGGCATGGCGTCCACCTCACCGCCCGGGATGGCGCCGCCGAAACCTCGCGGATCGGACGCTATGGGCGGCATGGGCAGCATGAAGATGTCCATGCGCGACCCTCTGAATGGCCCCGGCGTGAAGATGGGACCCGGCGTCCAGACGATCGCGCCCATGCCGATGGACCGGACGGGGGAGCCGGGCCAGGGGTTGGAAAGCGTCGGTCACCGGGTGCTGGTCTACCAGGACCTCGTCGCGCTGACCCCGAACCCGGATGCCAGGACCCCCTCGCGGGCCCTCGACATCCACCTGACCGGCAACATGGAACGCTTCATGTGGGGGTTCGACGGGGAGAAGTTCAGCGAGGCGACCAAGCCCTACGCGTTCAGCAAGGGCGAACGGGTGCGGGTGACGCTGATCAACGACACGATGATGGCGCACCCGATCCACCTGCATGGGCACTTCTTCGACCTGGCGCACGGCCCGACGGGCTATCGGCCCAGGAAGCACACGGTGATCGTCTTGCCCGGTGGAAAGGTCGCCTGGGACTTCACGGCCGACGCCGGCGACTGGGCCTTCCACTGCCACATGCTCTACCATATGCACGCCGGCATGTTCCAAGTGTTCAGCGTCCGCCCCCTTGATGGAGCGCCCGCATGAACCGCCTGGCCCTGATCGGACTCTTGCCGCTGGCGCTCGCCACCTCGGTCGCCGCCCAGACCATGGACCACTCGTCCATGCCCGGGATGACCATGCCAATGCCAGCGGCGAAGCCGCCGGCCAAACCCAAGGCGGCGCCCCTCAAGAAGTCGACGAAAGCAAAGCCGGACCCTCGCCGCCTTCGCCACGTCAATCGTCCGACCGCCGTAGCGCCCCGCGCGAGTCCGGCCTCGACCCCTTCCGGGCCGCACGCTGGCCACGACATGGCCGGGATGCCGATGCCGGGCGCCGCGGCGGACGGAAACACGATGGCCAACATGGCAGGCATGGCCCCAGCCCAGCCACCCAGGGCCGGCGGGAACATGCCTGCCATGCCCGGGATGAAGGGTATGGACATGTCGACCCCGGCCCCACCGGGCCATGACATGGCGGCCATGCCGGCGATGACGGAGCCGGACATCCCGAAGACGCCGCCGCCACCGCCGCCGACCGACCATGCCGCCGACCGCGTCTTCGATCCGGCGACGATGGCGGCAGCACGCGTAACTCTGCGCGGCGAGCACGGCGGCGAGCGCATCTCCATGGTCATGGCCAACATTGCGGAATACCAGGCGCGTTCCGGCGGCGAAGCCGGCTATCACTGGGTAGGCGAGGCGCGCTACGGCGGCGACATCAACCGTTTTGTCCTGAAGAGCGAAGGAGAGGGCAGTCGTCGTCAAGGGGTCGACAGCGCCGAGGTGCAGGGCCTCTATTCGCACGCCATCGGTCCCTATTTCGATCTCCAGGCGGGGGTCCGCCAAGACTTCAAACCCCACTCTAGGACCTACGCGACCGTCGGGTTCGAGGGCCTCGCACCTTATTGGTTCGACGTCCAGGGCGCCCTGTTCCTGTCCAACAAGGGCGAGTTGCTCGGACGTCTTGAGAGTACCTATGACCTGCGGCTCACCCAGCGCCTTATCCTGCAGCCCCGCGCGGAAGTGAACTTGGCCGCCCAGGACACGCCGGAAACCCGAACCGGCTCCGGCCTTTCCAACGCCGAACTTGGGCTGCGCCTGCGCTACGAGATCCGCCGCGAGTTCGCGCCCTATATCGGAGTGTCCTACGACCGGAAGTTCGGGAGGACCGCCGACTATGCTCGCGCGCTGGGGGAAGACCGCGCAGCCACCAGCTTCGTCATTGGGATTCGCGCCTGGTTTTGAATCGAGATCGCACGTCGTCGGGCCCCTGCGCCGTTGATTGAACATGTTCGGCGAAGGCGGCCTATTCCTACGTTACTCGTGATGGTGGGAGTCCCCATCGCTCTTCATTTCCATGCCGGGCATATCGCGCATCATCGCATCATGGTCCTCCGGCGCGCTTTTTACGGCCGCCTGGTATTGCGCAGGTGAGAGAGTGGGGAGCTTTCGGACGAACGCCACCATATCCCAGATCAGCTCGTCACTATGGGTGCGGCCCCAAGCCGGCATGGCGGTCATCTTGATGCCGTGCTTGATCATCCAGAACTCTTCCCCAGGCGTGTGTGCAAGCCCGCGGCCCAGCTCAGGAGCCTGCGGGTAGAGCCCTTGGCTGATCTCGGTCTTCTCCATGCCAGGCGCCAAGTGGCAGCCGCTGCACATCTCCGCATAGAGGCCCGCGCCCGTCGCTATGCGCTTCGGGTCGTTGAAATTCGCGGGCGGGGTGATCCCGCGCGCCCGGACGGCAATGGAGCGATCTCGGAGGTTTTCGATCATCCAATAGACCGGCCGAGTGTGCGGCGCATCGGCACCGATGTTGTAAAGCCCGGAGTAGATGACGGCGCCCGCGACGCCGCCGATCAGCAGTGCAGCTGCGCCGACGAAAGGCCAGCTGGGCAGGTGCCGTCGTAGATCGAGGGGTTTTCGGTCGTTCATGTCTGGCTCCCGCCGCGCCGGCCTTGCGGGCGGCTCCCAGGCTCCGCCCTTGGGGATACGCGCCGCGGCGCTGGGCCCCCTCAAGGAATCCCGCATGGGCTCACCAGAAGGCCTGAGCGCTCAGAAGCGAAAAATCGGAGCTAGACTGGGACGACGCGCTGCGGCCGGGTGTGATCCCGCTCGCAGAGACGGTGATCGCCGAGCGTCTCGATCACACGGCAGTCGCTAGCCAGGCCGCGGCAACCGGCCGACACCATCCGCCGCAGTTCGGTGCGCAATGCCTCCAGCTGCGCGATCTTGGCCTCGACGGCGTCGAGTTGCTCCTGGGCGAGGGCATTGGCGTCGTTGCAGTCGCGATCAGGATGGTCGGCGAGGTCCAGCAGCGTGCGGATCGCCTCGATCGGAAATCCAAGTTGTCGGGCGTGCTTGATAAAAGCGAGGCGGTCGATGGCGCTCGCTTCATAGGTCCGCCGGTCGCTATCGGTTCGATCCGGGAGTGGCAAGAGGCCGATCTGCTCATAAAAGCGGATCGTCGGAACCTTGACGTCGGCCGCCTTGGCGAGCTTTCCGATGGACAGAGCAGGCATGGAACCTCCGAGCGCGACGACCCTGAACATAAGCGCTTGATCCTCTAGCCACTAGAGGATGCAGGGTCGCGTCATGTCGAGCTGTTCGCCGGATACGGAACAAGCATCGTCCGCAGGTGGCTGCGGGTGCGGCGCCGCGGTCGCCTTCGACGGCGCGTCGCCCGCCTACAAGCGCGCACTCGGCTGGGTCATTGGGATCAACCTGATCGGCTTCGCGGTTGTGGCCATCGGCAGCTGGATGGCGGGTTCGGCATCGCTCGCCGCAAACACTCTGGACTTCGCTGCCGACGCGGCCACCTACGCCCTGAGTCTCTGGGCGATCGGCAAGAGTGTTGGGGTCCGGTCCGGCGCGGCCCTGACCAAGAGCGCTAGCCTGGCCTTCATGGCCGCGGGCATTGTTGGCTTCGCGATCTGGCGGGCCTTCACCGGCGCCGTCCCGGACGCCGGCGCAATCTCCGGCCTCGGGCTCTTCGGCGTCGCGGCCAACCTGCTGGCGGCCGTCCTGCTCATCAAATACCGCGACGGCGACGCCAATGTCCGCTCCGTGTGGCTCTGCACTCGCAACGACCTTGTCCAATGCCTCGCTGTCGCCGCCACCGGCCTCGCCGTCTGGCTCACCGGATCACAATGGCCCGATCTCCTGGTCGGCGTCCTGCTCGCGGGCGTCTTCCTGCGGTCAGCCTGGCAGATCACCTTCCAGGCGCGCGGGGAGCTGCGCGCCGCCAAAAAGCTCAGCAGCGCGCCTGGATATCTAACAGATTCCAATCGTCCCCAGGGACAGGTATAGAGCCTGGTATGATTGGGACGGCGATCCGAAATCAGCCTTTCGGCGCGATCGCCTGCGTCGGCCATTCGCGCAGCCGGAGCGGTCACACCTTCACGCCCGCCAAGTCGGTCCCACGTGGCGCCAAACATGCGCTGACGCCTTCGTTATTCTTCGAAGCTCGTAGGGTTCTGACGGCTTTCCTGGTGTTCGCCTTCATCCTCGGCGCGGTCGTTTGCGGACCGGCGGCGCACCAATGGCTTGAGGGCGACACGCCGGCCGGCATCCAGCTTGTCGATAGTGTCGCCAAGGCGCCGAGCGAGCCAAGCGAGCCCGCCTCGAGCAACGCCGCCGGCCTTTGCACGGGCCATTGCGCCGCCCACGCCTCGAGTCTGCCCGCGCTGTTGGCTCAGTCTGTCGTGCCGATCATGGGTCGAGCGGTCTGGCTGGTCGTCAACGATCAATGGTCGCAGGCTTCGCGCCCGGGCCGATTGGAGAGACCCCCCCGAGTTTGATGCGTCACCGACGCCGCTAGCGGCGTGAGCGATCGCATCTGAAACTCAAGGGATTTCTGACTTCATGTCACTCATCATGCGACGACGGCTGCATTTTGCAGCCGCGAGCGCTGCTGCGATCCTGGGCGCGTTGGCGTCAGGGCGCGGCGCGGCGGCCGATCCGGCGCCGCCATTTCGAGACCTGTTGGCGCAGGCTCAGTCCACCGCACCGCGCCTGGCCGAGGCGCGGGCCGAGATTGCGCGGGCCGAAGGTCTGGCCCGCCAGGCCCGGGTATTCCCAAATCCGACCCTTGGCGTCGAAGTCGAGAATTTCTCGGGCTCAGGACCCTTCAAGGGGATGAACCTCGCCGAGACCACGGCTTCCATCGAGCAGACCGTGGAGCTCGGTGGAAAGCGCTCGGCGCGGGTCGCAGTGGGCCGCGCCGAAGTTCAGGCGGCGCGAGCCCGCGCGGTGCGGATCCAGGCCGAATTCGGATTCGATTTGGCGGCCGCCTACGCCGAGGCGGAGGCGGCGGAGCGACGACTGCAGCTGACGACCGAGTCCGCCGGCTTCGCCCAGGAGGACGCCCGGATCGCAACAGCCCTTGTCGACGCGGGTCGGGAAGCTGACCTGCGCCGCGTCCAGGCCCTCGCGGCGCTCCAGGCCGCCAGGGCAGGGGTCGAAGAAGCCCGCGCGGCGCGCGCTACCGCATTCGCCAACCTGACGGCGTTGGTCGGCTCGCCCGCTCCTATCACCTCTATCCCCATCAGCCTGCTCGCTCGCGCCGATCAGGCTTTTCCTGCGGCGGCGCCCAATCCGATGGCGAGTCCGGCCTACCTTGCCGCCGAAGCGGAAAGGGAAGCGGCGGCCCGGAAGGTTCGCGTCGAGCGGATCCGTGCCGTGCCCGACGTCACCGTGTCGGCCGGCGTACGCAGGTTCCAGGGTGACGACGCCACCGCGATTGTCGCGGGCGTCTCGGTTCCATTCCCTATCTTCGATCGCAATCGCGGGAACATCGGCGCGGCGCAGGCTGAGCTCGCGTCTGCGGAGGCGAGGCTCAACGCCGCGCGTCTGGATGCAGAAGCCGCAGCCAGTTCGGGGTCGGCGCGGGTGAGCGCCGCGGAGAGCCGTCTACTCGCGGCCCGAGAGGGTGAGCGCACGGCCGAGGAGGCCTACCGGCTCACACGCCTCGGCTATGAGGGCGGCAAGCTGGAACTTGTCGAACTGTTGAACGCCCAGCGGGCCCTCGCCGAGGCGCGCGCCCAGACCATCAACGCTGCGCTGGAGCGCTTGGGCGCCCAGGCAGGCCTCGCGCGACTTGCGGGCAGCGCACCCTTCGGAGAGCAACCATGAGACAAGACAGTACGCGCCTCTTCGGCGGAGTGGCCGCCGCGGTCTTGATCGCCGGCGTGGCGGGCTTCGGGCTCGCGAAGATGACAGCTGGCAAGCCAGAGACGCCCCCAGCTGCCGAGGCCGAACCCCAGCACAAAGAAGGTGAAGCTGACGCCGTCGCGATGACCGCGGAGGCCATCAAGGCGAGCGGCATCCTGGTTGAGCCTGTTTCGGTCGGCGGGTTTACCGGCGAGATCCTGGCGCAGGGGACAGTCAACGCCTCGCCAAGCGGCCAGGCGGTATTGACCGCGCGGGCCGCCGGCGCCGTGACCCGGATCTACAAACGGTTGGGCGACCCGGTCCGCGCCGGCGAGGCGCTAGCTGTGGTGGAAAGCCGCGACGCCGCCCAGATCGCCGCGGATCGAACTGTAGCCTCGGCCCGCGCCGGCCTCGCCCAAAAGTCTCTGGCCCGGGAGAGACGGCTCTACGAACAGCGCGTCTCGGCCCGCCAGGACTACGAGCAGGCGCAGGCCGAAGCCGCGGCCGCCAACGCAGAGGCCCGGCGCGCTCAGGTGGCGGCGGGCGCCGCTAACGTCACGGCCGATGGCCGCGGGGTCGTGGTCGCGAGCCCGATCTCCGGGCGGGTCACGGCGGCCTCGGTGAGTCTGGGCGCTTTCGTCCAGCCCGAGACCGAGCTGTTCCGCGTCGCCGACCCCCGGCTGATCCAGGTCGAGGCCTCGGTCAGCGGCGTCGATGTTCCCCGCATTGCTCCAGGTGATCGCGCGGTCGTGGAGACCGCCGACGGACGCCCGATCGAAGGGCGTGTGCGTTCCATTACGCCGGGCCTGAGCCAGGAGACCCGCATGGCGACGGCTGTGCTGGACGTCTCACCGATCGGACTGCAGCCGGGTCAATCGGTGCGCGCGCGCATCATCCGTCGCGCAGTCGCAGCCTCGACCCTTATCGTAGTGCCCGACGATGCGATCCAGAACGTCGAGGGGCGCGACGTGGTCTTCGTGCGCACCGCCAAGGGCTTCGAGGCCCGGTCGGTGACCGTCGGTCAGCGCAGCGCCGGTCGTGCCGAAATCGTCAGCGGGCTGAAGCCTGGCCAAGCGATCGTGGCGCGGGGCGCCTTCCTACTGAAGGCCGAGCTCGGCAAGGGCGAAGGCGAGGAGCATTAAGTCATGATCGCAAGCCTCATGGCCATCTCCGTCCGGGCGCGCTGGGCGGTTGTCTTCATCATCGCGATCATTTCGGCTTTCGGCGTCTGGCAACTGACCCGACTACCGATCGATGCCGTTCCCGACATCACGAACAAGCAGGTGCAGATCAACACCGTCGACCCGGGCCTCTCGCCCATTGAGATCGAGAAGCGGGTCACCTTCCCAGTGGAGACGGCGATGGCCGGCATTCCGGGCCTGGAGAGCACGCGCTCAGTGTCGCGCAACGGTTTCTCCCAGGTGACGGTGGTCTTCAAGGAGAACGTCGACCTCTATTTCGCGCGCCAGCAGGTAAGCGAGCGCATCTCGCAAGCCCGCGACAGCCTCCCTGAGGGCGTCCAGCCGCAGATCGGTCCGGTCACGACCGGGCTCGGCGAAGTCTTCATGTACACCGTCGACTACGCCAACCCGGACGGGAAAGGCGCGAAGATCAGCAATGGCCAGCCCGGCTGGCAGTCGGACGGCAGCTTCCTGACGCCGGAAGGCGAGCGCCTCACCGAGGAGGTGTCGCGCGCTGCCTATCTGCGCACTGTCCAAGACTGGATCATCAGTCCGCAACTACGCACGGTTCAGGGCGTCGCCGGCGTCGACTCGATCGGGGGCTTCGAGAAGCAGTATCTCGTCGAGCCCGACCCGGTGAAGCTGAGCGCCTACGGCGTCTCCTTCTCCGAACTCGCCAAGGCCCTGGAGGCCGCCAACCTATCCGTCGGCGCCAACTTTCTGGACCGCGCAGGAGAGGCCTATCTGGTCCGCGCTGACGCTCGCATCCGCTCGGTCAACGAGATCGAAGATGCGGTGATTGCCACCCGCGGCGGCGTTCCAGTGCGCGTCCGCGACGTGGCCGCTGTGCGGCTCGGCGGCGAACTGCGCACCGGCGGCGCGAGCATGAACGGCCACGAGGTAGTGGTCGGCACCACCTTGATGTTGATCGGTGAGAACAGCCGCACCGTCGCCAAGGCCGTGGGCGAGAAACTCGAGACTATCGAGAAGTCGTTGCCGGCCGGGGTCAAGGTGACGCCGACCCTCGACCGTTCAAAGCTGGTCAACGCCACCATCGCCACGGTCCAGCGCAACCTCTTCGAAGGCGCCGTGCTGGTGGCGATCGCGCTGTTCTTCCTGCTGGGGAACGTCCGCGCGGCGCTGATCGCGGTGCTGATCATCCCGATCTCGTTTTTGATGACCGCCATCGGAATGAACACCCTGGGCGTCTCCGGCAACCTGATGAGCCTGGGCGCTCTGGACTTCGGCCTGATCGTGGATGGGGCGGTGATCATCATCGAGAACTGCCTGCGCAGGTTGGCGGAGCGGCAGCACCATGAGGGCAGGCTGCTCAGTCTTCGCGAGCGGCTGGAAGAGACCATGCTGGCCTCGCAAGAAATGATCAAACCGACGGTCTATGGCCAAGGCATCATCTTCCTGGTGTTCGCCCCGCTGCTGACCTTCACCGGGGTGGAGGGCAAAACCTTCTCGCCGATGGCCATCACCCTGATGCTGGCCCTGGCGGCGGCCTTCATCCTGTCCCTAACCTTCGTGCCGGCCATGGTCGCGCTCTTGATCCGCGGGAAGGTGGCGGAGAAGGAGGTCTGGGCGATCGCCAAGATCAAGTCGCGCTACGAACCGGTCCTGCGTCAGGCGGTAGCCAAACCCTGGCCCTTCATCGGGGCCGCGGTGGCCCTCTTCGCACTGTGCGGCGTGGTCTTCACCTTCCTTGGCCAGGAGTTCATCCCGCAGCTCGACGAGAAGAACTTGGCTCTGGCCTCTTCTCGCATCCCATCGACCTCCCTGGAACAGTCGGTGCGTATGCAGCGGCAGGTCGAGGCGGCCGTCTCCAGCCTGCCGGAGGTGGACTATATGTTCTCCAAGACCGGGACCGCCGAAGTCGCCACCGATCCGATGCCGCCGAACATTTCGGACGGCTTCGTGATTCTCAAACCGCAGAAGGAGTGGCCCAAGGACGTCAAGACCAAGGAGGACGTCATTGCCCGGGTCGAAGCGAAGGCCAATTCCCTGATCGGTCAGGGGTACGAACTCAGCCAGCCGATCGAACTTCGCTTCAACGAGCTGATTGGCGGCGTGCGTGGCGACGTGGCCGTCAAGATCTATGGGGACGATCTAGACAAGATGAGCGCCACGGGGACCCGCATCGCCGCCGCGCTACAGTCGACGCCGGGTTCCGCGGACGTCAAGGTGGAGCAAGTCAGCGGAGCGCCCACCCTGGACGTGCGCTTCGATCGCGCCGCCATCGGGCGGTTCGGGCTGACGGTGGAGGAGGTGGCCGACACCGTCGCCGCCGCCATGGCCGGTCGCGAGGCTGGTCTTCTGTTCGAGGGCGATCGTCGTTTCGACGTGGTCGTCCGTGTGCCGCAGTCCAGCCGCAACGATCTGGGCGCCCTCGGCGCCTTGCCGGTCATGCTGCCGGAGGAGGGCGGACACGCCCGTGGGTCCGTGCCTCTGAGCCAGCTGGCGCAGTTCCGCTACACCGAAGGGCTGAACCAGATCAGCCGCGAGGGCGGCAAGCGGCGGGTGGTCGTTCAGGCCAATGTCCGTGGCCGCGACGTCGGCTCCTTCGTCACCGAAGCGCTTCCCAAGGTCGAGGCGGTGGCCCTGCCACCGGGCGTGTTCATCGAGTGGGGCGGACAGTTCCAGAATCTGCAAGCCGCCTCGCAGCGGTTGGCGATTGTGGTGCCGATCTGTTTCCTGGCCATTTTCGCGATGCTCTACTTGGCGCTGGGTGGCTTTGCGCCAGCCACGGCGGTGTTCCTGGCAGTGCCGCTAGGCTTGGCCGGCGGGGTGTTCGCGCTGGCCCTGACCGGGATTAACTTCTCGGTCTCCGCAGCGGTCGGCTTCATCGTCCTGGCCGGTGTCGCCGTGCTGAATGGCCTCGTCGTGATGAGCAGCATCCGACAACGGCTGGAGGGCGGCATGGCGCTCACCCAGGCGATCATCGAGGGCGCCATGGAGAAGGTCCGCCCAGTGGTGATGACGGGGCTGGTGCCGGCCATCGGGTTCATACCGATGGCGCTGGCTCACGGCACAGGGGCCGAGGTGCAGAAGCCGCTGGCCATGGTCGTCATCGGCGGCCTGATCACGTCCACAGCGCTTACCCTGCTCGTACTGCCGGCCATCACCCAGGTGGTCCTCGGCATCGCGGCGCGTCGGCGACCGCAGGGCGAGGCGAGGCCGACCCTGGCGCCCGCGGAATAGAGCAAGCCCGTCGTCCCCGCGCACCCGCGCCGGGGCGACGCCCATTGAAGGAGGACACCGCCGTGAGCGGACAGATGAAGTTACTGAGGATCTACACCGACGAGGCGGCCTATTTTGGCGACCGGAAGGTCTTCGAGGTGATCGCCATCCGCGCGAGGGAGGCCAATCTCGCCGGCGCCACCGTATTGATGGCGTTGATCGGCTTTGGCCGCACGGCCCATGTGCATACTCGCCACATCCTGAATGACGACCAGTCGGTGATCGTTGAGATCGTCGATGAGGAAACGCGGCTGCGCGATTTCGTCGCCTCGCTGGCTGACCTCCCCGACATCGGCCTGATCACACTGGAGGCCGTCGAAGTGCTGGTTCGCGGGCCCGACGCCGCAACGCGGGCGTAGCTGGCATACGCGGCGCGTGGCCACGGGAGCAGATAAGATGACAACAGGCGATTCGGGATCGGACAAAGCCTCAGCGCACAGCCACGTTCAGAACGCCAACAGCCGGCAGATAACGATCGCCCTGGCCCTGACGGCTACCTTCCTCGTGGCGGAGGTCACCGGCGGGTTGGTCTTCAAGAGCTTGGCGCTGCTCTCAGATGCTGCCCACATGTTCACCGACGTGGCGGCGTTGGTGATCGCGCTCGCTGCGATCAAGGTCGGGCAACGCGCAGCCGACGAGCGACGGACGTTCGGCTATCGGCGCTTTGAAATCCTCGCCGCCGCCTTCAATGCGGTGCTGCTCTTTGGCGTGGCTATCTATGTCCTGATTGAAGGCGGGCGGCGTCTCTTCGAGCCGGAGCCGGTGCAGTCCACCGGGATGCTTGTCGTCGCCAGCCTTGGACTGGCCGTGAACCTGATCTCCATGCGCATCCTCGCCGGCGGCAAGGACAAGAGCCTCAATGTGAAGGGCGCCTATCTTGAGGTCTGGGCCGACATGGTCGGCTCGATTGGTGTGATCGCCGCCGCTGTCCTCATAGGGTTCACGGGCTGGACGTGGGTGGATCCCATCGTCGCCATCGGTGTCGGCCTGTGGGTCTTGCCGAGGACCTGGGTGCTGCTGAGGGACAGCACCAACATCCTTCTTGAAGGCGCGCCGACCGGGATGGCCCTCCCAGCCATTCGCAAGACCATCTTGGAGACCCAAGGTGTCGCGGGCGTTCACGACCTCCATGTCTGGGTCTCCGGCGCGGACCAGCCCAGTTGCTCGGTCCATGTCGTGCTCGCCGGAACGGCCGACAGCGACAGTGTCCGTCGCGAGGTGGCGACGCGTCTCGAGGCGGACTTCGACGTGCACCACGTGACCATTCAGACCGAGCGCGTGCCTTGCGACGAGCTGGACGAGCTTCACCCATGAGCCGGCGACGCAGGAGACAATCATGAGCGCTGGCCGCCACGACCGGGAGACGGAGGGTTTGAACTATTTGCGGGGTTTCTGGGCGCTGGGTCTGGCCCTGTTCGCCCACAAAATTGGTCGCCGGCTAGGTGTACTCGGAGTCGTAGCGTCGCTCGGCGCGGCTGGTTGCGCCGCCTACGGCGGGGCGACTCTGCTCGCCGTTCCGACGGAGCTGATTTCTAGACGCGGCTTCGCTCTCACGTCGCCGGTGGCCATCCAGACGCCAATTGGCACGCGTTTTCACGGCTCCGTATGTCGAAAATCTCCGATGCCGTCTCCAACGCGCATCCGATTGGAACGGGTTAGCGCCAGCGAGAATGTCCTAGCTTCAGCATCCCGACCCCTGTCGGGCCTGGGGGGGCGCGGAAACCATTGCACATTCTATGACATGCCGACCGATTGGACCGTAGGAGCTGGTGAGCGCGTCCGGGTCTGCGCGCTGAGATTGGAATCGGCTTGTACGCCTAACGCACCACGGGTCGGCCTTCCTCTTCTTCTGAATAAGAGACATCGTGATGATCATCCAGACTGAGATCGAAATCTCCGCCCCGCCCATGAAGGTCTGGCGGGCACTCTGCGACTTCGGATCCTATCCCAAATGGAACCCTTGCCGCGAAGTGATCGGCGTCGCCGGGCTTGGGGAAAAAGTTACGCTAATGATCGGTTTGAACCCTGAGAAGCGGCACCGAATGCCGGCAACTATAAACGTCTTCGAACCGGGACGACTGTTGTCATTTAGAACCGGTCGGGCGCTTTTATCTAAAGACCTAGAGTCGTTTTCTCTCGAGCCGGGGCGAAGAGGCACATTACTGCGCCATAGTGCTGAGCTGAGGGGTCTAAGCACGCTGCTTATGCCGAGGAAGTGGTTCGAGCCGAGGCTGCTTTCGGTTTATCAAGAAGTTGACAGAGCTTTGGAAAAGTACGTGACGACCGGCGCGCGTCTGAAAGCGACTTCGCCAAAAAGGCGTAGAACTAGATTCTGACCGGCAGCCGGCGTGTTGGTACTCGTCACGCATTTCGACCAGTTCGCCAAGGATCTCTGGAGCGAACAGTCAGCGCCACATGGCCTCATCGATTGGAGCGCTCAAGTGCCTTTTGCTCTTCAAAATCGGACCTACCACCATTTGTTCTCTGCGCAGGGCATCGACTTGGTGGGCACTGGCATTGCGACCACCTCGCTCGGCTTCCACGCAAGACGCCAATGACGCTGGAAGCTGTCGACGTGCTCACGTCGCCATCTCGATCGGGCTCTTGATCCTCTAGTCGCTAGAGGATGGAGAGTCGCCGACAACGAGGCGGCGTGCCCGCCTTTGATCGTCCGCCACCTGAACGGCTGCAACATTTCCGGCGCTGGTCCGACTGTACGCTGCAACTAGGGAGTTCTCCGATGCCGGACCACGATCATAGCAGTCATGGGCATGACCATGGCCAAGGCGCTGGCCATGGTCATACTCACGCGCCCGCCAATTTCGATCGGGCTTTCGCCATCGGCGTGGCACTCAATCTGGGGTTCGTGGCGGTGGAAGCTGCCTATGGCGTAATCGCCAACTCCCTCGCGCTGCTCGCCGACGCTGGCCACAATCTGAGCGACGTCGCGGGTCTGCTGTTGGCCTGGGGTGCAGCCTGGCTCAGCCGCCGCGCGCCGACCGCGACTCGGACCTATGGCTACGGCCGAACGTCCATCCTGGCGGCGCTCGCCAACGCCGTGCTTCTGCTGGTGGCGATTGGCGCGATCGGGTGGGAAGCCGTCCGGCGGTTCGCCTCTCCGCAGCCGGTCGAAGGCGGCACGGTGATGGCGGTGGCTGCGATCGGCATCGCCGTGAATACCGCGACGGCGCTGCTTTTCATGCGCGGCCGCAAGGGCGACATCAATATTCGAGGCGCCTTCCTGCACATGGCCGCCGATGCAGGCGTGTCCGCCGGCGTGGTACTCGCCGGTCTGGCCATCGTCTACACCGAGTGGCTATGGCTCGATCCGGTGGTCAGCCTGGCGATCGTTGTTGTGATCGCGATCGGGACCTGGGGCCTGCTCAAGGACTCCGTCGCGATGGCGATCGACTCCGTGCCGGCCGGCATCGACCGGGACGCTGTGGAAGCACATCTGCAGGCGTTGCCCGGAGTCCAACAACTTCATGACCTGCATATCTGGCCGCTCAGCACGACCTCGACCGCGCTGACCGTGCATCTGGTCTGCGCCGACGCGCGAATCGACGACGCCCTGACGGCCAAGATCGCCGCCGATCTCAAGAAGCGGTTCGGGATCGCCCACGCCACGATCCAGTTCGAGACCGGCGAGGAGTCATGCCACCTAGAGCCGGACCACGTCGTCTAATCCGCCCCAGCATCGCCTCGCCCTAGGCCCGCGCCAGGGCCTTTCGGCCGCTGAGCCAAAAGCCGACCATGATCGCCGCCAGCGTCAGGAGCTGGGCGCCGAAGCTTTCCCATGTGGGAAACACCCCGAGAACCTCAATGCGGGGCAGGGCGGCTAGAGGTCGGATGTCGATCAACCCCGCTTCCTGCAAGGCGGCGACGCCCTTGCCCGCCAGGACGACGGCGAGCACGGCGATCAACAGCGAACTGTAGGAGAAGAACTGCGAGATCGGCAGACGCCTGCTGTAGCTCAGCAAGGCCCAGGCGATCAGCGCCAGCGCCGCCACGGCGGCCCCTGCGCCGGCGAGCAACGCGCTGTGGCCGCCTTGGCTCCACAGGGCGGCGTAGAACAGGATGGTCTCGAAGACCTCCCGATAGACCACGACAAACGCCAGCAGGAACAGGAACCAGGCTGATCGCCGGGACAGCGCCGCCGAGAGCTTCTCCTTGATGTAGGTCTGCCAGGCGTCGGCTTGGCCCTTGCCGTGCATCCAGACCCCGACCGAGATCAACACCACCGCGGAGATCAGCGAGCCGAAGCCTTCGGTCAGCTCTCGGCTGGCCCCGCTGATCGAGATCAGATAGGTCGCCGCCGCCCAGGTCAGCGCACCGGCGGCCAGCGCCGACACCCAGCCGGCGTGGACATAGGGCAGCACGTCACGCCGGTCGGCCTTACCCAGGAAGGCGATCATGGCGACAACGATCAGCAGCGCTTCGAGCCCTTCGCGCAGTAAGACGGTGAAAGCGCCCGCGAAGCTGGCGGCGGAGCTTGCGGTTTCCGGCGCGAGGGCTCGCTCCGAAGCGTCCAGGAGCGCCCCAAGGTGCTCGACCTGCGTCCGCACTTCGGCGACCCGTGCGCCCTTCGAGAGGCTGGCCCGCAAGCCGCCCATCGCGGTTTCCACTCGCGCCATCAAGGCGCCGTCTCGGGCGGTGAGCGCGGGTTCCACCGGTTCGAAACCGTCCAAGTAGGCGGCGAGCGCCAGTTCCTGCGCCTTCCTCCGATCGCCAGCCTCATAGGCGGCGAGGCTCCGGGCGAGCTTCGCCCGAGCGATGCTCAGGCTCCCAGTTCCCTGCGGTACGACGGCTGCCGGATGTCGGCGGAGATACGCAATGACTTGGGTCGCCTGCGGCTCGCCCACCTGCGCGGCCAAAGCCTCCGGCGTGATCTGGGTTAGCGCCTGCAGATTTGGAAATCGGGCGCGCAGCTTCGAATCCGCATTCCAAAGGCGCTCTCCCTGCTTGGCCGCGGCATCGGCGAACGCGAGGCGGCCCACATAGAAGGCCAACGCCCATCGATCATCAGATGGAAGCTGCGCGAAGCTCGGCATGGCGGTGCCGTCCAGGCCCTGGCCGATCACCTGATAGAGCCCAAAGGTGCTGCGCTGCCGAGCGCGGTCGATGTCGGCGAAGGCGACCGGCTTCGGGTCTAGACCCTTGGCGTTTGGCCCGTCGCCGAGGCCGTTTGCGCCGTGGCAAGCGGCGCACTGATCCGAATAAAGCGCGGCGGCGCGCGCGAGATCCGGCGCCTTGGCCGGGGCCAAGGGTGTCGGATAGGCCGCCAGCAAGCCGGCGCCGAGCTTGTGCGCCCGGGCCGCGACTTCCACGGCAGGGGCCTTCCGACCTATGGCGGCCACGAGATCATCGGCCTCGCGAACCAGCTGCGGCTGGGCCGTCGACGGCGGCAGCCCGGCCAATCGCTCGCGGACGGAGCCCGAAAACTCCTTCATCTCCGCATATTCAGATTGGCTTATCACCCGACCGTCAGAGACGGCGCCCGAATAGTCGACCGCCAGATAATCGAGTAGACGCCAGGCGACCTGCGCCGATGGAGCCGTCTCCTCGGCGGCGCTAACCTGTGGCGCAAAGACCAGGAACAACGCGACAAGCGCGAACAAACAGCGGGTCAGCGACGTCATCGAGAAGTCCAGAATTGCGACTGAGAATATATCTCAACAACACGATAGATCCTCTAGCTACTAGAGGATCAAGCCTCTACCGCCAGTCTATTTTTCGCGCCGCTTGCCTCCGAAGCCCACATCATGTTCCTATCCCCCTGGAGAGGATAAGGCAAGAAGGGTGCATACGTACTCGGCTTGGTTTTGGGTGATCCGATGCTGCGGACGGCGTTGATATGGTTAGGCTTTGCTCAACCCGCGAGCGTCGCTGGCGGAGCCGGGCATGGGCACCCACACGGGGGAGCTCATGGACATACCCATGGAACTATCGATCCGACCCTAGCGACGACAACGCGAGGTATTTGGGCGATCAAGTGGTCGTTCGTGATCCTAGCGATCACGGCGGCGATCCAACTCGTTGTCGTGTTCACCTCCGGAAGCGTCGCCCTTTTGGCCGACACAATTCACAATGTGGGCGACGCGGCGACGGCCGTCCCCCTTTGGATCGCGTTCCAACTCGTTCGCCGCAAGCCAACCGCTCGCTTCACCTATGGGCTCGGCCGCGTCGAGGACCTCGCAGGCGTTGCGATCGTGGCGATCATTCTGATCAGCGCTCTTGTGGCGATGTACGAGGCCGTGGATCGCCTGCTCCACCCCTTGCCAATCACACAGCTCTGGCAGGTGGCCATCGCGGGCTTTATCGGCTTCCTGGGCAATGAAGCCGTTGCGGTTTTCCGTATCCGGGTGGGCCGCGAAATCGACAGCGCCGCGCTGATTGCCGACGGTTATCATGCGAGGACCGATGGCCTGACCAGCTTGGCCGTCGTTGTGGGAGCCGGGGGTGTTTGGCTAGGCTTTCCGCTGGCCGATCCCATAGTCGGCATTCTGATCACGATCGCCATCTTCGGGATCGTTTGGCAGTCCTCGAAAGCCGTCTTCAGTCGTCTGTTAGACGGGGTCGATCCTGAGGTGGTGGCCGAAATCCGCCACGCGGCCGAACACGTCCCGGCGATCAAATCGGTGCTGGATGTCCGCGCGCGTTGGCTCGGACATCGCCTCAGGGCTGAGGTCGATGTCGCCTTGGCGGCCGACACGACTGTCGCCGAGGCTGACCGGCTCGCCGGCGAGTTGGAAGCTGAGTTGCTCGACCATATCCCCGCCCTTGCGGTCGCCCATGTCCGCGTGCGGCCGGTCGGCGCGCAACTAGACCGAGGGGTTGAATCCACATCGCCCGCCCACCACCATGCACCCGAGCCGGTCAAGGTCGAGGCCGAGCTTGCCGCCGGCATGCTGGAGATCGTCGATACACCAGCCGGCGAACGGATGCGGTTTCGGATCTCCCGCGCGGTTCCGGGATTACGGGCCGCCGTGATCATCGCACGACCGGGCGGCGATGAGACGCTGAGGCTAGAGCTGACGCAGGAGGATGCCCAACTCTTCCTCAGCGCCGCAGCGCCAGCGGAGCCCCATGAATTCGACGCCATCCTCACGTTGAGCTCCGACGATACCGAAGAGGCGATCAAATTCAGCATGACCGAACCGGCTGGCCATATGCACTAGAACTGCCGACAGTGCCGCCGCGGTCATCCGCTGCGCTTGGAGGGACCGAGCAAGCTTGGGAAGCGACTTAATGACCAATGAGGCCGTCCACGAGACCCATCCGGAGATCATCAAGCGGCTGCGCCGCGCCGAAGGCCATTTGCGCAGCATCACAGCAATGCTTGAAGCTGGCCGGCCTTGCCTCGATATCGCCCAACAGCTGCAGGCTGTCGAGAAGGCGGTAACAAACGCCAAGAAGGCGCTCATTCAGGATCACATCGATCACTGCCTAGAGGCGGCGGTCAACACCACGGGACGTGATCAACGGCAGGCCGCCGACGAGTTCAAAGCTATCACCAAATACCTCTGAGCTGAGAGATTACCTCAGTGACTTATGTCTGGGTCACCGATGGTCCGAAACTGAACTTCGACACCCACGGCGACGGCGCTGGGATTTCCTATCACGGCCGCGGCAAGGGCTCGGAAAGCCGCTCAGAAGGGACCCTGACTGCCGCCTTCGATGGTCCGGGGCTGGCCTCTGGGCCGCGGTGGCCAAGATCGTGCTGCGGTAAGGGCCGGCCGCGCGGACGCTATCTCGCGCGGCCGCCCATCCAGGCGTCCAAGCCGACCACGACAAAGCCAGTGGCCATAAAAGCTGCGCCCATGAGCACTGCATTGGCGCCCGTTCGCAGCCAGCCGAGCTTGGCCAAGTCCAGGAACGGATAGGCGTAGAGGCCCTCCGCGCCGCCGCGGATCAGGGCATAGGCGAAATAGGCCAGCGGCAGGATGGCCCAGACCCAGGGATCGCGACGGGTGAGCCGGCCCTTGGGCGCGAACCCCAGCCACCAGAGCGGTACGAGCACCGGCGTCACCTTGTGCAGCAGCAGATCGGCGAGCTTGTCGCCGCCGCTGAGCTCAAGCAGGCCATCGAGCAGCAGGCCGTAGACGACGCCGACCAGCAGGCTCGCCAGGGTGACGCCGCCTAGCAAGGACTGTGTTGCAAATCCGGGCCGGGCCGCAGCGATCCCGCCAAACACCACGGCCACCAGCAGGTTGGCGATGATGGTGAAGAAGTGCAGCTCGACCCAGACGGTCTCGGCGACCGAACCCAGCCGGCCAAGGCTGGCTCGGAACTGAACCGCAAGGCCGATTAGCGCGACCAGCGCGATCACGCCGGCCAGAACACGCGCGGTCCGGGACAAAACGGCCATGGATCACCTCTGCCTGCCGAAGGCGACGTTGGCGTAGGCGGAATCAAATCACCATGAAGTTGTCGGCTTGGTCGCCGAAGGGAGGTGTCCCGCTCAGCCTATTCAGCACAAGGCTTGAACAGACACCAGTCTGGAGGGTGCGCGACCTCATCGGGCTTGGCGCCGCGCCGAGGCTTACTGCCATTCGATGACCATATGCCGGGCATGCCCAGAGGTGAGCCGACCGCAACCGGCAGCTAAAAGATTTTGAACATGATAGCCTACCCCCCTATATTAAACTAAAATAGCACAGGTGGCCGATGGGACATACGCTTCGTGAGAAATCAAAACTGCTCGGTCGGGTACGGCGGATCCGTGGCCAGGTGGAAGCGATCGAACGTGCCCTGGAGGCCGAGGTCGGCTGTGCTGACGTTCTGCAGCTGATCGCTTCAGTCAGAGGGGCGATGAACGGCCTCATGGCCGAGGTGATGGAAGATCACATCCGGATGCACGTCGTCGATCCGGCCCACGAGCCAGATCCCGAACGGGCTAAAGGCGCGGAAGAACTCATCGACGTCGTCCGCACCTACCTGAAATGACGGGGAATCCGACCATGGCCGACCAATTGGATCGTGATCGCGCCACCCTGGCCGATCAGGCTGAAGCCCGAACGACCGCGCCCGCGGCGCTGAACAAGAACAAGCACCCGCCCCACGGACACGATCACCATGGCCACGACCATGATGATCACGACGATGAGGACGGCCACGATCACGAGCATCCGTTCGAATGGCAGGAGACCTTGCGCATCGGCTTGGTGGCGGCCGCCGCGGCCCTCGTCTGGTTCCGGGTTTGGGAGCCCATACCCACCGTTAGCGTGATCGGCGTTTTCGGCCTCCTGATCGGCGGCTGGCCGATCTTGAAGGAAGCGTTCGAGAACGTCCTGCAGCGGCGCATGACGATGGAACTGTCGATGACCATCGCCATCGTGGCGGCCGCCGCCATCGGTCAGTTCTTCACCGCCCTGGTGATCACCCTCTTCGTGTTGGTGGCCGAGGTCCTAGAGGGCCTGACGGTCGGGCGAGGGCGCAAGGCGATCCGCGATCTTCTGGAATTCCTGCCCAGCGAGGTTTCCGTCCGCCGAACCGGTTCCATTCGGACGATTTCCGCTGCCGAGCTGACCGTAGGCGACGCCATCCTGGTGGCTCCGGGCGGCCGCATCCCGGTCGATGGAGCCGTCCTGTCCGGCAATTCTTTCGTCGATGAATCCCGCATCACCGGCGAATCGATGCCGGTGGAGAAGATCGAAGGCGCCGCAGTGTTCGCCGGGTCGATCAATCAGTCGGGCGCGCTTGAAGTGCGCGCCGAGCGGATCGGGCGCGACACCAGCTACGGCAAGATCATCGAGGCGGTGGAACGGGCCGAACGCTCGCGCGCACCCGTCCAACGCCTGGCCGACCGCATGGCCGGATACCTGGTCTATTTCGCCCTCGGATCGGCGGTGCTGACCTATCTGATCACCCAGAACATCACCTCAACGATCTCCGTGATTATCGTCGCCGGCGCCTGCGGCATCGCAGCCGGCACCCCACTTGCGATCCTCGGCGGCATCGGCCGCTCCGCTCGCCTCGGCGCCATCATCAAAGGTGGCGTCCATCTCGAAACGCTCGGCAAGGTCGACACCGTGGTGCTCGACAAGACCGGCACGCTCACCTTCGGCCGGCCGGAAGTGCAAGCCGTCGTAGCCGCCGCCGACGTCAGCGCCGAGGACCTGCTCGACGCGGCTGCCGCGGCCGAGCTGCGCTCCGAGCACCCGCTGGGTAAGGCCATCATCGCCCATGCCAAGGCCCAGGGTCGCCCGGTTGCTGAGCCTGAACACTTCGCCTACACGCCCGGGCGGGGCATCGCCGCCAAGGTGGCGGACTCCACGATCCTGGTCGGCAACCAGGCCTGGATGCGGGACAACGGCGTGGCGATCACAGCGCCGTTGAACGTCGGCGTCGAGGCGGCCTCGGAGGTCTATGTCGCCAGGGGCGGAGTGCTGCTCGGCGCGATTGCCGTGGCCGACACCGTGCGGCCTGAAGCCAAGCGCGCGATCGAAAGCCTGACGGCTCTCGGGATACGCACCATCCTGATAACCGGCGATGCCCTTCCCGTTGCTCAGGCTGTGGGCCGCAGCCTCGGCATCAAGGAAATCGAAGCCGGCCTCCTGCCGGAAGACAAGCTCGCGCGAATCCAGGCGCTCATCCAGCAGAAGCGGACGGTCGCCATGGTCGGCGACGGCGTCAACGATGCACCTGCACTGGCCGAGGCGAGCGTCGGCATCGCGATGGGGTCTGGGACGGACGTCGCCCAGGAGAGCGCCGACGTCGTGCTGCTGGGCAATGATCTTGTCCGTCTCGTGGAGACCCTCAAGGTGGCAAGGCGCACGCGGCGCATCATCTGGCAGAACTTCGCCGGCACGCTCGCGATCGACGCGATCGGGATCGGCTTAGCGGCCGTGGGGGTGCTGAACCCCCTGATGGCGGCGTTCATTCACGTCGCGTCCGAAATGGCCTTCATCCTCAACTCGGCCCGGCTGCTGCCGCGCAAGGTTGGGGCTGAAGAGGGAAAGGCCCCCTCAGCTCCTCTTGGGGTTCAGCCAGCGGCGGCCCACCCGTGAAGTCGGGCGATCCCTGCATCAGCGTCTGCAGTTTTGATGGTCGATCAGGCTGGTGCATCGGCTGTGGTCGAACCGTTCCTGAAATCCGCGCCTGGCGAAAGATGCAACCTCGTGCCCGCCAGATGGTGTCGAGGGATTTGAAGCGCCGCGTCGAGCGGCTGAGCGAACAGGGGAAAGGCCACACTCCCAGTGATCCGGCGTCGCTCTCCCAAGACTCGCTGTCATGAACCAACGGAGGGATTGGTGATGTTGAGCGTTCTTGCGGACAGAACCTATAGACATCTCTTCCTGGCGCAGGTGATCGCCCTGGTCGGCACCGGCCTGGCGACGGTAGCGCTGGGCCTATTGTCTTACGACCTCGCCGGCGCGAACGCGGGCGCTGTGCTTGGCGGCGCGTTGGCGATCAAGATGATCGCCTACATTGGCGTCGGCCCCATCGTGAACGCCTTCGTCGATCGCCTTCCCCGACGCGCCTTCCTTGTGTCGATGGATCTGGTGCGCGCCTCTGTGGCCATCCTGCTGCCCTTCGTCACCGAGATTTGGCAGGTCTACCTGCTGATCTTCCTCCTGCAATCGGCCTCGGCGGTGTTCACGCCGACCTTCCAGGCCGCCATCCCCGATATCCTTCCCGACGAGGAACGCTACACCTGGGCGCTCTCGCTCTCGCGCCTGGCCTACGACATGGAAAGTTTGGTCAGCCCGATGCTGGCGGCTGCTCTGCTCACGGTCATAGGGTTTCATTGGCTCTTTGGCGGAACCGTCGTCGGCTTCCTGGCGTCAGCCGCCTTGGTGGTCTCTGTCATCGTCCCGCAGCCCAAGGCCGTGACGCGCGAAGGCGGAATCTACGCACGCACCACGCGCGGCGTTCGCATCTACCTCAAGACACCAAGGCTGAGAGGGCTACTGGCGCTTAATCTCGCAGCCGCGGCCGCCGGCGCCATGGTGATCGTCAACACCGTCGTCTATGTGCGAACCCTGCTCGGCCGATCGGCCGACGACATGGCCTTGGCTCTGGCCGCCTTCGGCGGCGGCTCGATGGTCGCGGCCCTGCTGCTCCCGCGCGTGCTGGAGCGCGTGGGAGACCGCCCCGTTATGGTCGCCGCCTCCTGGCTTTTGACCGTCGCCTTGGGCGTTATGGCGCTGCTCACCGTTTCGCCCGGCATCGACCAGTGGGTCTCGCTGCTGATCCTGTGGGCGATCATGGGGGTGGGTTATTCAGCCGTCCTGACCCCGTCAGGACGGCTCTTGCGGCGCTCGGCGACGCCTGAGGACCGCAGCGCGCTCTTCGCCGCTCAGTTTGCCCTGTCGCACGCCTGCTGGCTGTTGACCTACACTGTGGCGGGCTCCCTCGGAGCCGCCTACGGCATGGCGCCAACCTTCATAGCCCTCGCCGGCCTTAGCCTGGTCGGCGTGGTCGTCGCGCTCAAGGTCTGGCCCGCGGCCGACCCTGACGAACTTGCGCACGTGCATCCGAACCTGCCGCCTCAACATCCGCACCTGCGCGAGGAAGAGAGTAAGTCTGTCAGCACCCGCGCAGCGCACGTGCACCCTTTCGTCATCGATGATCTTCACCACCATTGGCCGAAGGCGGGCATGTAGTCACATGCCGTCGTTCGTCTTGCTTCGCCAAGTCGCACAACCTAGTAACGCGTGTCGGGAGTTCTAAAGTGCTAGCTCTGCGAGCCACGAAGCTGAGGACGTTCCTCGCCACGCTATGCGTGGCGTTGACGGCTGTGCTCGCCTCGCAATCCACCATCGCGACTGTGGATCAGGTTCAGCACAGCCAGATGGCTGATCACCCGGCTGTAGAGATCCACGTCGACCACGACGACCATCAGGTGGATCACGACCAGCAGCAGGTCAGCGCGGCCGATGACGTATCTACGGACGGACCCTCGCACCACCATCACGGGGACGGCCCGCAGATGGCTCCGCTCCCTCGCGGGGACGCCACGACGGTGATTTCAGCGCAAGCCCTGTCGCTGCGTGGGCCAAACGATGCGCCGCCGTCGTCAGGCATGATCCTAGGGCTAGAACGCCCTCCAAGAGCCTCTCTCGAAGTCATCGCCTGACGTAGCGCGGCAATCAGGCCGCGCGCGCCTGATCACCCATGCTTCGAGAGACACATGCCATTCAGATTCCGGTGTCGCGTCAGCGCGCGACTGGGCCTGGCCATCGCGGCCACGCTCGCACTCAACCTCGTAAGCCCAACGGCGGCGAGGGCACAGACAGAGCCGCCAGCCCTTAGCCTCACGGAGGCGCTTGCCAAAGCGGCTGGGGCGGATCCCACGCTCGCGGGTTCGGACGCTCGCCTTGCAGCGGCGCAGGCCAACCTGCGTCAGGCCGCAGTACGGCCAAACCCGACGCTGGGGGTGGAGCTGGAAAATTTCGCCGGCACCGGCGCCTATTCCCTCCTCGACCGGACGGAGGCCACGGTCAGCTATCAGCAGACCGTTGAACGGGGCGGCAAGCGCGAGGCCCGCACGGGGCGGGCGCGTGTCGAGCTCGATGTCGCCCGCCTGCGGCGCGAGGTGCGCACGCTCGATCTGCTCCGGGATGTCCAGGTCGCCTACGCCGAAGCGACTGCGGCCGAGGCCGAGCTGCTGATCGCGGAAGCTCGCCTCATCGCCGCTCACCAATCCCAAGCCGATATCGAGCGGCGGGTGAAAGCTGCGCGCGACCCGCTCTTCGCCGGTTCCAGGGCCGATATGATGACGGCTCAGGCACAGATCGCGCGGGACCAGGCCCGGGACCGCGCCCGCAACGCCCGCGCCGCGCTCGCCCGGTTCTGGGGCGGTGGCCCAGAATTCCGCTTAGCGCTCGAGCCGTTCTTCGAAGCCAAGGGAGCAGTTGTCCCCGTCAACCTGACAATCGCGGACCTCGCGCTCCTCGAGGCCGAACGGGACGTCGCCATCGCCAATATCCGCTTGGAGCAGGCGCGCGCTGTCGTTGACCCGACCGTCCGGGCTGGAATCCGTTACCTCGGCGACGGAAACAACGTCGCCTTCGTTGTCGGCGGCACGATCCCGCTGCGGCGTTACGATACCAATCGGTCAGGGATAGAACGCGCGCGGGCCGAGCGGACCGCCGCTGAGGCGGACATCGCGGTCGCACGCCTCGCTAGAGAACGTGAGATCGCTCAGCTGACCGCGAGGATTTCATCGGCAGCGACCGAGGCCGAGCGGATCCGCGCCGAAGTGATTCCCCCCGCGATCAGGTCCGTCGAGCAGGTGCGGGAAGGCTTCAATCGCGGAGGCTTCAGCTACCTCGACGTCACCGAGGCCGAGCGCGCACTCGCCGACGCTCGGGCCCGCCGCGTCAGTGTCCTACGCCAATACCACCTTGATCAGGCCGCCCTTGATCGGCTGACCGGCCGCCAGGCTGGCCTCACTCAAACCCAATCCGCGGAGACCCGCCAATGACGCCCGTCCGAACCTGGCGCATTGCGCCCTTCGTTCTCATCCTCGCCGCCAGCCTGATCGCCGGCTGCGGCGATCGCTCCAAGACCTCCACCGAAGCCGGCGCCGAAGCTGGTCCGGCCGAATACGAACGTGGTCCGCACAACGGTCGCCTGCTGCGCGACGGAAACTTCAGCCTTGAAGTGACCATCTACGAGGAGGGCCCTGAGCCGCTGTTCCGGCTTTATCCCTACCTTAAGGACAAGCCGCTGGATCCGCGCCAGGTCCAGGTTTCGATCGCGCTCACGCGACTGGGACCGAAGATCGACCGTTTCATCTTCACGCCCGAGGCCGACTATCTCGCCAGCCCCGGCGTCGTCTCCGAACCGCACTCCTTCGACGTCAGCGTCGCCGCCGCGCGAGGCGGTGCGCGCTCGGCGTGGACCTACCAGTCCTATGAGGGCCGCACGGTCATCAAGGCCGACGCCGCCAAGGCTGGTGGGGTCAAGACAGAGCGAGCGGGCGCAGCCGTGCTTGGCGAAACCCTGCCCCTGAGCGGACGGGTGGAACTCACACCGGAAGGACAGAGCGAAGTCTATGCCCGCTATCCCGGGCGGGTCATGGCCCTCAGCGCCGCGCTCGGCCAGCGGGTGGTGCGCGGTCAGGTTCTGGCGCGCGTCGAGTCCAGCGATAGCCTTCAGACCTATTCGATCACAGCGCCGATATCCGGGGTCATCCTGACCAAGACGGTCAATGTCGGCGCCATCGCCGGCACCAGTCCAATCCTCACCATTGGTGACCCTAGCCGTCTACACGCAGAGTTCTTCCTCTATCCGAAAGACGCCGAGCGCGTGCGTATCGGGCAGAAGGTCGAAGTTGCGAGCCAAGCGGGTGGCCATCGCGCCATCGGCGTGATCGACGCGATCCTGCCGGGGGCTGACCCCGCAAGCCAAACTCTCGTCGCGCTTGTGAGACTGCCTCTTCAGGATGGCGTGTGGCGCCCGGGCCTGGGAGTTCAGGGCGTTGTTCAGGTCGGGGAGGGGAGCGTCCCGCTCGCGGTACGCACCAAGGCTCTGCAGCCCTTCCGGGACTTCACAGTCGTCTACGCCAAGGTCGGCGACACCTACGAGGTCCGGATGCTCACCCTGGGGCGCCGCACCGACGAGTGGACCGAGGTGCTCGGCGGACTTGAACCCGGGACCGAGTACGTCAGCGACGGCGCCTTCCTCATTCGCGCGGACATCGAAAAGTCTGGCGCGAGCCATGACCATTAGGGAGCGCGCAGACCATGCTTGAACGCATCATCGCCCAGTCGATCCGCTTCCGATGGCTCGTCATGGCCATTGTCCTGGTCTCGGCCGCGGCCGGCGTCTGGAGTTTCCAGCGCCTGCCCGTCGACGCCACGCCAGACATCACCAACGTCCAGATTCAGATCAACACCGAAGCGCCCGGGTACTCGCCGCTCGAGGCCGAACAGCGCATCACCTTCCCCGTCGAGACGGCCGTGGCGGGCGTGCCGGGCCTTCAGTACACCCGCTCGGTCTCGCGCTACGGCCTCTCCCAAGTCACCGTCATATTCGACGACGGCACAGACATCTTCTTCGCCCGTCAGCTGGTGAACGAGCGTTTGCAGAATGCGCTCGGCCAGCTTCCGGCCGGGATCACGCCCGAGCTTGGCCCGATCGCCACCGGCCTCGGCGAGATCTTCATGTACACGGTCGAGGCCAAGCCCGGCGCTCGGCGGCCCGACGGTCAGCCCTATACGACCGAAGATATGCGCACCCTGCAGGACTGGGTGATCCGGCCGCAGCTGCGCAACACCAAGGGCGTGACCGAGGTCAACACGATTGGCGGGTATGAGCGGCAGTACCACGTCAACCCGCGTCCCGAGAGCCTTGCGGCCTATGGGATCACCATGTCCGAGGTGGTGGAAGCCCTTGAGCGCAACAACGCCAACGTGGGGGCAGGTTATGTCGAGCGGTCCGGCGAGCAGTACCTGATCCGCGTCCCCGGCCAGGCTTCCACACGCGAAGATCTGTCCGAGATCGTCATCGCCACCCGGGGCGGCGTCCCGATCCGCATCGCGGAAGTAGCCGATGTCGGCATGGGCCAGGAACTGCGCACCGGCGCGGCCACCGAGAGCGGCCGCGAGACGGTGCTCGCCACCGTCTTGATGCTGGCTGGCGAGAACAGCCGTGTGGTCGCCCAGGCCGCTGCAGCCAGCCTGGAGGAGGCCGCCAAGGCTCTGCCCGACGGGGTCACCGCATCACCCGTCTATGACCGCACCAATCTTGTCGATCGGGCGATCAAGACGGTCGAGAAGAACCTGCTCGAAGGGGCGCTGCTGGTTATCCTGGTGCTGTTCCTGCTGCTCGGGAACATCCGCGCGGCTCTGATCACCGCGGCGATCATCCCCTTCACCATGCTGCTGACCATCACCGGCATGGTGAGGCTCGGTGTGTCCGGCAACTTGATGAGCCTGGGTGCGCTCGACTTCGGCCTGATCGTCGATGGCGCCGTGATCATCGTCGAAAACTGCCTTCGCCGGTTCGGCGAGGCCCAGCACCGCTTGGGCCGGCTTCTGACCCGTGACGAACGCTTTTCCCTGGCGGCCTCGGCCTCAAGCGAGGTGATCCGCCCCTCACTGTTCGGGGTGATGATCATCACCCTGGTCTATGTCCCGATCTTCGCCCTCACCGGCGTCGAGGGGAAGATGTTCCACCCGATGGCGATCACTGTGGTGATCGCGCTCACCGCCGCGCTGGTCCTGTCTCTAACCTTCGTGCCGGCCGCGGTCGCCATGTTCGTCACCGGCAAGGTCCAGGAGCAAGAGAGCTTCCTGATGCGCTGGGCGCGGATCGGCTACCAGCCGGCCCTCGACTTCGCCATGCGAGCCCGAACCCTGATGGTGGTTGTCGCTGTCGCCCTTGTGGTGATCGCCGGCTTCGGCGCCTCGCGCATGGGGTCGGAATTCGTGCCCAACCTCGATGAGGGCGACATCGCCATGCACGCCCTGCGCATACCAGGCACCAGCCTCAGCCAGGCGATCTCCATGCAGACGGCTCTGGAGGCCCGCCTCTCCAAATTCCCGGAGGTCGAGCGGGTGGTGGCGAAGATCGGCACCGCCGAGGTGGCCACCGACCCGGTGCCGCCGTCGGTCGCCGACACCTTCATCATGCTCAAGGACCGCAAGGACTGGCCTGATCCGCGCAAACCGCGGGGCAAGCTCGTCGAGGAGATGGAAGCTGCGGTCAGCGAAGTCCCTGGGAGCAAGTACGAATTCACCCAGCCGATCCAGATGCGGTTCAACGAGCTGTTGTCCGGGGTCCGCGCCGACGTCGCGATCAAGATCTTCGGCGACGACCTGGACGAACTCCTGAAGCTTGGGGCCGAGATCGAGGGGATTGTCGGCGGTGTCGAAGGCGCCGCTGATCCGCAGACCGAGCAGATCACCGGCCTCCCGGTCCTGCAAATCACCCCCAACCGCCCGGCCTTGGCCCGGCTCGGCTTAAGTATCGACGACGTCCAGCAGGTCATCGCCACCTCGATGGGCGGGACCACAGCGGGACAGATCTTCGAGGGGGACCGCCGCTTTGACGTTGTGGTGCGCCTGCCCGAAGCCATTCGGTCGAACACCGACGCCATCGGCCGGCTGCAGGTGCCACTACCGGCCGGCGAAGGCCAGCCCCGCCAGTTCGTGCCGCTGAGCGAGGTGGCCTCGATCGAGCTGACCAAAGGGCCCAACCAAATCAGCCGCGAGAACGGCAAGCGCCGCATCGTGGTGACCGCCAACGTGCGTGATCGCGACCTCGGCTCCTTTATCGCCGAGGTGCAGCAGAAGGTGGGCGCGCAGGTCAAGGTTCCGGCCGGCTATTGGGTGACTTACGGCGGGACCTTCGAGCAGTTGATCTCCGCGGCCAAGCGCCTCCAATTGGTCGTACCGGCCGTGCTCCTGCTGATCTTCGGTCTGCTGTTCGCCCTGTTCCGCTCCTGGAGGGACAGCGCTGTGGTGTTCTCCGGGGTGCCCCTGGCCCTCACGGGCGGGGTGGCGGCGCTGATGATGCGCGGCCTGCCGCTCTCGATCTCGGCCGGGGTAGGCTTCATCGCGCTCTCGGGCGTGGCGGTGCTGAATGGCGTGGTCATGGTGACCTTCATCCGCAGTCTGATTGCGGAAGGCGCGCCCCTCGACCGGGCGATCCGCGAAGGCGCGCTCACCCGGCTTCGTCCGGTGTTGATGACCGCCCTGGTGGCCAGCCTCGGCTTTGTCCCGATGGCGCTCAACGTTGGGGCGGGCGCCGAGGTTCAGCGCCCACTGGCGACGGTCGTGATCGGCGGGATCATCTCCTCGACGATCCTGACCCTTCTGGTCCTGCCGGCCCTCTACAGCCTGGTGCACACTCACCTAGGTCGCAAGAGCGCGCCGGCCGAGGCGTTGGCGTGACCTCGGAAGCTGGTGTCGGCGGCCCTGCGGCGATCCCAGCCCTGACCAGCGCCAGGTTTTTCCTGGCGCTGGCTGAGGGTGTCGCCTCGTCCGTGCTGGTGCCCGTCTTTCTTGGGAATCGACAAGGTGCGGTTGCCCCAGACCGTAGCCATAACGAGGCCTGCGACCGCCCGTCGCTGGAGCCTTGGCCGCGTGAAGTCGACTCTGACCGTCCTGCTCAGCGCCCTGTCTTTATCGGCCTGCGCGAGCTACGCGCCGGCGCCGATCGAGCCCTCGGCCTTGGCTGCGGAGGCTCGGACCCAAACTTTGAATCTGGGGCAGGTTCGCGACAAGTTGGCCTCAATCGCTCCAGATGCCACCTGGTACGGTCCCCACCTGGATCGCCTGGCGCTTTTTGCGGGCGCGCTGCTCAACAACCGCGATATCGCTGCCGCCCGAGCGGGCGTCGATACCGCCCAGGCGGCGGCCAAGGCGTCACGTGTCGGGCCCGCCGCGACACTCACGTTAAGTGCGGAATATGCGCGCAACGCGGCCGAGAACTCACCGTGGCTGTTTGGCGGTGCGATCGACATCCCGCTCGATGTGGGTGCCCGCCGCAAGGCCCGGCTGACCAGTTTTGATCTTGCCGTCGATATCGCGCGCTACGACCACGCCGACAAAATCTGGTCGGTTCGCATGGCCGTTCGGCGGGCGCTTGCCGACTATTTCATCGCAGAGCGCCAGGCTGTCGCCTACCAGCACGTGGCTCAGGTGCGGGCGCGCCAACAGGCAGCGATGGAAAACCGGGTCAACGCGGGGGAGGCGTCCCGCGCAGAGCTGGAGCGCGTCCGCGCGGATGGCGCCGACGCCGTTCGTCGCGCCGCGGACGCTGTCAACAGTTCTCGGGCGGCCCTCCAGTCACTCGCGACGGCTTTGGGAGTTCCGGTCGAAGCCTTGAACGACGTCACCCTGTCCTGGACCGACTTCGATAGGCCGGCCGACGACCCAGGCGCGGGTGTGACGGAGGAGATTCGTACCGCCGCCACCTTGTCGCGTGCTGACGTGCTCAAGGCCGTGGCGGCCTATGACCAGGCCGAATCCGATCTCCGCGCAGAGGCCGCGCGCCAGTATCCGGCGATCAGCATTGCGCCCGGCTACACCTGGGAACGTGGTCTGGTGAAAATTCCGGTGTCCCTCGGCCTCGTCCTTCCGCCGCTCGATCTCAATCGCGGCGCTATCGCCACTGCGAAGGCCAAGCGGACTGAAGCAGGACGCAAGCTCGAAGCGGTTGTCGCGGGGTCGCAAGCGGCCATCGATGCGGCCCTGGCCGAGACCCGCGCTGCGCGCGACGCGCTGAGACAGGTAAGGAACGTTGAGCTCGTCGCCGCGGGCCGCCTGTCCGCTCAGGCTGATCGCGAACTGGCGCAAGGGGCCATCGACCGCACGGACTGGGCGGCCGCCCAGGCGGGAGCCGGTCTCGCCCGCATTTCCGAACTCGACGCCCTGGCGCGCGTGCATGCCGCCGACGCCGGCCTGGAAGACGCGCTACGCCGCCCCTTGGAAGGACCCGAGACAATGATCCTGCCCAGCCCCGCCGCAAGGAGCCGCCCATGAGCCGTTTCGCCGCCGCCGGCTGGGCCGCCGCAGGCGCCAGCGCTGCGGCCTTGGCGATTTTCGGCGTGTCCGCGCTTCGGACTGCACCGAGTTCGCCAGCGGAGGAAGGGGTGAAGGCGCCTGCATCTGGGGCCGCCTTCATCGACGGGGAGGTTCGGCTCGGGGCTGAGCAGCAGGCGCGGTCCGGCCTTCGTGTCGCGGTCTTGGCGGCGGGTGGAGCGCCGCAGATCAAGCAAGGTTTCGCGCGCGGCCTGGATGTGAGTCCCTTGGCCGCGATCAACGCCGAAATCTCGACGGCGCGGGCGGCCGCCGTCGCCTCTCGCGCCGAGGCGGGGCGCCTTGTCGCCCTGGCTGCGCAGGACCAGAGCGCATCGACCCGGGCGGTGGAAGCCGCCCGCGCCCAAGCCGCCGCCGATGCGGCGCGCGCGGATCTGGCCGAACGTCGCGTCGGACTTGAGTTCGGCGCGGGGCTGGCGCGATTGGATCTGGCCGCCCGTCAAAGGCTGCTGGGCGATATCGCGGCTGGACGGGCGGCCCTAGTTCGCGTCGATGTCCCCGGCGCCGCGTCGAGGTCCGGCTCGCGCGTGATCATCGCCGACGGCGGCGTCACCGCTCCGGTCAGCGTGCTTGGTCCGGCGGCGTCGGCGGACGCCCGGTTGCAGAGCGCGGGCCTTCTGGCCATCGTCCGCGGTCCGATGGCGCGGTCCGCCTCGGCCGGGCGCGTACTGGCGGCGAGCCTTGAGCAGTCCTCCACGGCGACGGGGGTCATCGTTCCTCGGGAAGCTCTGGTGCGGTGGCGCAACGGCATTTGGGCCTACCGCCGCACCGCGCCCAGCGTGTTCGTCCGGCGCGAGCTGGTGGACGCCCGTCCGGTGGAGAGCGGCTGGTTCGTCACATCGGGCTTTTCGGCCGGCGACGTGGTCGCGGTCGGCGGCGCGGGAACGCTGCTCGCCATCGAACGCGGCGGCGAGCAGGCCGGCGAGAAAGATTAGCCGATGCTTTCGCTCATCGTCAGGCTCTGCTTGCGCCATCCCGGTATCGTGCTGCTGTGCGCCTTACTGTTGCTCGGGTTCGGCGCTTCGACCGTCGTCTCGGCGCGCTACGATGTCTTTCCAGAGTTTGTCCCGCCCCAGGCGAGCGTCCAGACCGAAGCGGCTGGCCTTACGCCTGAACAGGTCGAGGTGCTGGTCACCCGCCCGCTGGAGACCGCCATCAATGGCGCCAACGGCGTCGCCGCTGTCCGCTCTGAATCCATCCAGGGCCTCTCTGTGATCACCGTCATCTTCGTCGAAGGCAGCGAGCCGTTCCGCGCCCGCCAGGTCGTTGCAGAGGCCTTAAGCGAGGCGGCGGGCCGCCTGCCTGCCGGCGTTTCCGCGCCAAAACTTAGCCCGCTGACCTCTTCGACGATGGACCTTCTAAAGATCGGCCTCACCAGTGACCGGCTCGACCCGATGGCCCTGCGTGATCTCGTCCAGTGGACGGTGCGGCCGAGATTGCTGGCCACCCCGGGGGTCGCCCGCGCCACGATCTTCGGCGGCGATCAGCGCCGCCTGGAAGTACGGGTGCGACCCGCCGATCTGATCGCTCGCAATATTGCTCTCTCCGATGTCGCCACTGCGATTCAAGCCAGTACGCTGGTCCGCGGGGGCGGGTTTGCCGAGACACCCAGCCAGCGAATCCTGGTCGAACCGACCAATGGCGCGGTGACCGCAGCGTCGCTTGCCCGGTCATTGCTGCCCTCAGCCACAGGCCTATCGGTCAGGCTGGGCGATGTCGCCGACGTTGTGGAGGCGCCGTCTCCAAAATTCGGTGACGCCCTGATCATGGGGCGGGGCGGCGTGCTGATCGCGCTTTCGAGCCAGTATGGCGCCAACACTCTCGATGCGACCCACGCCGCAGAGGCCACGCTGGCTGAGTTGCGCCCCGCGCTCGAAGCGCAGGGGGTCAAGATTTACCCCAGCCTTCATCGGCCAGCCAATTTCATCGACTCGGCGCTGCGGGGCATCCGCACCGACTTGCTGATCGGGGCAGGCATGATCGGCCTGATCCTATTGGTGTTCCTGCGCGATCTAAGGGTCGCGTTCATCGCATTCGTCTCCATCCCGCTATCGCTTCTCGCCGCCCTGATCGTGCTGGACCGCATGGGGCAGACCATCAACACCATGACCCTGGGCGGCTTGGCGGTCGCCCTCGGCGTCGTCATCGACGACGCCATCGTCGGGGTGGAGAACATCGTGCGCCGTCTGCGCGAGGATCGCTCCGACGCCGACCGGGCAGCGATCATCGAGGCGGCGTCGGTGGAGGTCCGCGCGCCGGTTGTCTACGCGACCTATGTCCTGGCCTTGACCATCGCGCCCATTCTCTTCCTGACGGGCCTGCAGGGCGCGTTCTTTGGGCCACTCGCCTTTGCGTTCCTCCTGGCCACCTTGGCCTCCCTCGCGGTGGCCATCACCGTGACGCCCGCGCTGTCGCTGCTGCTCCTGCGTCGGGTCCAGCTCCATGATGAGCCCGGCTATCTTCGAAAGCTGAAGAGCTTTCACTTGCGCATTCTGGAGCCGATCTGCGGGCGGCCCGGCGTGGTTGTCGCCGGCGCGGCGCTGGTCGGCGTGTTGGCGCTGGGCGCCTTCTTCGTCTTTGGCTCGGAACTGCTGCCGGCGTTCCGCGAGCGTCACTATGTGCTGCAGGTCAACGGGCCCGCCGGCGCCTCGATGGGGTGGATGCGTGATCTTGGCGTGCGCATCACCAAGGACCTGGTGGCGATACCCGAGGTCGCGACGGTCGAGCAGCAGATCGGGCGCGCCGAGGCCGGAGAGGACACCTTTCCCCCGCATCGCAGCGAGTTCCATGTCGAGTTGCGCCCCGTGGGCGGGGCCGGCGAGGACCGGGTTCTGGCCCGTATCCGGGAGGTCCTGGCGCAATATCCCGGCGTCCAGAGCGAAGCCCTGACCTTCCTCGGTGACCGCATCAGCGAATCCCTGTCTGGCGAGACCGCGAAGGTTGCCGTCAATGTCTACGGACCTGACCTCGACGTGCTCGACCGTGTCGCGGGCGACGTGGCTCGCGCCCTGCAGTCGGTCCCCGGCGCGGCCGACGTCCAGGTGAAGGCCCAGCCCGGCGCTCCAACCCTGAAGATCGCGCTGGATTCGGACCGCATGGCGCTTCGCGGCGTCGCGCCCACCGACGCCTATGACGCCATCGAAACGGCCTTCCAGGGCCGCACCGTGGCGCAGGTCACCGGCGCCGATCGCATCACCGAGGTGGCCATCGGCCTCCCGCCGGCGTTGCAGCGTGATCCGGAAGGCGTCGGAGCGTTGCTCGTGCGCACGGCAGATGGCGCCACGACCCCCCTGTCGGACATCGCCACCATTCGCCTAGGCGAGGGGCGCACCGTCATCAATCACGACGGTGGCCAACGCCGGCAGGTGGTCACCGCAAATCCCATCGGGGCGGATGTCAGCGGTTTTGTTCGTGACGCCCGCGCCAAGGTCGCCAGCACCGTCTCCCTGCCGCCGGGGGTGTTCCTTGAATACACCGGCGTGGCCCAGGGCCAGGCTGCGGCGGCCCGCCAGATCCTGGTCAATGTCGCGGCCGCCTCGATCGGCATCGTCGCCCTCCTGGTGTTGGCTTTCGGGGGCGGCCGTCCCGCCGGATTGATCCTGGCTGGAACCCCGTTTGCCCTGGCCGGCGGGGTCGCTGCGGTGGCCTTGACCGGCGGCGTGCTATCGCTGGGCGCCCTGGTCGGCTTCGTCACGCTGTTCGGGATCGCCGCTCGCAACGCCATTCTCCTGATCTCCCACGTCGATCACCTGGTGAGCGATGAGGGCCAGCCCTGGGGACTGGCGACGGTGCTGCGAGCGACCCAGGAACGGGTGACGCCCATCCTCATGACCGCCCTGGTCACGGGGCTTGGTCTCGCCCCGCTTGCCCTTGAGGCGGGCCAGTCAGGCCGGGAGGTGCAGGGGCCGATGGCGGCGGTCATTCTCGGCGGACTAATCACCTCGACCCTGATGAGTCTGCTGCTGCTGCCGGCGCTAGTTCTCGCCTATCGTCATCCTCGGGGACATCCTCAGAAAGGATCACGCGATGCGCCTGCTGCTGCTCGAGGATGATGCTGAGACCGCCGCCTTCGTCGTCGAGGGCCTCAGCCTGCGGGGTCACGCGGTCGAGACAGTGATGGATGGCCAGGCCGGGCTGTCCACGGCGCTGGCCGGCGTGTTTGACGTGATGATCATCGATCGAATGCTTCCCAGTCTGGACGGGCTCTCGGTCGCCAGGGCCCTGCGCGACGCCGGCAGTGAAATGCCGATCCTGATCCTGACGGCATTAGGCTCCGTCGAGGATCGGGTCGCTGGCCTGGAGGGTGGCGCTGACGACTATCTGGTCAAACCGTTCTCGATGTCGGAGCTGATCGCCCGTGTCGACGCCCTGGGCCGCAGGAGCGGATCCGCGTCGCCCACACGGCTGGCCATCGCCGATCTGACGCTCGACCGCCTGACCCGGGAGGTCCGACGTGGCCGCGAGTTGGTCGACCTGCAGCATCGCGAGTTCCAGTTGCTGGAAGCGCTGATGCTGCAGACGCCCAATGTGGTCACCCGCACCATGCTGCTGGAAGGCGTTTGGAAGATCCGCTTCGACCCGGGGACCAGCCTGGTGGAAAGCCACGTCAGCCGCCTTCGCGCCAAGATTGATCGCGCCGGGAGTCCGATGCTGATCCACACCGTGCGAGGAGAAGGCTATGCCGCTCGCACGCCTTAGCCCGCTCTGGCGCTCGACCAGCTTTCGGATTTCTCTCATCCACGCCGCCCTGCTGGCGGCTGCGATCGTCGGCGCGGGAACCGGCGGCTGGGTCGCGACCCGGGGCGCCGCCGAGCGTGAAGCCCATGATCGCATCGCCCTGGAGGTCCACGCTGTCACGCTTGAGATCCAGGCTGAGGGTCTGAAGGCCGCCGGCGACGCGGTGATGGCGCGCGCCGAACGACCCGGCGCCCTGGAATACCGTCTGGTCGATTCCGCAGGGCGCCATGTCGCGGGCGACCTCACCGACCTTGGCCCTAACGAGGGTTGGAGGAGCCTCGACGTTGATGGAAGCGCGCCCGGCCTGGAGGGTAAGGACCGCCTTCTCATCCTGACCCAGCGGCTGCCGGATGGCGCCCAGCTCACGGTCGGGGAGGACCTCGGAAGAGCCGAGGCGCTACGCAACACGCTGTTTCGGACCCTGTTGCTTTGGGGCGGATTGGCATTGGCCCTGGGGTTGGCGGCCGGCCTTTACCTGACGCACCGGGCGCTCGAAAGAATGAACGCCCTGGTTCGAACTGTGCGCGCCGTCGCTGACGGCGATCTTGCGGCCCGGGCGTCCGACGCCAGACCGGAAGGCGACGACATTGGCCAGTTGGCCGCGGGCGTCAACCAGATGCTGGACCGGATCAGTGTCTTGATGGCCGCTGTGCGCCGGGTTTCCGCAGACGTAGCTCACGACCTTCGGACCCCCTTGTCGCATGTTCGCCAGCGACTCGACGCGGCAGCGACCGCCGCGACGCCGGAACTCCGCACCGCCGCCCTTCAGTCGGCCAATGACGGGATCGACAGAGCCCTGCGAATGTTCGATGCGATGCTTCGGCTGGCGGAGATCGAGGCCGGCGCGGCGCGAGCGCGTTTCGCGACCATCGATCTGACGGAGCTGACCGAACGTGTGGCCGATGCGTACCGTGCCGAATTAGAAGCGTCGGGACGAACCCTGCGTGTTCACGTCGCTGGACCTATTGTTGTCGAGGGCGATGCCGACCTATTGACCCAGGCGCTCGCCAATCTGCTGGAGAACGCTCTGAAGCATACCCGCGCGGGCGCTGCGGTGCAGGTGCGCCTTGTCGAGGCGCACGATGGGATCGGGCTCAGCGTCGAGGACGATGGACCCGGCATTCCAACGGAGATGTTCAAAGTGGCGGTCCGCCCGTTCGCCCGGCTGGACCCCGCGCGCGCGGCGCCGGGCACGGGCCTTGGCTTGGCCATCGCCGCCGGCGTAGCCAACCTGCACGGCGGACGCCTTCTGCTTGAAGACGCACGGCCAGGCCTAAGGGCGACCGTGCTCCTGGCCGCCCAGACCTAGAAGCGGTTCGATGGACACCGAAAACACGAAAGCATCGCCGCGCACCGGAATCTCCGCTGTTCCAAGAGGGGTCTGGGCGCTCGGCTTGGTGTCGATGTTCATGGATATCTCTTCGGAGATGATCCACAGCCTGCTGCCCGTGTTCCTCGTCGGAACCTTGGGCGCCAGCGTGGCGCTGGTCGGCCTCATCGAAGGCGCCTCCGAGGCGACGGCTTCGATCACCAAGATCTTCTCCGGATGGTTGAGCGACAAGCTCGGCAAGCGGAAGCTTCTGGCCGTCCTCGGCTACGGCCTCGGAGCGCTGAGCAAACCGATCTTTCCGTTGGCGGTCACCCCGTTCGAGGTGTTCGGGGCCCGGTTCGCCGACCGGATCGGCAAGGGCGTGCGGGGCGCGCCGCGCGATGCGCTCGTTGCTGACCTCGCGCCGCCATCTGTTCGGGGCGCCGCCTTTGGCGTCCGCCAATCCCTCGACACCATCGGCGCGTTCACCGGCCCGCTGGTGGCCATGGCGCTCATGCTGCTACTCGCCGGGAATATCCGCGCGGTCTTCGCGTGGGCCGTCTTTCCGGCCATCGTGGCCGTCCTGCTGCTCGTGTTTGGCGTTCGGGAGCCGAGATCCCCCTCGGGCGCTCACAGCGCGGCGCGGCCACCCATTCGATGGGCCGAAGTGAGGGGCATTGGGCCAGCTTTCTGGGGTGTCGTAGCTCTCGGCGTGGTCTTCAACATGGCGCGTTTCAGCGAAGCCTTTCTAGTCCTGCGAGCCCAGGACGCCGGCCTCGCTATCGCGCTGCTCCCGGTCGTCATGGTGGTGATGAATGTCGTCTATTCCATCGTCGCCGCCCCGGCGGGGAGCCTTTCGGATCGGATCGACCGACGCGTTCTTCTGATCGCCGGCTTGGCCTGCCTGTTCCTCGCGGACGTGATCCTGGCGCTGGGCGACGGTGTCGCCAGCGTGCTGGCAGGCGTGGCCCTTTGGGGCCTCCACATGGGCCTTACTCAGGGAATGCTGGCGGCGCTCGTTGTTGACACAGCGCCCGGTCACCTGAGGGGAACCGCTTTCGGTCTCTTCAATCTGGCAAGTGGCGTGACCATGCTCGCAGCAAGCATATTGGCCGGCGTCCTATGGTCGGCATTTGGATATCGGGCGACGTTCTTGAGCGGCGGACTATTTGCCGCCCTCGCGCTTGTCGGATTGGTCGTTTTGATGCGCCGCATGAGACGCGGCCGGCGGCCGCAATAGATGGCGCCGGAAGCCATGAATCCAAGCGGTCCGAAGAGGGTAAACGGGAGGATGAGCCAGATCGGGGCGGCGCGCTGGGTCTGTGGAGCGGCGTCACTGCTTAGCTTCGGCCTGGCGGGGGCGGCGCAGGCCGAGCCGGCCCGCCTGTTCCGCTTGCCGGCGGAGCCGGTCGACACCGCGCTTGTTCGGTTTGGCGTCCAGGGCGGCGTGTCGGTCGGCGGCTTCCCGACGCCCGGTTGCGCCGGTCGAAGCCATGCGGTCTTGGGCCTGTTCAAACCAAGCGAAGCTCTACGCCGGCTGTTACCGGAAGGCTGCGCCTCCACCCGAGTCGATGCCCGCGCGTTCCGTATATTGGGACAACGGTCTCCGCTCGCAGCTCCACGGCCCGCAACCCCGGTAGCCCTGCCCCCCACCGCGATCGAACTGGCCGAGCTCGTGGTGACGGCCGAGAAGCGCACGGAGCCTCTGCGCGGTAGTCCCTTTGCGGTCACCGCCCTCACAGGCGACGACGCCGACCGTTTGGGCGCTCAATCTTTCGCCGACCTGGCCCTGCAGGTTCCGGCTGTCGCGGAGACCAACCTTGGCCCAGGCCGCAACAAGCTCTTCATCCGGGGCCTATCGGACGGCACGTTCACGGGGCGGACGCAGTCGACCGTCGGCCTCTACTTCGACGACACCCCGATCAGCTACAACGCGCCAGATCCTGATTTGCGGCTGACGGACATCGCACGCATCGAGGTGCTGCGGGGCCCGCAAGGCACGCTCTACGGCTCCGGCTCGATAGGCGGCATCGTGCGCATCCTGGCCCAGGCGCCGGATCCGACCGGATATGCGGCATGGGTTCAGGGCGAAGGAGTCATGAACGAGCATAAGGATCGCTCGTTCGGCGGCGAGGCGATGGCCAACATCCCCCTGCTCGGCGGCCGGGGCGCGATCCGCGCGGTGGGCTACGTCGAGGGTCTCGCCGGCTACCTCGACAACCCGATACTCGGGGTCGAGGACGTCAACCACGGCCGGCGCCGGGGTGGCCGCGTCTCGGGCCTCGTCAACCTTGACGGCTGGCAGGTGCGTGCAGGCTGGATCCGTCAGGACATCCTGACCGCTGACAGTCAGTACACCCAAGGCGGCGGGACTTTGAATCGCGACGTCCGTGTTCGAGAGCCGCACGATAACGACTTCACACAATACAGCGCCAGCCTGCACCGCCAGGGCTCGACCTACGGGGTGCGCATATCCGCTGCCTACATCGACCACGATCTGTCCACGCGCTACGACGCCACCGGAGCCTTCGATCTGCCACCCAGCCAAGTGGCCGCCTTTGACGAAACGCAGCGCGTGGAACTTCAGGTCGCCGAAGCGTTGGTGACCACGACCGACAGCGCCCGCTTCCGCTGGCTCGTGGGCGCTTTCGGGTCCTCGGCGCTTGAGAAAAGCAGCGGCGTGCTGGACGCCAGGATCGCGGGTGGCGCCGCACGCTCGCTTTACGACCGCCGCGACCGGTTGACCGAGGCTGCGGTGTTTGGCGAGGTGGCCTACGACATCACGCCGCGCCTGACCGCGACGTTGGGCGGTCGACTGTTTGCGACCCAGGTCCGCACGCGGGCCAGCGGGTTCGAGATCGCGGCTAGTCCGTTGCCGGACCTTGATGCGCATCTGTCCGACCGCGGCTTCTCGCCCAAGGTTCGGCTGAGCTATGCCGTCTCCCCGGACGTCGTCTTCTATGTCCAAGCTCAGGACGGCTATCGCGCCGGCGGCTTCAATGTCCCGGCGGCGGCCGATGGCATGGCCGCGGGGCCGGCGATCACCTCGTTCCGACCGGATCGGCTGCGCAGCTACGAAGCGGGTGGCGAGGCGCGCTTCTTCGACGGCGCCTTCACTCTGCGCGCTGCGACGTTCAAGGCAATCTGGAAGAACGTCCAGACGGACCAGTTTCGGGCCTCAGGTCTTCCGCTGACGCTCAATATTGGGGACGGCTCCAACCTCGGGACCGAATTCGAGATGGTTTGGCGGCCCGACCGGCACTGGCGCCTGCGGATCAACGGCCTGTTCAACGGTCCGGAACTGACGCGGGCCGACCTGACCTTCCCGGCCAAGGTCGATATCGGCCTGCCAGGGGTGGCGAACAGGACTGGCGGCGTGGATCTTACCTATGCGTTCGGGATCTCGAGCAGCTGGCGGGCGGAGCTGACCGCACAGGCCGGCTACGTTGGGCGATCCTTCCTGACGTTCGACGGCGCCTCGGCGTCGAAAATGGGCGACTATGCCCAAGGGCGCGTCGCGGCCAGTCTCGAGAGCGCCAATTGGCGTGTTGAAGCCTACATCGCCAACGTCACCGACGAACGCGGCAACACCTTCGCCTACGGCAACCCCTTCAGCCGGAGCCGGGCGGTCCAGGCCACGCCGCTCCCGCCCCGGGCCTACGGCCTTGCCTTACGCCGCCACTTCTAATTGAACAGGACGGATGACGGACGCGCGATCCGACCTTCGAGTCGCCTACCTGGAGCGCCGCGCGGACCTCGTGCGGTTCTTCGCGGTGCGTCTGCGATCGCCCGCCGCCGCCGAAGATCTGGTTCAGGACATCTATCTTCGGCTCGAGACCGTCGATCCCTCTGCAGACGTCAAGAACGCGGCCGGCTACCTATATCGCCTGGGTTCCAACCTTATGTTGGACCGGCTGCGTGGCGAACGGCGCGCGGCCGTACGCGACCATGAGTGGCGTGAAAGCCATCACACCATCATCGGGACTGACGAAGTCTCCGAGGCACCGCGCGCGGACGACGCCGTCGCGGCCCGCCAGCGGCTCGAAGCGATCGTTGCGCTGGTTGAGGAGATGCCGGAAACCACCCGCAAGGTGTTTCGGCTTCACAAGTTCGACGGGCTCAACCACGCCGAAGTCGCCCAGGCCCTGGGGATTTCGCGTAGCGCGGTGGAAAAGCATGTCATGGCGGTGCTCAAACGCTTGGCGGAGCGACTCCGATGACGTTGCGCGGGCAGGAATTGAGGCGGTGAAGTGGCGGTGGCGTCAATATCGCGGGACCAAGCGCCATCCGGCGTCGAGGACTGAAGAGCGATGAGCGTAGGCGACGACATGAACGCGGGCGGGGTGGCTGAACAGGCCGCCCGCTGGTTCGTGCGCCTGCAGGACGACGCCTCGACGGGAGATGACTGGCTGGCATTCGAGGTCTGGCTGAACGCCGCGCCGGAGCATCAGGCCGCTTACGACGCCCTGGAACGCGCTTGGATCGACGTCGAGGATGCCGCGCCGGTGCTTGCCCGCGCCACGGGACCTGCCGCACAGGCCGACCGCTTCAGCGGTCCGGCCCAGGCTCGACGCCTCGACGCGGGACCGCCTCGTCGCGAGTCGGGACGGCGTCCAGGTCCCACGCGCCGGGCCTGGGGCCTGGGCGCGGCTGCGCTGGCCGCGAGTCTCGCCGCCGCCGTTGTCGTCGTGAACCAATGGCCCGGCGTGCCCAGCGAGACCTTCATCACGCCGCCCGGACAGACCCGCCAGGTGACGCTCGCCGATGGCAGCCACATCTGGCTGAACGCTGCTAGCCGTCTCGACGTGCGCCTCGATCGCCGGGCCCGCCGTGTCGATCTGGCCGATGGGGAGGCGGTATTCGACGTGACCCACGACCCCAACCGACCCTTTCTGATCTCCACGGGCCAGCGCGAGGTGCGTGTGGTGGGCACCGAATTCAACCTGCGCCAGCGGAACGGCGACTTCGACCTCACCGTTCGTCGAGGCGTCGTGGAAGTCCGGCCCGCCGGTGACGCGGTGGCCTCGCCCACCCGCGTCGCCGCCGGCCACCGCCTCGTCGCGCACCGGGGCAGCCCGGCCGCGCTCAGCGAGACGCCCCCCGAAGCGGCGTTCGCGTGGACCCAGGGCCAGCTCGTCTATGTCGATGCGCCGCTGTCCGAGATTGCCGCGGACCTTAGCCGCAGTCTGGGCTCTACGGTCCGGGTGGCCGACGTCGCCACAGGCCAAATCCGGTTCTCCGGTACGCTCACCCTGGAGGGCCGCGATGCGGTGCTGCGCCGGCTCGAAGCCTTTGCGCCGGTCCGCGCGGACCGCGCCGGCGACGTAATCGTGCTGCGCCGCCGCTGAGGCGATGCACTTTCCCATGAGGGGGTCGCTGCGCGGCGGCGTCGGTCCCATATGCGGATCGGATTCCTCTTCAACCACGACCAGGTTCACCAGGTCGCGCACAGCCTCCCCATCGCCGTTGCCCTGGCGCGCGCGTCAGCGTCCGCCGAGATCGTGGTTGCGACGACGAACCCGCGGCTGACCGCCGAGGTGATTCGCCTCGGCGAAGGGCTGATCGGGCCGCGGATCCAGATGGTCGAACTCGGCCTTACGCGATGGACGAGCCGTGTCCTGAAAGTCGGCTTCGAGACCTTGATTCCTGCGTCAAAGCTCCTCGTCTACCGCGACAACCTCGACTTCTTCCGCAGCCTCGATGTGCTGGTCGTCGCGGAGAAGACATCCCTTATCCTGAAGTCGCACTACGGGCTTAGGGACCTGCGCATCGTCCACACTCGTCATGGGGCGGGCGATCGTGCGATCGGCTTCGACCCGGCGAGTGCGGCTTTTGACTACGTCTTGTGCTCCGGCCCGAAGATTCGGGAGCGGTTGGTCCGCGATGCCGGCGTCGATCCCGACCGCATTGCCGTGGTGGGCTATCCCAAGTTCGATGCGGCGTGCGAGGCCGGCCCGCCGGTGTTCGCGGACGATGGGCGCCGCGTGGTGCTCTACAACCCCCATGTCTCGCCGCATCTGTCATCCTGGTACCCTACCGGTCGCGATGTCCTGGACTGGTTTTTGGAGCACGACGATCACCAGCTGATCTTCGCGCCGCATGTGATGCTGTTCGAGCGTCCCTTCGTCGTCAGCATCGATAAGCTGCGGGTTGATAGCCCCGGCGCGATCGACGACCGCTATCGGCGCGCACCGAACATCCACGTCGATCTTGGCAGCCGCGCGTCCACGACCATGGCCTATAGCAACGAGGCCCACATCTACCTCGGCGACGTCTCGAGTCAGGTCTACGAGTTCCTCGCCAGGCCACGCCCCTGCATCTTCCTCAACCCGCGAAATCTGGCCTGGCAGGGCGACGCCAATTTCGCGCACTGGAACGCCGGCCCCGTCATCGCGGGCGTAGAGGAGCTCGGCCGCGCCCTTGGCGCGGCAGGCGAGAGCCACGAGAAACACTATCGGGCGACGCAGCGGGAGTTGTTCGAGGCCCGCTTCGATCTGACAGATGAGCCTTCGTCAGTGCGCGCCGCGCGCGCGGTCGCGCACTACGCTGGCCTGGAGGCGACGTTCGAGCCGCCGTCGATCCACGGCCTGCGAGCCGCTCGTGGGTGATGCGCCACAGATCGTAGGGCGCATCTACGGGAACCTCGGGAAGCTACTGGGGGGCAAGGCGGTGGCGGGCGCCCTCAGCCTGGCCTATCTCGCCATCGCCGCCCGCGCTCTGGGGCCAGCCGACTTTGGCGTCCTCGTCCTTGTCCATACATATGTGCTGACGGTCGGCGGGATCGTGGAATTCCCGGGGTGGCACGCGGTGGTCCGCTACGGCGCCCAAGCGCTGGCGACCGACGACCGCTTCCGCCTTTCACGCTTGCTCGGCTTCGCCGCCGTCCTCGAACTCGCGGCGGGCGCGCTGGCGGTCGTGACGGCTGCGGTGCTCGCCCCGTGGCTGGGTCCAAGGCTGGGGTGGTCCGATGTCGCCGTCGATTTCGCCGCACCCTACAGCCTCGCCGTCCTCGCCTCGATCCGCGGAACGCCCGCCGGGTACCTGCAGTTGACGGGTCGATTTGACTTGCTGGGCGCGCATAACATGGTGGCGCCGCTGGTACGGATTGCCGGCGCGACGATCAGCGCCTTCAGCGGCATGGGATTGAAGGGCTTTCTGATCGCCTGGCTCGCGGCCGCGCTAGCGGAGTGGGTGTCGATGTGGGCGCTGGGGCTGTACGCGGCCCGAGGCCAGGTCGCGTGGGGGCAGCTGGCCGCTGGGGTACGCGAGGCCCCACGGGAGAACGCCGGCCTGTGGCGTTTCCTGCTGGCCGCCAATGCGGACGTGACAGCCAGCGAGTTCGCCGCTCGCGCAACGCCGCTGGCCGTGGGTTGGATGTTGGGACCAGCGTCGGCGGGGCTCTACGCGGTCGCCCAGCGGGCGACAGTCCTCCTGGCGCAACCGGCGCAGATTTTCGGACAGGCGGCCTATGCCGAACTCGCTCGCCTGGCGGTCACGGAGGATCGCGGCCGGCGCATGCGCGCCGTCCTGGCCCCCGCCATCGGCATGGGCCTCGGGGCCGCCGTGCTCGTCTGTGCCGTCGTGGCTCTGTTCGGGCGGTCCTTGGCGGTGCTGTTGGCCGGCGAGGCGTTCGCCGGCGCCGCCGGTGTGATGCTGGCGCTGACCATCGGGCGCGGTCTGCTGGTCGCTGCCCCGCCGATGAGCGCCGCACTCACCGCGCTCGGGCGGCCCGGCCTGTCGATGCAGGCCAACCTCATCGCAGGCCTGGGCCTGCTCGCTGTGCTCCCGCCGCTCCTGCGCAACACCGGCCTGGCCGGCGCCGGCGCCCTGGCCGTCGCCCAGGCCCTGACCGCTGTCGGGCTGCTCTTTGTCCACCTCATGCGGCAGACCGGAACCACGCCCCCGGTCCCCGGGCAAGCGAGCGCCTGATGCGCATCGCCTACGTCATCAACTCCCTGGAAGGCGGGGGGGCCGCGCTGCCGGTTCCGTCCGTAGCACGCGTGTTGCGCGATCACGGGGCGGAGGTGGCGATCTATGCGCTGACGCCGCGCGATCGGCGGGCCGAGGCGCCGATGTTGCTTGCGGGCTTGTCGGTCGAGGTTCGCGAAGGGCGGGAGAAGGACCACCTGGCGGCCTGGCGGTGGCTGCATCAGACGTTGAGCCGGGACCGTCCCGACGTGATCTGGACCTCGCTAACCCGCGCCACGCTGATCGGCCAACAGGTCGGCCGAAGCCTCGGAGTTCCCGTCGTCAGCTGGCAGCACGCCGCCTTTCTCAAGCCGGCGAACGAGTTCCTCCTTCGGTCGTTTCAGGCGCGTTCCGGACTCTGGGTTGCCGATTCGATCAGCGTCGGGCGCCTGACGGCCGAGCGGTTGCGTGTGCCCGCCGACCGTCTGGCGGTCTGGCCGATCTTCGCGGCTGATCCCGGCGCTCCGCAGTCGGCGCCCTGGGCGGCCGGGCAGCCGATCCGTGTGGGGTCGCTGGGACGACTGCATCCCGTCAAAGGCTATGACGTGCTGATCGCCGCGCTCGCGCGCATCAAGGATTACGGCTTTGCGGCCCTGCCGCCCTTCGAGATTCTGATCGCCGGCGACGGCGCCGAGCGGGCTGCGCTGGAAGCCCAGATCGCCGCGGCGCGGCTAGAGAACGTGCGCTTGGTGGGCTTCGCGCAGGCCCCGAAAAGCTTCCTCGCCAGTCTGCACCTCTACGTCCAACCCTCGCGGTCCGAGGGCCTGTGCGTCGCTGTCCACGAGGCGATGCAGGCGGCGTTGCCCACTATCGTCTCAGCGGTTGGGGAACTGCCCCACAGCGTCCGGCATGCCCGAACCGGACTGATCGTGCCGCCGGAGGATCCTACCGCCCTTGCTGGCGCGCTTTACCGCAGTCTTTCGCGGCCAAACGAACTCGCCCGCCTCGGCCAGGCGGCCCGGACACGCACGCTCGAGCTTTTCGGACCCGAGGCGTTCGCGAGCGCTGGCGCCGCGGTCATGGCGCGGCTCCCCGTCGCCAAACCCCCAGGGTCCGGCCGAGGTCGATCGCCCATCCGCTCGGTGAGCGATCGATCCGCTTGACGTCGATGAGCGTGTGGTTTCCGCAGGCGGAGAGCGTGTGCAGTCCGTCGCGGAATTCTTTGGCGCTCGTGGGCGCCCTGATCGCGGGCCCCGCGTCGGCTTCAAAGCGATCGGGCGTCAAGACGTGGATGTGGAGCAGACGCAGCGCGCCGCCGTAGCTCTTGGTACAGTCCTGGACCGGCAGCATAAGTTGACCATCGGCCAGGAAGGGCGGACCGCCGGGCCGGCTGCTCGCCCGGTCGATCCGCACGGGGTTGCCGGGATGGGTGCGCCAGGGACCGACTATGGAGTCGGCATAGGCCAGATGAAGACGGCCCTGTTTTGCCGATTGCGGGCCGTCCGGGGCGTAGGCGATCCACCACAGGCCGCCATGGCGGAAAACGGTGGGGTCAATCGCCGGGGTGTCGAGCTCGAGGCGCGTGGCAGGCGCCCATCGATCCGGAAATGCCGAGGCTCGGTAGAGCGTGAGCCCGCCGGACCTGTGGGCTTCCGGGGCCATCCAGGTGTCCCCGTCGGCTTCAAACACGAACGGGTAGGAGAGGTGCCAAGGCTCCGCCAGCACCGTACGCCGGTCGGCGACCCGGAGGTCGGCGTCGAGCTCCAGGCAATCGATTACCCCATGCCGTGTCCGGTAGTCGTAGGCCTCGGCGAACACGAAAAGGCGGCCGTCACGCCATAGGCCGAAAGGATCGGCGAGGAAGGTGAAGGGCCGCCCGGTCGGCAGCCAGCGGATGGCGGCGAGCTCCAGGCCCTGCGCCGCAATCTGCGCGACGGGAGCGTCGACGACGCCGATGCGCCAGATGTCCGCACGGCGGGGCATGGCGCTGGTTAGACCGCACCCGAGCGCCCCGCAACACCATGACGCAAAACCTCACGGTGCACGGATCTCGACGAAGCCGATGAGGAGGTCTCGCGACCGCGGCGTCATCCCAATGCGGCGGACGAATCGCCGCTCCGCCGCCGGGGGGCGCTCGGGAGTACGATGCAAATCATCTGCGATTTCGACGGAACGATCACGCAGGCCGACACCACGGATTTTATCCTCGAGCGGCTCGCCGATCCATCGTGGCGAACCCTTGAAGAGGCCTGGGTCACATCCCGCATCTCGGCCGCCGAGTGCATGCGGGGCCAGATTGCCCTCATTGCCGGCAGCAGGACCGACCTGGACGCCTTGTTGGACGCGGTGGATCTGGACCCGGGGTTCGCCGCCTTCGTCGGCTGGTGCGAGGCGAACCGTCTTCCGATCAGCATCGCCAGCGACGGCGTCGACTACTTCATCCGCCGCATCCTCGAGCGCCATGGCCTTCAGCGCCTTGACGTCGTCGCGAATCGGCTCGCCGGTGAGGCGGGCGCCTGGCGGCTGGAGCAACCCTGGGCGCGCGCCGGCTGCGCGGGCGGCTCGGGGGTCTGCAAGTGCGAGGTCGCTGCATCCCGGTCAGAGGCGGCGACGCTCCCGACGCTGATCTACGTCGGTGACGGACGATCGGACTTCTGCGTCTCTGCGCGCGCCGACTTCCTCTTCGCCAAGGGCGCGCTCGCCGACTACGCGGCCGCCCGCGGCCAGGCCTTCCACCCCTTCGAAACCTTCCATGACGTCACCGCCACGCTCGCGGTTCTATTGGGCGCTGCCGCCTTGCCGACCGTCCGCGCCGCCGCCCTCTGATCCGGAGATCCTGAATGTACGACGCACCCGCCGTCTTGACGGAAGCCGAGTTGCGCAACCTGGAGGCCGACTACTGCTCCTGGGGCGACACGGTCCACTACCTGGACCACCCGAAGTTCTTCGACACCTGCGAAGGGTCGTACATGTACGACGCTGAGGGCCAGGCCTTCCTCGACCTGCAGATGTGGTACTCGGCGGTCAATTTCGGCTACCGAAATCCCCGCCTGAACGCGGTCGCCCACCGCCAACTGGACCGATTGCCCCAGGTCGCCTCGCAATATCTGCACCGCGAGAAAGTCGAGCTGGCCGCGATGATCGCCCGCGACGTCGAGGCCAAGTTCGGCTCCAAGGGCCGGGTCCACTTCAATGTCGGCGGCGCCCAGGCGGTCGAGGACTCGCTCAAGATCGTGCGCAACTCCTCGGGCGGTAAGAGCCTGATGTTCGCCTTCGAGGGCGGCTATCACGGCCGCACCCTGGGGGCCTCGGCGATCACCTCGTCGTACCGTTACCGCCGCCGCTACGGCCACTTCGGCGATCGGGCGCAGTTCATCGAGTTTCCGTACCACTTCCGCGGTCCCCGGGGCATGACGAAGGAGGAGTATGGCGAGCACTGCGTGGCCAAGTTCGCCCGCCTGTTCGAGACCGAGTACAACGGCGTTCTGGACACGAAGACCGGCCAGGCCGAATTCGCCGCCTTCTACATCGAGCCGATCCAGGGCACCGGCGGCTACGTCATCCCGCCACCGAATTTCTTCGCCGGCATCAAGAGGGTGCTGGACCAGCACGGCATCCTGCTGGTGGTCGACGAGATCCAGATGGGGATGTACCGGACGGGCAAGCTCTGGTCGATCGAGCACTTCGGCGTGCAGCCCGACGTGCTGGTGTTCGGCAAGGCGCTGACCAATGGCCTGAACCCGCTCTCCGGCCTCTGGGCACGCGAGGAACTGATCAACCCAACCGTCTTCCCGCCGGGCTCCACCCATTCGACGTTCAACGCCAATCCCATGGGCACCGCGGTGGCGCTGGAGACGCTGCGCATGTGCGCCGAGCTCGACTACGGCACGGCCGTCGCGGAGAAGGGGGCCTATTTCCTGGAGGGCCTGAGGGCGCTGCAGCGGCGCTGGCCGCAGATCGGCGACGTGGACGGCCTGGGTCTCGCGCTCCGCTGTGAGATCTGCGAGGCCGATGGCTATACCCCCAACAAGAAGCTCCTCGACCGCATGGAAGAGGAAGCCATGAAAGGCGACCTCGAGGTCGGCGGTCGGCGCTTGGGCCTCATCCTCGACGTCGGCGGCTACCACAAGAATGTCATCACCCTGGCTCCGTCCCTGGAGATCACCTATCCGGAGATCGACACGGCGCTAGAACTTCTCGACGCCCTGCTGCGCCGCTGCGTAGCGGGTTGAGAGCGCCGCCCGTGCAGGCCGCACTCCTTCACCTCGACGACGCGCTGATCCCCCAGGTGCGCCTTCGCGAGGCGGTCGGCGCGGGCGGTGGACGCGTGCTGGACTGGCGGGATCTGGGGCCTGAGCTGCGGCTCTGGGCCCGCGAGGGCGCGCTGCAGCGACTGCGGCTCCGGCTGGCAGAAAGCCTGCCGATCGAGGCGGGCGCCGCCCTGGTGTTCTCCGGCTCGGGCGACTTCCACCACATCACGCCACTCCTGCTGGCCCGGGCGATCGCAGCGGCCGGCATGCCGCCCGTCACCGTCGTGCACTTCGACAACCATCCGGACTGGGTGCGGTTCGGACCTGGCCTGCACTGCGGTTCCTGGGTCGGACGCGCCGCGCGGCTGCCGCACGTAGCTAAGGTCGTCACCGTCGGGGTGTGCAGCGGCGATCTTTACGGGCGAGCGCTGGCCCAGGCCGACCTCGACCTCGTGATCGAGGATCGCGTCGAACTCTACGCCTACGGATCGGTTGAAGCGCCGACCTATGGCGCGGGCGGGCGCGAATGGCCCACCATCGCGGGGCTCGGGGAGCCGGCCTTCGCGGCCTTCCTGCAAGGCCGCATTGGAACCCATGCGGTGTACATCACGATCGACAAGGATGTGCTCTGCGCCGATGAGGCCGGCACCAACTGGGATCAGGGCCGCACGTCGCTCGGATCGCTGTCGGCGATGGTGGAGGGCGTCGCGGCTGGCCGCTACGTCATCGGCGCTGATGTGGTGGGTGACTGGTCCTCGCCGGCGTACGGCGGTGGCCTGCTCAACGCGCTGCAGAAGCGCGGCGAAGCCGCGCTAGACCAGCCCTGGCGCGCGCCGCCAGCGGCCGTCCGGGCGGCCAATGAGGGCGTCAACCTGCGCCTGTTCGAGCTCCTGCAGGGCGTCAGCGCATGACAGAGCCCCTGAGCGGCTGGACGCTGGGCCTACTGCTCTTCTGCGTGCTCACCGACATGGGCCGCGAGCTCAACTTCAAGGCCGCGAGCCTTCGCGTCGAGAGCTCGCACCATATCGCCTCGCTCGCCGCGCAGCCGCTGCTCTGGGCAGGGCTCGTGCTCTGGGCGATCGAGGGCGTGGCCTGGCTCGTGGTGCTGGAGCACGTGCAGCTGGCCATCGCCTTTCCAGTCATGGCGCTCACCTATGCCGTGACGCCGCTCGCCGCTGGCCTGGTGCTTCGCGAGACGCTGACGGCCCGCCAACGGCGCGGCGCGGCTCTGGTGGCCCTGGGCGTGCTCGTCGTCTCGCTCTCAGACCTGCGCGCTTGAAAGGCGGCGTACCATGATCTCGAGAGAGGAAGATTTCCCGATGAACGACCTGAGCTTCCGGGGCGGCCTGGGGGTCCGCAAAGGGGTGCTGCTGCTGCATGGCCTCACCGGCGCGCCGGCCGAGATGCGCCTGGTTGGCCGCCGGCTGTCGCGGGCGGGCTTTGCAATCCACGCGCCGCTGTTGGCCGGCCACGGCGGCAGCGTTTCGGACCTGCTACGCACCGGCTGGCGCGACTGGCTGGCTACGGCGCGCGAGGCCTTTCATGAGCTGGCAGGCGAGGTTGACGAAGTCTACGTCGCGGGCATCTGCGTCGGCGGGGCCCTGGGCCTGGCGCTGTGCGCCGAGTTTCCGCAGATCCGCGGCGCGGCGGTCTACTCCATGACCTTCGAGTACGACGGCTGGAACATGCCGCGCTGGGCCACGGCGGCCCCTTTGATCCAGCTTGTCGCGCACCTGCCGCTGATCCGCCGCATCGCCTTCAATGAACCTTATCCCTACGGCCTGAAGGACCTGCGGCTGCGCGAGATGGCGTCGCGGCCCGATGCCCTGATCGAGGGCGCCATCGACCGCCTGCCGCTGGGTGCCCTCTACGACATGTACCGGTTGGGGCGGCGCATCGAGCAGCTGGGGCCGCGGATCGTGACGCCGACGCTCATCGTCCACGCCGACGAGGACGACATGAGTCATCCCCGCAACGCCGAGCGTCTGGTCGCCGCACTTGCAGGCCCGAGCGAGATTCTGCGCCTCGACGACAGCTACCACATGGTCCACGTCGACCGGCAGCACCGGCGGGTGGCCGACCGCACTGCGGCGTTCTTCGGCGCGCCGCTTGCGGTCCGCGCGACCGCGTCGGAGCCGGTCGATGCGTGACGTTCGCATCGTGGAGAGCCTTGAGGCCGTCGACCGTGGGGCCTGGAACAGGCTCTTCATGGGGGAGCCCGAGGACTACGACTACCTGCGTGCGGTCGAGCGCGCGGGATTGGAAGGGTTTCGCTGGCGCTACGTGCTGGGCTTCGCAGGCGGGACGCTCGTCGCCGCAGCCCCGGCGTTCCTGATGGATTATGCCCTGGAAACGACGCTGGATGGCGGCTGGCGACGCTGGGCCGAGCGCCTGACGCGGCTCGTGCCAGGGCTTTTGACGCTCAAGGCGGGCTGCATCGGCTCCCCGTGCACCGAGCGCGCGCTGTTCGGCTGGGCGCCGCATCTCGACGCAGAGGCGCGCGGCGCTTGGCTAAGGGGGCTGCTCGGCGCCTTTGAGGCCCGCTGCCGTGCCGAGGGATGCGCGGTCGTTGCGCTGAAAGACGTGGCCGCCGCTGATGGCGTCTTGTGCGCCGACGCGCGCGAGCGCGGCTACACGTCCGTTGCCAGCCAACCCAGCGCCGACCTCCCCATCGATTTCCCGGACCTCCACGCCTACGCCGCGCGCCTCAGTCCCGGCGCGCGCAAAGACATGCGCCGCAAGCTCCGGGTCCAGGACCGCGTCCGCGTCGAGCTGCGCCGCGAGATCGACGACGTCTTGCCGCGCGTGATGGGGCTCTATGCCGAGACCCGCGCTCGCGCGGATCTGGCGCTGGAGACGCTGACGCCGGACTACTTCCGCGCGGTGCTCGCCCAGATGGACGGCCGGGCCACCATGGTCTTGTACTGGCAAGGCGAAGACCTGCTGGCCGCCAACCTGCTGATCGCCCAAGGCGAGACGTTGATCGACAAGTACTTCTGCATGGAGGCCGTTCGCGGCCGGGCGCTGAACCTCTACTTCCTGAGCTGGTTTACGAATGTCCGCCTGTGCCTGGAGACCGGCTGCACGCGCTACGTCGCCGGCCAGGCCGCCGAAGATATCAAGCGCCGGCTGGGCAGCCGTTTGTCGGGGTCGGCGCACTACTTCCGCCACCGCAACCGGCTCTGCCACGCCCTGTTGACACTCGCCGCGCCCCTCTTCGCCACAGGGCCGGAGGCCGCGGCATGAGCCTCTGGACGCAGCATGGCGGCCCGACGATTGCGCGCAAGCGGCTGGCGCTCGTGTGCCTCTGCGTGGCGCTGCCGGTGCTGAGCCTGGGTTACCAGATCGCGGCCAAACAGACGGCGTTGGACCTGAGCGAGGTGCCGTTCGGCTGGGTTTGGTTCGCGCGGCTCGTGCACCTGCACTGGGCCTGGGCGCTGCTGGCGTTCGAGATTGCCAGCTTCGCGGCCTGGATGACGGCGCTGTCGGAGATGAAGCTCAGCGCCGCCTTCCCGATGTCGGCAATCGGCTATGTGCTGATCATCCTGACGAGCTGGGTGATGTACCGCGAGCCGGCCAGCGCCGCGCAGGTCGCGGGCGGCGCGATGATCCTGGCCGGCATCTGGCAGATCGGTCGCGCCACGCCTGATCAGGAGGACGCGCCATGAGGTCGCTCGCCCTCAAATCCCTGCTGTTCGAGTGGCGCCGGTTCGCGCCCGCCGTCGTGGCGGTGGCGTTCTCCGGGCTGCTCGTGCTGCTGCAGGCCGGGCTGATCCTGGGGATCTTCTCGCTGTCCAGCCAGTACGTGACGCGGTCGAATGCCGATCTCTGGATGGGTGATCCGGGCGTCCAGAGCCTCGACCTGGGTCGTCCGCTCAACGGACCGGCCGAGATCTTCGGCTGGATGAACCCGCACGTCCGCAAGTTGGAGCCGTTCCTCTGGGGCTCAGGCGAATGGCGCACACGCGACCGCGGCCGGGTCAACGTCTACATCGTGGGCGTCGATGCCCGTCCCGATGGCCTGGCGCTCGCCCAGGCGCTCACGCCCGCCCAGCGCGCCGCGTTGGAGGAGCCCGACGCGGTGCTGGTGGATGCGGCCGACCTGCACAAGCTGCAGACCGGCCCGGGCCGGACGGGTGAGATCAACGGCCGCTTCGTCCGCGTGGTCGGTGCGACGCACGGCCTGCGCGCCCTGGGCGGCGTCAACGTCATTGCTTCGATCGCGACGACGCGGCGGTTGGACCCGGCGGCCGGCCCGGATGGCCGCGTCGCCTATCTGCTCGCCGCCCTGGACCGGCCGGAGGCCGCGCCAGCCGTCGCCGCGAGCCTGAACGCCGCAGGTGCCGGACGCGGCTTCGAGGCGCTCACCGGCCCCGCCTTCGCGCGGCGGACCACCCGCTACTGGCTGGTGGAGTCCGGCGCGGGCGTCGCCTTCGTGTTCGGCTCCGTCGTCGCCGTCCTGGTGGCCGGGGTGATCACCAGCCAGACCCTGGCGGCGGCCGTCGCAGGCTCCGTCCGCGAGTACGCCGCCCTGCGCGCGCTCGGCTTCTCCATGCGGGCGCTGCGCCGGATCGTCGTGGCCCAGAGCGCGTGGGTCGGCGCGGCAGGGCTCGCCGTGGCGGGCCTTCTGGCGCTGGCCATGGCCCTCGCCGCCCACGCCGGCGCCATCCCGCTCGTCCTCACCCCGCCCATGATCGCTGTCTCCGCGGCGCTCGTCATGCTCACCGCCTTGGGCTCGGGCGCGCTCGCGCTGCGTCGGGTCGCCCAGGCCGATCCTGCGGTCCTGCTGCTATGAAACGCCTCCTCGTTTCCAGCCTCGTCGCCCTGTCACTCGCCGCGTGCGATCGCGCACGGGCGCCGGCCCCGCCGCCCGATCGGCCCGCCGCGGCCGTCGCCAAGGGAGTGATCGAGGCCCCTGGCGGCCTCGTCCGCCTCGTCGCACCCCGCGACGGCGTTCTGATCGAGGTCAACGCGGAGGAGGGCGGCCACGTGGCGGCCGGGGACATCCTTGCCCGACTGGACGATCGGCAGGCGCGCCTGCAACTGGCCAACGCCGAGGCCGATCTGGGCCAGCGCAAGGCCGAACTGGCCGTTGCCGCGTCCCGCGCCGCCGGCGCCGCCCGCGAGGCGCGGCGGCTTTCGGGGCTGGCCGCGGCGGACGCCGCCACGCGCCAGGACGCGGATCAAGCCGCCACGACCGCGTCGGTCACGCAGGGCGAGCGGCGTCAGGCCGGCGAAGCCCTGCAGGCCGCCCAGGCTCGTCGGCAACTGGCCGTCTTCGAAGTCGAGAGCCGCGTGGTTCGGGCGCCGGTCGCGGGCCGCATCGTCCGGCGCAGCAGCGCCGCTGGCGGCTACGTGGCGGCGACCGCGCCGCTCTTTGTGCTCGCGCCCGACGGCGCCCGTATCGTACGGGCCGAGCTCGACGAGGCGTTCGCCGATCGAGTGACGCCGCAGAGCCGTGCGCTGGTCACTCGGGAGTTCCAGACCGGCGGCGTCTACGGCGCACGCGTCCTGCGGGTCGCCGACGCGCTCGGCGCGCCCAGCTTAGGCGACGAGGCCGCCTCGCGGGCCGATGCACGGGTGGTGACGGTGCTGCTGTCGCTCGCGCCCGGCGCGGACCTTCGCCTGGGTCAGCGCGTGCTGGTGAGATTCCAACCGTGAGGGACGCGCGTCTTCTGCTTGTCGGCGCAGCGGCCATGGCGCTCGCGGGTTGCACCCACCTGACAGCCGGCGAAAAAGGATCGCGCACCGATCCGACGTCGCGTCTGCCTCAGACGTCGGCCTCACCCTGGCGCGAAGACTTCGGCGATTCCGATCTTGCCACCCTGCTGGCGCGGGCCGACGCCGGCTCGCTCGGCGGCAAGCTTGCGCGGTCCCGCCTCGCGAAGGCGGACGCCGAAGTCGAGGCGGCCGACGCCGTGCGCACCATCAATGTCGTTGCGGGGCTGAGCGCGGCGATCGGCGGCGCGACCTTTCACGACAGCGGCTCCGCCGCCACGCCGACACTGGAGGTCCGCAACGAGCTCGACGTCTGGGGCCGCCTCGCCCATGGGCGACAGTCGGCACGGGCCGAGCGAGCCGCCGCCGCCGCCGACGTGGACGCCGCCCGCCTGCAAGTCGGCGCCGAGACTGCGCGCAGCTACCTGATGCTGGCCGCTGCGCGGGAGGCCCACGGCATCGCCATGCGTCGGGAGGCCGCTGCGCGCGATGCTCAGGCCTTCAGCGAGCGGCGGCTGGCGAGCGGCGCCGCCAACGTGCGCGACGTCGTGGCGCGGCGGTCGGCCGTGATCGCCGCCGCCGGGGCCCGGGAGCGCGCGGCCGCCCACGCCGATCTGGAGCTCGCACGCCTCAGCGACCTCATCGGCGCGCCGGTGGACGTCCCGGTCGCTGTGTCGGGCCTTGCGGCGCCGGGCCTCGACCGCGCCCTCGGGCCTGTGGACTCATCGGTGGTCGACCGCCGTCCGGACGTCCGCGCGACGCAGTCGCGCATCCGCGCGGCCGACGAGCACCGGGCGGCGGCCATCGCCGCCGCGCGCCCGCAATTCCAGATCGCCGCCGCCTTTGGCGCTCCTGAT
>ERZ1292645.5-Hain-H14-02um-R2-5-length-193038-cov-34_pt1 | contig 193038 bp, 195 predicted proteins | sample MGYA00564401_ERZ1292645 | MGnify/ENA primary metagenome ERZ1292645 (study PRJEB36523, sample SAMEA6512644) | groundwater metagenome | collected 2019-01-09 | study: AquaDiva: Metagenomics assemblies of 32 groundwater samples | reverse complement strand
CCAGCGGCTTCTTGGCTTCGAAAGCGACGGCGGCGCGGGTCTTCATGGCGTCCTCAGGGGCTGGCGGTGGTCCCCCTCCCCTACGCCGCGGCGCCGGGGAGGAAAACCCCTCGCGGGCTCAGCGCGCCGTCCGCCGGGCGTCGATCGGCCAGACCTCGACGCCGCCGGCCTCATCCACCACGTACATCGCGTCATAAAGGTTGATGGTCGGGTCGATGTGGCCCGGCTGCAGCCAGACGATGTCGCCGACCTTGGGCGCATCAGTCGGCCAGGCGATGGCGGCGTCCTCGTCGGTCTGGGAGATCGCGCTCGCGAAGGCCAGCGGGCCCGAGCCCGCCGCGCGCAGCACGCCCATCATCTGCGGGTGGAAGATCGCGCCATGCTCATCGCCCATCGGCCGCCACCGCGCGCCGCTTGGGGCGCCGGCCGCGATCCGCGCCGGCGGTCCGTCGACCGAGTGCGCCTTGAGGCCCAGGTCGCAGACCGCGTGGGTCTTGTGGCGGGCCGAGACCACGCTGGCGGCCAGGAACAGCGCCTGGGAGAAGGCCCAGGCCTGGCCGTCCGGCGCGCCGCAGTCCTCGTATTCCACATCCATGAAGGCGTAGGAGCCGGCCTGAAGTTCGGTGAACACGCCCGAGGCCAGGTCCTCGCTATAGGTGCCAGTCCCGCCGCCGGTGACGACGCCGGGCTTCAGCCCCGCCTCGGTGAGTTCGCCGACCAAGGCGCCCAGCCGCTGGCGGGTGACGGCGCAGGCGGCGCGGCGTTCGTCCAATTCGGCCATGTGCTGCAGGTGGCCGAGATAGGCCTGGATCCCGCGATATTCGAGACCCGGCGAACCGGCCGCGACCTTCGCCAAGGCGGCGACCTGCTCAGGCGGAACGCCGGTGCGATGGGTGCCCAGGTCGATATCGACCACCAGCCCCACGGTGACGCCGGCCTCGGCCGCCGCCTTTGACAATCGCGCGATCTGGATCTCGTCGTCGGCCACGACGGCGATACGCGTCCCGCCCTTGGCGATGGCGGCGATACGCGCCGCGCCCCAGGCGCCCGGCGGCGAGGTGATCAGCAGGTCGGCGATCCCGGCGGCGGCGAAGGTCTCGGCCTCCCCCACCGTCTGGCAGCACAGGCCCACGGCCCCCAGCTCCACTTGGCGGCGGCCCAGGGTCGAGCACTTGTGCATCTTGCCATGCGCCCGCAGCCTCACGCCGGCGGCGTCGCACAGGCCCTGCATGGCCGCGAGGTTCTGCTCCAGGGCGGCCTTGCGGACGACCAAGGCGGGCGTCATCGGCGGCTGGAAGTCGGTCGGCGGTCCCATGGTCCCCCTCATCTGAAATCGCGGCCGACAGATGAGAGGGTTTTGCGGCCTGACGCCACCTCGAAACCGTCAGGTCATTTCTTGGGCTTGGCGGCCTGGACCTCGATCTCGACCATCATGCCGGGCGCGACCAGGGCGGCGACCTGGCTGGTGATGCGCGCGGTCTTGCCCGGCTGGGCGGCGGTTCCGTAAAACTGGTTGTAGCCCTCCATCATGCCGGCGAAGTCCATCTTGCCGCCCTTGGCCGGATCGCCGACCAGCAAGATCCGCATCATGAAGACGTCGCCGTGGGTCAGGCCCTCGGCCGCCAGGATGGCCTCGATCCGCTTCAGGACGCCGATGGTCTGGGTCTTGGTGTCGCCGAACTCGACCGGCGTTCCGGCCGGGGCCCCGGCGTTCAGCGCCGGCGGCGTGATGCCGCTGACGTACATGACGTCGGTTCCGGCCGGCACGACCACCGCCTGCAGAATGGGCGAGGTCGGCGCGCCGATCCGCTTGACCTGGGCCGCGGCCGGGGTGGCCGCCGCCAGCAGGGCGGCGGGCAGGATGAACTTTCGCATGAACTCAATTCCTATGAATGGACTTGGCTATTGGGCCGATAATGTCGTCGCAGATCAAGCGGCGTCGCGCGTTTCCACCACCGCCCGGTCCTTCACCTGGCCGGTGAGGGCGGCGATGGTGCGTTGGGCCGAGAAGATCGCGCCCTCCTGCCAACCGGGCGTCTGGCTGAGATGGGCGCCCGAAAAATGGACGCGGCCGTGCGGCTGGTTCAGCAGGCGGTACTCGGCCGAATCGAAATGGCCCTCCTGCGCGCCGCCCCGCTCGCCCCAACGCGGCCACGGCCCCATGTTGAAGGGGATCTTGCTCCAGTTGACCACCACCGGATTGGTCAGCTCACCCTCGTGGCCAGGATGCAGCTGACCGACCACGCCACGCGCGATGGCGATCTGCTCGGCCATCGGGCGTTTGGCGAAGGCCTCGGCGCGCGGCCCCGATCCGTAGCAGGCGAGCAGCATGCCGCGCGCGGTGTGCAGACCGTTGGACGGATACCAGACCAGGCTGGTGTCGCCGCCCACGAAGGAGAGCCCGCCATAGATCTGCTCCTTCTCCCAGAAGCGCGGCGAATCGAAGCCGATCTTGTTGGAGAAGTCGTTAGGCACCGAGGCGATGGCGCTCTTCACCTCCTTGCCGAAATTGTTGTCGATCTTGGCCAGCAGGGCGAGCGGCAGGGTGATGATCGTGTAGTCGCCCGCCACCACCTGGGTCTTGCCGCTCACCCGGTCGCGATAGGTGACCTTCACGCCCTTGCCGTCGGCGCGGATCTGGGTGACCTCGGCGTTCTTGATGATCGGGCTCTTGATTGCGCGCTCGAAGCCGGCGGGGATCTGGTCCATGCCGCCGACCGGCTGGAACATCGTCGCCTGCATGTTGATGTTGTCTTCAAACAGGGTCGCGCCCAACTGCGGGTGGTTGATCAGGTCGCGGAACGCGGCCGGATCACGCGCCTTGGCGAACTGGTCGGCCGCGCCCGGCGCCTGCGTCAGACCCGAGCGCTCAGTGCCCTTGAAGGCCATGTCGTCGGTGAGGTCGCCATAGGCCTTCAGGAACGGCAGCAGCTTTTCCTTGTCCTGCAGCGACAGGTCCTGATCCAGCGAACCCTTATTGACGGCCTTGGCCAGCAGCTCGGAGATATAGCCGCGGGTGTCGTTCACCCCCTGGCGCATCTGTAGCCGCTTGCCGCCCTCGGCCCAGAGATAGGCGCTGCGGCTGGAATTGATCTCCACCTCCAGCGGCACGCCGAGCTTTTCGCAATAGGACAGCAGGCCCTGGTGATGGCTGGGAATCCGGGCCGGCCCAGCGTTCATATAGAGGCCGTCGGCGAACGAGACCGTCTGGGTCTGCTCGCCCACCATCTCCACCTTCGAGCCGTTGCGCAGCGTCCAGTTGCGCCCGCCGAGCCGGTCGCGCGCCTCCAGCAGCGTCACCGAATATCCCGCCCGCTCCAGTTCGTAGGCGCAGACCAGTCCGGCGATGCCGCCGCCCAGGATGACCACCCGTTTGCCGCGCCCGGCGTCGGCCGCCATGGCCGGCGTCGCGGCCGAGGCCACAGCCCCCATCAGACCCAGGGTCCGCATCGCGGAATAGGCGGCGCCATAGCCGCCAGTCGCACCCACCCGGTGCAGGAAAAGACGTCGACTAATCCCCATCACTCAAATCCCCGAACGACCACCAAGGCCGCCATGACCGACTGCGCGGGGACCGGCTTCAAGCGCCCTGCGCCGGTTCAGGTGCAATCGCCCGTGGTTTGATCAAACTTGGGGCGCCGGGGCCTCAATATTCCGCACCCGATGCACGGCATTTTCCAACAACCACCTCCGCCGCCTGGTCATGAACAAAATTTCAGCGGCGAAACTCGCCACATTGCTCAGATAGCAACCATCAATCACGCAGATATCGCCGTACAACTCCTGACGGGTTGGCCGCGTTGACATGTCCAAAATTTCATGTCGAGCCTTATACAGCTTTCATATGCATCCACGCCGATTGTGGATCGAAGGCATATTGTAAAAATACAAAATATGACTTCCGAGGAAACAAACAGGCCGGGCCTAACTCCACTATATCGGGAGTGATCGGCATGGTTATGCGTACGAGATCGTTCCGTCGCTATATTGTTGCGACATATACGACTCATGAGTCGACGCCAAAAATATACAGGCGTTAGTCAACTTAGTTTTCGACGACACAAACTGCGCGCATTGGCGCGACAGGTCGCGATTGCTTGAGCCCAGACCTCTGAATTCGAACCTGAAACCGAGGCTGTGAAGACCGGCGGCCGCTTTGGCTCGCCTTGTTGTGGGGGCAATAAAAGATGAGAAAAACCATGCGTATCGGACTGCTCGCGGGCGTCTCTCTCGCGACTCTATTTGCGACTGGCGCGGCCAACGCGCAGACCACCACCGCCGCGGCGGCCGAGCTCGACGTGCTGATCGTCACCGGCACGCGCACCACCGGACTGCGGGCCATCGACAGCCCGGCGCCCATCCAGGTGCTCGACGAAACCGCGCTGCAACGGGTCGCTCAGTCGGACCTGATCCAGGCGATCGCCCAGAACATCCCGTCCTTCAACGCCCAGGCGTTCGGCGGCGACGCGGCGAACCTGACGCTGTCGGCCAAGCTGCGCGGCCTCAGCCCCAACCACGCCCTGGTGCTGATCAACGGCAAGCGCCGGCACGGCACCAGCAACCTGGCGGTGCTGGGCGGACCGTTCCAGGGCGGCGCCACCGCCGACCTGAACTTCATTCCACTCGGCGCGGTCAGCCACATCGAGGTCCTGCAGGACGGGGCCGCGGCCCAGTACGGCACCGACGCCATCGCCGGCGTCATCAACATCATCTTGAAGGACGCCCCCGACGGCGGCTCCATCGTGCTGTCCGGCGGCAAGTACATGGACGGCGGCGGCCTGACCGGCGACGTCACCGCCAACCTGGGGATCACCCCCATCGACGGCGCCTATCTGAACCTCACCCTGGAAAGCCGCTGGCACGACCACACCTTCCGGGGCGACGTCGATCCCCGGGTGCTGAATACGCCGTTCAACACCGCCTCGACCTCCCGGCTGTCGCGCTATCCGCAGATCGCGAACGCCGCCGACTATCCGTACATGAACCAGATCGCCGGCGACGCCGAGTACAGGCTCAACATCTTTTCCTTCAACGCCGGCTACGAGATTTCCGACAACCTTGAGGTCTACAGCTTCGGCACCTACGGGGTGAAGTACGGCGCGGCCTTCGAAAACTACCGGGTCCCCAACCTGGTCGTGGGCAAGGACGGGACGGTTCCCCGCCCCTTCGGCTTCAGCCCGAAGATGGCGCTGGAGGAGACCGACTACGCCATGTCCGCCGGCATCAAGGGGGTGATCGCCGACACCTGGAACTGGGATCTCTCCACCACCTACGGCCGCGACGAGATCGGGATCAACGTCCTCAACTCCTTCAACCGCTCGCTCTATATCGACACCTCGACGGCGACGACGCCGGGCTACTCGCCCAGCGACTTCCACGCCGGCGACTTCATGGCCAGCCAGTGGACCACGACCCTCGACGTTTCGCGGGAATACGACGTCGGCATGGCCCAGCCGCTCAACATGGCGTTCGGCGCCGAGTACCGACGCGAGGAGTATGAGATCAAGCCGGGCGACCCGGCCTCGCGCTACAAGGAAGGCTCGCAGTCCTATCCGGGCTTCGCGCTCACCGACGCCGGCGCCCACAGCCGTGAGAACTGGGCGATCTACGCCAATGGCGCGCTCTCCCCGATCGAGGCGCTGAAGCTCGACGCCGCCATCCGCTACGAGCACTTCAGCGACTTCGGCGAGACCACCGTCGTCAAGGGTACGGCGCGATACGACTTCAACGACGCCTTCGCCGTTCGCGGCACGGCCAGCACCGGGTTCCGCGCGCCGACCCTGGCCGAGTCGTTCTATTCGGCGACCAACGTTTCGCCCACGGCGGCGTTCGTGCAGCTCCCGCCCAACTCGGCCGCCGCCCGACTGGTCGGCATCGACGGCCTCGACCCCGAGAAATCCACCAACTTCAGCGGCGGCTTCGTCGCCCATCCAGGCGGCGGCGTCACGATCACCTTCGACGCCTACCAGATCACCGTCGAGGACCGGATCGTCGGGTCGGGCTCTCTGTTCGGCTCCGGCGGCGCGCTCAACCTGGCCGCTGTCCGCGACGCCATCCTGGCCAACGGCAATGTCCTGGACCCCACCGTCACCCAGACCGGGATCACCATCTTCACCAACGGTCTGGACACCCGGACCCGCGGCGCCGAAATGGTCCTGACCGCCTCCTCGGACTTCGCCGACTACGGCGCGGTGCAGTGGTCGCTGACCGCCAACTACAATGCGACCAAGGTGACCAAGATCGCCGCGCCTCCGGCACAGCTGGCCGGCGCGTCGCTGTTCAGCCCGACGACCATCGCCAACCTGGAAGACGCCTCGCCGAAGTACCGCTTCGTCGCCGGCGCGCTCTGGACCTGGGACAAGCTGTCGGTGAACCTGCGCCAGGCCCTCTATGGCCCGTCGTCCGGACTCACCAGCCGGACCGGCGCGGTCTATTACAAGACCAAGATCGACGCGACCTTCATCACCGACCTGGAGGTCTCCTACAAGGTCACCGACCAGATCAAGCTCGCGGTCGGCGCCAACAACCTGTTCAACACCTATCCGGACAGGGTGAACCAGCAGCTGCGCGACGAGTATTTCCAGACCAACAACAGCGCCCACGTGACCCAGTACCCGACGTTCTCGCCCTTCGGGATCAACGGCGGCTACTACTATTCGAAGCTCAGCTTCACCTTCTGAACCCGGCGGGCGGCCCGCAAGGGCCGCCCCATCCCTGTGCCGCTGCGCGTCCTCAGATCGCCTTGCCCATCCGCACCAGCGGCACGCGCACGCCGGTGGAGGTCTCCGCCTCGAACGGCTCGATCCGTTGATAGCCGCAAGCGGCGTAGAGCGGCTCCCCGCCCAGGGTCGCGGCCATCTCGCAGGTCTTGAAGCCCTCGGCCCCGGCCTTCTCCTCACACAGCGCCAGGATCAGCCGGCCGACGCCGCGCCGCGTAAAGGCGGGGTCGGTGTACATGGCGCGCACCCGAGCGGCCTGCGTCGCCGGATCGAGCAGCGCGGCGTCGCGGCCGCTGGCGTGGTCGCCGCCGAACAGGGTCGCGCGCCGGCTCCAGCCGCCGCAGCCGGCGATCTGGCCCTCGGCCTCGACCACGAAATAGGTCCTGTCAGCGATCAACTGGGTGTCCAGGCCCATGACCTCGTGCGAGGCGGCCACCTCCTCCGGCGACAGAAAGGCTGGCAGCAGCTGGCTGATGGCCCGCTCCATCAGCACCTTCAGGACGGGGATATCGGCCGGCGTCGCCAGGCGGGAGGTCAGGGGACAGGTCATGCCCAACCCCTAGCGAAAATGCGCCTAAGCGTCACGCCCCGGGGCCGCCCACAACCATCGCATGCCCCGCCTTGGCGCGGTTCGCGCAATGCCGTACCAACAGGCCATGACCAGCGCGTTCGATCTGTTCAAGTTGGGCGTGGGGCCGTCGAGCTCGCACACCATGGGTCCGATGACCGCCGGCGCTCGCTTCCTGGAGCGGCTGGCCGGCCTAGGACTGCTGGCCCGAACCACGCGGGTCGAGATCGCGCTCTACGCCTCGCTGGCCCTGACCGGCCGGGGGCACGCCACCGACCGAGCGGTGATCCTGGGCCTGGCCGGCTTCACCCCGGCCACCATCGACCCCGACGCGGCCGACGCCGCCCTGGAGGCGATCCGCGCCGGCGGCCTGCTGAAACTCGGCCCCGAAGGCCCGCAGATCGGCTTCGACGAGACGCGGGACATTCTCTGGCAAGGCCGCACGCGCGTCCCCCAGCACCCCAACGCCGTGGTGTTCCGGGCCTTCGCCGGCGAGAGCCTGCTGGTCGAGCGGCTCTATTTCTCCGTAGGCGGAGGATTTGTCGTCGACGAGGACGAGATGGCCGCCAACGCCGCCCCGATCCGCGCCGTGCCGCTGCCCCATCCCTTTGCGTCCGGCGCCGAACTGCTCGCTCAGGCCGAGGCGGCGGGCATGACCATCGCCGAGCTGATGTTCGCCAACGAGACAGCGATCCGCAGCCCGGGTGAGGTGAACGCCGGCCTCGACGCGATCTTTACGGCCATGGAGGCCTGCATCGACCGCGGCGTGCGCCAGGAGGGCTGCCTGCCGGGCGGGCTGAACGTCCGCCGCCGCGCCCGCCAGATCCTCGCCGAACTGATGAGCAAGGTCGAACGCAACATCTCCGACCCGCTCGCCGCCCTGGACTGGGTCAATCTCTGGGCTCTGGCGGTCAACGAGGAGAACGCCTCCGGCGGCCGCGTGGTCACCGCCCCCACCAACGGCGCGGCCGGCCTGCTGCCGGCGGTGCTGCGCTACTACGACCGCTTCTATCGCGGCGACGCCGAGGGGCGGCGCACCTTCCTGCTGACCGCCGCCGCCATCGGCGCGCTCTACAAGCGCAACGCCTCGATCTCGGGGGCCGAGGTCGGCTGCCAGGGCGAGGTGGGCGTGGCCTGCTCGATGGCCGCCGCCGGCCTGACCGCGGCGCTGGGCGGCACCAACCAGCAGATCGAGAACGCCGCCGAGATCGGCATGGAGCACAACCTCGGCCTCACCTGCGATCCGATCGGCGGCCTGGTCCAGATCCCCTGCATCGAACGCAACGCCATGGGCGCGGTGAAGGCCATCGACGCCTCGCGCTTGGCGCTGCTGGGCGACGGCCAGCACACCGTCTCGCTCGACAAGGTAATCGCCACCATGAAGCGCACCGGCGAGGACATGAGCGAGATCTACAAGGAGACCTCGCTGGGCGGTCTCGCCGTCAACATGGTCGAGTGCTGATCAGGCTTTCCACACACCCCGCGCCATCAGCTTGAGATGGCTGGAGATCAGCAGCTCGCGCTCCACCCACGGGAAGCCCGGCTTGGCGATCAGCAGCGACACCAGCCCATGCATGCTGGACCACACGCTCTGGGTCAGGGCCGACGGCTCGACATCGATCGTCAGCCCCCGACCATGCAGTTCGGCCAGTTCCCGGAACAGCACCCCGTAGGTCGACTGGGTCTCCGGTGACAGCGTCACGTCCTGGGGCTTCCACCACGCCTTGATCTGCACGCTCTCGGACATGAAGGCGATCCGGTACATCTCCGGGTGCTTCAGGCCGAAGTCGATATAGATCCGCAGCATCTGCATCAGGCATTCGGGCGTCTCGATCGGCCCCCGGTCACCGTCCGCCAAGCTCTGCGCCAACAGGGCGAAGGCGCGCCCGTGCAGCTCTCGGCCGATGTCGTCCTTGGTCGGGAAATAGGCGTAGAGCGTCGGCTGCGAGATCCCGACCGCCTGGGCGATCTGCCGCGTCGAGACCGCGTAGGGCCCGAATTCCGTGAACAGTTTCAGCGCGGCGGCGAGGATCTCCTCGCGCCGCTCCGCCCCCTGGCCCTTGGCCTTGCGGGGTGAACGTGAGCCGGACGTATTCATCCCTGCATGCCTGTCATGAGCCCCACCGGCTTGACAATCCCACATTATCGATCACTGATCACCTATCACTGATTGGTTACAGGAGATACCGGTGCGTATTGGGCGTTTTCAGAGACCACGCCTCGTTCGCGCCGGTGCGGTGGCGGCCATCAGCTTGGCCGCCACCGCCGCTTGCGGCAAAGCCGACAAGGTTGCGCAGGCCCCGCCGCCGCCCTCGGTCGAGGCCGTCGCGGTGCGCAGCCCCGCCGACGGATCGGTGCTGGTCGCCACCGGCCCGCTGGAACGCCGCCGCGAGATGACGCTGTCCTTCCGCATCCCCGGCGTAATCACCGCCCTCAATGTCGATGACGGCGATGTCGTGCGCGCCGGCCAGGTGCTGGCCAGCATCGACCCGGCCGGGGTCGCCGCCGCCGAGGTCCGCGCCGGCGTCGAGGTCGAACGCGCCCGCCGCGACCTCGCCCGCGACCAGACCCTGTTCGAGAAGGGCTTCGTCTCCGGCCAGCGCCTGGATGACCGCAAGAGCGCCCTGCGCGCCGCCCAGGCCGGCGCCGGCGCGGCGGCCTTCGACCGCCGCTGGGCGCGTCTCATCGCTCCGGCCAGCGGCGTGGTGCTGCAACGCACCGCCCAGGCCGGCGAAGTCGTTCAACCGGGACAGGCGGTGCTGCGCATCGCCGATGAAACCAGCCCGCTCACCCTGCGCGCGCCCCTGGCCGATCGCGACGTGTCCCGCGTCCGCGTCGGCCAGAGCGCCAGCGTGCGTATCGACGGTCTCCCCACCGTCGTGCCCGGACGTGTCACCCGGGTAGGTGAGCGGGCCGGCCCCCAGACCGGGGCCGTGGATGTCGAGATCGAGCTGATCGGGACCCACCCGCTGCGCTCGGGCCAGGTGGCGACCGCCCAGATCACCGTCGCCGCCTCGGCCACGCCGGGCATGTCCCGCGTGCCCGCCGAGGCGATCCTGGAGGCCAAGGACAAGCAGGCCTTCGTGCTGGTGGTCGACAAAGACGTGGCCCGCCGCCGCGCGGTGACCTTCGGCGGCTTCGATGGCGACGACGCCTTGATCGCCGGCCTGCCGCCTCAGGCGCGGGTGATCACCGCCGGGGCCGGCTTCGTCGGCGACGGCGAGAAGGTCCAGGTCGTCGATCCCAAGCGGCTGGAGATGGCGAGCGTCGGAGCCGCGCGATGAGGTTCGACATCGCCGCCTTCGCGGTCCGCAACTGGCAGTTCACCCTGGTCGCCTTCGGGCTGCTGGCCATGCTGGGCGTCAACGCCCTGATGACCACGCCGCGCTCGGAAGACCCCCACTTCCCGATGCCCATCATCATCGTCCACGCCGTGCTGCCGGGCGCCGAGCCCGCCGAGATGGAGCAACTGGTCGCCGATCCCATCGAGGACGCCCTCGACGGCCTGGACGACGTCGCCAAGATCACCTCCACCAGCCTCGACGGCGCGGCCGTGGTCGCCGTCGAGTTCGACTGGAGCGTCAATCCGGAGCGCAAGTACGACGAGGTCGTGCGCGAGGTGAACGCCCTGCGCCCCAACCTGCCGGCCGGCCTCGCCCGTCTGGAGATCCGCCGCGCCCGCACCACCGAGGTCGCCATCGTCCAGGTCGCCCTGGTTAGCGACCACTTGCCGATGCGCAGGCTGGAGAAACTGGCCGACCGCCTGCGCGAACGGCTCGACCGGACGCCCGGCGTGCGCGAGGCCCGCTATTGGGGGGCGCCGACCTCCGAGGTGCGGGTCGCCGTCGACCTGCCCCGCCTGGCCGCCCTGCAACTGCCGCCCACCGCCGTCGCCGACGCCCTGCGCGCGGCCGGCGCCGAGACGCCCATCGGCGCGGCCCACGCCGGCGACCGACGCTTCAACGTCAAGGCCGGCGGCGCCTTCCGCGACCTCGTCACCGTGGCCGACACCCCGGTCCGCGCCATCGACGGCCAGGTGGTCCGCGTCAAGGACGTCGCCACCGTCGCCTGGGCCGAACAGGAGGCCAGCCACCTGGCCCGCTTCAACGGCCAGCGCGCGGTCTTCGTCACCGTCGCCCAGAAGGACGGCGCCGACGTCGCCAAGGTCACCAAGGGCGTCGAAGCCGCCCTGGCCGACTTCGAGAAGGTGCTGCCCGCCGGGGTCAAGCTGGAGACCGGCTTCGTCCAGGCCAAGAATGTCGAGCATCGCCTCTCGCGCCTGTTCCGCGACTTCGGCCTGGCCCTGGCCATCGTCATGGTCACCCTGTTGCCGCTCGGCCTGCGGGCCGGCGGAGTGGTGATGCTGTCGATCCCGCTGTCGCTGCTGATCGGCCTGGCTATGCTCCAGGCGCTCGGCTTCACGGTGAACCAGCTCGCCATCGCCGGCTTCGTGCTGAGCCTGGGCCTGCTGGTCGACGACTCCATCGTCGTCACCGAGAACATCGCCCGCCACCTGCGCGAGGGCGCCAGCCGGTTCGACGCCGCCATCAACGGCACGCGCCAGATCACGCTCGCCGTCATCGGCTGCACCGCCACCTTGATGTTCGCCTTCCTGCCGCTGCTGGCCCTGCCCGGCGGTTCGGGCGCCTATATCCGCTCGCTGCCGGTGACGGTGCTCTGCACGGTCGGCGCCTCGCTGGTGGTGGCCCTGACCATCATCCCGTTCCTGGCCAGCCGGATGCTGTCGCGCAACGAGGACCCGGAGGGCAACGCCATCCTGCGCGCGGTCAACGGCGCCATCCACCGCTTCTACACCCCGGTCCTGCACCGCGCCCTGGCCCGCCCCTGGGCCGCCTTCGCGATCATCGCGGCGATCTGCGCCACCACCGTGCCGCTGCTAGGCGCCATCGGGTCGAGCCTGTTCCCGCCCGCCGAGACCCCGCAGTTCCTGGTCCGCATCGAGACCGCCGACGGCACGGCGCTCGCCAAGACCGACCAGGCGCTGCGCTATGTCGAAAAGCGCCTGGCCGCCACGCCGCAGATCACCTGGAGCGCCGCCAATCTCGGGCGCGGCAATCCGCAGATCTTCTACAACCAGCAACAGCGCGAGACCCAGACCAGCTACGCCGAGGTCTTCGCCTCGCTGAAGGCCTGGGAGCCGGGCAAGAGCGAGACGGTGCTCGACCGCTTGCGCGCCGACTTCGCCCGCTATCCCGGCGCGCGGATCAGCATCGTCACCTTCGAGAACGGCCCGCCCATCGAGGCGCCCGTCGCCGTGCGCATCACCGGCGAAAACCTGGATGTCCTGAAGGCCCTGGCCGCCCGCGCCGAGCAGGTCATGAAGGCGACGCCCGGAACCCGCGACATCGAAAACCCCCTGCGCCTCGACCGCACCGACATCGACCTTGGCGTCGACGAGGCCAAGGCCGCCGCCCTCGGCGTGCCGGCCGGCGGCGCGCGCCGCACCGCCCGCCTGGCGCTGTCGGGCGAGGACGCCGCCCGCTACCGCGACCCTGACGGCGACGACTATCCGGTGCGGGTCCGCCTGCCGATGGAGGGCCGCAACGAACTCTCGGCCTTGGCCCAGGTCTATGTCCCAACCCAGAACGGCCAGTCCACGCCGCTGTCGGCCGTCGCCGAACCCCGGTTCCGGTCGAGCCCGGCGCGCATCACCCGCTACGACCGCGAGCGGACAGTGACCGTCACCTCCTACGTCCAGACCGGCCACCTGACCTCCAAGGTCGCCGCCGACGTCCAGGCCCGGCTCGCCAAGGACCTGCCGCTTCCGGCCGGCTACCGCCTGTCGATGGGCGGCGAGGCCGAGGCCCAGTCGCAGAGCTTCGCCGGCCTCGGCGCGGCGATCCTGGTGGCGATCTTCGGCATCCTGGCGATCCTGGTGCTGGAGTTCGGCAAGTTCCGCACCGCCCTGGTGGTGGCCGGCGTCATCCCGCTCGGCCTGTTCGGCGCGGTCGCCGCGCTGTGGCTGACCGGCCACTCGCTGTCCTTCACCGCCACCATCGGCCTGATCGCCCTCATCGGCATCGAGATCAAGAATTCGATCCTGCTGGTCGACTTCACCGAACAGCTCCGCAAGGGCGGCATGGGCCTGCGCGAGGCCCTCGAGAAAGCCGGCGAGGTGCGCTTCCTCCCCGTGCTGCTGACCTCGGTCACCGCCATCGGCGGACTACTGCCGCTGGCCCTGGAAGGCTCGGGCCTCTACTCGCCGCTGGCCATCGCCATCATCGGCGGGCTGGTCACCTCGACCTTCCTCAGCCGCGTCGCGACCCCGGTGACCTACTGGCTTCTCTCACGCGGCGAAGAGAAGAACTCAGTCGACTTCGAGGACGTTGACGTCGAAGCTCAGGCCGCATGAACCCACGCGTATTTGTTTTAGCCCTTTCAACATTCTCATTCGGATCCAGCGCCTTCATTTTCGCAGGCCTGCTGGAATCCATGGCCGTCGACCTCGGCGTCTCCACCGGCGCGGTGGGGCAGCTCCAGACCGCCTATGTGCTGACCTCGGCCCTGGCCGGCCCGCCGCTGGCCATGCTGCTGGGCCGCCGGGAGCGTAAGGCGGTGCTGCTGACAGCGCTGGGCGCCGCTGTCGTCTTCAGCCTGTTCTGCATGTTCGCGGCCAATTTCAGCCAGCTGCTGGTGCTGCGCGCCATCCTCGGCGGGATCGCCGCCCTGGCCGGCCCCGCCGCCTCGACCATGGCCGCCAGCCTGGTCCCGCCCGAGCGGCGCGGATCGGCCATGGCCACGGTGATGGGTGGCATGACCATCGCCTTCCTGCTGGGCATCCCGCTGGGCAGTGTGGTCGGCGCGGCCTTCGGCTGGCGCTCGACCTTCGCGCTCTCGGCCCTGCTCTCGGTCATCGCCTTCGCCGCCGTCGCCGTCTTCATCCCGCGCGTCGAGGCCCCGGCCCCAGTGCGGGGCGGCAAGCTGGCCATCGGCGTCGCCGCGCCGCTCTGGGCCGCGACCTTCCTGGCCTTTGGGGCCAACATGACCATCTCGACCTACATCGCCCCGATCATCCGCCTGCAGACCGGGATCACCGGCGCGGGCGTCGGGGCCTTCCAACTGGTGATCGGGGTCGGCAGCTTCGTCGGCCTCTGGCTCGGCGGCCGCAGCGCCGACCGCGGCAAGGGCGGCCTGTCGGTCGCGCTCGGCTTCCTGGCCTTGGCCGTGGGGGCCGGCCTGCACGAGCTCGAACTGCTCGGCGGCGCGCCGGAGGGCGCGGCCACCTACGCCGTGGTCTGCCTGGCGATCCTGATCGCGGCGACGGCGCTGTTCTCGATCATGCCGGTCGTCCAGACCCGGCTGGTGGAGGCCCTGCCGACCGCCGCCCCGATGGCGCTGGCCCTCAACGGCTCGGCGGCGTCCTTCGGCCAGGGCCTGGGCGGCGGTCTCGGCGGCGCGATGCTGACCAACTACAGCGCCCCGGCCCTGACCACGGCGGCCATGGCCGTGGCGGTCATCGGCGCGATCTTCTGGGCGGCGACATCGGGCCGCGTGAAGCAGGTGGCGGCGGCCTAAATCCCCTTCCCACGATGCTCCCCCTCTGGGGGAGCTGTCAGCCGCTTGGCTGACGGAGGGGGACTTTGACTCCTGCCGCAAGGCCCCCTCCGTCGCGCGTGCCGCGCGCCACCTCCCCCAGCGGGGGAGGATCTGACAGATGACAAGCCCGTCGCTTCCCGCCAGTCTCCGGGCATGAGCCTCATGCCGCTGCCCGTCCAACCCGCCGACGTTCCCTGGCCCACGAAAGCCTGGCCGCAGGGCGACCTGCCCTCCACCCTCGACCGCGCCGGTTTCGACGCGCTGCTGGCCCAGGCCTTCGAGGGCGAGGATGTCGGCGCCACCCATGCCTTGGCCCTGTTCCAAGGCGGCCGACTGATCTTCGAACGGTACGGCGAGGGTTTCGGCCCGCAGGCCACCTACCCGTCGTGGTCGAAGGCCAAGTCCATCACCCAGGCCCTGGTCGGCCTGCTGGTCGGCGACGGCAAGCTGGACATCCACGCCCCCGCCGGCGCGCCCGAATGGAGCGCCCCTGACGATCCCCGCGCCGCCATCACCCTCGACCAGTTGCTGCGCATGTCCAGCGGCCTGAAGTTCATCGAGGACTATGTCCCCGGCCACACCTCCGACGTCATCGAGATGCTGGGCGCCAGCCGGGGCGACGTCGCCGGATACGCGGCGGGCCAGCCCTTGGAGCACGCGCCCGGCAGCTTCTGGTCCTACGCCAGCGGCACGACCAACATCATCGCCAGGCTGGCGGGGCAAGCGGCCGGCGGCGACCTCAAGAGCTTCATGTGGGAGCGCCTGTTCACGCCGCTCGGCATGCAGAGCCCGATCCCCAAGTTCGACGCGGCCGGGACCTTCATCGGCTCGTCCTACTGCTTCGCCACCGCCCAGGACTTCGCCCGCTTCGGCCTGCTCTACCTGCGCGGCGGTGTCTGGGAAGGCCGCCAACTATTGCCGGCCGGCTGGGTCGACTACGCCCGCACGCCGACCTTCCAGCAGCCCGGCGTGGTCGAGGGCCGCTACGGCGCCCACTGGTGGCTGGACGGCGCCGGCCCCGGCTCGTTCTCGGCCAACGGCTATGACGGCCAGTACACCGTGCTGATCCCCGACCTCGACCTGATCCTGGTCCGCCACGGCGCCACGCCGCTGGACAAGAAGGACGCCCTGAAAGCCTGGGTCGGCCAGATGGTGCAATGCTTCCGCTGATCGTCTTCTTCGTCGTCGCCGACCTGGTCCTGGTCGCCTTCATCCTGGCCCGCGCCCGGCTGAACGACATGAAGGTCCCGATCCGGCGCGACCTGTTCGCGTCCGGCGCGCCGCGGACGATCATGGCGATCTGGGCCCACCCCGACGACGAGATCACCAGCGCCGGAACCCTGTCGGCCCTGACCAAGTCGGGCGCCGACCTCACCCTGGTCTACCTCACCGCCGGCGAGGCGGCGCGCGACACCGGCTACTCGCGCGAGGAGCTGGCCAAGGTCCGCCGCGAAGAGGCCAAGGCCGCCGGCTCCCTGCTCGGCGCCTCCCACGTCGAGGTTCTGGACTTCCCCGACAGCGGCCTGACCACCACCGATCCTGCCGTGGCCAAGGCGGCCATCGCCGGACTGATCGAACGCTTCCAGCCCGGCGTCATCGTCAGCTTCGACGAGCAGGTCGGCTTCTACGGCCACCCGGACCACGTCCAGACCGGCCGCTGGGTGCGCGAGGTAGTGAATGAAGGCGCGCCTTCGGTGACCCGGCTCTATCAGGCGACCCTGCCCAAGGCCCTGGTCTCACTCGCCCTGAAACTGGTCCAGGCGTTTCGCGACAACTACCCGAGCGACCCGGCCCGCGGCCTGCCGCCCGCCACCCTGGCCTTCCCGATCGCCCGCCAGGCCAAGACCAAGCGCCGGCTGCTGGACGTCCACAAGTCCCAGGCCAAGATCATCGCCGACGTCCAGCCCTACTACGACCGCGTCCCGGCCTGGCTCTACTACCGCCTGTTCGACCGCGAGTACTTCACCCTGGCCATCGACCGCTGAGCGGCTTGCAGCTGCCCGCCATCCTGTTCTTAGATCCTCCCCCTCTGGGGGCGGTGGATCGACACGTAGTGTCGAGACGGAGGGGGCATCTGACTTTGATGATCAATCCAGGTCGCCCTTCAGCACCACGTCGCGGTACTTCAGCGCCACAGCCGCCGGCAGGCCAGACCATCCCTGCAGCAACGAACCCCGGCCCCAGGGCGGGGCGAAGTACTCGACCGCGCCCATCCAGCCCTTTTCCAGGCAGGTCTCCCACCAGCGCACCATCGGATAGCGCCAGCCCGGCAGGCCGCGCCGCAGCCGCTCCTCGGCGTAGACGCCGTCCAGCCACGGCCAGTCCGAGCCGTTGTGGTAGCGGAACGCGAAGGCCGATTTCGAGTGCGTGTCGGCCTTGTGCTTGAACGGCGGATAGACGCACATCACCCCCCAATCGCCATAGGGCTGGTTGGCGTTGTGCCGGGTCTCCAGCCGCCGCCGCACCGCCTCCAGCACCTCAAGCGCGCGCGGCTCAGGCACCGCGCCGTGCCGTAGCAGGGTCAGGCTGTCCAGGGTCAGGTGGTCCTCCAGGATCGGCTCGACATCCTCCAGACCCTCCGGCGCGACATAGTCGACGTACCAGCCGTCCTTGAGCCACAGCTCGGTCTCGATGGCCGCGCGCGTCGAGACCGCCAGGGCGGCGGCCTCCTCGGCGAGCTTGGGATCGAGGGTCTCTCCGAGCCGCCCGATAACGTCCAGCGCCCCGACCCAAAGCCCGAGGTCATAGGCCACATAACCCCCGCGATAGACGTTGTCGGCCCAGTCGCGATCATGCCGCGGTTTCACCGGCAGGTGGGCCTGGGTGAAGGCGCGGTAACGGCCGAAGATCGCCTTCACCAGCGGCCAGTGGCGCTGGGCCGGCTCGATGTCGCCGGTGACGCGGACATAGTCGCCGATGGTCAGGACGAAGAACAGCGGGCTGTCGAAATGGTCGCTCCACCAGTCGATCGAGCGGGTATGGATCCAGTCCATGCCGAAGGCCGTGGTGCGCAGGCTCTCCCAGGCGCGGGCTTGTTCGGGACCAGAGACGATCACGCCGCTGGGCGCCTCGCCGTCGGCCTGCACGCCCGAGGCCAGGACCTCGATCTGCTCGTGAACCATGGCCGGAGCGACATCCAGCAACAGTTGCAGCGTCCAGTAGCCGTCGCGGTAATAGGTCCGCGCCGGAGCCGAATAGTGCAGCCCGGCCGCGAGGCCGTCGAAGCGCCCGCGCTCGTCCCGCCGCACGCTGGACAGCGCCGCATGGGTTCCCTGCATCACCATGCTGCGCAGCACCGGGTCGGCCTCGGGCATCCGGTCGCAATGGGCGGCGTAGGCCACCGCCTCGCCGATGATCGTCTCCACCGAGAAGCGCAGGGCGCGCTCGGCCTCGCCAAGGTCGGTCCCCGCCGCCACGATCAGGTCAGGCCCGCGCTGTTCGATCAGCACGCTGGCCCACGGCAGGTCGATCCGCCGCCGGCCCTTCTCGCGCTTCACATAGCTCTTCGGGTGCGCGCTGCGGTCCCAACCGGCGCAATGCTTGGCCGGCGTGAACCCGCGATAGGTCGCCCCGCAGATCACCATCACCGGCGCTTCCTGGGCGACATGGACGGCGCCGGCCGCCGCGCTCAGGGTGTTGGGACCGTAGACATACGGCCCGTCGAGGCCGGTGAACCGCAACCGCCCAAGATCGCCCTCGCCCCACAGCGCCAGGTCCGCCGATCCGGTGGCGGAAAGCTCGCCCTGTAGCCGCGGCGCCATGATCGGCAGGACGACCGCCTGCGCGCTTTCGACCAGGCCGTCAGCCCGCGCCTTCAGGACAGCGTCTGGCAATGGACCACTCCGGCTGCTGCGACCAGGCTCTAGCATCTATGAACGCGGAACCTCGCCATTCGGTCGCCTCCCGGCCGAGCCGACGCTCTCCCACCTCAAGCTCGTCATGGCCGGGCTTTGTCCCGGCCATCCATAAACGTCGACGTCGGTGAGATATCGCGAGCGCCGGCGCTTATGGATCCCCGACACTCCGCTACGCTCCGGTCGAGGATGACGATCCAAGAAAAGGCTACGCCCACGCAAACCCAGCCCTAGCCGCGAACCGCCGTAATGATGTCGCGCAGATTGGCCCCCGACACGATCTCGATCCAATAGCCGTCCGGGTCCTTGATGAAGGCCAGTCCCTTCATCGCCCCGTCGTTCGGCCGCTTCACGAACTCGACGCCCAGCGCCTCGAACCGGTCGCAGGCGGCGGCGACGTCGGGCACCGACAGCCCGATATGGCCAAAGCCGCGCGGATCGGAATTGCCGTTGTGATAGGCGACGTCGGGGTCGCTCTCGGTCCCCCAGTTGTGGGTGAACTCCAGCAGCGCCGGCTGCTCGAACACCCACTTCACCCGCTCGGCGGGGTCGCTGGGGATCTCCCCGCCGGGATAGCCCATGAAATAGAGCGAGAACTTGCCGGCGTCGAAGTCGTAGCGGTCGAGCAGCGTCATCCCCAGCATGTCGCGATAGAAGGCCACCGTCTTCTCCGGATCCTTGATCCGCAGCATGGTCTGGTTCAGCACGAACCCGTCGGTTTCACTCATCTCACTCGGCTCCAACGCCGTGCGCCCGCAGCGCCACGGCCAGTTCTTCACGCATCATCGTCTTAAGGCGCTCCGGCGCCAGGATCTGCACCTTGTCGCCCCAGGTGAACAGGTGCCAGGCCAGTTCGCGCATGCCGCCGGCCGTGAACCGCACCAGCACGCTGCCGTCCTCCTGCGCCTCTACGGTCTGGGTCGGATGGAACCGCCAACCCAGCGCCTCCTCCGCGCCGTGCGGCAGGATGTGCAACGCCACCGCCTCGACCTCGTCCTGATAGATGCCGAAGCTGCGGTGCATGAAGGCCTGCAGCGAGAAGTCCTCAGGCCGAGTCCCCTGAGCGTCCGACACCGCGATGTCGCGCACCCGGTCCAGCCGCCAGGTGCGCGGCTCCACCGACTCGCCCTCGGCGCCGACCAGGTAGTTCGAACGGCCGAACAGCAGGCCAAAGGGGGTGATCTCCCGCACCCGGCCGGGGGACGAACCGCCCTCGTAGCGGAACCGTAGCCGCCGCAAGGACTTAATGGCTTCGCGCACCGCGCCCAGGATCTCGTCGTCCTCGAAGGGACGCGGTCCGGCGTGAATCGCCATGGTCTCGGCCTCCAGCAGGGCCTCCATGTCGGGCGCGAGCTTACGGCGCGCCCCTGCGCGAATGGCGGAGAGCACCTTTTGTTCGAGCGACTGCAAGGCCCCCGCCCGCGTCCTGGCCCCCGCGGCCCTGAACTGTTCGGCCGCCGCGCGCAGGGCGGCGAACTCATCGGCGCTCGGGGCCTGGAAGATGCCGTCGAGGCCCGAGGGGATGCGGAACCGCCGGGTCGGCGGATCGTCCACCTCCTCCATCTGCGGAAACGCCTCGCGCACGGCGTCACGCATCCGCTCGACGGTGCGGCGGCCGACGCCCAGGCGCTCAGTCATCTCGTCCAGGGTCAAACCCTCGGCCGAGGCCGCCAGCATCCGCGCCAGTTCCAGCAGCCGCGCCGCCTTTTCGTGCCTCATTTGTTCACCCCGAAACTATGCGTCCGATTCTGACGCATCGGCATTCTATCAAGATCATGCCGAGACGAAAGGAGCTCCCCCGATGCCCTCCCCGAACCGAGTGACCCGCTTCCGCCGAGCCTACCAGGAACCGCAGTTCCTGTTCGACGCCCGACGCCCGATGAGCGCGCCCACGGCCCAGATGATCGACCAGGTCATAACCCACGCCGACATCGCCGTGCGCATGGCCGGCGAGCGCCTGAAGCTGCGCCTCAGCGCCGGGATGATCGACGAACTGCAAGCTCAAGGAAAGCTGGGCGCCGACGCCGCCCGGCTCGCCGACCTGACCGTGGTCTGGGACGAGCGCGAGGGCCAGGTGATCACCGTCCGCGACGACGCCCGCCTGCGCGACGCCGCCCAGCGCTGGGCCGACTGGGACTCGCTCTGGGACGAAGAGAGCTTCGCCCCCGAGCCCCTCCGCCACTCCGCCGCCGCCTGACTCGGCGCCCGCATGCCCCCTCCGTCTCGACACTACGTGTCGATCCACCTCCCCCGCTGGGGGAGCTGTCAGCGAAGCTGACTGAGGGGGAAGCGCCCGCCCCGCCCCAACTCCGCGAGAGGTCAAAACTACTGTTGCGAGTCATTCGCAATAGCAATAGGGTTCGAGTCTCAGGAGCCCGCATCACATGCCGCAGCCCGACGACATCGCCCCCGCCCAGCTCAGCGACCTCTTACAGGGCGAACACATGTTGCTCTGGGCGTTCCGCGCCACGGCCTTCGGGGCCGGCGACTGCCACCTGATCCGCCGGCAGTTCGAGGAATCCTGCGGGCCGCTGGGGCTGCAGGCCCTGGCCGCCCTGTCGGTCTTCGTCCGCGAACTGGGCCAAAGCGGCCGGCGCAAGGTGACTCTGGCCGCCCCCGGCTCCTACCGCATCACCCGCGACGAGCAGTCGATCCTGGCCCTGTTCGCCGCCGCCCAGGCCGAGGACTATCCCCGCATGGAGGCGCACCTGGCCTGGCTGCTGGCCGACCAGCCGCGCTCCCCCTTCCCGGCCGCAGCCTGCCTGGTCGCCCAGGGGCTGGAGATGAACGGCTTCGTCCTGCGGCTGCCGCCCATGGAGGCCGGGCCGGTCCAGGAGATGCCGCCTGCCTGCGACGACGGCGTCGTCACCCCGTTCCGGCGGCGCGCCTCCTGATGGCGCGGATCGACCACCTGGTCTGGGCCGCGCCTGATCTCGACCGCGCCATTGACGAGCTTGCGGCCCGGACCGGCCGGCGCCCCCGCACCGGCGGCGCCCATCCCGGCAATGGCACGCGCAACGCCATCCTTGGCCTTGGCGGCCGCAGCTATCTGGAGGTGCTGGCCCCTGATCCCGCCCAGGCGACCACCGCCACCGCGTCGGCCAGCCTCGCCAAGCTGCCCGGCCCGGTCCTGCACACCTTCGCCGTCGCCACCGACCGGCTGGACCGCGTGGCGGTGAAGCTGGAGCAGGCCGGCCTGCCGCACGCCGGGGTCATCCCGATGTCGCGCCGCCTGCCCAGCGGCCAGCTGGTGCGCTGGCGGCTGCTGATCCCGACCGGCCACGCCTACGGCCCGCTGGCCCCGTTCTTCATCGACTGGGGCGACAGTCCCCACCCCGCCGACGGCGCCGACGACGACTGCCGCCTCTCCCGCCTGACCCTGACCCACCCCGAGGCCTGGAGCCTGCGCCCGCTGCTGGAGAAGCTCGACGTCGAGGTCGAGACCGAGGCCGGCGAAGCGGCGATCACCGCCGAGCTTGAGACGCCCAACGGCGTGGTGCGTCTGTCGTCCCTCGACCGGGTCGCCGGCTAGTTCTGCAAGGAACGCCCGACCGCGAAAGGCCTGCGCGTCCAATTGTTTCCAGTGATGGACCGAATATCGAAGAACATCGTTATGCAACTGCACTCGCCAACAAAAAGGAGGGCAAGGTGCAAGTCGATCAATCCAAACTCGAAGCCTTTCAGGGCAAGATGGTCGGAGACATGGGCGCGGCCGTTTCCGCCGCCCTGGTCATCGTCGGCGACAAGCTCGGCCTCTACAAAGCCCTGACCGAGATCGGCCCCGCCACGCCCGGCCAACTGGCCGCCGCCACCAGCACCTCCGAGCGCTATGTCCGCGAGTGGCTCTCGGCCCAGGCCGCGGCCGAATATGTCGACTACGACCGCGTCACCGGCCTGTTCTCCATGAACCCTGAACAGTCGGCGGTCTTCGCCGACGACGGTGGCCCCGCCTTCATGGCCGGAGGCTTCGAAGTGTTGGCCGCCATGTTCCGCGACGAGCCCAAGGTCACGGCGGTCTTCAAGACCGGCAAGGGCATGGGCTGGCACGAACACGACGCCTGCCTGTTCCGCGGCACCGAGCGGTTCTTCCGGCCCGGCTACAACGCCAACCTCACCAGCTCCTGGATCCCGGCCATGGACGGCGTCGAGGACCGGCTGAAAGCCGGGGCCAAGGTCGCCGACATCGGCTGCGGGCATGGCGCCTCGACCGTGCTGATGGCCCAGGCCTATCCGAACTCGCACTTCTACGGCTTCGACTATCACCCGGCCTCGATCGACCGGGCGCGGGAGGCGGCCAAGGAGGCGGGCGTCGACGACCGCGTCGAGTTCGCCGTGGCCTCGGCCAAGGATTTCGACGGCGGCGACTACGACATGATCGCCATCTTCGACGCCCTGCACGACATGGGCGATCCGGTCGGCGCGGCCAAGCACATCCGCGAGCACCTGGCCCCGGACGGCGCCTGGCTGCTGGTCGAGCCCTTCGCCCATGACGATCTGGCCGACAACCTGAACCCGGTGGGCCGGCTGTTCTATTCGGCCTCGACCATGATCTGCACCCCGGCCTCGCTCAGCCAGGAGGTGGGTCTTGGCCTCGGCGCCCAGGCCGGCGAGGCGCGATTGAAAAAGGTCACGGAGGACGCCGGCTTCACCCACTTCCGCCGCGCCACCGAAACGCCGTTCAACCTGGTCTTCGAAGTCCGAGCCTAGGCGCCGGCCTACGGCGTCCGGGTTTCCCTTCATCGATATCGCCGCGCCTATGGCGAAAGTCCCGCGCGGGCCGATATGCTGGGGCGTTGAAGGAGCTCCCATGACCGCCGACGTCGTCCGCACGGACAAGCAATTCGAGATCCGCCTGGGCGACGCCGTCGCCTTCGCCGAATACCGGGTGAAGGAGGACAGCATCATCTTTCCGCACACCGTCGTGCCGGACGCCTTCGCCGGCCAGGGCGTCGGAAAACGCCTGGTCGAGGCCGGCCTCGCCTACGCCAAGCAACAGGGCCTGCTGGTCCGCCCGCATTGCTCGTTCTTCCGCGCCTACATCGCCAAGCGCCCCGAACTGCACGCCATGGTCCATCCCGACGAGCGCGCCGCGCTGACCCCGAGCTAGGCGACCACGAGGATGGCGAGGCCCCAGACGATCAGCGCCGCCCCGGCCGCGCGGCCGACCCACCGACCGGCGGGGAAGGCCTTCTCGGCCAGCACCAGGAGCGCCAGCATGGCGATCCAGACCAGGTTCATCACCCCGCCGACGAACAGCAGGGCCATCAGCATCCAGCAGCAGCCGACGCAATAGGCCCCGTGCAACGCGCCGAGCCGGAGCGCCCCGGAGGCGTGCGGCCGCCAATGACGTGCGAGAAACGAGGCCGGCGCCCGGCAATGGGCCAGGCACGCCTGCTTCAGCGGCGAGAGTTGATAAAGGCCCGCGGCGATCAGGACCGCGCCCGACAACCAGCGGCTTTGCGAGCCCATCATCATCGCCGAGACCAGCCCCGAGCGCTCAAGCCCCCAATGCAGGGCGCTGGCGACGATGGAGAAGCCGAGCCAGACCAGCAGGTATCCCGCGGCGAACGCGGCCGTCGGCGCCAGCCGGTCCTGAAGCTGGCCCTGTGCGAGAGCGTGGCGATGCACGCGGGCATAGAGCAGGATGGTCGGCGCCGCGCTCGGCGACATCATGGCGATCATCATCGCCCACCACATGGCGACCATCAGCGCAAAGGCGCCGGGACGCCATGCCCCGGGGCTCGCCGCCCCACCGCCCATGTCCATGCCGCTCATGTCCATGCCGGGCATGGACCCCATGTCGGCGGCCTGGTGCGGGAATAGCGAGAGCGTGGTCATCCGCCACGCGCTCATCCCGAGCCCCGCGCCGGTCAGGATGTAGAACCAAGCCAGCGCGCACAGGACCAGCAGCCCCGCGAGCGTGATCGTGCGATCGCGCCTCAGCAGGCGCTCAAGCGGCCCCTCGGACATGTGCGGCCCGTCAGGTCCGCACGACGCCGTTGTTGTTCAGGTGCAGCCGCGCGAACTGACCGTAGCTGTCCTTCATCTCGACCTTGACCGGCCCGGTGGTCCTGCTCGACGCGCTGCCGATCTCGGCCACGGCGTATTCGAAGCCTTGCGGCAGGACGATCTGCGCGCGGGATTCAGCGCCGCTCACCTTGTTGCGGATCGGCTCGCCCACCGTCTCGATGTAGTCCTCGACGAAGATGCGCCCCTTGCGGCCGTCGATGTCGAGATCAAGATCGATCTTGGTGAAGACCGGCGCGTTCATCTTGGTCACGGTCGACGCATAGACGGCGAACATGGTCGCGAACGGCGCGGTGTCCTGGCCCGTCATGATCTTCAGCAAGGCTTCGCGCTGCGCCTCGTCCGCCTTCTCATCGACGAAGGCGATGGCTTCCCCATCGCCCTCGTGGATGGGACCGGGCCATTTGAAGATGGCGGCGATCCGCAGGCCGTCGAGCCTGGTGTCGCCGTAATGGCCCGCGTCGATCTGGATGCCGGCGACGGCGTGGCAATGGCCCTTGTCGGGCAGCGCATTGAACTGGCAGTTGCAGCCGTACTCGCACGTGCAGTTGACGAGTTCCCGGCCCTTGAGTTCCCAAGGCGTCATGGCGACCTCCGTCTCTCGACGCTCAAGCCGCCACCCTACTCCTCTGGCGCGTGATCGGCCACCATCGCGGCCGGCGGCGCGGGTTCAGCGCAGGACGGTGGCGATGTAGTTGTCAATGTAGCGGGCCACCGCGGCCTCCACATCGCGCCGGTTCAGCGGCGCCGAGGTCAGCGTCAGATGCTCGCGGCGGATCAGCGTCAGGCCGGCGGCGAACATGCGGGCGCTCTCGCGCGGGTCCGGCGCCACCATGCCGTGGGCGTCGCGGAAGTGGGCGCAATAGCCGGTCAGGAGTTCGATCTCCTCGCGGAACAGCGCGTCGTAATAGCGTTTCTGGCCCGGGCCATTGGGGCCCTCGATATTGATCAGCGCCATGAACAGGCGCTCTCGCGGGTCGACCCAGCGATCGACCAGGTGCTTGCCGCACAGCCGGAAGAAGGCGGGCGGATCGTCGGCCAGGGCGCGATACTCCGCGCTCTTCAGGCGCTCGACGAACTCCATCGGCCCCCATTGCGCGATGACCGCCTGGTACAGATCCTCCTTGCCGGTGAAGTGGTTGTAGAAGCTGCTCTCGCGCAGCCCGGTGGCGCGCGCCAGCATCCGCATCGACGTGCCGGAGAAGCCGTGCTCGGCGAACAGGGCCAGCGCCGCGTCCAGCATGCGCTGCCGGGTTGTTTCTTCTGGCCTATCCGACACGCGGCATCCGTTCTTCCAGCGGCCCGCTGGCCGCGCTTGCGAGCATCGCTCCTACGACGATCGCGCCACGCCAACAATCGACGTTGTGACATGAACGAACGTTCGTTAAATATCCGACAAAGAACGAACGTTCACTCATTTCACAGTCCACCTGCACCGGGAGAAAACCGTGAGCCGCATTTTCGGTAGCGTCTGCCAGAACGGCTATGTCGTCCGCGACATTCACGCCGCGATGAAACACTGGATCGAGGTGATGGGCGTCGGCCCCTGGTTCTACATCGAGGACGTGAAGACCGACTGGTTCAAGCACCGCGGCGCCGCCTCGGACATGAAGATGTCGGTCGCCCTGGCCAACTCCGGCGACCTGCAGATCGAGCTGATCCAGCAGCTCAACGACGCGCCGTCGATGTACAAGGAGTTCCTGGACGCCGGCCACGAGGGCCTGCAGCACATGTCCTATTGGACCGAGGACTATCAGGGCCTCTACGACAAGGCGATCTCGCTGGGCTACGTCGTCGGCCACGAAGGCTCGATCGGCGGCGAGAAGGGCCGGTTCGCCTATTTCGACACCCAGGCGCACCCCGGCACCATCGTCGAGATCTCCGACATCAGCGGCACGAAGGGTCGCACCTTCGCGCACATCCGCAAGGTGGCCCAGAACTGGGACGGCTCAGACCCGATCCGGACCTTCGGCTGATGGCGCCCCTGACCATGCGGGCCCTGGTCTCCAGCCCCGAGGGGCCGACGCTCACCGAGCGGCCGCGCCCCACGCCTGGCCCCAACCAGGTGCTGGTCCGCGTCCACGCCGCGCCGCTGAACCGCGCCGACCTGGCGATGCTGCGCGGCGCCTCGCACGGCGCCGTCGGCGGCCTGGGCGCGCCGCTCGGCCTCGAATGGGCTGGGCAGATCGCCGGCCTCGGCGAGGGCGTAAGCGACTGGAAGATCGGCGACCGGGTCATGGGCGCGGGCGGCGGCGCCTTCGCCGACTACACGCTGGGCCATCAGGCCTTGATGCACGCGGTCCCGCCGACGCTGGACTTCGCCAGCGCCGCGACCCTGCCCGTCGCCCTCCAGACGATGCACGACGCCGTCGCCACCCACGGCGCGCTGCAAAAGGGTCAGTCGGTCCTGATCCTGGGCGCCAGTTCGGGCGTCGGCCTGATGGGCCTCCAGATCGCCCGCGCGCTGGGCGCCGGCCTGGTGATCGGCAGTTCAACGTCGCCGGAGAAGCGAGCGCGCCTGCCGCAGTTCGGCGCCGACCTGACCGTCGATACGGGCCATGACGGATGGGTCGATGAGATCCTGGCCGCCACCGAGGGCAAGGGCGTCGACGTCGTCATCGACCAGCTCGCCGGGCCGCTGTTCAACACCACCATGCGCGCCACCCGCATCGGCGGCCGCATCGTCAATGTCGGGCGCATGGCGGGCGAGAGCGCGCCCATCGACTTCGACCTGCATTCGATGCGGCGCATCACCTATGTCGGCGTGACCTTCCGCACCCGCAGCGGACGCGGGGTCGCCGAGCTGGTCCAGCGCGCCCGCGCCGACCTCGCCCCCGCCATCGCCGACGGCCGCCTGGCGCTGCCGATCGACGCGCGGTTCGACCTGACCGACGCCCCCGCCGCCTTCGAGAAGATGGCCGCGAACCGGCACTTCGGAAAAATCATTCTCACCACCGGCTGACGCCGACGCCCAGCAGAGGCCCGATCATGAACTATCCCGACCTGAGCGCCCTGACCCCGGAGCTCAACAAGATCATCGCCGATAAGCGCGACGCCAATGTCTACAAGATGCTGATGCACTCGCCGAACGTCGCGCCGGGCTTCACCGCCATGGCCGACGCGGTCATGTGGAGCAAGGCCTGGCCGGCCACCTGGCGCGAGCTGGCCATCGTTCGGGTCGGCCACCTCTACGCCTCGCCCTACGAGATTCATCAGCACGAGCGGATCGGCCGCCTGGTCGGCCTGACCGACGCGCAGCTGGCCAGCTGCGCGATCGGCGCCGACCCGTCGGCCCTCTCGCCGCAGGAACAGACCATCCTGGCCCTCACCGACGCCCTGGTCGCGCGCCATACCTTGAGCGCCGCCGAGCGGCAGACGGCGCTGGAGCTGATGGACGCCAACGCCTTCGCCGACTTCGTGATGACCGTCGGGTTCTACCAGTTGGTCAGCAACTTTCTGAACGTCTTCGAGGTGGAGATCGAGCCCAATGGCCTGGCCCCGGCCCCGCCCCGGACCACGGCGATCAAGGCATGAGCCGGTTTGAGGGAAAGATCGCCGTCATCACCGGCGGCGGCACCGGCATCGGCCGCGCCACCGCCCTGGTCCTGGCCCGCGAAGGCGCCGATATCGTGGTCGTCTCCAACGTCGCCGATCAGGCGCAGGCGGTGGCCGAAGAGGTTCGCGCGCTCGGCGCCAAGGGCCTCGCAAAGGTCGTCGACGTCACCGACATTCCAGCCGTCAACGCCCTGGCCGCCGAGGTCGACGCGCAGCTTGGTAAGACCGACATCCTGGTGACCTGCGCCGGCGTGATGGGCGCGCGCAAGCTGCTGACCGAGACGAGCAGCGAAGAGTGGGGCAAGACCATCGAGGTCAACCTCAACGCCACCTTCTACTGCATCAAGGCCTTCCTGCCGGGCATGCTGGAGCGTGACTCCGGCCGGATCATCACCCTGTCCTCGGCCTCAGGCAAACTGCCCGCCGCGCTGAACAGCGACTACGCGGCCTCCAAGCATGGCGTCGTCGGCCTGACCAAGGCGCTGGCCCTGGAGCTCGGCATCCTGGGCAAGCACGGCGTCACCGCCAACACCCTCTGCCCCGGGCCGATCGACACGCCGATGATGGACGCCATCGCCGACCACTTCGGCGCGCCGGGCGCCAGCCGCGAGACGTTCCGCGCCAAGGCCGCCAAGAACATCCAGCGACGGCTGCTGGACCCCGACGAGGTGGCGCACATGGCCGCCTACCTGGCCTCCAACGAAGCGCGCGGCGTCACCGGCCAGGCCATGAACATCTGCGGCGGCCTGGTGCTGTTCTGATCAAGGCCGCGCCCTAACGCGCGTCCTCCAGCACCAGACCCGCCCCGCGCTCGGCGATCATGATCGTCGGCGTATTGGTGTTGCCCGAGGTGATGGTCGGCATCACCGAGGCGTCGATGACCCGCAGACCCTCCAGCCCGATCACCCGCAGGCGCTCGTCGACCACCGCGCCAGGATCGGACGCCAGCCCCATCCTGGCGGTCCCCACCGGGTGAAAGATCGTCGTGCCGATGTCCCCGGCCGCCCGCGCCAGGGCCGCCTCGTCGTCCCCCACCGTGGGGCCCGGCAGGTGCTCGCGCGGCGAGAAGCGGGCGAGCGCGGACTGCGCCATCAGCCGGCGGGTCACGCGAATGGCGTCGGCCGCCACCCGCTGGTCTTCCGGCGTGGCCAGATAGTTCGGCGCGATACGCGGCGCGGCCGCCGGATCAGCTGAGCGCAGCCGCACGGTCCCGCGCGAGGTCGGCCGCAGGTTGCAGGCCGAGACCGTCACCGCGGGGAACCGATGCAGCGGCTCGCCGAACCGATCCAGCGACAGCGGCTGGACATGGAACTCGATGTTCGCCCGCTCGTGCTCGGGCGACGAGGTCGTGAAGATCCCCAGCTGCGAGGGCGCCATGGTCAGCGGCCCGCGCCGCAGCAGCGCATATTCCGCCCCCATCAGCGCCCGGCCGACCAGCGAGTGATAGGTCTCGTTCAGGGTCTTCACCCCCTGGACCTTGTAGATCGCCCGCTGCTGCAGATGGTCCTGCAGGTTGCGGCCCACGCCTTGCCGGTCGGCCAGGACCGGCAGGCCCAGCTCGCCCAGCCAGTCGGCGGGACCGACCCCCGACAGCTGCAGGATCTGCGGCGAGCCGATCGCCCCGGCCGCCAGGATCACCTCGCCCCGCGCCCGGGCCTCGAACGCCTGGCCGCCCCGGCGGAACCGCACCCCGACCGCGCGCGGCCCCTCGAACAGGACCTTCTCGACCAGCACGCCGGTCTCCAGGCGCAGGTTCGGCCGCGCCAGCACCGGCTTGAGGAAGCCGCGCGCCGCCGACCAGCGCAGCCCCCGCTTCTGATTGACGTGGAACAGGCCGACCCCGGTGTTGTCGCCGGTGTTGAAGTCGGCGCTCGCCGGAATTCCCATCTGCGTCGCGGCCTGGGCGATGGCGTCCAGCACGTCCCAACGCACCCGAGGCGCCTCGACCCGCCACTCGCCGCCGACCCCGTGGTGCTCGCTCTCGCCCAGGAAATGGTCGTCCAGCCGGCGAAACACCGGCGCTACGTCGTCCCAGCCCCAGCCGCTCAGCCCCAGTTGCCGCCAGTGATCGTAGTCGGCGGCCTGACCGCGCATCGAGATCATGGCGTTGATGGCCGAGCTGCCGCCGATCACCTTGCCCCGTGGATATTTGAGCGCCCGTCCGTTCAGGCCCGGCTCGGCCTCGGTCTCGAACAGCCAGTCCGAGCGCGGATTGCCGATGGCGAACAGGTAGCCGACCGGCACGTGGAACCACATCCAGTCGTCGCGTCCGCCCGCCTCCAGCAACAGCACCCGATTGCGCGGATCGCGCGACAATCGATTGGCCAGCACGCACCCAGCCGAGCCCGCCCCGACCACGATGTAGTCATACGCGCCGTCGAACGGGATCGCTGCCTCAGCCATGCCCATCCATCGGCGACCCCGCGCCGTTCGCCAAGCCCTGTTCGGCGGGGTGGAGCAAAGGACCCCGGGCAACGCCGCCGAGCGTCTTCTGCACCCGACGCCTAAGTCAGGCGAATATCGCCACGGTCTGACGCATCGCCAGGACCGGCGCGCCCTGGTCATCCCAGACCACCATATCCTGCGCCGAATAGCCGTTGACCGCCGTTTGCGCCGTTGATCGCACAAGCCACCATCCCGACGCGCTGCGAGGCGCATCCGACAACACGTCGATAGACCAGGTCATCGTGCTGATCGGGCCGCCGCCCGGTTGAAAGTTGACGATGGCGGCCGGCGGCAACGCGTCCGCCAGGGCGATCAAGGGGGCCATGGTTGAAGGTGTGGCGCTATCGCGGTGTTTCAGCCAGACGACCATTTCTGGTCTAGCTCCAGGCGTAAAGGGGCGGGCGCCCGCCGCAAGACGGCTGTCGAAATGTTGCAGAAAGCGGCGTTGATCGCTGGTTTCGAAGTAGGTTGAGCAGTCATCCCAGCTGGGAACTGGAGGCGCCGGCAAATCGGCCTGATCAAGCTGCGACGGGCGGTTGGCGCCGAAACACAGAAGGCCGCGCACGGCGAGGACGTCGTCGCCGTGAAGGTCCACACTGTAAAACGCAGCGGACTTGCCTCGACGCAGCAGCGTGGGTTCGATCCGCAGGCGTCCTCCGGCCGGCCCGACGAAGGCGAATTGGGCCGAGCGCAAAGGCGGTAGCGCATCGCCCGCCCGCTGCGCCGCTTCCCAACAAAGGGCCGCCGACAGTCCGCCGAAGGCCGTGCGTCCCTGGAGCCAGTCGTCAGGCAAGACCATCGAGAACGATCCTGCATCGGCCTCCATGGACGACAACAGGCTCGCGAAATTGCTTCCCGACATACTTGGTTCTCTCTGGTTGGGCGCGGACGCCGCTTAGTTTGCGGAGCGCTCGAGCAGGGCGTGCACGACATCGTCCGCGCCGGGACCGGGACGGTACTTGACGCGTTCGCGCGCAACGGCCTGGCCGGTTTGGGGATCGACCAGGGCCAAGCGCAGCTCCCGGTCGGTGTCTCTATCGACGACTTCGATGGTCGGCGCGCCGTAGCCGGACGCGTCCCAACGGTCTCCCCATTCCCGCAGGGCCGCGATCACCTTCCAGAGGTCACGACCTTTCTCGGTCAGATGATAGGCGTCGCGCGGCGGACGCTCGCGATAGCGCGTCCGCTCGACGATCCCGTTGCGCTCGAGCTCCTTCAAGCGCGTCGACAGCGTGGTGTTGGGGATCTGCGTGCTGGCTTGGAACTCGTCGTATCTCGACAGGCCAAGCCCCAGGTCGCGCAGCAGCAGCAAGGTCCAGCGGTCGCCGATCATTTCCAGCGCGCCAGCGACCGAGCAGCGCATGCCCGCAAAAGATTTCGCTTTCATTTGACGGCGTCCTTTTAACTCTCATAATAAGAGTAACAATCCCAAGCGCCCCTGGCAACCGCTGATCGGAAGCCCGGCCGTGACAGCCCTTGGGTTTCCGATCGAGCAAGGACATCGTGTTGGAAGCGCTTTCGGACACCGACGTTGGTCAGGCGCGGACCCGCCTGACGCCAGGGACTCTCTTCCTGCTCGCGGGTCTCGCCGCCCTGGGCTCGTTGGCGACGAACATCATCCTGCCGGCCTTTCCACAGATCGGCGCCGAGCTGAACGTCTCGCCGCGGGACCTGGCGCTCACCCTGAGCAGCTTCTTCGTCGCCTTCGCGTTCGGCCAGCTTCTGGTGGGGCCTCTGTCGGACCGTTTTGGTCGCAAATGGCTTGTCTTGGGCGGGCTCGCGACCTTCGTACTCGGCTGCTTGGTCTGCGCCCTGGCCAGCGACATTTCCGTTCTTATTCTCGGCCGCATCATCCAGGCGCTTGGGGCTTGCGCCGCGTCGGTCTTGTCGCGGGCCATTGCGCGCGATCTCTTTGATGGAGAGGCGCTGGCGCGCGCGCTCGCCCTGACCATGATCGCGATGGCGGCGTCGCCGGGCTTCTCACCGCTGATCGGCAGCGCGCTGGGCGGCCTGTTCGGTTGGCAGACCATCTTCGTGGGCGTTGCTGCGTTCGCAGCCGTCCTGGCCGGATGCTACTGGAAGATGCTCGGCGAGACGCACCCAGTTGAACGCCGAGAGAGCCTAAGTCTTTCAGCCGTCGGGGTCGCCTACGCTCGGTTGGCGAGCGACCCGCGCTTCATCCTGCCGGCCCTTGCCGTCAGCCTCGTCATCGGCGCGCTTTACACATTCTTCGCGGCCGCCCCCGCCGTTCTGATCAGCGTCCTGGGCCTGACCGGCCTGCAGCTGGCGCTCTATTTCGCAGGGACCGTCGTAATCGTCTTCGCTGCCGGCTTTCTGGCGCCAAGACTAGCGCGGCGCTGGAGCCCGGTCGCGGCCGGCGCCCTGGGCCTGGGATTCGCGGTCGCGGGCAGCGCCCTTATCCTCGCATTCGCGGGGGCTCCGGACCTGGTCACCATCACGATGGGCCTGACGCTGTTTCTCTTCGGCATGGGGCTGATCAACCCGCTCGGCACCGCCATCGCGCTCCAGCCCTTCGGACGCGAGGCCGGGATGGCGTCAGCGCTATTGGGCTTCCTGCAGATGGGGTGCGCCGCCATTGGCTCGACCGGGGCGAGCGTTCTTCCCATGCCGCCGACGCTCTCGCTTGCCGCGATCATGCTGGGCGCGTCGCTGCTTGCCGCGGCCATCTTCGCGCCGGTCGGGCTGCGGCGCCTGCAAGTCAAGGCGGCGGTCTAGCCGTGCCCCCAAGCGCCAGCCCTCCGCCCCCGACACATGGAGCCCAACGCAATGTCGTCATCCGATAGCCCTTCATCGACGAAAGACGTCGCCCTGATCGTAGGCGGCGGGCCCGGCATCAGCGCGAGCTGCGCGCGACTATTCGCCGAGAGCGGCATGCGCGTCGCCGTGGCCGCGCGGTCGCCGGACAAGCCGGTCCTTCGGGCCCTGGAAGATAGTCACGGGGTGCGCCGCTACGGCTGCGACGCCAGCCGGGCCGAAGAGGTCGATCTGCTATTCCGCAATGTGGTGAGCGATCTCGGGACGCCGAGGCTGGTGGTGCACAACATCGATGGCCGCGTACCTGGGATCCTCCGCAAGGGCATCGCCGATGCTGATCCGGCGCTGGCGTTCGAGACATTCCAGAACGCCGCCTTCAGCGCATTCCTGGTCGGCCAGAGCGCGGCGCGATTGATGCGCGACAACCCGCTCGACGCCAATGGCGCGAGGGGCACGATCATCTTCACGAACGCCAGCGCCGCCCTCAAGGGCTTCGCGATGAGCGCCGCCTTCGCCATGACCTGTCATGCGAAGACCGGGCTCGCGCAGAGCATGGCGCGAGAGTTGATGCCCGAGGGCATCCACGTCGCCAACGTGCCGATCGATGCCGCGATCGGCTTTACCCAGGAAGACGGGACGCGGGCGCACCGACGGGCGGGAACGACCGTGGACGACAATATGGCCGACCCCGCCCACATCGCTGAAGTCTACCTCCAGCTCCATCGCCAGCATCGCTCCACCTGGGCCTTCGAAGTCGTCCTTCGGCCCTGGGTCGAAAAGTGGTGATGGCGTCCCGATCCGGGCGCTCATCATGAGTATTGAGCCCATCAGAGAAGAAAGTATCACGATGGCCAAGAAGCCTTCCGTCCTCATCACCGGCGCCTCCAGCGGTATAGGCGCCACCTATGCCGACCGCTTCGCGCGCCGCGGTCACGACCTCGTACTGGTGGCCCGAGATGGGCCGCGGATGGAGGCCATGGCCGCCGATCTGCGCCGAGAGACCGGCGTGGCGATCGACGTTCTGCCCGCCGACCTCACCAAGCCCGACGAACTTGCGGCGGTGGAGGCGCGCCTGCGCGACGACGATGGGATCGGCATCCTGGTCAACAACGCCGGGGCCAGCCTGGGTGGGCGCTTTGTGGATCAGTCCACGGAAGGCGTCGCACAGCTAGTAGCTCTAAATGTCACCGCGGTTCTGCGGCTCGCCAGCGCGGTCGCCCCGCGTCTGGCGAAAGCTGGCGAGGGCGCGATCATCAACATTGGCTCGGTCGTGGGCCTGGCGCCGGAGTTGGGCCTCAGCGTCTACGGGGCGACCAAGGCCTTTGTGCTGTTTCTGTCCCAAGGCCTAAGCCTCGAGCTGGGTCCCAAGGGTGTCTACGTCCAGGCGGTGCTTCCCTCGGCGACCCGCACGGAAATCTGGGAGCGTTCCGGCGCTGATGTAAACTCGCTGAGCGCGGTCATGGAAGTCGGCGAACTCGTCGACGCCGCCCTGGTCGGCTTTGACCGCCGCGAACCGGTGACGATCCCGCCGCTTCCCGATGCTGCAGACTGGGATGCCTATCAGAGCGCTCGACGGGCGATGCTGCCCGGCTTTGCTCAGGTCCATGCGGCCGAGCGCTATCGGACGGGGGCCTAGCAGGCTGACCTAATACCGCCACCCGGCAGGATGCGGAGTCGTATCGCCTTCGAGGTCCAGCATCACCTCGTCGACATAGCACCAGCCCCAGCCGTCCGGCGGGTCGTAGGCTTCGATCAGCGGGTGGCCGGTGGTCTTGAAGTGTTGGGTGGCGTGGCGGTTGGGGGAGTCGTCGCAGCAGCCGACATGGCCGCAAGCGCGGCAGAGCCGCAGGTGCACCCAGCCCGAACCGATCTTCAAGCACTCTCCGCAGCCGTCGGCGGACGGGGTCACCGCCTTCAGGAACGCGCCGTGGGTGCAGGTCATCGAGCCAGCCAGGTGGCGAGATTGCGGACATAGCGTTCGGTCGACCAGCGGCCGCGCGGGTCGATCAGCATACGGTCGGAGGGCGGTTCGCTGACGAAGCTGGGGCAGCCGGCGCGCGGGTCCCAGTTGTAGTCGCAGAAGTGATGGAAGGTGGACTGGGCCACCGCCGCGCCCGCCCCGCCCGGCTCGCGCTCGAAGGCGACGGCGAGGTTGAATCGGACCCCGGTGGTCTGGCTGACGCCGGTGGCGATCACCCGCGCCGAGGGCTCGTCCGGCGGCGCGCCGACCGCGCCCTCGTGCGGATGAGCCGGCAGGAACGGCAGCACCCCGCCCGGCGCATCGGGATCGCGCAGCAGCGGATGCGGCGCGCCCTCGGCCCGGATGGTCTGGAAGTCGCCGTTCGAGCCTGAGTGGTAGTTCGGCCAGAGGATCGTGGCGGTCTCCACATCGTCGGGCCGCCAGCGGTCGGTGTCAGGCTCGGGGTTCGAGGAGTGGAAGTGATGGGCCTTGCCCACCGCGCCCAGGGCGCAGACGCAGCAGCCGAGGTCCATGTGGTCGCGGGTGACCATCAGCCCGCCCCCCTCGGCCCGGAACCGGCCGATCGCCGCGCACTCCTCGGCGCTGAGGCCGTCACCCTGGTCCACCGCAAACAGCCAGAGCTGATCGAAATCGGTTTCGTCCATATTGGCCAGCACCGGGTCGGCGCCGTCATTGGCCGCGGCGCGGTCGCGGGCGACCACCTCGAACAGGGCCGCGCCGTCCTCGCCCCGTAGGCCGCGCAGATAGTCGGCCAGCAGCGAGAACCGCCCCGCATGCCAGTCGTCGGCCACCGGCGGGATCGTCGTCTGGATCAGGATGCGCTGAGGCGGCGCCATGGAACCTCCGATCAGAGGCCCAACGCTAATCCCATGACGTGCCGGCGCAAGACCCGGCGTGGGGTCTTAAGCCGTCAGCCCCTGGATCTGCGCCGCCAGGCGGCGGACCCGCTCTGGCCCGCCCAGCAATTGGCGGTTCAGTCCGATCCGCTTGAACCAGAAGTGCAGGCCCAGCAGGTCCGTGATCCCCATGCCGCCATGCACCTCGGTCGCGGTGCGGGCGATGAAACGACCGACCTCGGAGGTGTGGGCCTTGGCGTGGGCGGCGGTCAGCGAGGCCTCGTCCGGGGCGTCGTCGAAGGCGTAGGCGGCGTACCAGACCAGGGCGCGGCAGGGCTCCAGCTCGGCGGCCATCTCGGCGCACAGGTGCTTGACCGCCTGGAACGAGCCGATCACCCGGCCGAACTGCCGCCGCTCCTTGGCGTAGTCGACGGCCTTGTCGATCATCACCTGGGCCGCGCCCAGGGTGTCGGCGGCCAGCAGGGTCCAGCCGGCGTCGCGCAGGGCGGCCAGGGCGCCGGCGTCTCCCTCCAGCGGCTCGGCCGGGGTGGCGGCGAAGACCACCTCGCCCAGCGGCCGGGTGAGGTCGATGCTGATCATGGCCGAACGGGTCAGCCCCGCCGCGTCGCCGCGCACCAGGTGCAGGCCGCCGGCCTGGTCGGCGACGATGAACAGGTCCGCGATCAGGGCGTCGGTGACGAACAGCGCCTTGCCGGTCAGCTTGCCGCCGGAAGCGGTGACGCCCGCGCCGTCGCGCGCGCCGGCCACCTGCTCGGCGATGGCGACGCCGGCCACCACCTGCCCCGCGGCGATCTTCGGCAGCCACTCGCCCTGCTGAGCCTTCGAGCCCGCCAGCCGCAGGGCCAGGGGGGCCAACACGCAGGCGCCCAGGAACGGCCCGGGCGCCACGGCGGCGCCCAGCGCCTCGGCGGCCAGGGCGGCGTCCAGCAGGCCAAGGCCCAGCCCGCCGTACTCCTCGGGGATGACGATGCCGGTGAGGCCGAAATCGGCCAGGGCGGCGTAGACGTCTGCGCCCTTGTCAGCCGGGTCCCCGGCGAAGCGCCGCACGCGCTCCAGCCCGCTGACATCGGCCAGGGTGCGGGCCAGGCTTTCCTGCATCAGCCGCTGGTCGGGGGTGATCGAGAAATCCATGTCAGACGCTCGCAAGCTTGGGTTCGCGCGGCAGGGCCAGGCCTCGCTCGGCGATGATGTTCTTCTGGATCTGGGCGGTGCCCCCGCCGATGATCAGGCCAAGGTCGAACATGTAGTTCCACTGCCAGCTACCCTTGGCGCGCAGGTGCGGGCCGTCCTCGTAGAGCACGCCCAGCTCGCCCAGGGCGTCGATGGCCAGGGCGGCGATCTGGTGGTTCAGCTCGCAGCCCTGCAACTTGACCACCAGCCCGGCCATGCCGGCCGGCTCGCCGGTCATCGACGCGGTCAGCAGGCGTAGGCCGTTGAACTTCATGGCCATCACCCGGGCCTGCAGCTGCATCAGCCGGTCGCACATCACCGGGTTGTCGATCAGCCGCTCGCCGTCCACGCGCTCGGTCTTCATCAGCTCGATCAGGGAGTGCAGCCGCGCCTCGGTGGCGTTGGGGTCGCCCAGCATGCCGCGCTCATGCTTGAGCGTCGCATTCGCAACAAACCACCCCCGCCCCCGACCTCCAACCACCGCGCTCTGCGGCACCCGAACGTCGGTGAAGAACACCTCGTTGAACTCGGCCGATCCGGTCATGGTCTTCAGCGGCCGCACCTCGATCCCCGGCGTGGTCATCGGGAACAGGATGTAGGAAATCCCGTCATGCTTGGCGGCGTCAGGCTCGGTCCGCACCAGGCAGAAGATCATGTCGGCCTGGGCCGCGGTGCTGGTCCAAATTTTTGACCCCGAAATTATGAAGTCCTCGCCGTCCTCGACCGCCTTGGTCTGGAGCGAAGCCAGGTCCGATCCGGCGCCCGGTTCGGAATAGCCCTGGCACCAGACCACCTCGCCGCGCAGGGTCGGGCCGATCCAGCGGGTCTTCTGCTCCTCCGAGCCCACCTCCAGCAGGGTCGGGACCAGCATCGAGATCCCCTGGTTGGCGAAGCCGCGGGGCGCCCCAGCGCGAGTGAACTCCTCGGCGATGATCCGGGTCTTCAGGATGTCCGGCTCGGCGCCGTAGCCGCCATAGGCCTTGGGGATCGTCCGCGCCGCGTAGCCCTGCTCGATCAGCAGCCTCTGCCATTCCAGCGCCGCCTCGCGCGGCCGGCTCCCCGCAACGCCGCCGGCATAGTGGTCGCGATGAGCGGCGAGAAAGCCCCGCACCTCTTCGCGGAACGCCTCCATCTGCGGGGTGAGCTTCAGGTCCATGGTCGTTCTCCCGCCAGATCCTCGCGCCTAGGCGAACATCCCGGGACCTGGATCGCAAGTGTGACCCGGCGGAAGCCAAACCCTGACACCGCCAGGGCGCGTGTCATCGCCCTAATCTCAAATTGAACTCCGACTCAATGCGAAAAGAACGCCGTTACTCTACCCAGAACTGCGAGGCCGTGACGCGACGCCCGTCAAGGTTCACCCCTCCCCAAGGCGACCCCTCCGCGTGCCAGATTGTCGCAGCATCGCTCTCAACCCCCGGCTTTTACAGAGGAAGTCGGCGATTTGACCGAACGCGGTAACCCTTTCTTCAAGGGACAGCCGTTAGCCAGAACACACGTGCTGGAAGGGGATTGGCCCAACGCAACCCTTAGGCGCCAAGTATTCGTCAAGTGAAATTTCGAAAACCTGGGGATCAGTTTGTTGGCGTTCGAAAATATTCGGATGAGTTCGCATCCGATAGGTCGACGCCGCAAACCATTCATACCCGCGTTACTTGACGTCGCGTCTGACCTGTCAGCCGCGCACCGCGCCCCGCCCCGTTCCGCAATCTCACGAACCGAGGAAGTCCTGTGCTGTTCGACAACTTGAAGATCTCCCGCAAACTCGCGCTCGGCTTCGCGGCCGTGACCCTGACGATGGCCGGGATGGGCGGCGCCATGCTGGTGAACCTGCGCGCGCTGGACGAGGCGCGGGTGGAGATCAAGGAAAGCAGCGAGACCCTGGTCACGCTCAATGAAGCCAAGTTCTACCTGACGCGGCAGGAGAACAGCTATCGCGGCTATCTGCTGTCCAAGAACGACTACTATCTGGAGCGCGTCGACAAGCACCGCGCGAACTTCAAGAAGCGCCTGGACGCCGCGCGGCCCCTGCTGACCGACTCCCCCGAGCTCGCCGCCAAGATCGACATCGCCGCCCAGGGCGCCGACACCTGGTACGCCGACGTGGTCCAGGCCGGCGTCCGGCTCAGCGCCGATCCGGCCACCCAGCCGCAGGCCCTTGAAATGGTCGGCCCCGACGGCCTCGCCGACAAGGTCATCTCGCCGGTCGAGGACGCGATGGACGCGGTGGTGGCCGCCGAGGTCGCCAAGATGGACGAGCTTCAGACCGTCCAGATCAACTCGACGCGGATGGCCTACGCCTCGCTGGCCGTGGGTCTAGCCCTGGCGGTGCTGATCGCCATCGGCCTAGGCTTCCTGCTCACCCGCATGATCGCGACCCCGGTGAACGCCATGACCGCGGCCATGCGCCGCCTGGCCCAAGGCGACTTCACCGCCATGATCCCGGCCATGGGCCGCAAGGACGAGGTCGGCCAGATGGCCGAAGCGGTCTCGGTCTTCAAGGACGCCGGGATCGAGAAGCTGCGCCTGGAGGGCCAAACCGCTGAACAGCGCAAGGCCGTCGAGGAAGAACGCGCCCGCAACGAAGCCGTCCGCGCCGCCACCGCCCAGGAACAGGCCGCCGTCGTCGGGGGCCTGGCCGAGGGCCTGGACAATCTGAGCCAGGGCGACCTGACCTATCGCATCACCCGCGACTTCCCCGCCGACTATGTGAAGCTGCAGAACGACTTCAACGCCGCCATGGGCCAGCTTCAGGACGCCATGACCGTGGTGGTCACCAATGTCGGCGGGATCCGCAACGGGGCCGGGGAAATCTCCACCGCCGCCGACGACCTGTCGCGCCGTACCGAGCAGCAGGCCGCCAGCCTGGAAGAGACCGCCGCCGCGCTCGACCAGATCACCGCCACCGTCAACAAGACCGCCGGCGGGGCCAAGACCTGCGCCGAAGTGGTGCTCGCCGCCCGCGGCGACGCCCAGAAGAGCGGCGATGTCGTGCGTCAAGCCGTCGCGGCGATGAGCCAAATCGAACAATCGGCGCAACAAATCAGCCAGATCATCGGGGTGATCGACGAGATCGCCTTCCAGACCAACCTGCTGGCGCTGAACGCCGGGGTCGAGGCCGCACGGGCCGGGGAAGCTGGCCGCGGCTTCGCGGTGGTCGCCTCCGAAGTCCGGGCCCTGGCCCAGCGCTCGGCCGAAGCTGCTAAGGAAATCAAGACCTTGATCTCCGCCTCGACCCAGCAGGTCGGCCAGGGCGTGCACCTGGTCGGCGAGACCGGCGAGGCCCTGCAACGCATCGTCGGGCGGGTCGCCGAGATCGACAGCCTGGTCGGGGAAATCGCCGCCAGCGCCCAGGAGCAGGCGACGGGCCTCGCCGAAGTCAACGGCGCTGTTAACCAAATGGATCAAGTCACGCAGCAGAATGCGGCCATGGTCGAAGAATCGACAGCCGCCAGCCATGCCCTCGCCAATGAAGCCGAGGCGCTCGCTGGATCAGTTGCGCGGTTCAAGATTGGTCAGGCGTACGTCGCCGCGTCTGGACGCCGTCCGGCCGCGACAACGACGCAGATCAGACGATCGAGCCGTGATGGTTCGGCGCTCCGCAGGCCGGAGCCCGAAGTTGACGGCTGGGAAGAATTCTAAGGCGCCGCAAGCCGCGGGGCCGATGGGGAGTGTCGATGTCTGAGCTTGCAGCACCCGCCGTGGTGAGTCTGTCGCCGGTCCTGGACCTGCAAGCGGCTGAGCCGCTGCGCGCTGAACTGATGGCCCTGCGGGGCCGGCCGCTGACGCTGGACGCCTCGCAGGTGACCCGTCTGGGCGGGCTGTGCCTGCAGGTTTTGATGTCAGCGCGAAAAATGTGGGCGGAGGACGGCCACAGCTTAACTGTGGATCAACCGTCTTCAGGCTTCTCAGAGCAATTGGCTGCATTCGGTGAACCCGAACTGCAATTCGGGGCCTAGGGGGACTCTCGTGAGCAAAACCGTTCTGACGATCGACGACAGCCGCACGATGCGGGAAATGCTGAACCACGCGCTGGTGCAGGCTGGATACACCGTGATCCAGGCCGTCGACGGCGTGGAGGGCCTGGAGGTCCTGCAGGCCAACGGCGCCGACGTCGTCATCACCGACATCAACATGCCCCGCCTGGACGGCTTTGGCGTGATCGAGGGCGTCCGCGCCAATCCCGATCACCGCGCCACGCCGATCCTGGTGCTCACCACCGAGAGCGATGCGGCCAAGAAGGAGCGGGCTCGTGCGGCCGGCGCCACCGGCTGGATCGTGAAGCCGTTCAATCCGGTCAAGCTGGTCGAAGCCGTCCGTCGAGTCGCCGCCTAACCCTTTCCCGACCCGGAGCGTCCAGTTGGATCCGTTCGAAAGCATCAAGCAGACCTTCTTCCAGGAGTGCGACGAGCTCCTGACCGACGCCGAGCAGGGTCTGCTGGCGATGGAGACGGGCGACGCTGACGACGAAACGATCAACGCCGTGTTCCGCGCCGTTCACTCGGTGAAGGGCGGCGCCGGCGCCTTCGGCCTCGAAAACCTGATCCGCTTCGCCCACGTCTTCGAAACGGTGATGGACGAGCTGCGCTCCGGGAAGATGGAGCTGACCGACGAGGTCGCCAAAACCCTGCTGCGCGCCTTCGACGTGCTGGCCGACCACGTGGCCGCGGCGCGCGACGGCGGCTCGGTCGACGAGGCGCGTTCGGCGGGCATGCTCTCCGAACTCAAGGGCCTGATCGGCGACGACCTCGCCGACGACGACGCCCTCGGCGGCGACGAGGACTTCGGCTTCGTGCCGATGGCCGTCACCATCGACGGCGACGACAGCCCCGCTCCGGCCTTCGACCTCGACCTGCCGGCCATGCCGGTGGAGCTCGAAACCAGCCCGGCCGGCGCCTGGATCATCGAATTCGGCCCTCGGTCGGAGATGTACGCCAAGGCCAACGAGTCCGGTCTGGTGCTGCGCGAACTGGCCCGCCTGGGCGCGACGGACGTCACCCTGGACGACAGCGGCCTGCCGCCGCTGGACCAGCTGGCCGCCGAGACCTCCTACCTCACCTGGACGATCCGCCTGACCACCGAGGCCGGTGAAGCCGACATCCGCGAAGTCTTCGAGTTCGTCGAGGACGACTGCGCCATCACCATCACCCAGGAAGGCGGGGCCGGATCGCCGCCGGATCGCCCGCTGAGCGACGACGAGCTGGCCGCGGCCAGCGCCGACGCCCCGCTGGACATCGCCGCCCTGCTGGCCCGCATCCAGAGCGACGCCCCTGTCGCCGAAGCCGAGCCGGAACCCACCGCCGCGCCCGACGATCTGGACGTCGCGGCGCTGATCGCCCGCGCCCAGTCGGAAACCGCCACGCCCCCGGCCGCGGTCGCCGCGCCGACGCCGACGCCGACGCCGACGCCCGTGGCCAAGGCCGCCGCGCCGGCTCCGGCCAACACCGGCGCGCCCGCGCCCACCCCGCAAGCCACCATCCGCGTCGACCTCGACCGCGTCGACCGCCTGATCAACGCCGTCGGCGAACTGGTCATCCAGCAAGCCATGCTGTCCCAGCGCGTGCTGGAGAGCGGCCTGGCGCGTTCGTCCAATGTCGTGCTCGGCCTCGAAGACCTCGAACTGCTGACCCGGGAGATCCAGGACAGCGTCATGGCCATCCGCGCCCAGCCGGTGAAGTCGGTGTTCCAGCGCATGCCGCGCCTGGTCCGCGAAGTCGCTGACATGACCGGCAAGCGCGTAAAGCTGCTGATGGAAGGCGAAGGCACCGAGGTCGACAAGACCGTCATCGAGCGCCTCACCGACCCGATCACCCACATGCTGCGCAACGCCATCGACCACGGGCTGGAGACGCCCGAGGGCCGCGTCGAGGCCGACAAGCCGGCCGAGGGCGTCGTGAAGCTGCGCGCGCTGCATCGCGGCGGCCGCATCGTCATCGAAATCCAGGACGACGGCCGCGGCATCAACCGCCCGCGCGTGCGCGGCATCGCCGTCGAAAAGGGCCTGATCACCGAGGATGCGGTGTTGTCGGACGAAGAGGTCGACAACCTGATCTTCCTGCCGGGCTTCTCGACCGCCGAGACCGTTTCCGACATCTCCGGCCGCGGGGTCGGCATGGACGTGGTTCGCCGCTCGATCCAGGGCCTGGGCGGCCGCATCTCAATCTCGTCGGAGCCCGGCAAAGGCTCGAAATTCACGATGTCGCTGCCGCTGACCCTGGCGGTGCTGGACGGCATGGTGGTCACCGCCGCCGAACAGACCCTGGTCACCCCGCTGTCGGCGATCGTCGAAAGCCTGACGCCCCGCGCCGAGGACGTCCATTTCGTCGGCGGCAAGGACGCGGTGATCCGCATCCGCGACACCTTCGTGCCCCTGATCGACGTCGGCGTGGCGCTCGGCTTCCGCGAGACGCCGATGGAGCCCGGCCAAGGCGTCGCCGTCCTGGTGGAGAGCGAAGGCGGCGGCAAGGCCGCCCTGCTGGTCGACGCCATCCAGGGCCAGCGCCAGGTGGTCATCAAGAGCCTGGAAGCCAACTATCAGCAAATCGACGGCATCGCCGCGGCCACCATCCTGGGTGACGGCCGCGTCGCGCTCATCCTCGACGTCGATGCGCTCGTCACCACCCAGCATCGGCGCAAGCCGGCGCCGAGAAGCGAAAAGCGAATGGCCGGATGAGCATGCACGATCCCGTCACCCAATCGACCGGCGCGCGCCGCGAACTGATCGCCTTCCGCATCGCCGACCAGGAATTCTGCGTGGACATCATGCAGGTGCGTGAGATCCGCGGCTGGACCCCGGCCACGCCCCTGCCCCGCACCCCGTCCTACATGAAGGGCGTAATCAATCTGCGCGGCGCGGTGCTGCCGATCGTCGACCTGGGCGCGCGCCTGGGCCTGACCACCAGCGAGCCCAGCGCCCGCCACGTGATCATGGTGGTCAATGTCGGCGGCCGCACGCTCGGCCTGCTGGTCGAGGCGGTGAGCGACATCATCAACCTGAGCGACGACATGGTGCAGCCGACGCCCGACGTGGCCTGCGACACCGTGAAGATGTTCGTGAAGGGCCTGTTCGCCGTCGACGGACGCATGGTCAGCCTAATCTCGCTCGACCGGGTCCTGCCCGAAATGGAAGCCGAAGCGGCATGACCACAGCCGACACACGCTCCAAGTCCAACGGTACAGGGCTCGTCGAAGGCGAGTTCCTGTTCACCGAGGAAGACTTCAAGAAGATCGCCCAAATCCTGCACAGCCACGCCGGCATCGCGCTGGCCGAGGGCAAGGCGGCGCTGGTCTATTCGCGTCTGGCCAAGCGCCTGCGCTCGCTCGGCCTGCGCTCGTTCCGGGACTACTGCGCCCTGATCGAGGACAAGCAGGGGGTCGACGAACGCCAGACCATGATGGCGGCGCTGACCACCAACGTGACCCGCTATTTCCGCGAGCCGCACCACTTCGACCATCTGCGCGACGTCGTGATGCCCAAGCTGGTGGACCGCGCGCGCCGCGGCGGCCGGATCCGGCTGTGGTCGGCGGCCTGCTCCAACGGGCAAGAGCCTTACTCCATGGCCATCACCGTGCTGCAGGCTCTGCCGGAAGCGGCGAACCTCGACGTCAAGATCCTGGCCACCGACATTGACCCGAACATGGTCGCCGAAGGCCGCGCGGGCGTCTATCGCGAGGACGCGGTGACCCCGGTGCCGCTCGACCTGCGACGCAAGTGGTTCAGGAAGGCCGGCGACGGCGCCTGGGAAGTGGCCGACGAGCTGCGGACCCTGGTGTCGTTCCGCGAACTGAACCTGATCGGCGACTGGCCGATGAAGGGCAAGTTCGACGCCATCTTCTGCCGCAACGTGGTGATCTATTTCGACGAGCCGACCCAGGAACGCATCTGGAGCCGGTTCGCCCCGACCCTGGAGCCGGGCGGCACCCTCTATATCGGCCACTCCGAGCGGGTCACCGGGCCAGGCGCCAGCCTGTTCGAGACCACGGGCCTGACGACCTATGCCGTCGCGGGGGTCGTGCGATGACCGTCGGCGTCCTGGTTGTAGACGACAGCGCCACCATGCGCGGCCTGATCGGGGCGGCGCTGAAGCGCGACCCCGAGATCGAGGTCCTGGGCTTCGCCAACGATCCCATCGAGGCCCGCGAGCAGATCAAGAAGCTCAATCCCGACGTCGTCACGCTCGACATCGAGATGCCGAAGATGAACGGGCTGGAGTTCCTGGAAAAGATCATGCGCCTGCGGCCGACGCCGGTGGTGATGGTCTCGACCCTGACCCAGGCCGGCGCGGACGTAACCCTGCAGGCCTTGGAGCTGGGCGCCGTGGATTGCGTCGGCAAGCCGGTGGGCGGCGTCACCGCCCAAGACGCTTTCGCCGAGCTCACCGCCAAGGTGAAGGCCGCGGCCCGTGCGCGAGTGAAGCCCTATAACGGCCCCATCGTCCCGGTCGAACGCGCCCGCGACTACCGGGCCACCGACGGCGTCCTGGCGATCGGATCCTCGACCGGAGGGGTCGAGGCGCTGATGACCATCCTGTCGAACTTCCCCGACACCTGCCCGCCGACTGTGATCACCCAGCACATGCCGGCGACCTTCACCAAGAGCTTCGCCGCCCGCCTGGACAAGATCTCCGGCGCCCATGTGACCGAGGCCCAGGACGGCGACCGCCTGCAGGCCGGGCACATCTACATCGCGCCCGGCGGCGACGCGCACATGGAGGTCACCTCGTCCTCCCATCCGGTGATCCGGCTGCGCGCCGGCGAGCCGGTCAACGGCCACCGCCCCTCCGTCGACGTGCTATTTGAGTCCGTCGCCAGGCTGAACCGTCCATCGGTCGGGGTCATCCTGACCGGCATGGGCCGGGACGGCGCAGCCGGCCTGTTGTCCATGAAGCAAGCCGGCGCACGCACCCTGGGCCAGGATGAATCGTCCTGCGTCGTCTACGGCATGCCCCGGGTCGCGTTCGAAATCGGCGCCGTCGAGAAGCAGGTCGGGCTCTCGAGGATGGGATCCGCAATCTTGAATCTCTGCGCCGCAGATACGCATAGGAACGCCTGATGCCTACCGCTCTCAGCATCAAAACCCTGATCGTCGACGATCAACAGACCATGCGTTCGCTGATCCGCACGAGCCTGCACGCCCTGGGCATCACCCAGACGCGCGAGGCGCCCGACGGCGAGGAAGCCCTGCGCGCCCTGGTTTCGGCGCCGTGCAACCTGGTGATCACCGATTTCAACATGCCCAAGCTGGACGGTCTTGGCCTGCTGCGCGCCATTCGCGCGCACGGCCCGACCTCCAAGACCGCGGTGATCATGCTGACCGGCCGCGCCGACCGCGAGCTGGTGCAGCGCGCCGTGCAGTTCGGGGTCAACAACTACCTGGTGAAACCCTTCACCACCCAGACCCTCAAAGAAAAAATCGAAGCGGTGTTCGGCCCCCTCACATGATCGTCGAAAACGTCTCTGGACGACCGGGCAAACGGATTCATGTGGTGCAAGGCGAGCATCATATTTCCGACGACCCCGAGGTCATGCTGACCACGATCCTCGGATCGTGCGTGGCGGTCTGCATGCGCGACGCCAAGACCGGCGTCGGCGGCATGAACCACTTCCTGCTGCCTGAAGGCCGGGCCGAGGGCCTGGACGAGGGACGGCGCTACGGCGCCTACGCCATGGAACTGCTGATCAACGAACTGCTGCGTTCGGGCGCGCGTCGCGACCGGCTGGAAGCAAAATTGTTCGGCGGCGCACGGATGTTCGGCGGGCTGTCGGATGTCGGGGCCTCGAACGCCGCCTTCGCCGAGAAATTCCTTCGCGACGAAGGCATTCCGGTGGTGGGATCGAGCCTTGGCGGACTGGCGGCGCGGCGTGTCCAGTACTGGCCGACCACCGGCCGCGCCCAACAAAGAACCGTCACTGATAACGCGGAGCTAACCCGTCTGCGCGATCCTGTGGTGCGGCCCCCTGCGCCGGTTCAGGACGAAGGGTCCGTGGAGCTGTTTTGATGAGCCGATCCGCCGCCGTTCAGACCCCCGAGGTCCTGTCCTCCATCGCCCAGGAACTGGAGCATGCAGGAGAGCTGTGCGACCGGCTGGAAACGCTGGTGACGCAACTCGTGCGCGCCAGCCGCGGCGAGCCGCTGGCCATCGCCCTGCACGAGGCCCAGACCCTCGACGTGCTGACCCAGCATCTCGCGGCCCTGGCCACCTTCACCCGCAAGCTCGCCCTTCAGGCGGAGTCGGGCGGCTATGATCTCTCCGACGCCGTCGCCAGCGTGACGCTTGGCGATCTCGCCAACCGCCTGGCCCGGGTCACGCGTGAAGGTCCGATGCGCGCCCAAGCCGCCGACGCCGGCGATCTGGATCTCTTCTAAGGGACCGCATCGACATGGCCCTGGACCCCAAGATCAGAATCAATCTGGACCGTTCCAGGGTCTTGCTCGTCGACGACAATCCGCAGGCGCTCGAGGCCTTGAACTCGATGTTCCGCGGGTTCGGGGTTCGCAAGCAGTTCAAGTGCGGCTCCGGGGCCGAGGCGATGCACGTCGTCAAGACCCAGGAAGTCGACCTGATCGTCATCGACAGCTCCATGCCCGACATGGACGGCTACGACTTCGTGCAATGGCTGCGCCGCGAGGCGCCGGATGTGTCGAAGTTCACGCCGGTGATCATGCTGGCCGGCCACGCCGCCCGCAGCATGGTCGAGAAAAGCCGCGATTCCGGCGCCAACTTCGTGGTCTCCAAGCCCTTCACCCCGGAAATCCTGCTGCAGCGGGTATTCTGGGTGGCCAAGGACGAACGCCAGATGGTCGTCGCCCAGGGCTATGTCGGCCCCGACCGCCGCTTCAAGAACATGGGCCCGCCGCTGGGGATCAAGGGACGTCGGAAAGACGACCTCTCAGCCAATGTCGGCGCGGCCACCGCCCCAAATCTCGATCAGTCTGACATCGACATGCTGATGAAACCCTCGAAGGTGCAGCTGTGAGCGAAGCCGAATTCGTCAAGGTGAAGTACCGCCTCTCCGAGCAGGTCGCCCAGCCGGGCGGCATGACCGCGGGCCTGGCCAGCGACCGCGCCCAGCGCGAACTGGCCGCCCACGCCGGCGACGCGATGAAGTCCCTCGGCCACATGATCGGCCGGCTGGAAGTCATGTGCCGCGAAAAGACCGCGGCGCTGGACACCGTCTATGAGGAAGGCTCGACCATCCTCGACATCGCCGGGGTGTTCAACAAGCGCGTGCTTTGCGACGCCTGCTACAGCCTCTGCGAACTGGTCGACCGTCAGCGCACGCACAATCGCGCCGACTGGGCCTCGATCGGCGTGCACGTCAACGCCATGCGCATGCTGTGGAGCAAGGACGACGCCGACCCCGCGACGATGAAGTCCGTGGTCGACGGCCTCTGGGCGATCACCGACCGCCTCAATCCCTGAGCGTCAGGCCCCGCTGGGCCGCGCGTAGCGCTGGCTGACCTTGCGCAGGCCGGCCAGGATCGCCTGGGTGCCGGCCGCGTCGGCCGCGCCCTCGGTGTGCAGCAACAGGCGCAGGGCGCGCAGGTGGACGGCCACGGCGTTGGCGTCCCACCGCTGCTGGCCCTTCAGATAATCGAGCAGATCCGACAGGCTGATCAGGGCGGTGTCCATCGACGCCAGGCCGCAGACGCTCGGCACCCCGATCGGCTTGGAGACCACCCCGTAGAGTTCGGCCAACAGGTCCGCATCGAAGGCGTCGCTGGCCCGCGCGGCGCAGGCCTCGGCGGCCTCCAGCACCGTCTTCAGTTCGCCCAGGCAGTCCGTCTTCAGGCTCTCCAGCCCGGCCCCGGCCCGCTGCACGGCCTCGGCGACCGGCAGACCGCCCGGCGTGCGCAGCAGTTTCGCCAGCCGGACCGGCGGGGTGTGGATTTTGACTGAGCTCATAGTTCCACCCGTCGCGTCTTCATCAGGCTGTCGATGACTTCCTGATCCATGTTGGGGGTTTCGGCCTGGCCGATGTCGCCATGCAAATCGTCGCGGCGGCGCCCGACCATGCCGGAGGGAACGCCCTCGTTCTTGAAGCGCCGGTCGGGGCCCATATAGGTGTCGCACTCCACGAACCGGCGCCCTTCCCTGGCGATCCAGAGGATGCGCTCCAGGACGGCGATGGGCGTCAGCGGCTTGGCCATCACGAAATGCGCCCCGCAATCGCGGGCCCGGGCCACGGCGTTGCTCGGCGTATGGCCGGCGGTCAGCAGCACCGGGACATAGCAATTGGGTTCGATGCGGCTGCCGCGCAGCCACTCGACGAAATCGTACCCGGCGCCGCTCGCCCCCAGGGCGTCGCAGATGATCAGGTCCACCTCGACCTTGCCGATGGCGTCCTTGGCCTCTTCGACCTTTTCGCAGCGATGCAGGGTCTTGGCGCCGAACCCGGTCAGGATCTGGACCAGGATGCTCATGCCCATGGGGGATTCTTCGAGCAACAGCACCGAAGCGCGCTCGAGATTGAAACGGGCGCGAGATTCCGGATTTAGCCCCATGCTCTTCCCGACGACGTCACGACGCCAAACCCTACCCCCAACAGGGTTAATAAGAGTTTCCGGGCGCGGGCCTCAGGGCCTCAGATAGATCGGGTTGCCCAGCAGGACGAGCTTGCCCTGCAACGAGCGCACATCCACCCGCAGCCAGCGGCGCGCGCCGTCGGCGGCGAACTCGAACACCAGCGTCTGGTCGGCGGCGGTCAACTTCGGATCGGCCAATGTCGCCAGCTTCGCGCCATCGCCGGCCAGCGAGATCGAGCCGCCCGCCACCCCGACCACCCTGACCTCGACACGGACCTTGGTCCCGGCCGCCGCGGGCAACTCATCGCCCATCTGCGCCGTCGTGCCGTCAGCGCTGGCGCGGACCTCCAGGATCCGGTCGCGCGTCCCGGCGACGTCGAGGAAAACGTGGCCCTGGCCGATCGCCTTCAGGATCGCGGCCTGGCTCAGCTCGCCCGCCCGCACCACGGTCGTGGGCATCCCGATGGCCGGCGCCTTGGCGGGATCAAGCGTGGCGTCGTGATTGTCCGATCCGCCGATAGCGGTGATCCGGAGCCCCTCGTTCAGCCGCGCCTCCCAAAAGCCGATCCCGGAGAGCGGCCCCTCGACCTGCCCGCCGTTGATCGCCTCGATGGCCGCGATCCCGGCGTAGTCGGTGTCCGGCGCGGTCCAGCCGCAGCCCATGCAAAACTCGCCGGACGGCAGGCCAGGGTGATTGATCGCGATCATCCCGCCGCTCGCCTCGACCTCTTTCAGGATGTCGGCCAGCCTGGGCGCGTGCGCGCTCCCCAGCTGGAAGTCGACGAAGGCCGTTGGGCCAAACAGATTGGCGTGACCGTGGAAGGTGGTGATCTCGCGCCCCGGAATGATCAGCAGGTCGTCGAAATAGGGCGCGAGCTCGCGCAGCGCCCCGAACTGCGAGGTGGCGTTGTGGTCGGTGACCGACACGAAATCGAGCCCCCGCGCGCTCGCCGCCTCCAGGGTCTTGTAGGTCGGGCACGGGACCTTGGCGCCCTTGCGCGACAGGCACGATCCGTCGCTGTGGCCGGTGTGCATGTGCAGGTCGCCGCGCCACCAGCGCTCGCCGGTGGCCAGCGGTTGATCGCCAAAACCCGCGAACGGCGCGCCCTTGCGGTCGAACCAGATCTTGGCGGTGTAGGCGGGCCGGCTGTCCTTGCGGATGTTCGGCGCGCCCAGCACCAGCTTCCAGACGCCCGGCTTCAATGGCCCGGCCAAATAGGATGGCGTGGCGTCGGATTCCGCCAGGGTGAAGCTGCTCTTGTTACCGCCGCTCCAGCCGCGAAACCGCTCGGGATCGCGCAGGCCCAGATCGATCACCGAGCGCTGCTCGCGGCCGGTATAGGCGAACTCGACCGTGACCCGCTCGACCCCGGCCGGCAGCTTGAACGGGAGCTCCGTATAGGTCTCGTGCGCAGCGCCGGTGAGCGTTCCCGTCAAGATCACGTCCGGGGCGCGGGCCGGCGCGGCGTGCGCCGGCGCGATCCCGAAGAGGAGTGCGACCAGGGCGATGAGAACCGCCCCGGCGCGCAGACCTTGGTGGAGGGTCCTGACCATCAGAGGCTGTATAGCACGGCCAAGCTCGGGCCGAGCCGTCCCCTCAGCGGATCAAGCGATACGATCCTGGTCGTAGTGGTCGGCATAGGCGTCTTCGACAGCCGGCACGATCTCGACAATTTGGAAGTAATGATCCCAGAACAGGGTCTCGCGCAGTTCCTCGACGATGGCGCGATAGGCGCTCTGATCGGAAGTCTCCCACATCATCACGTCGGTGCAGCGGGCGGTGTAGAACTCGGCGTCGAAGTAGCGCAGCCGCACCTGAGGCCGGGCGGCCAGCAGCGGCCGCACATGGGCGTCGAAGAAGGCGAACCGCGCTTTGGGCGGCAAGGCCAACCAGGCCGGCGTCGTCTTGATCAACATGAAGACGGTGATGTTCTGCGAGGGGGCGGGCTCAGACATGTCGGATCTCTGGAAACGCGGCCGCCATTGACCGCGCGCCAAATGTGAGCTTTTCATCGGATTAGACCTACTCGCATCCGGAGGCGTCGCATGCCGCCCGCGCTCAGCCCAAGAAAACGCCCGCGTCAGCAGCGATCGACGGCCACGGTCGACGCCATTCTCGACGGCGCTGCTCACATTCTTGAGAGCCATGGCCTGGAGGGATTCAACACCAACGCCGTGGCGGTTCGCGCCGGGGTCAGCGTCGGATCGCTCTACCAGTACTTCCCCGGCAAGGACGCCGTGATGGCCGCCCTGATACGCCGTGACGCGCGGGACTTCCTGAGCCTGACCCAGGATGCGGCGGCGAACGACGGCGCCTGGACGGCCGCGCTGGAGCGGCTGGTCGACGTGGCGGTGGCCCACCAGCTGGACAGTCCGACCCTGGCCCGCATCCTGGATTTCGAGGAAGCGCGCCTGCCGCTGGACCCCGAGACGAGCCAGGCCGAGGACGCCATGCAAAGGCTGATCGCCGAGATTCTGCGGCGCGCGCCCGGCGCCCAGCCCGCCGCCTGCGCCGAGGCGGCCGCCGACCTGCTGCACATCGCCCGCGCCTTGATCGACGCCGAAGGCCGCAACCCGGCGCCCGACCGCGCAGGCCTGAAACGCCGGGTGCTGCGCGCCGCGTTCGGCTATCTCGCGCAGCCCCCACCGATCGAACATCGCTAGACTAAGGATAGATCGCGCGGCGAAATGCTGCGGGCCATGCTGCGCAGCACGAGGTACATAATACGACCGATCGTGCGTTTTCCCATTGCCGGGGCCGCGCCTCGCCCCTACTTGCCAACCACAATCAATCAGGACGGGAGACGACTATGGGAACGAGCCTGCAACTGCGCTCACAGGTGAAGTCGAGCGGCGAACTGGAACTCTCGCTGGTTCCCGTGCCGATCCCCGAGCCGGCGGCCGACGAGATCGTCGTGCGGATCGAAGCTGCGCCGATCAACCCCTCCGACCTTGGCCTGCTGCTCGGCCCGGCCGATGTCTCGGGCGCCAAGGTGACCGGTTCAGGCGCCGAAGCGGTCCTCACCGCGCCGATCCCGCCGCAATTCATGCGCGCCATGGCCGGCCGTCTGGACGACTCGATGCCGGTCGGCAACGAAGGCGCCGGCGTGGTGATCGCGGCCGGCGCTTCTCCCGAAGCCCAGGCCCTGCTGGGCAAGACCGTCGCCATCCTCGGCGGCGCCACCTACGCCCAGCACCGCAGCGTCAAGGCCGCCGACGCCCTGCTGCTGCCCGACGACGCCACCCCGGCCGACGGCGCCTCGTGCTTCGTCAATCCGCTGACCGCGCTCAGCATGGTCGAGGTCATGCGCCGTGAAGGCCACACCGCCCTGATCCACACCGCAGCGGCCTCGAACCTCGGCCAGATGCTGAACAAGATCTGCATCAAGGACGGCGTAGCCCTGGTCAACATCGTCCGCAGCCAGGAGCAGGCCGACCTGCTGGCTGGCATCGGCGCGAAGTATGTGGTCGATTCCACCGCCCCCGACTTCATCGAAGCCCTGACCAACGCCATCGACGAGACCGGCGCGACGCTGGCCTTCGACGCCATCGGCGGCGGCAAGCTGGCCTCGCAGATCCTCTCGGCCATGGAAGTCGCGGCCAACCGCAAGGCCACCGTCTACAGCCGCTACGGCTCCTCGACCTACAAGCAGGTCTACATCTATGGCGGCCTGGACACCCGGCCGACCGAACTGGCCCGCAACTTCGGCCTGTCCTGGGGCGTCAACGGCTGGCTGCTCACGCCCTTCCTGGTGAAGATCGGCGCCGACGCCGCCAAGCTGCGCGCCCGCGTCGCGGCCGAACTGAAGACCACCTTCGCCAGCCACTACACCGCCGAGATCTCGCTGGCCGAGGCGCTGCAGCCGGACATCATCGCCGCCTACAACAAGCGCGCGACCGGCGAGAAGTACCTGATCAACCCGAACAAGGGCGTCTAGGGCGCAGAAAAAATGCTGCACCCACGCCTTGCAGCATAGGTGCAGCATAAACTGCGGTAAGTCGCTGTTTTAGAATAGCTCTCCCCTCCAGATCGTCATCACCGGGCGCTTGTCCCGGTGATCCATAAACGCCGACGCGGGTGTCTATGGATGGCCGACACAAGCGGTCGGCCATGACGACGTGTGGAGGGGCGGCGCTAGGTCACTTCTCGTTCGAGAAGATCACCGTCCCGGACGCGGCGAACATGCCGCCGACGCCGTGGCAGACGCTGATCTTCGCGCCTTCCACCTGGGCCGGCGCGATGCCGCGCATCTGACGCACGCTCTCCTGCAGGGCGTACATGCCGTACATCCCCGAGTGCATGTAGGAGAGCCCGCCGCCGTTGGTGTTCATCGGCAGCTTGCCGCCGATGGCGGTGTTGCGTTCGCGCACGAAGTCCTTGGCCTCGCCGGGCTTCACGAAGCCCAGGTCTTCCAGGCCGTAGAGCGGCAGGTGGGCGAAGGCGTCGTAGATCATCAGGTGATCGACGTCGGAGTGCTTGATGCCCGCCTCGTCGAAGGCCTTCTTGCCCGAGACGCGGAACGCCTTGGACGAGGTGAAGTCCTCCATCTGGCTCACCATCGGGGTCTCGACGCTCTCGCCCGTGCCCAGCACGTAGACCGGCTTGTTCGGGAAGTCCTTGGCCCGGTCGGCGCTGGTCAGGATCAGCGCGCCGCCGCCGTCGGTGACCAGGCAGCACATCAGCATCCGGAACGGCCAGGCGATCATCGGCGAGTTCAGGACGTCGTCGACGCTGATCGGATCCTTGAAGCTGGACCGGGGGTTCTTGGCCGCCCACTCGCGCTGCACCACCGCGACCGTGGCCAGGTCTTCCTCGGTCACGCCGTAGGTCTTCATGTAGCGAAGCACCGGGATCGTGAACATGGTCGGCGGCGAGGTGACGCCGAACGGCATTTCGAACTGACCCATCAGGCTGGACGGCGCGCGGCCCCAGCCGGCGGCGCCGACTCTGCTGCGGCCCGATTCCCCGTGGGTGATCAGGACGGTCTTGCAGAGCCCCTCATTGATCGCCGCGGCGGCGTGGCGCACGTGCAGCATGAACGAGCAGCCGCCGACGCTGGTGCCGTCGGCATAGGTCGGCGTGATGCCCAGATAGTGCGCCAGCTCCACCGGGCTGATCCCGGCGCAGGCCACGCCGTCGATATCCGAGGGATTGAGGCCGGCGTCCTTCATGGCGTTGAGCGCGGCGTCGGCATGCAGGCCGATCACGGACACGTCCGGAATCTTGCCCATCTTCGTGGTTTCCGCGGCCCCGACGACCGCGACTGAATTCTGCTTCATGGATCTCGCCTCAGCCCTTCGCCGGTTGGAACAGCGGCAGCGAAATCGTGTCGCTCACCTTCTCGAAAACAACCTCGAGCGGCATGTCGAGGACCAGGGCCTCGGGGGTCTGCGGGCAGCCCACGATGTTGGTCATCATCCGCGGACCTTCCTCCAGTTGCACGACGGCGATCGAGTGCGGTTCGGTCCCCATGTCGGGGCGCGGGCGGTGGTTGATCACATAGGAGTACAGGGTGGCGCGGCCGCTGGCCTTGAACACCTCGACGTCGCGCGAGCCGGTCTTCGGGCAGAACGGACGCGGCGGGAAATAGGCCTCGCCGGTGGCCTTGTTGCGTTGCAGGAGCAGCTCGCCGTTGCGGGCCCCGTCCCAGAAATGCTGGGTCTCCGGCGTGGGTTCGGGCAATATTCTCGCCATCTGAAAAATCGTCCCCAATCAAAAAATACGAGTTTGCAATTGGCCCGCTGAAACCAGCGGGCGGCGCAGCAAACCCGACCGGGACGCGCTTGTCGACGGCTTACGTTGAGGCAAGCGGATTGAAAGGTCCCCACCTCGTCATCCTCCGGGCTCGCGAAGCGAGATCCGGGGGACCCAAGCTGAGTTGTCGAACTTGCCAGGCAGCTTGGGTCCCCCGGATCGTCTTGCAGACGACCGGAGGATGACGACAGTGGGAGCGGGCCTAAACCGGCGAGGCCGCCATCTTGCGACGCTCGGTCGAGGCCACCAGTTCGGCCCAGATGTCGGCCTCAAGCGCCGCGCCCTTGGCCTCGGCGGCGGCGTGCAGGGTGATCAGCGCCGCGCGCAGGGCGTCGTTGCCGGCCTGTAGCGACGAGATCCGCAGGTCGGCGTCGTCGCCGGCCGCCAGCGCGGCGAAGTCCAACCCGACCTCGCCAGCCCTAGCCAACAAGGCCCGCACGGCGCGGTTCTCCTCGACCAGCCGCGCGGCGGTCCCATCCCAGACCTCGGCGGCCATGCTGAGCAGCAGCGCCGATAGTCCCAGCGAACTGGCCCGGTCGGCCGGGTGGACGTCGGGCATAGTGTTGCGAATGGCCAGACCGGCGATCTCGGCCAGCACGGCGGGTACGGAGGGGGTCATAGGCGTCCCATCACGATCAGAGCGGCGCGGTCCTGGGCGTTCAGCAGCGCCCAGGGCGGATAGACCATGATCGGCTCGCGGTTGCCGCCGTCGAGCCAGGCCCGAGCCGAGGACACCCAGATCGCCTGGCCCTTCACGCAGTTGAACAATTCCCACCAATGCAGGGCGGCGGGATCGGCCTTAAGGCCGCTGGCCCGCTCCCAGATGGCGATGGCCTGCTCGCGCGGCAGCAGCCCGCCAGCCATGCCGGCGCCGAACGACCAGACCGGATTGAAGCTCCAGCCGAGATCTTCCAGCGGATCGCCCAGATGGGCCATCTCCCAGTCGAGGATGCCGTGGATGCCGCCCACCTCGTCATAGAGGAAGTTGCCGGTCCGGTAGTCGCCGTGCACCACACCGACCTTCTGGGCCGGCGGCGGCGGATTGGCCCGCAGCCAGCGGATGGCGGCCCGGATGATCGGCAGGGGTTCGGACTCGTCTTCGTCCAGCACGCCCTCCCAGTAAGAGAGCTCGCGATCCCAGCAGGCGTCGGCGGCGACGGCGGGCATCACCTCGGTCAGGCCGATGGCGGCGGGATCGGCCTTGGCGATCTCGGCCAGGATCGTCCACTTGCGTTCGCCCAGCTTCGCCAGGGTCTCGACATAGGGCGGGCCGAACAACAGCTGCGGCGAGGCCTGGAAGCCGGCGATCTCCTCGGCGATGAAGAACGGGTGGTCGAGGACGGCGTCCTCTTCCTCCAGCCACAGCATCTCGGGCACCGGCACGGCGCTGCCGCGGAAGGCGCGATAGGCCTCGAACTCGATCCGCCGCTCGGTGTCGATCAGCGAGGCGGGCGGATCGCGCCGCAGGATCAGCTTGCGCTCCTGGCGCGCGCCGTCCTGCGTCCACAGCAGCCGGAAACGATAGGTCTCACGCGACGCGCCGCCGGAAATCCGGGACAGATCCTCGACCGCGATGTCGGACGCATGGGGCATTCGGGCGGCGATATAGGTCGCCAGTCGGGGTTCCAACGCCATGCTGGTCAATGCATCTCGAAGCGGATGGGCAGGGTCTTGGGACCGCTGACGAAGGTGGCCTGGCTGTTTTTAGGCTGGCCGTTCAATTCCAGCGACTTGATGCGCGGCAGCAGTTCCTCCCAGAGGATCCGCATCTCCATCTTGGCCAGATGCTGGCCCAGGCACAGGTGCGCGCCGTAGCCGAACGCCAGGTGCTTGTTGGGCTTGCGGTCGATCTGGAAGGCGGCGGGATCATCGAACACCGCCTCGTCGCGATTGCCCGAGGCGTAGCAGAGCATCATCCAATCGTCCTTGGCCAGGCTGCGCCCGGCGAAATCCGTCGCCTCGGTGGCGGTCCGCATGAAGGTCTTCACCGGCGTGATCCAGCGGATCGATTCGTCCACCAGGCCAGGGATCAGCGAGGGATCGGCCTTCACCTTGGCCAGTTGCTCGGGGTTCTCGGCCAGGCCCCAGATGGCGCCGGCGGTGGACGAGGAGGTGGTGTCGTGGCCGGCGGTGGCGACGATCATGTAGTAGCTCATCGCCTCCAACTCGGAGATCGGCTGGCCGTCGATTTGCGAATTGGCGATCACCGTCGCCAGATCGTCGGTCGGATTGGCCCGGCGGTCGGCCGAGAGCTTGGCGAAATAGGCGTAGAAGTCGGCGACCACGCCCTCCGACAGCAGCTTGGTCAGGTCGGCCTCGCGGTCGCTCTTGCGGCCGAGCTCCGGGTCGGTGGCGCCGAACAGCTCCTGGGTCAGGGTGAGCATCCGCTGCTCGTCGGCCTCGGGCACGCCGAGGATCTCCATGATCACGTGCAGCGGGTAGTGCAGCGCCACCTGGCTGATGAAGTCACACTCGCCGCCGGTCGCCGCCATCTTGTCCACCGCCTTGCGGGCGATGCCCCGGATGCGGTCCTCCAGGCCCTTGATGTTGGGCGGCATGAACCAGGCCTGGGTCAGGGCGCGGTATTTCGGATGATCGGGTGCGTCCATCTGCACCAGGCTGCGGACCAGATGCGGGCTGCCGCCCATCATCGCGCGCACGGCCGTATCGGCGGCCTTGTTGGTGATCACGGTGGAGCGATCGCCGCTGTGGAACAGGGCGTTCTGGCGGCTAATCTCCAGGATGTCGGCATGTTTGGTCGCCACCCAGAACGGGTCGAACCCCTCGACCTCGGCCAATCCGAAGGGGTTGGCGCCGCGCAACCAGGCATAGGTTTCGTGAATTCGCCCATCCGCATAGGCGGTAGGGTCGACCAGGTTGCGCGCGTGGTCGTCGGGTATGCGAACGCCGATGCTGCTCATGGTGCGCCGAGCTCTTCGTCTTTACGTCCCGTAACCTTACGTGGCGTCAGCGAAAAGCATCCTCCCTTGTTTTGTTTTCTTGCTTCACTTGATACTGCCTCAATAGGCGTCGTCGCAATACCGTCGACGGATTGCGACGAGATCGCGCGCCAATTCAACGTCTGGGAGGACGCCTCATGCTGACCAAGGCCGACGATTTTCCGATCCACCAGACACCGGAGCCGATCGCCTACGCCGGCACGGACCGGAACTTCTACGATCGCTATTTCTTCAACGGCTATGCGCCTGACGGCAGTGAGTTCTTCGCCGCCGCCTTCGGGGTCTACCCCCAGCTCAACATCGCCGACGCCCATTTCTCGGTGATCCGCGACGGGGTGCAATACTGCCTGCACGCCAGCCGCATCCTGAACATGGAGCGCATGGACCTGACCTGCGGCCCGATCCGCATCGAGGTGCTGGAGCCGCTGCAGAAACTGAAAGTCGTGATCGAGCCGTCGAACGGGTTCGCCGCCGAACTGATCTTCGAGGGTCGCGCCTTCCCGATCGAGGAGCCGCGCTTCATGCGCCGGATCGGCCCGCGCGCCTTCATGGACTATACCCGCCTGACCCAGAACGCCCGCATCACCGGCTGGATCGAGATCGACGGCCAGCGCCGCGACCTTCAGGCCGGCACGGTGGGCAGCCGCGACCGCTCCTGGGGCATTCGCCCGATCGGCGCGCCCGATCCCCAGCCGCCGGTCCCGATGACGCTTGGCGGGTTCTTCTGGCAGTGGACGCCGCTGAACTTCGCGGATCGCAGCGTCTTCTTCCACATCAACGCCGATCCTGAGGGCCGCGCCTGGAACACCCGCGCGGTGATCGCGCCGGACGGCTCAGGCCCCGAGGCCCACTACGAGACCGAGGCCGCGGTGATGGGGGACGTCAATCTCATCGCCGGAACCCGCCATGCGCGCGGCGGGACGCTGAACGTGCCGTTGGCGCAAGGCAGCGCCAGCATCACCTTCGAACCCTTCCTGACCTTCCTGATGCGCGGCATCGGCTATGGCGCGCCGACCTGGCGGCACGGAGGCTACAAGGGCGAACTGGTGGTCGAGCGCGAGGACATCGACCTGGCCGCCGTCGACATGGCCAGCCCGGAGAACGTCCACATCCAGGCCCTTTCGCGGGTGACGCTCTCCACCCCCGGCGAGGCGGCGCAAACCGGTATGGGGGTGTTCGAACAGCTCATCGCCGGGCCGTACCGGCCGTATGGGTTGGGATAGGGGCGCCCGCCCCGCTAGACTCGTCATCCCCGGCTGAAACGCCGGGGATCCATAAACACCAAACTCACCAAATAGCCGCGAACCGCGGGGTCTATGGATGGCTGGGTCAAGCCCGGCCATGACGATCTGAAGAAGGCGCCGACCACATGATCACCGACCGTACCTGGACCAGCGCCGACGGCCTGGCCCTGTTCGCTCGCGACCACGCCCCAGCCTCGGGGCCGGCGAAACTGCCGGTGATCTGCATCCATGGCCTGACGCGGAATTCCCGCGACTTCGAAGTCCTCGCCCCGCTGATCGCCGCCCAGGGCCGGCGGGTGCTGAGCATCGACGTGCGCGGGCGCGGCAATTCAGGCCGCGACCCCAATCCCGCCAACTACAACCCGGCGGTCTACGCCGCCGACGTCATCGCCCTGATGGCCCAGTCGGGCATCGGCCGCGCCCACTTCGTCGGCACCTCGATGGGAGGGCTGATCACCATGACGCTCTGCGCCATGCGGCCGGACCTGATCGCCGGCGCCGTGCTGAACGACATTGGGCCGGAGGTCGGGGCGGCCGGCATCGCCCGCATCGCCAGCTATGTCGGCGGTGCGCCGGCGGTCTCCAGCTGGGCGCAGGCGACGGCCTACGCCAAGGCGATCAACGGCGAGGCCCTGCCCCACCTGACCGACGCCGACTGGGAACGCTTCGCCCGCCGGGTGTTCCGCGACGATCACGGGGTCTTCTCGCTCGACTACGATCCGGCGATTTCCCAAGCCTTCAAGACCGCCGCCCCGGCCAGCGACGGCGCCCCGGCCGCGGGCGTCCCCGACCTCTGGCCGCTGTTTGGCGCCCTGGCCAAGGACCGCCCGCTGTTGCTGGTGCGCGGCGAGACCTCCGACATCCTCGACGCCGACATCGCCGGCCGGATGAGCGCCGCGGCCCCGCACATGACCCGCGTCGAGATCCCGAACATGGGCCACGCGCCAACCTTGGAAGAACCGGAGGCCAAGGCCGCCATCGCGGCGTTCTTCGGGCAGGCGGCCTAGATCCTCCCCCGCTGGGGGAGGTGGCGCGCGCAGCGCGACGGAGGGGGCTTTCTGAAGGAGTCAAAGTCCCCCTCCGTCAGCCAAGCGGCTGACAGCTCCCCCAGCGGGGGAGCATCGAGGGACCGGTCATTCCAACAGTCGTTTGAACGTTCGCTTGCGTCGCGGCTGGCCGACTTGCACACTTGGCGAATTATTGCAGACCTCATGGCGCGGTTTTCGCGCACTTATGAAAGTTCGAGACTTTGACCCTTTCCACCACCGCGGCGATTAAGGCCGCGCCGACGGACGTCCTGAGCTCCGTGGACGCCCTGATCGCAGGGCTGGCCAGCGTCGGCTACATCGCGTCCAAGCGCATCGCCACGGCGCTCTACATGGCCATCCACCTGCAAAAGCCGATCCTGGTCGAAGGCTCGGCCGGCGTGGGCAAGACCGAGCTGGCGCTGTCGACCGCCGCCCTGCTGGGCCAGCCGCTGATCCGCATGCAGTGCTATGAGGGCCTGGACGAGTCCAAGGCGCTGTACGAGTGGAAGTACGGCAAGCAGCTGCTCTACACCCAAATCCTGAAGGACCGGATGGGCGCGGCGCTCTCCGACGCCGCCGACATGGACGCGGCGATGGACCGGCTGCACGGCATCGGCGACCTGTTCTTCTCCGAGCCCTTCCTGGAACCGCGCCCGTTGATGAAGGCGCTGAAGGAAGACGACGGCTGCGTGCTGCTGATCGACGAGATCGACAAGTCCGACGAGGCCTTCGAAGCCTTCCTGCTCGAGGTGCTGTCGGCTTACCAGGTCTCGATCCCCGAGCTGGGCGTGATCAAGGCCAAGACCCCGCCCCTGGTCTTCCTGACCTCCAACAACGTCCGCGACCTGGGCGACGCGCTGAAGCGCCGCTGCCTGCACCTGCACATCCCGCTGCCGGACGCTGCGCTGGAACGCCGAATCGTCGCCAGCCGCGTACCCGACATCGAGGCGACCCTGACCGCCGAGCTGGTCGGCTTCGTGCAGTCGCTGCGCACACTGGACCTGCGCAAGTCGCCCTCGATCTCCGAGACCGTGGATTGGGCCCGTGCGCTGATCCTGCTCAACGCCGACAGCCTGGACGTGGAGGTCGTGCGCGACACCCTCAACGTGTTGCTGAAATTCGAACCCGACATCAACGCCGTGGAGCCGCAGATCGGCGAGTTGCTCCGCCGGCCGGCGGCCTGATCCCATGCAGGGCGCTTTGGAAGACTTCTTCCGGGCCCTGCGGGCCGCGGACGTCAAGGTCTCGCCTGTGGAGGCGATCGACGCGCACCTGACGGTGGCGAAAGTCGGCTTCTCGGACCGTGAACTGTTCAAGGATGCGCTGTGCGCCACCTTGGCCAAGACCGCCGACGAGGTGGTGCGGTTCGACGCGACCTTCGACACCTTCTTCGCCCGTGATCAGGTGTCCTTCACCCCGCCGCCGCCCAGCGGGCAGGACGGCGGCGATCCGATGGACGGCCTGCCGCCCGAGGCCGCGGAATCCGACCTCGCCCGGATGCTGCTGGAGGGCGACGCCGCCTCCATCGCCCAGGCTATGGAAGAGGCCGCCGAACGTGCCCAGGTCTCACAGATCCGCCTCTCGACCCAGCGCTCGCGCCTGACGCGCCGGTTGCTGGAGGAGATGGGGCTGGCGCAGATCGAGGCGATCATCAACGCGGCGCGCAAGCTGGAAGGCGGGGGCGACGCCGCCGACCGACTGGAAGCCGGCAAGCGTAAGCTGGCCGAGGAAGCCCAGCGCTATGTGGCGCGCCAGCACGAGCTCTACGCCTCAGGCTCGGGCAAGATGCTCCGCGAGGAGATGCTGGCCCGCAAGGCGCTGAACGCCGAGGGCGGGATCGATCCCGTCGACCAGGCGATGATGCAGGCCCTGGTCAAGAAGATGGCCAAGCGGCTGGCCGACCGCTACTCGCGCCGCCGCAACCGCGCCAAGCGCGGCCACATGGACATCCGCCGCACGCTGCGCAAATCCATGCCCTATGGCGGCATGCCCTTCGAGGTCATCTGGAAGACCGAGAAGATCGACAAGCCCTCGATCGTCTGCATCTGCGACGTGTCGAAGTCGGTGGCCGCCGCCGCCCAGTTCCTGCTGACCTTCCTCTACAGCCTGAACGAGGTGGTCGACCGCATGGAGGCCTACGCCTTCTCCGGCCGGCTGATCAGCGTCAACAACATCCTCGACGACGAGCACGTGGACGGGGCGATCTTCGAGGTGCTGAAGCGCATCGGCTTCCAACAGACCGACTATGGCAAGTCGCTGGAGGACTTCTGCGAGAACCACCTCGACCACGTCGACCGCCACACCACGGTGATCTTCCTGGGCGACGGGCGGTCGAACTACGCCGATCCGCGCCTGGACCTGATGGCCACCATCCAGAAGCGCGCCCGCTCAGTCATCTGGCTGAACCCGGAACCAGAGAGCTACTGGAGCCAGGGCGACAGCGTCATGTACCGCTATGAGCGCTTCTGCCACGTGGCCAAGACCTGCAACACGCTCGGCCAACTCGAACGGATCATCGAGGACGTGCTGCGGACCTACGTCCCGCACTGATCACGTTCAGCCTTCGAACCAGCCGCCGAGCACGCAGGACGGCGTGTCGCCGCGCACCGCCACGGTCGCGCGGCGTCCGACGCCCGGCGCGTAGAAGACCGTCCGCTCAGCGGTGGTGACGCCGATCAGCGCCGGCGCGGTGAACTGGCAGACGCGGTAGGTCGTGCGCTGGAAGAAGCCCCCTTCGCGGGGCGCGACGCAGCTCACATGCCCGAACTTCCGCGAGAAGCTGATGTCGCCGTAGTGGAAGACCGTCAGCGGCCGGCGTTCCGACGGGGACGGGATCGGCGCGGCGACGACCGGACAGGACGGGCCGGGAATGTTCCAGGCGGTGCGCATCGCCCGGCGGTCGGACCAGGTGGCGTAGATGCCCATCAGCGGCAGGCTCGCGACGATAGCCAAAACGCCAAGCACCCCGGCGGCGTCGAACACATCGGAGCGGGAGGGTGAGCGCCACGCCGTTGTCAGCAGCTTGGTCAGGTGCGTCGGCATGCTGCGTCCTCCAGGATCAAGACAGATGCGAGGCGGCCTCAGGGCCGGGCGTGCGGAGCCGTTCGAATGATCACGACCGACATCGGCCGGTCATCGCCAACCATTTGCGGAACCAGCCTAGGCCGCTCCGGGACCGGCGGCTGGCCGGCCCAGGCGGCCACGATCGCCACCGTCAGCGCGGCCGTGACCAGGATCGGCCCCGCCATCGTGTCCAGGCGCGGCGGCCGCGCCAGCGAGGCGATCCGCAGTTCCAAGGGATGGGCGCCGCGCGTCAGCCAGCGCGCGCCGAGCGGGAGGGAGACGCCGGACATCTGGACCTTCAGCAGCGCGCGCGCATAAGCCGCCTTGGTCACGCCGCGCCGACGCACCACCGCGGCGTCGCAGGCCAGTTCCTGATCCAGCCGGACGAACCCCGCCGCCAAATGCACCAGCGGATTGAACCAGCAGAGACACTGCATCGCCGCCAGCAACGCGTTCGCCCAGGGATCGCCGCGGGCGATGTGCTCGCGTTCATGCGCCCGCACCAGGGCGCGTTCCTCATCGCTATAGGCGCCGTCGTCCGGCGGCATCACCAGCCGGGGCGCGATGACGCCGATCACCGCCGGGCCGGTTCTCCCGGCGCGGGCAAGACGCAGGAACCGCATCTGGAGGATGGCGAGCCACAGGACCATGAGGATCGCGCCCGCCAGCCACAGGGCGAGTAGGCTCGCGGCGAGGCCGGGCTCGCCGAGCGCCGATGCTCCCTCGACCACCCGCGCCGGCAGCAAGGTCGCGAACCCCGCAGCGGGCGGTATCGCCCAGAGGCTGTACGCCACCTGCGCCCCAAACATCCGCCGCGCCACCGGACGGACGGCGAGAACCGTCAGGATCGCCAGGGCGGCCGCGAGGTTCACCCCCGTCAGGGCGGCGAGCAGCTCAGCCATCGCCCTGCTCCATGTCGGCGATCAGCTGTTTCAACCGCTTGAGCTCTTCCGGCGACAGGCGGCGATGCTGGGCGAAATGGGCGATCAGCGGCGCCAGTTGGCCGTCGAACAGCCGGTCCAGCAGGCCCTGGCTCTCGCCAGTCAGATAGTCGGCCTGGGAGATCAGTGGGCGATAGCGCACCCGCCCGTCCTCGCGCTCGGAGACGATCGCCTTCTTCTTCAGCAGCCGGGTGATCAGGGTGCGCACCGTGGCTTCGCCCCAGCCCTGCGGACCGGCGACGTCAGCCATGATCTCGTCGGCCGGGAGCGCGCCCCTGGCCCACAAGACCTGCATCACGAGACTCTCCGCCGAGCTGATCCGAGACATTTCTTACACCTGTAATGCAGATAAGTTACAGGCGTAAGAAATGCCGTCAAGCGGCTCGAAGGCGCGCGCTCACCAGCTGTCGATCCAGCGCAGCTTCTTCTCGGTCCGCACCGGTAGCGGCGGCAGGGACTTCAGCCCCGACAGCACCCAACGGCGGGTGTCGGCCGGGTCGATGACGTTGTCCAAGGCCGGTCCGGACGCCTGCGACAGCGCCTTGCCGCGCGCATAGGCGGCGGCGACCATGTCGTCGAACTTGGCCTTGCGGGCGGCCGGGTCCTCGATGGCCGCCAGTTCGTTGCGGTAGCCGAGCTTCACCGAGCCCTCCAGGCCCATGCCGCCGAACTCGCCGGTCGGCCAGGACACGCAGAACATCGAGGCCTGGTAGGAACCGCCGGTCATGGCGATGGCGCCCAGCCCATAGCTCTTGCGCAGGATCACCGAGAACAGCGGCACGGTCAGGTTGGCCCCAATCACGAACAGCCGCGAGCAGTGACGGATCAGGCCGGTCTTCTCGGCCTCCGGTCCCACCATGTTGCCGGGCGTGTCCGACAGCGACAGCACCGGAATATCGAAGGCCTCGCAAAGCTGCAGGAACCGCGCGGCCTTGTCGGACGCGTCACTGTCGATCGCCCCGCCCAGGTGCTGCGGGTTGTTGGCGAACACCCCGACCGGGCGGCCCTCGATGCGGATGAAGGCGGTGACCATGGCCAGGCCGAACTTGGGCCGCAGCTCCAGCACCGAGTCGGTGTCGGCGATCAGCTCGATCACCTTGCGCACGTCATAGACCCGCAGCCGGTTCTCCGGGATCGCCCGGCGCAGCAGCCGCTGGTCGGCGGCGTCCCAATCCTTCACCGTCCCCTGGAAATAGGACAGGTACTGCTTGGCCAGCCGCACGGCGTCGGCCTCGTCTTCAGCCAGCACGTCGATGGTGCCGTTGGCCTGCATGACCTTGACCGGACCGATCTCCTCGGGCCGGAAGACCCCAAGACCGCCGCCGTCCACCATCGCCGGCCCGCCCATGCCGAGCGCCGAGTCCTTGGTGGCGATGATCACATCGCAGCAGCCAAGGATGGCGGCGTTGCCGGCGAAGCAGCGGCCGGAACTGATCCCGACCAGCGGCACGGCGCCGGACAACCGGCCCCAGAACTCAAAGCCCCGGACAAAGCCGCCGCCCTCGGTGTCACCAGGCCGCCCGCCGCCGCCCTCGGTGAAGAACACCGTCGGCACCCGCCAGCGCGCGGCGATCTCGCTCATCCGGTCCAGCTTGTCGTGATTGTGCGAGCCCTGGGTGCCGGCCAACACGGTGTAGTCGTAGGCCATCACCGCGACCCGAGACTTCTCCTCGGCGAAGCGGTCGCCGTTGACCGCGCCCAGCCCCATGACCATGCCGTCGGCCGGCGTCTGGGCGATCAGCTCCTCCGTGGTGTTCCGGCGCCGACGCGCCGCCACGGTCAGGGCGCCGTATTCGGTGAAGCTGCCCTCGTCGCAGAGGTCGTCGATGTTCTCCCGCGTGGTCCGCTGGCCGGTCTTGCGCCGCCGCGCGGTCGCCTCGGGCCGCGCGTCGTCCAAGGTTCGGCGATGACGCTCCAGCACCTCGGCGAGGTCGGGCCGGATGTGGTCGAGATCGACCTCCTCCTGCTCGGCCACCACGCCGCCCGCGACTTCAGTTTCCTCGATGAAGGCCAACGGATGCTCGTCGAAAACCGTGTCGCCCTCGGCCACCGCGATCTGCCGCACGACGCCGGAGAAGCCCGCGGCGATGACGTGCTCCATCTTCATGGCTTCCATGACGAACAGCGGCTGGCCCTCGCGGACCTCGTCGCCGACCTTCGCCAGCAGGCCGATCACGGTGCCCTGCAACGGCGCGCGCAGAGCCCGGGTCCCTTCCGGCCCTTCCACCTCCTCCTCGTCGTCCTGCGCGGCGCTCTCCGCCTTGCCGTGGTGCAGCACGGCCAGCGGGTCGGAGGTGTCGACCTGCGCGCCCGCGCGCTTGACCGGCGCGGCGCCGGCGGTTTCGAAATAGAGCTTGGGCGCCTCGGGGCCGCCGGTCAGCTCCTCCATCCGCTCCTCGATGAAGCGGGTGTGGACCTCGCCATTGGCCACCGCCGGATGGGCCAGCAGGCTTTGCAGGAAGCCGATATTGGTCGCCGATCCGGCGATGCGGAATTCCGACAGCGCCCGGCGCGCCTTGGCCGCGGCGGTCGGCAGGTCGACCGAGTGGACGATCAGCTTGGCCAGCAGACTGTCGAAGCGGGCGCTGGTGCGATAGCCGGCATAGCCGAACCCGTCGACGCGAACCCCCGGCCCCGAAGGCGGATCATAGGCCGACAGCACCCCGCCGGAAGGCTTGGCCGAACCATCGGCGGCCATGGTCTCCAGATTGATCCGCGCCTGCACCGCCGTCCCGCGCGGGCTCGGGACTTGGGCTTGGGTCAGGCCGAGATCGGCCAGCGAGCGGCCGCGCGCGACTTCGATCTGGATGCGAACGAGATCGAGACCGGTGACGGCTTCCGTCACCGTGTGCTCGACCTGCAGTCGCGGATTGGCCTCGATGAAGACCACCGTCTCACCGTCGACCAGGAACTCGACCGTGCCGAGATTTCGGTAGTGCGCGGCGCGGCCGAGCGCCACGGCGGCCTCGAACAACCGCTCGCGGGTTTCCAGCGGCAAGCTGTCGGCCGGGGCGATCTCCACCACCTTCTGGCGTTGCCGCTGCAGGCTGCATTCCCGGTCCCACAGGTGAGAGACCACCTGGCCGTCGCCAACGATCTGGACCTCGACATGCCGGGCGTGGGGCAGGAACTGTTCGACATAGAGCGAGCCGTCGCCGAACGCCGCCTGGGCCTCGGAGGCGCAGCGCTCGAACGCCTCGGGCAGCTCGCCCAGGGAACGCACCGGCCGCATGCCGCGCCCACCGCCGCCGGCCACCGCCTTGACCATCACCGCCCCGCCCTCGCCGAGCCCCTCCAGGAAGGCGCGCGCCTGAGCGAGCGTGGTCCCGCCGTCAGTCCCGGCCAGGATCGGCACGTCGCACTGGGCGGCCAGCGCCCGCGCACGGCCCTTGTCGCCGAATAGCTCCAGGGTCTCGGGCGATGGCCCGACGAAGGTGACGCCCGCCTCGGCGCAGGCCCGCGCAAACGCCGCGTTCTCCGACAGGAAGCCGTAGCCGGGATGGATGGCGTCGCAGCCCAGCGCCTGGGCCGCCGCCAGGATCTGCGCGCCGTCGAGATAGGCTGCGGGCCCAGAGCCGGTCAGGGCGTGGGCGGCGTCGGCCTTGCGAGTGTGAAGCGAGGCGGCGTCGTCGCTGGAATAGATCGCGAGCGTCTCGATCCCCAGCTCTGCGGCGGTGCGCGCGATGCGGACGGCGATCTCGCCACGGTTGGCGATCAGCAGCTTCTTCACTTGGCGTTCCCTCGGGCGTTTTCTTTCACTGTGCCCGCCGGGAAGCGCGCCGCCTAGCCGTCTCCGGCCGATACCAGTCCTTCGAAGAACGGACGAACATAGAGGTCGACCGCCACCTCCGGCGTCAGGTCCGGCGTCCATTGGGGCAGCTCGGCGCCGGCGTTGATCATCGCCGTCAGCATCTGGGCGGCGATATTGGTGTCGACCGGCCGCACTGAACCATCGGCGACGCCATCGGAGATCAGCGAGGCGAAGCGGTCCGACAGACGGTCGAACTTCGCCAGCAACTGCGGCTGGATCGATTCCGGCGCCGACGTGAGGGCCGAGGCGCGCAGCAGCGGCGCATTGCCCGACATCTGATAGCAGACCAGCGCCGAGGCCACCGTCATCAGGGTCTGCAGCCCGCTGGTCGAAATCTCCTCGGCCTGGCGGATCGCGCGGCGCATCACCTCGAAGGTGCGCTCGAAACAGGCCACCACCAGCTCGTCCTTGTTTTCGTTGTGGTGGTAGAAGGCGCCCTTGGTCACGTTGAGCCGCGCCGAGATCTTCTCGACCGAGGCGCCCAGATAGCCCTCTTCGTTGATCAGTTGGGTCGCCGCCCGCAAGAAGAGTTCGCTGGAGGCTTCCGGCCCGCCGGTGGGCTCGGCGATCAGGTCCGGCAGCGGCAGCGGCGCCCATGCCGAGCCCTGCGCCGCCAAGCCGTCGGCGGTGATCGACAGCACGCGCTGCGACACCCGGCCATAGTCCTCGACATCGTGCCGGCGTAGCCAGACCACCGCCCAGAACACCTCGGAGATCAGCAGGTGGGCGCGGGCGTTGAGCGCCGCGCGCGGCAGGTTCGCGGTCTCTGGTCCCTCGACCACCCGGCGGACCTTACGGAACATGTCCAGATAGGCCTGGTTCACCGGCTCGCTGGCCAGCGCCCGCACGTCGTTGAAGACCGCGATGGGTTCGGCGAGGCCCTGAATAGCCCGCCCCTTGTAGTCGAAATAGGCGTCCAGGAAGAGCGCCAGGCGCTCGCGGACGGTCTTGCCCGCCTCACCCGCCGCCGACAGCGCGTTGAACTGGTCGATGCCGTGCAGGAAGCAGGCTGAGGCCAGGTCTTCCTTGTTCTTGAAATAGTAGATGACGCCGGTCGGGACCAGGTTCAGCCGCGCGGCGACATCGGCCAGGGTCATGCCCCGAACGCCCTTGCGGTTGATCACCTCGACCGCCGAACTGACGATGGCGTTCTTGCGCTGCTCGTAGCGCTTGGTCGGCGCGCGAATCGCCGTCATCGGATCGATGTTGTCGGGGCCGTCCACCATGGCCAACGTCATACCGCGCCTTCAGATTTCCCGATAGCGCCACCTGCGCCCCGAACGCAAATCCATCCGGGGCCGGACAATATCGGAGCCCGCCTAGACGCTTTTCAACAGCGCGGTGTCGACCGGCAGTTGCCGGATGCGCTTGCCGGTGGCGGCGAAGATCGCGTTGCACAGCGCCGGTATGATCGGCGGCAAGGCTGGTTCGCCCAGCCCCGTGGGCGAGTTGTCCGACTTGATGAAGTGGGTCTCGATCGGCGGCGCCTCGTTGATCCGCATCAACTGGTAGTCGCCGAAATTGCCCTCCACCGCCGCGCCGTTCTCGATGGTGATCTTCTGGTGCAGGGCGCCCGACAGGCCGCCCAGCACTGAGCCCTCGACCTGGTTCAGCGCGCCGAACGGATTGATCACGTGCCGCCCCACATCGGCGGCGACCCAGACCTTCACCAGCTTGACGGCTCCGTCGGGGGCGACCGCCACCTCGACCACCTCGGCGAAGTAGCCCAGGTGGCTGTAGTGGAAGGCGATCCCCAGGCCCGAGCCCTTGGGCAGCTTGCGCCCCCAGCCGGACTTCTCGGCCGCCAGCTTGACCACCGCGGCCATGCGGCCGGCGGCGTAGCCGGACGGCGGATCGCCCACCATCGGCTTGTCGCCCAGCAGCTTCAGGCGGAAGGCCACCGGATCGGCGCCCGCCGCATGGGCCAGTTCGTCGATGAACGACTGGACGACGAAGGCGATGGCGTTGGAGCCCGGCGCCCGCAGCGGTCCGGTCGGGATCCCCGCCGCCATCATCGAAAGATCGTAACGATAGTTGGTCAGGAACCGGGCTGGGAACTCGGCGGCGCCCATGCCGGCGCTGCGCGCCGCCACACCGTTCTCGCCCAGGGTGACGAAGTGGTCGTGCCAGCCGACGATGTCGCCGGCCGCGTTCACGCCGCCCTTCAGGAAGTGCCAGCCGGCCGGGCGATAGAAGTCGTGGCGCATGTCGTCTTCGCGCGTCCACAGCAGCTTCACCGGCGCGCCGACTTGCTTCGAAATCCAGACGGCCTCGACCATGTAGTCGTTCATCAGCCGCCGGCCGAAGCCGCCGCCGCCGCGGATCATGTGGATGGTGATCGCCTCGGGTGCGACGCCCAGGGTCTTGGCGACCAGCTGACGCCCGGGCTCGGGGTTCTGGGTCGGCGCCCAGATCTCGATCTTGCCGTCCTTGAAGTGGGCCGTGCAGTTCTGCGGCTCGAGATTGGCGTGCGAGATGAACGGATAGGCGTAGGCCGCCTCCACCGTCTTGCTCGCGCCCTTCAGCGCCGCGGCCACGTCGCCGTCGTTGCGTTCGGTCTTCTGCGGCGCGGCCTTGGAGAGCTCGACCGCCTGGGCGGCGAAGGCGGCGCTCGACTGCTTGGCGGTCGGATGGTCCGCCCAGCGGGTGTTCAGCTGGTCGCGCCCCTTGCGAGCGGCCCACCAGCTGTCGGCGACGACGGCGACGCCCGGCAACAGGCCGTCGAGCACGGTCCCGCCCTCGACCACGAAGGCGTCGCGCACGCCCTTCACGGCCTTGGCGGCCGCCAAGTCGGCCCCCGCCACCTTGGCCGCGAACACCGGCGCCTTCTCATAGGTCGCGTACAGCATCCCGGGCACGGTGACGTCGATGCCGAACAACGGCTTGCCGGTGACGATGGCCGCGGTGTCGACCTGGCGCTTGGCGTGGCCGATGATCTTGTAGTCCTTGGGGTCCTTCAGCGGCACGGTCTTCAGGTCGGGCACCGGAACGCCCGCCGCCTTGCCCGCCAGCGCGCCATAGGTCGCCTTGCGCTTGGAGCCGGCGTGATGAACCACGCCGGACGCCGTCGTGCACTCGCTGGCCGGCACGCCCCAACCTTGGGCCGCCGCGGCGATCAGCATCACCCGCGCGGCCGCGCCGACCCGGCGCAGTTCGTCCCAGTGCAGCGGAGTGGCCATGCTGCCGCCCGCGAACTGGCGGCCATAGACCGTGGGGTCGTTCAGCGCCTGCTCGGTGCGAACGCTGTCCCAGTCGACGTCCAGTTCCTCGGCGATCAGCATCGGCAGCATCGTCTTGATGCCCTGCCCGACCTCCGGGTTCTTGGCGACGATGGTGACGAGGTTGTCAGGCGCGACGCGGACATAGGCGTTGAGCGCCCCGCCGGCGCCGCCGGCCTCGGCCGCGCCGGCCTTGCCCGCGACAGTGAACGACAGCAGCAACCCGCCGCCGGCCAGGACGCCGCGACGCGAGGCTATGAAGGGGTGGGATCCGTCAGCCATGATCTCAAGCCTCCGTCTTCTGGCCGGACGCCAGCTTTATCGCCGCCCGGATGCGGGTGTAGGTGGCGCAGCGGCAGATGTTGCCGCTCATCGCCTCGTCGATATCGGCGTCGGTCGGCTTGGCCTTGGCGGTCAGCAGGGCGGTGGCCGACATGATCTGGCCCGCCTGGCAGTAGCCGCATTGGGCGACGTCGAGCTCGGTCCAGGCGGCCTGCACCTTCTTGCCCACGGTGCTGTCCCCGACACCCTCGATGGTGACGATCTTCGCCGCGCCCAGGCTCTCGACCGGCATCGAGCAGGAGCGCACCGGGGCGCCGTCCACATGCACCGTGCAGGCGCCGCACTGAGCGATCCCGCAGCCGTACTTCGGGCCGAGAATGCCCAGCGTATCGCGCAGGACCCAGAGCAGCGGGGTGTCGCCGTCGACATCCGCCGACAACGTCTTGCCGTTCACGTTCAGCTTGAAGGCCATCAAAGCCGCCCTCCCATTGATTTTGCGAAATCCTAAGGGGTCAGGGCGTCATGCCGCAAGCGGAGGAAATCTATCGAACTCACCCGCGAGAGACTCAAACCGGAAGATTAATTCCAGAATAGAAAGCCTGAATTTCGTGTAATGTTTTGAGTGTAATTTCGGTAACTTCTTTAATTCTCTGTCATTACACCAACTTCACAAGACTTCGGCGATCTCCCGACGCTATCACTCACTCATCGGCGGCCCAGCGGTCGCCCCAGCCACTACAGATGAATTTGGGAGATTTCAGATGTTCAAGATCAGCAGCACCCTCGCCGGCGTCGCCACCATCGCCCTCGCCACCGTCCCGATGCTCGCCCTCGCCAGCGGCGCCCACGCCGCCCCGGTGGTCGTGAAGGTTTCGGACCTCGACACCTCGAGCGCGCAGGGCGCGCAGATCCTGAACCAGCGCATCGCCGTCGCCGCCCGCGAGTTCTGCGCCCAGGCCGATCCGGTCAATCAAGGCCGCCTGCCCAGCTACGCCTGCATCCAGGGCGTCCGCGCCGAGGTCGCCGACAGCATGGCCGGCCGCAATGCGATGATGTCGCCGGCCCGCGCCACCACCCTGGCCCAGCGCTAAGTCTCATCCGCCACCGCGGACGCCAAGGCCCGCCCTCAGTGGCGGGCTTTTTCGTGGCCACTCCCTAGCGGGAGGCCACGGCCTGCATGATGCGGTCGGACGACGGGCGGCCTGCAAGACCGTCGTCGGGCGCCACGGTGATCCGCATCTCGCCGCCGGAGAGGGTCGCGGCGGGTTTCTTGCCCTCGATCAGCTTCACCTTCTTCAGGCGGCCCAGCAGGCTGCGGCCGTCGGGCAGGCGTGACAGACGCGCCACCGCCTCGGCGGCCACGGTCGCGGCGTCGGCGACGACGGCCGAGGAGTCCGGCGAGGCGTCGGCTTCGAAGGGGATCAGGCGCCGCGCCGCGCGGCTGGCCTTGGCGCTGGCCTGGGCCATGCGCTCCAGCAGCACCTGCGGACTGAGCGGCGCCAGGCGCAGCGCGGTTCCGCCGCCGGCCAGGGCGACCGGCGAGCCGCCGGGTCGCTCGGACGTGAACAGGGTCAGGCCGCCGAGCCGCGTGGCCCGCAGCATCGGCTCGCCCAGATCGTTCTTGTAGATCACGTCGCCGCGCGGGGCCGGATGCGGACGCAGCGCCCAGACCTCGGGGCTGCCGTCGAACTTCATGAAGGCCCGGGTCTGGCTGCGATCGAGGACGAACCCCTCGCCTTCCTGGCTGACATAGCGCGCGACGGGGGGGCTGGCGCGGCGTCCAGGGGCCGGGCGATCGCCGAACAAACCTTCCCGCAGAGTCTGGGGCGCGGCGTCGGCGGGTTGCGCATAGCCAACGCTCAACGCCGCGGCGAACGCCGCGGCGAAGAGGGGCAGGTACGCTGACGCCGGTCTTTCGCTTCCCATCAAGATAGGCAGATGCCCTTTGAGTGGGGCGCTTTTTGGACCCCGAACAAGCTTAGCCGGCCATGTACTGGCCACCGTTCAGCGACAATGTCGACCCGGTGACATAGCCCGCATGCTCGCCGGCGAGGAACGCGACCATGTCGGCGATCTCTTCGCCCTTGCCCAACCGGCCGACCGGGATCTGGCCGATGATGGCCGCCAGGACGTTTTCCGGCACCGCTTGCACCATCTCGGTGTCGATATAGCCGGGGGCGATGCAGTTGACAGTCACGCCCTTGCGCGCGTTTTCCAGCGCCAACGCCTTGGTGAAACCGATGACCCCGGCCTTGGCGGCCGAATAGTTGGTCTGACCCATCTGGCCCTTCTGGCCGTTGATCGACGAAATATTGATCACCCGCCCCCAGGAGCGGTCGCGCATGCCCTCGATCACGTGGCGGGTCATGTTGAACACCGAGTCCATATTGACCCGGATGACCTCGGACCACTGCTCAGGCGTCATCTTGTGGAACACGCCGTCGCGGGTGATGCCGGCGTTATTGACCAGGACCTCGATGGGTCCGAGTTCGGCGCTGACCGCCTCGGTCGCGCGGCGGCAGTCTTCAAAACTGCCGACATTGCCCTTCACGACCATCACGCCCAGTTCGTCGGCGCAGGCCTTGGCCGCTTCCTCGTTACCCGAATATCCAGCAGCGACCTTGAAGCCGTCGCTCTTCAACCGCTCGCAGATCGCCCGGCCGATGCCGCGCGTCCCACCCGTCACGAACGCTACTCTGCCCATTGGGCCGCCTCCCGTTTGAAAATCGGGGCGCCGGTTGCTCCGGCGCTCCCACTCAGATGGTCAGACTGCTTCGACGCACATGGCAACGCCCATACCGCCACCGACGCACAGCGTGGCCAGGCCCTTCTTAGCGCCCGAACGTTTCATTTCGTGCACGAGGGTGGTGAGAATCCGCGCACCCGAGGCGCCGATCGGGTGGCCGATGGCGATGGCTCCGCCGTTGACGTTCACCTTGGCCGGATCGAGGCCAAGGTCGCGGACCACGCAGATCGACTGGGCGGCGAAGGCCTCGTTGGACTCGATGAGATCCAGATCATCGACGCTCCAGCCGGCCTTCTCCAGCGCCTTGCGGCTGGCCGGGATCGGGCCGGTGCCCATGATTTCCGGGTCCACCCCGGCATTGGCCCAGGAGGCGATGCGGGCCAGGGGCTTCAGGCCGCGCTTGGCGGCCTCGTCGGCGCTCATCAGCACCAGGGCCGCGGCGCCGTCATTGAGGCCGGACGCATTGGCCGCGGTGACCGAGCCGTCCTTGGCGAAGGCCGGGCGCAGGCCCGAGACGCTGTCGAGGGTCGCGCCGTGGCGGATGTATTCGTCCTGATCAACAATCGTATCGCCCTTGCGGCCCTTGATGGTCACCGGGGCGATCTCGCCGGCGAACTTGCCGGCCTTCTGGGCGGCCTCGGCCTTGTTCTGGCTGGCGACGGCGAAGGCGTCCTGGTCCTCGCGGGTGATCTGCCAGCGGTTGGCGATGTTCTCAGCGGTCTGACCCATGTGATAGCCATGGAAGGCGTCCCACAGGCCGTCCTTGATCATGGTGTCGATCAGGGCCAGGTCGCCCATCTTCTGGCCGCCGCGCAGGTTCTGGGCGTGCGGCGACTGGCTCATGCTCTCCTGGCCGCCGGCGATCACCACGCTGGCCGAGCCGTCGGCGATCTGCTGGGCGCCGAGCGCGACCGCGCGCAGCCCGGACCCGCAAAGCTGGTTCAGGCTCCAGGCCGGGCTCTCGACCGGGATGCCGGCGTTGACCGCCGCCTGGCGGGCCGGGCCTTGGCCGGCGCCGGCCTGCAGCACCTGGCCCATGATCACCTCGCCGACGTCGGCGGCGGTGATGCCGGCGCGCTCGATGGCGGCCAAGATGGCGATCTTGCCAAGCTCATGGGCGGGCAAGCTGGAAAGCGCCCCGTTGAACGATCCGACCGGGGTGCGGGCGGCGGAGACGATGACGACGTCGCTCATGGCGGGCTCCTGGAGATTTAAGGATTTCATCTATCGATAAACCCCGGAGCTTGGGCAAGGGGGTGCAACCAACTCGCCTGATCAGAACGCCCGCTTTCCGAAGTCGCTCGCATCCGCGATACTGCGGTGCAAGAGTAAGGCCTCGCCACGGGGGGCGGGCCTAATAAGGGATTGTGGGATGGCCGAGACCCAGGGATCCGGCGACGTTCGCGTCGTCATCAAGAAGTATGCGAACCGGCGGCTCTACAACACCGCCTCGTCGTCCTACGTGACGCTCGAGCACCTCTCGGAAATGGTGAAGCAAGGCGTCGATTTCGTCGTCTATGACGCCAAGAGCAACGAGGACATCACCCGCACGGTCCTTACCCAGATCATTTTCGAGGAAGAGAGCCGCGAGGGACAGAACCTCCTGCCGATTCAATTCCTGCGGCAGCTGATCGGCTTCTACGGCAATTCCATGCAGGCCTTCGTGCCGAGCTACCTGGAACTGTCGCTGGCCACCTTCGCCGAGCAGCAGGAGCGGATGCGTACGCAGTTCGCCACGCTGGGGACCGGCGGCGGGCTGGGCAGCGGTTACGAGGAACAGATCCGCCAGAACCTGGCCATGTTCGATCGTGCGATGAAGATGTTCTCGCCGTTCGCCTACAACCGCGGCGAAGAGCCTGCGGCGGCGCCCAAGGCGCCAGCCGAGCCGGCGCCGGCCGGAGACGAGACGCTGAACGCCCTGAAGAAGCAGATGGAAGAGATGCAGGCGCAGATCGAGAAGCTGGCCAAACGCTAGATTAACCTGGCCGCTGGTAGGCTCGCGTCGTCATGAGCTCCCCGATCGATCCTATCCGCAGGGCCAACCAGGTCCGCCGTGTCGGCCGTCGCCGCGCCGCGGACGGCGCGCAATCGCCCGAGACCGAGGATCGCAGCGTGCCGGCGATCTATGAGCCTGCGCCGACGCCGGCGATCGCCCAGCCGGCCGGGGTCGCCGCCGTCTTCGCCGCCCAGGTCCTGGGCCAGGACGGCCAGAAACGCGGGCTGCGCGGCGGCCGCGAAACGCTCGACACCGCGCGCACCGTCTACAATCAGACCGAATATTCCGGGGCCGCCGACCGCCGAGCCCCAAAGGGCGGTACGGCGAAGACCGACGTCTGATAGGCTGAGCGCCATGAAGGGTTTCGTCGCAGTCTGACGCCGCGCTAGCGGACGTCCCCAGATAGCTGGAACCAGGCGTCCCGCGCCCTGGCGCGATGCCCCATGCCGCCGCCCTTCATGGCCGCGCACCGCGCGGCGCACAGACTTCGGACATCATCATGGACCTTTTGATTGGGCGGGCCGCCGCGCCCGACGACGCCTACATGCCCATCTGGGCTCCGCTGCTGGCCTTTAACCAGCAGGCGGTCGGAAACGCCCAGGGCGAGCCCTTCGCCCTGACCATCACCGCCCCGAACGACGACAAGGTGCTGGGCGGTCTCTGGGCGCTCTCGCTCTGGGGATCGTTCTACATCGGCCTGGTCGTCGCCCCGGAGGGCGCGCGCGGCCAGGGCCTGGGAACCCAGCTGATGGCTCAGGCGCAGGCCGAAGCCGTCGCGCGCGGCTGCCGCTCGATGTGGCTGGACACCTACGCCTTCCAGGCCCGGGCCTTCTATGAGCGCCTAGGGTTCAGCGTGTTTGGCCAGATCGACGGCCCGCCGCCGATGTTCCCGCGGGTGTTCATGCAGAAACTGCTGCCTGAGAGCTGACGGCGCGAGGGGGCGGGCCTACCGCCCCCTCAACCGCGCGATCTCGGCCTCCAGCGCCGCCACTTTCTTTTCCAGGGCCAGCAGCCGGCCGGCCAGGTCATCCTGGCCGGGCACGGGAGTCGAGACCCCCGCATGGTGGGCGATCTGCGCCGGGGGCACGCCCAGCAGGTCGGCGAAAATGCCCACCTCCTCGGCGGAAAGTTCCCGCTGATCCTTGAAGACCAGGGCGAGATCCGCCTCGCTCATGCCGGCGGCGGCGGCCATCACCCGTTGGCTGAGCGAGCGTTCGGCCAGTTTGGCCTCGAACCACGACCTGTCGAAGAACAACGCCATCAGGTCCGCCCGCTCTGGCGCCAGTCTTGCTTAACCGGAAGTGAATCCATCGCCGACGGGACGCCCATGTTCGCCATCGCCATCCGCCTGTTCGACGTCGCCGTCGTGACGCTCATCTTCAGCGCGCTCACCTAAGACCGCCCCTCTAGATCCCGTCCTGCCCGAAATCGACGTCGCGGCGGGCCGAGACGATGGTGACGATGAAGCCGGCCAACACGTCCAGCAGCACCATCACCGTCAGCAGGAAGAAGGTCGAGGTCGCAAAGGCCGGAGCCAGCAGGAACTCCACCAGGCAGGCCACGAACAACAGCATCGACAGGGCGTGATTGACGATCGCCGTCCGCCGGCTGGTCGTCGATTTGAGCAGTTCAATGAACAGCACGATCAGGCCGACCAGCAGCATCAGGTCGCCCAGGGTCACCGGCCACTGGACGGCGTTGTTCATCGCAATCGAGAACATCGGCTCGCTCATCCGGATGGCGGCCTCCTGCGAGGAGAAGCCTCCGGCCAGGGTCAGGGCGACCAGATTGTAGGCGAGCACCGGCAGGAGCAGCAGCGGCAAGGCGGCGAACATGGAAACCCCTCCCCCTTGAGGATCGAGCAGAAGACTCCGCTGCTTCGCCAGACGCGACAAGATCAGGCCCTCAGAGCTCTTCCACCCGGCCCGGCAGGCGCGAGCGCGATTGCAACCACATCACTCCGAGCAGGTCCGAGAGCGAAGCCCAGAGCCGGCCGAGATTGGTGTATTTCGATTGGCCGGTCTGGCGGTGACGATGGTGCACCGGCTTGAAATCGACCTGATAGCCCTCGCGCAGCATCAAGGCCGGCAGGTAGCGGTGGATGTGGTCGAAGTACGGGAGCCGCAGGAAGGCGTCGCGCCGGAAGGCCTTCAGCCCGCAACCGGTGTCGTTGGCGGTGTCCCTCAGCATGCGCTTGCGCACGCCGTTGCCGAACTTCGAAGCGAACTTCTTGGCCGAGCTGTCCTGGCGTTTCACCCGCTCGCCGCCGACCAGCACCAGTTCGGGGGGGCCTGCGAGCAGCGCGTCCACCAACCCCGGCCCATCGGCCGGATCGTTCTGGCCGTCGCCGTCCAAAGTCACGATCACATCGCCGCGGGCGCCCAGGACGCCGGTGCGGATCGACCGGCTCTGCCCGGAATTCTTGGCGTGGGTAAGCACCCGCAGTTGCGGGATCTCCGCCTTCAGCGCGGTGAGCGCCGCGCGGGTCCCGTCGCGGCTGTGGTCGTCGACAAAGACGATCTCGAAATCGCGGCCTGCGAAGGCCGTGGCGATCTCGCGGGCGAGATCGGGCGCCGCGCCTTCCTCGTCGAAGACGGGGACGACCACGGAGATGTCGGGCGTTGATTTGGCCATGATCCCTCCATAGCGGAAAAATCGGCGCGCGGGTGCTATCAACAAGACCATGAGTCTAGAGGCCTATATCGACCGCTTCAGCCGAGGGTGGCGCGCCCCCGCGCTCGCCGCCCTGATCGCATTCCTGGCAGGTCTGCCCGGCGTGTTCGCCATGCCGCCGCTGGACCGGGACGAAAGCCGGTTCGCCCAGGCCACCGCCCAGATGCTGGAGAGCGGCGACTTCGTCGTCATCAAGTTCCAGGATCAGCCCCGCTTCAAGAAGCCGGTGGGCATCCACTGGCTGCAGGCTGGCGCCGTCGCGACCTTCTCCGCCGCCGAGGATCGAGAGATCTGGGCCTATCGCCTGCCCTCACTGCTGGGCGCGATGCTGGCCGCCGCCGCCTGCGCCTGGGGCGCCATGGCCTTCTTCGGCGGCCGCACCGGCCTGCTGGCCGGAGGCCTGTTCGGCGCGACCTTCCTGCTGTCGACCGAAGCCTTCATCGCCAAGACCGACGCGGTGCTGGCCGGCAGCACCACCCTGGCCCTGGCGGCGATGGCGCGGATCTACGCCGCCTCCCGCGACGGCCCGCCGGCCGGGCGACTGACCCGGCTGCTGTTCTGGCTGGGCCTGTCGGTGTCGATCCTGGTCAAGGGCCCGGTCGGGCTGATGGTCGTGATCCTGACGGCGCTGGCGCTGTGGGCCTGGGATCGCAAGGCCGATTGGCTGAAGGGCATGGGCTGGATCTGGGGCCTGATCCTGATGGCCGCCATCGTCGGCCCCTGGGCCGCGGCGGTCACCGTCGCCACCGACGGCGGGTTCTGGACCACCGCCTTCGGCGCCGACTTCGCGCCCAAGCTGGTCGGCGGCCAGGAAAGCCACGGCGCCCCGCCCGGCTATCACACCCTGCTGCTGCCGCTGCTGATCTTCCCCGGCTCGCTGCTGCTGCCGGCCGCCCTGGCCCTGGGCTGGCGGGCGCGCAACGAGCCTGGCGTGCGCTTCGCCCTCTGCTGGTTCATCCCCGCCTTCCTGGTCTTCGAGGCCACCCCGACCAAGCTGGTCCACTATCCGCTGCCCACCTATGGCGCCCTGGCCTGGCTGATGGCCGCCGCCGTCACGCGTGAGGCGGTGGGTCCTGTCGCCCGCTGGATCGGCGTCGCGCTCTGCGCCCTGGTCGGGACGGCGCTCGGCGCGGCGGTGTTCTATCTCTACGGCGAGTACGGCGATCCCAGCGACATGCCCGTCACCATCGCCACCGCCCTGCTGCTGGCCGCCGCCGGCCTGGTCGGCGCCTATCTGCTCTGGCGGCGCGAGACCACCAAGGCGCTGGTGGCGGCCGCCGCGCTCACCGTGCTCGGCCACGGCGCCTTCGCCGGCGCCTTCGCGCCGCGCCTGGAGCCCTTGTGGCTGTCCAAGCGCACCGAGGACGTCTTGGCGCAGGCCAAACTGCTGCCGCGCCAGGGCTTCACGCCCGCGCCGGTGGCCGTCGCCGGATACGCCGAGCCCAGCCTGGTCTTCGCGCTGGGCACCCCCACCGATTTGGGCGATGTCGGCGAAGCTGTCGAGGCCCTGGCCGACCAGCGCCCCGCCGTCGTCGAAAGCCGCGAACAGGCCCACTTCGAAGCCACCCTGAAGGCCAGCGGCGTCAAGGCCCGCGAAATCGGCAAAATCGAGGGCCTGGACTACTCCAACGGCGACGACACGACTTTACGTGTCTACGCCCCGATCCCATCTGAGGGACCATGAGCCGTTTCATCGAGATCGTCGAAGTCGGCCCGCGCGACGGGCTGCAGAACGAAAAAACCATCCTGGACGTGGGCCAGAAGCTCGACTTCATCTCCCGGCTGGACGCCGCCGGCGCGCGGCGGATGGAGGTCGTCTCCTTCGTCAATCCGAACCGCGTGCCGCAGATGGCCGGCGCCGAGGAGGTGATGGCCGGCCTGACGCAAAACCCCAAGCTCTCGCGCATCGGCCTGGTGCTGAACATGCGCGGCTGGGAGCGCACGGTGGCTGCCGGCTGCGACGAGGCCAATGTCGTGGTCTGCTCGTCCGACGGCTTCGGCATCCGCAATCAGGGCGCCTCGGTGGACGAACAGATCGCCGCCATGCACGCCATCGCCGAACGGCGCGAGGCGCAAGGCGGCCCGCCCATCTCCGTCACCTTCTCCACGGCCTTCGGCTGCCCGTTCGACGGCGAGGTGCCGCAGGACCGCGTCGTCGCCCTGGCCCGCGAGGCCGCCAGCGCCAAGGTCGCCGAGATCGCCTTGGCCGACACCATCGGGGTCGCCGACCCCTGGACGGTGCGCCGCCGCGTCGAGGCGGTCCGCGCAGTGATCGGCGACATTCCGCTGCGCCTGCACTTCCACGACACCCGCAACACCGGCCTGGCCAACGCCTTCGCCGGCGTCGAGGCCGGCGTCGACATCCTGGACGCCAGCTGCGGCGGCCTGGGCGGCTGCCCGTTCGCGCCGGAGGCCACCGGCAATATCGGAACCGAGGACCTAGTCTACATGCTGGAGCGGGCCGGGTTCGAGACCAGTTATGATCTCGGCGCCCTGATCGAGACCGCCAAGTGGATGTCGGGCGTGCTGGACAAGCCCATCGCCGCCTCGGTCAGCCGGGCGGGCGTGTTTCCGCAATAGGCGGGCCCTGCAATTCCCCTGTCATCCCGGAAAGCGCGAAGCGCTTGTCCGGGACCCATTCGCGCCGCGCTCACGGAAGATGGCGCGGCCTTGCCACGCTTTGCAGGATCAGGTGTTCATGGGTCCCGGACAGCCGCGAGCGGCTTCCGGGATGACAGCTTGAGTGAGGTTAGACCGCGGCCCTAAGCCGCCCGGCCTCGGATCCGCCACATCATCGGGCGGACCACGGCGGTGCAGACGATCAACGGCGAGATCAACCAGGCGAGCAGGGTCTCGCGAACCGTCTCGGCGCGCTTGCGGAAATACCGCGCCAGGCCGACGCCCTTGTGGAACTCGACCTTGAGCGGGCTGGCGTGGCTGGTGTGGCCCAGGTGGATCACCTCGGCCTTGGGCTGGAACAGGACGACGCCGCCGGTCTGGCGCACACGCCAGCACAGGTCCACGTCCTCCACATGCAGGAAGTAGCCCTCGTCGAAGCCCTGCACGGCGTCGAAATCCTCGCGCCGCATGCAGAAGCAGGCGCCCGAAATGGTCGGCACGGCCGCGACGCCTTCCGGCGGGGCGTCGGTCTCCCAATGGACCTCGTACTGACGCCAGGCCGGGACGTGCTTGGCCAGGCGGCTGAGGCTGAGCAGGGCGCTCACCGGCGTGATGTCGCCGCGCCGCGCGCCGCGCTGTTCGGTGCGGTCGGCGTTCAGCACCCGCCCGCCGACCAGGCAGGGGACGGGGCGGCTTTCGATGGCGCGCACCAGTTCGGCGATGCAGCCCGGCTGCAGGAAGGCGTCGGGATTGAGGAAGACCAGGATCTCGCCGGCGGCCGATCGGGCGCCGAGATTGGCGCCGCGCGCAAAGCCGACATTGCCCTGGCCCTGGATCACCCGCACCCGCCGATCGGCGTCGGCGAGGCGTTTCAGCCGCGCCGCTTCCAATCGGGTTGAACCATTGTCGACGACCACCAGCTCATCGACCAGCGGGTCGGCGAGCACGCATTCGACGCTCTGCTGCAAGGCCTCGCCGGTCATGTAGACGACCATGACGACGGAGACTTTACGGCGTGGCTTCAGGAAATCCTGTGTCGGAGCCGGTTCGTAAGCAACGATCGGTGCGGCGATGCCGTTCATCCAGCCTCCCTTACCCCGACCGAGCCGCGCTCGAACGAAGCACCGCGAAGCACAGCCTGGCGTGTAACATCCGGCGGACTCGCCTCTAAGGCAAGTCTCTTAACGGCTTCTGCAACCGTCAGGATCTCTTGTCCATCGGACCCAAGACGCCTCAAAGCCACCTTGCCCTCTTCAGCTTCACGACGACCAACGACAGCTATAACCGGCGTTTTCGCGAGGCTGTGTTCACGAATCTTGTAGTTGATTTTCTCGTTCCGCAGATCCGTTTCGACCCGGAGCCCCGCGGCGCTCAGTTCTTGAGCCACCGACAAGGCATAATCATCCGCATCTGACGTAATTGTGGCGACCACCACCTGCGTCGGCGCCAGCCACAGTGGGAACGCGCCTGCATAGTTTTCGATCACCACGCCGATGAAGCGCTCCATCGAGCCGCAGATGGCCCGGTGCAGCATCACCGGCCGCTGCTTGGAGCCGTCCTCGACGACATATTCGGCGTCCAGGCGTTCGGGCAGCACGAAGTCGAGTTGCAGCGTGCCGCACTGCCACGTCCGGCCGATGGCGTCGGAAAGGTGGAACTCCAGCTTCGGACCGTAGAAGGCGCCTTCGCCCGGCAGCCGTTCGACCTCCATGTTCACCGCCTGGCGGGCGGCGCGGTCGAGCTTGTCCTCGGCGATGTCCCAGACCTCGTCCGTACCCGCCCGCAGATCGGGCCGCAGGGCCAGCTTCACGCTGTGCAGCTCCAGGCCGAAGTCGGCATAGACCGAGTTCAGCAGGCGGACGAACTTCGTCGTCTCTTCCTCGATCTGGTCTTCGCGGCAGAAGATGTGGGCGTCGTCCTGCGTGAAGGCGCGCAGGCGCATGATGCCGTGCAACGCGCCCGAGGGCTCGAAGCGGTGGCACGCGCCGAACTCCGCCATCCGCAGCGGCAGGTCGCGATAGGACTTTTGGCCGAAGTTGAAAATCTGGACGTGCCCCGGACAGTTCATCGGTTTAACGGCCAGCTCTTCGCCTTCCGTCGTTTCACACGTGAACATGTTCGCGCCGAACTTTTCCCAGTGTCCGGACTTCTCCCAGAGACCCCGGTCCATGATCTGGGGCGCCTTGACCTCGACATAGCCGTCGATCTCCAGGCGACGGCGCATGTAGGACTCCACCGTGCGGTAGAGCGTCCAGCCCTTGGGGTGCCAGAAGATCATCCCCTTGGCCTCTTCCTGCAGGTGGAAGAGGTCCATGGCCCGGCCGATCTTGCGGTGGTCGCGCTTCTCAGCTTCCTCCAACCGCGTCAGGTGGGCCTCAAGGTCGGCCTCGCTGGCCCAGGCCGTGCCGTAGATGCGTTGAAGCTGGGCGTTGCGATGGTCGCCGCGCCAGTAGGCGCCGGCCAGCTTCATCAGCTTGAACGCCTTGCCCACCGCCTTCGTCGAGGGCAGGTGCGGACCCAGGCACAGGTCCTTCCACTGGCCCTGGCGATAGACCGTGATCGTCTCGCCTTCGGGCAGATCGGAGATGATCTCGGCCTTGTAGGCTTCGCCGATGGACTTGAAGTGGGCGATGGCCTCCTGGCGGTCCCAGACCTCGCGCACGATCTTCTCGTCGCGATCGACGATCTCCTTCATGCGCTGCTCGATCTTGGCCAGATCATCCAGGCTGAAGGGCGTCTCGCGGGCGAAGTCGTAATAGAAGCCGTCCTCGATGGCCGGGCCGATCGTGACCTGCGTGCCGGGGAACAACTCCTGCACCGCCTCGGCCATGATGTGGCTGGCGTCGTGGCGGATGGTGTCGAGCGCTTCGGGGCTGTCGCGCGTCAGGATCTCGAACTGGCCGCCGCCGGGCAGCGCGCGGTCGAGGTCGTAGAGCTGCCCATCCAGCTTGATGAGCACGGCGCGTTTCTCCAGCGACTTGGCGATGGAGGCGGCGACGTCTCGCCCCGTGGCGCCGTCTTCGAACTGGCGCTGGGAACCGTCGGGGAAAATCAGGTCGATCATGTTTCACACGTCCATGTCCGCGAGGCCGACCCGCCTGGGGTCTTGTCGCGCGGTTGAGGGACCGGGTCGTAGCCCGAGCCTCCCCAGGGATTACAGCGGCACAGCCGTCCGGTCGCGAGCAGAGAGCCGCGCCAGGGGCCGTGAAGGATCAGGGCCTGCGCCGCATATTCCGAACAGCTCGGAAGAAACCGGCATTGGCGCCCGATCAGGGGCGAAAGCGTCAGCTTGTAGGCGCGAAGTGCGCCGCGGACGCAGGTTTCATAAAGGGTCATGCCGGCTCGCAGGCGTGCGATTCAATCGCTGCGATTACGCCTAGCGGTCTTGAGGATCAAGCCGCGCCGGCGGGGCTAGTTCGTTCCACGGCGCGGCGAACAGCCTCCGCCGCGGCCTCGAACGCAAGCAGCGTAGAGGCGTGGCGGGCGGGATAGTCTTTCACCGGGGCCAACATCGAGAGATCCGCGAAACGTCCAACAGGCGCATCTGCGCCTTGCTTCAACATAGCACGGAACTGATCTCGAGCCATCTCGATCTCCGCCAGGCTGGCGCCCAGCACATGCTCGCCCAGTACTGAAGCCGAGGCCTGGCCCAGCGCGCAGGCCTTAACATCCTGGGCGAAATCGGCGACGCGGTCGCCTTCGACGACCACGTCGACGGTCACCCGGCTGCCGCACAGCTTGGACACTTTCTCCGAACTGGCGTCGGGCGCGGCCAGGCGCCCGGCGCGCGGCATGTTCGCCGCGAGCTTCAGGAGTTTCGCCGAATAGAGATCGTCGATCATGAGGCTGATGTAGGCGCGCCGCCCTGCGCATGCCATGCCGCCTCGGCGCGCGCCTTCAGCGCCTCGTTCATCGCCTGGAAGCCGCGATAGACCTTACGGCCCATCCGCTTGGCGACGGTCGGGCCCAGCAGACCGCCGAAGATCTCGCCGTTCGAGAAGATGCAGCCCGCGCCTTCCAGCTGCTCGATCTCCAGGAACCGGGTCGTCGCGACCAGGCCGCCCATCATCTTCAGCCGCCAGTGGATCTGGTCGTTGGGCACCCATTCCAGCACCACCGGCTTGATCACGCTCGGCGCTCCGTCGCCGAGCACCATGGTCAGCTCCAGTTCGGCGCCGATCCGGACCTGACCCTTGGCCTGCACATAAAGCGGGTTCCAATCGGCCCAATGCTCGATGTCGTAGAGGATCTCCCAGATCACCTCGGGAGGCGCCTGGATGCCAATGCGGTGCTCGACCCGCAGGCCGCTCGGTCCAGCCGCCGCCGAGGTGGTGTTGAAGGTGAACCCCTTGGCGGGGGTGAACATCGAGGCTTTCTGCGCCTTTGGGCCAAGCATCAGACCGCTTCCTTGATCCGCCAGGTCGCGCCGGTCGGGCCGTCCATGACCTCTACATTCAACGCGGTGAGCTCGTCACGGATGCGGTCGGCCGCGGCCCAATCCTTCGTCGCGCGCGCCTCGACGCGTTGAGCGATCAGGGCGTCGACCTTCTCGCGCAGCGCCTCGTCCACCCCGCCCTGGAACCATTCTTCCGGGTCGGCCTGCAGGAAGCCGATCAGATTGGCGGAATCCAGCAGCAGCTGACGGCCCAGCCGAACCTCGTCCTCCGACTGCTTGCGGATCGCCAGGCGCAGCTGGTCGGACAGCTCGAACAGGGCGGCGAAGGCGGCCGGCGTGTTGAGGTCGTCGTTCAGCGCCGTCATGAACTTGTCAGCCGGGCGGTTGGTGCGCCAGTCGTCGGCGGTCTCGTCCGGCACGCCGCCGTGCGAGGCCAGGAAGCGGTTGGCGTCCTGCAGGGCGCCGTAGATCCGGTCGAGCGCCTTGCGCGACTGCTCGATCAGCTCGCCGGTCCATTCCAGCGGCGCACGATAGTGGCCGACCAGCAGGGCCCAGCGCAGGGCCTCGCCCGGCGCCTGCTGCACCAGGTCGTGGACCAGGGCCACATTGCCGATGCTCTTGGACATCTTCTCGGCGGCCATGTTCAGGAAGCCGTTATGCATCCAGTACTTGGCGTAGCCGACGCTGTGGTCGTGGCCGGCGCACAGGCCCTGGGCCATCTCGTTCTCATGGTGCGGGAACAGCAGGTCGATGCCGCCGCCATGGATGTCGATCGGCAGGCCAAGGCTCTGCTCGATCATCGCCGAGCATTCGATATGCCAGCCCGGCCGGCCCGCGCCCCAGGGGCTGTCCCAGACGGGCTCGCCGTCCTTGGAGGGCTTCCACAGCACGAAATCGGCGGGATGCTGTTTGTACGGCGCGACGTCGACGCGAGCCCCGGCGATCATGTCGTCCATCGGCTGGCGCGACAGCTTGCCGTAGTCGCCATAGGCCTGGGTGTTGAACAGCACGTGACCTTCCGCCGCATAGGCGGCGTTGTTGGCCACCAGGCGGCCGATCATTTCAATGATCGCGTCCATGGTCTGGGTGGCGCGCGGCTGAAGCGTCGGGCGCAGGGCGCCGAGCGTGGCCATGTCGTCGTTGTAGATCGCCAGGTAACGGTCGGTGATCGTGTCGATCGGCACGCCCTCGGCCGCGGCCTTGGCGTTGATCTTGTCGTCCACGTCGGTGACGTTGGCCGAGTAGATCACTGATTTTTCGCCATAAACGTGGCGCAGCAGCCGGAACAGCACGTCGAAAACCACCACCGGCCGAGCGTTGCCGATGTGGGCGTAATTGTAGACCGTCGGACCGCAGACATACATCGTCACCCGCTTCGGATCGGTGGGAACGAAGGGCCGCTTCTCGCGCGCCATGGTGTCGTAAAGGGTCAGGGCCATCGGGTTCTTTATGAAAACTGCGCAGCTCTTATAGAAAACTGACGCTGGGTAACGGTTGCCGTCAAAGGTGTTGGCCCCATATACATTCGGTCTGGCTCGGAGGCCACGGTTCCGTCCGTGGATCGGCTCGACCAGACTAAGGGGTGGCACGCGTCATTTCCGGGACCCTCGTCCCGGCGCAACTCAGGCCCCGGAAAGAACCGCTCATCATGGACGCTCCTAGTCGCGACCGAACCCTGATCGGCACGCCCGGTCTTGATCTTGAAGCCGTGAAGCGCCCATCGCGCGAAGAGGCTATGGACGCTGTGCGCACGCTGATCGCGTGGGCCGGCGATGATCCCCGCCGCGAAGGCGTGATCGACACCCCCAAGCGGGTCGTCGACGCCTATGGCGAATGGTTCGAGGGCTACAAGCTCGATCCCGCCAAGGAACTCTCGCGCACCTTCGAAGACGTGCAGGGCTATGACGACATCGTCATGCTGCGCGAGATCGAGGTGGAGAGCCACTGCGAACACCACATGGCGCCGTTCCTGGGCAAGGCCTACGTGGCCTATATGCCGACCAACCGCGTCGTCGGCATCTCCAAGCTGGCCAAGGTCGTCGAGATCTATGCGCGCCGCCTGCAGACCCAGGAAACGATGACCCAGCAGATCGCTGACGCCATCACCGACAGCCTGCGCCCGGCCGGCGTCGCCGTCCTGATCGACGCCGCCCACCAGTGCATGACCACCCGCGGCGTCCACCACCGCCACGTGACCACCATCACCACGCAGTTCACCGGCGTGTTCAAGACCGACGCGACCCTGCGTCAGCGGTTCCTGGACTTCGTGAACAAGCGCTAGTTCGCCTGCCCGGTCAGGCCTTCTTCGGAAGGCCTGACAGCAGCAGGTTGGCGGTGGCCTCGGGCGAACCCTCGCCGGTCAGCGCCACGGCCACATAGGCCTGCTTGTCCAGTGAATAGGCGACCACCGCCTTGGCCCCCGGCAAGCCGCCGGCATGGCCGAGCCAGGTGTCGCTTGCCTTCGGATCGACGGCCGACAGGTCGCTGACCATGACGCCGAGGCCGTAGTAGCCCGGCCCCACCCCCGTCATCGGATAGAGCCGCGCGAAGCGGCGACGGGTCATCTCGGCCTTGTGCAGCCGATTGGCCAGCAGCGCCCGCCAGAACCGCACCACGTCCGCCGCCGAGGCCGCTACGCCGCCGGCCGCATAGGGCGTGGTGACGTCGTCGCTGGCGCCATCGGTGTCGGCGCTCACCGCCAGCGCGGCCATGCCCTGCAACACCTGACGCGGCGCCAGCACGGTGGTCTCGCGCAGGTCCAGCCGCGTAACGACACGCTGGGTCAGGGCCTCGTGATAGGGCCGCCCGTCCAGCGCCTCGATGATCTTGCCCAGCAGGACGTAGCCGGTGTTGCTGTAGGACCAGCCGCCGCCGGGGCAGAAGGCCGGAGCCCCCGCCGCGCCCACCGCCAACAGCCGCTCGGGCGGCTTGTAGCCCGGCTCGGCGCGCAGGCCCGGATCGGCCTGGAAGCTGTAGAGCCCGCTGGTATGGGCCAGCAGATCCTCCACCGTGATCCAGGCCGCGCCCGGCATCTGCGGCGCCCAGCGGCTGAGCGGCGCGTCGAGGCTGAGCTTGCCCTCCTCCACCAGCTGCAGGATCGCAGTCGCCGTATAGGCCTTGCCGACGCTGGCCCAGAAGAACGAGGTCGGGTGCGCCGCGTCCCGCGAAGACGTCAGGGTCTGGGTCCAGATCCCACCGTCGGCGGTGGCCAGGGCTGCGGTCAGGGCGCTGGTCTTCATCGCCCCTGCCGCCTTCTCGAAAGCGGTCTCGAGGCCGTCGCTGATCACCGGCGCCAGGCGCGAGGCGCCGGCCTTGGCGGCCGCCTCGAATTGCCAGTCCCCGAACTGGCCCCGCAGCGGCGGCCCGGCATAGTTCACCCGGCCCTTGCACCTCACCACCGCGGGCTTCCTGCGCGCCGCCAGGGCGCTCCCCGGCAGGACAAGGGCGCCGGCGGCGGCCAGCAGCAGGGATCGGCGGTCAGGCGTCATGAGGCGGCTCGCGCGGCGTTGAAAACACACCCGATTGGCGGGAAACCGGGGCCATAGAATGGCGCGGAGGCTAGCGCGAACCCCGGTCTGCGCGCCATATGCGCTCCATGACGCAAGCGAGCTTTCCCACCGCCCCGACCAAGGACGCGCTAGAGCGCGGCGAGGTCCTGTCCCCCCGGTTCGACGCCAATGGCCTGATCGCCGCCGTGGCCACCCACGCCGGCACCGGCGAGGTGCTGATGTTCGCCTGGATGAACGCCGAGGCCCTGGCCCGGACCATCGAACTTGGCGAGGCGGTCTATTTCAGCCGCTCGCGCGGCGAGCTCTGGCACAAGGGCGACACCTCGGGCCAGGTGCAGAAGATCGTCGAGATGCGCATCGACTGCGACCAGGACTGCGTCTGGCTGAAGGTCCTGCCGCAAGGCGACGGCGGCGCCTGCCACGTCGGCTTCCGCTCGTGCTTCTACCGGGTGGTCGAGGACGGCAAGCTGGTCGAGCGTCCCTAGGTTCAGAGTCCAACACCTCGTCGCCAACCCCGCTCATCCGGGTGAAGGCCGGGACGCGAGCCGCCGTGTTCCGAGCATCGGCGGGGCGGAGCCCCCAGACCCCGCGAGATCCCGACCCTCGCCGGGATGAGCGTTCAGTTTCGTCGGCCGCGGCGCGAGCCGGCGATCCGACGCAGAGGTCGGTGACCAACCATCCGGCCCGAGCCGCCATGGTGGGTTCACGTGGTCACCGCCTCCGGTCGTGGTGATCCGCCGTCATGGGGGACCCGGATCACCGCAAAGCTGCTCTTCCGCCATCTGACGTTCCGGATCGGGGACCGGCTTCGCAGCTCTGACTACTCGTGGACGCACAGGCCCCCGCGGCCCCATGCATCGATGTCGTCGCGCCGAGCATCAGGCCCGGAATAGGTTCGCTCTGGCCGTCCAGCCCCGGATGGGCGGGCGCGGTGAGGGCGATCAGGCCGGCGGCGAGGAACGAGACGATCGAGAATCCGAGCGTGAGATAGTTCATCGTCCTGGGCCTCCTCCACGGCGCGTTCGACGGCCGTTTTTGTTGGCGGGAGGTTTACGGAGAACAATGTTCGATGCGGAGTTGCAGCGGCGGTCGACGGCCTGCGCAACCCCGGCGCCCAGGCATGCAACCGTTGCATTCCAGCGCGCAACAGTTGCATGCAAGGTTGCATTTCAGGGCAGGTGTGGAATCATAACGACGTTATGCATCTCGCAACGCCCTTCTCTGAAAAGCTTGACCTTGTCCTGAAGGCGCTTTCGATGAGCCGGGGACGGCTGGCCGCCGATCTCGGCGTCGACAAGTCCCTGGTCGGCCGGTGGGCCTCCGGCGCGGTGACGCCGTCGTCGCACAATCTTGAGAACCTGACCAAGCTGGTGGCCGGCAAGCGCAGCGGTTTCACCATGCTGGACTGGGACCGCGACCTGGACGGGCTGGCCCATGTCTTCGGGGTCGAGCCCGCCGCCGCGCCGATCCCAGCGCCCAAGCCGAACGGCGCGCAGAGCGGCCTGCCCCTGCCGGGCATGGACCTGGTGCGGCTGATGACCGAGCGCCGGGCGGCGACCTATGAGGGCTTCTGGCGCAGCACCCGCCCCTCGATCGCCATGCCGGGCGAGATCTTCCACGACTACGGCATGATCCGTTGTGGCGCCGACGGCCTGCTGCGGTTCCAGATGGGCGGATCGGGGCTGCTGTTCGACGGCTGGCTGCTGCCGGTCGAGGGCCAGGTGTTCGCCATCCTGTTCGACACCGTCGGCCAGACCCCGGTGTTCCTGATCTTCAACGGCGTGGCCCTGCACAAGGCGATGCAACTCGACGGCCTGATCCTGGCGGCGGCCCTGAACGCCGCGCGCACGCCCTCGGCCTATCCGGTGGTGTTGGAGCGGGTCGGCGACCTGACCGGCGACATCGAGGCCGATGACGAACACTGCGCCGAACTGCTAAGGCTCGACACCGCCGCCACTGAAGAGACCGCACCCGAGGCCATGCGCAAGCACCTGATCCGCGATATCGGCCCCACCGCCTTCGAGGCCGGCGCAGGCGAACTGTTCCTGCTGTCGAGCTGGGCCAACAGCCTGTCGAAGGGCCTGAGCTCCGGCGGACACCTGCAAGGGTGAGCCAACCAACGATCGAGGATGACGACCTCGCCCCGGAAAGCCTCGACATCGGGGATATGGTCGCCAGGATCGTGACGATTCCGCCAGAGGCCGCCGGCGCGCGGCTGGACAAGACCCTGGCCGAGCACGTCGAGGACCTGTCGCGGGCGCGGATCCAGGCGCTGATGGCCGAGGGCCTGATCAGCCTGAACGGAAACGTGCTGACCGACGCCTCGGCCAAGACCCGGGCCGGCGACTATCAGGTGCTGATCCCGCCTCCAGCCCCGGCCGAGCCCCAGCCCGAGGCCATCCCCCTGTCGATCCTCTATGAGGACGCCGACCTGATCGTGATCGAGAAGCCGCCCGGCATGGCGGTCCATCCGGCGCCGGGCAACGAGACCGGCACCCTGGTCAACGCCCTGCTGCACCACTGCGGCGACAGCCTGTCGGGGATCGGCGGGGTCGCGCGGCCGGGCATCGTCCACCGGCTCGACAAGGAAACCTCCGGCGTGCTGGTGGCGGCCAAGTCGGACGCGGCCCACCAAGGCCTGTCGAAGCTGTTCGCCACCCACGACATTGACCGGGTCTATATCGCCCTGGTGCGCGGCGCGCCCCAGCCGCCCAAGGGCACGATCATCAGCCGACTGGGCCGCTCGACCCACGACCGCAAGAAGATCGCGGTGCTGAAGACCGGCGGCCGCGAGGCCATCACCCACTACCAGACCGAACGCACCTTCGGCCCGGCCGGCAAACCGACGGCGGCGCGCATCTCTTGCCAACTCGAGACCGGACGCACACATCAGATCCGTGTCCACATGGCTTCCAAGGGAACGCCGTGCCTGGGCGATCCGGTCTATGGTTCGGGCCCGCCCGCAGGGCCCGTTCGCGAGGCGATCGCCGACGCCGGATTGAAGCGCCAGGCCTTGCACGCCGCGGTGTTGGGCTTCGTCCACCCTGTGACAGGACAGGCCTTGAGGTTCGAAAGCCCCCTGCCCGCTGATATGGCGCAACTAGAAGCTAACCTGTCAGCTTTGTAAGAAAGCTTGTGCCCCAAGCGCCTTGAAGGCGCCCATTTCCGCCTGTAATAATACCTGAGTTGAGCAGTCGGATTTTCGAGCCGCCGGTTTCTCCCAAACCGGGGCTTACGCCCACAGCAACCAATACCTATCTGAGGAATTGGAGGGGGCGGATGGTCTCGCGCGCATGGCGCGCTGAGCGACTTGAAGATCCGCCAGTCTAAGAGGGGATACGTTCATGGCCACGACCACTTCGCTATCCGTCATGTCGCCTGATGGCGGCCTCAGCCGGTACCTGACTGAGATCCGTAAGTTTCCGATGCTGGCCAAGGACCAGGAATTCATGCTCGCCAAGGCTTGGCGTGAGCACGAGGATTCCGACGCCGCCCACCAGCTCGTCACCAGCCACCTGCGCTTGGTGGCCAAGATCGCCATGGGTTATCGCGGCTACGGCCTGCCGATCGGGGAAGTGATCTCCGAAGGCAATGTCGGCCTGATGCAGGCGGTGAAGAAGTTCGAACCGGACAAGGGCTTCCGCCTGGCGACCTACGCCATGTGGTGGATCCGCGCCTCGATCCAGGAGTACATCCTGCGGTCCTGGAGCCTGGTGAAGATGGGCACCACCGCCGCGCAGAAGAAGCTGTTCTTCAACCTGCGTAAGGCCAAGAGCCAGATCAGCGCCTTCCAGGAAGGCGACCTGCATCCTGATCAGGTCAGCATCATCGCGACCAAGCTCGGCGTCCTCGACTCCGAAGTGATCTCGATGAACCGCCGGCTGTCGGGCCCCGACGCCTCGCTGAACGCGCCCCTGCGCGTGGACGGCGAAAGCGAGTGGCAGGACTGGCTCGAGGATGAAACCTCGGTCAGCCAGGAGACCTATGTCGCCGAAAACCAGGAACGCACCCAACGCATGGGTCTGCTGGGCGATGCGATGACGGAACTCACCGACCGCGAGCGTCACATCCTGACCGAGCGTCGCCTGAAGGACAGTCCGACCACGCTGGAAGAGCTCGCCGCCCAGTACGGCGTCAGCCGCGAGCGCGTTCGTCAGATCGAAGTCCGGGCGTTCGAGAAGCTGCAGAAGTCGATGAAGGCCGCCGCGGTGGAAAAGAACCTCGTCAACGCCTGATCCACCGAACTAACCGCACACGTCAGAGGCGCCGCAGTCACAGATTGCGGCGCCTCTTTCGTTTTTAGGCCCAGGCGCCCGCGAAGCCTTGACGACACTTCAGGAAATCTGAAGTCATGGTTGATCGACCCAAATAATTCTAAATCAACAGGTGAAAAACGTGGGTGTTTGGTCGCCACCCGATGAGCAATCCTATCGCATTTTCGAGAGATACTGACTAACGACTCGGAATTACGCCCACCAACATCCCCACGCGCCGCAATATTTAGATCCGCGCTTCTATGGGGATAGAAATGAACACAACTGGACTTGGAATAACGCTACGCGGGCTCCTGCTTGCGGGCGCTCTGACGGCGCCGGCGACGAGCGCTCTAGCCCAACAGATCGACGAGGTGGTGGTGACCGGACGGCGGGTCTCCGAGGCCGCCGTCGCCATCGGCACCGACGAACCCACCGCCACCGTCTCGATCACCCGCGACGCGCTGCTGTCGGCGCCGGCCGGGATCACCGGCCTGAAGATGCTGGAGAGCCTGCCCGGCTTCAACGTCCAGGCCAACGACGCGCTGGGCATGTACGAGTTCGGCAACTCGGTCACGGTCCGGGCCTTCTCCTTCACCCAGATCGGCTTCCTGCTGGACGACGTGCCGATGGGGCGGTCCGACCAGTTCGGCGGCTCGCCGATCTACCGCTACGTGGACAATGAGAACCTGCTGCGAGTCCAGGCCTCGTCGGGCGCCGGCGACGTCAGCCTGCCCAGCTACGCCTCGCTCGGCACCATCGTCGACTACTTCACCACCCCGCCCAAGGAGGCGTTCGGCGGCGCGGCCAGCGTGACGTTCGGCTCCGACAGCCTGTTCCGCAACTTCCTGCGCCTGGACACCGGCGAGCACAAAGGCCTCTCGGCCTATGTCGCCCGTTCCGACATCCAGTCCGACCTCTGGCGCGGGGCCGGCGACATCAGCCGCGAGCACATCGAAGGCAAGATCCGCTACCGCGCCGAGGGCGGCCAGGAGCTGACCTTCCAGGCCGTCTACAACGACTATTTCGACTACGACTCCCCGGCCATCACCAAGGCCCAGTACGAGGGGCCTGCCGACCAGTTCGGGCGCAGCGGGCGCTTCTTCCCCTATCTCAACTACGTGCCGTCCCTGACCCCGGCGGCGCCGGGGGTCACCTACTCGAACGCGCTCTACAACCAGTATTACAAGCAGGCGATCAACTCTCGGACCGACTACCTCTACGCGCTCACCTTCAAGTCGCCGGTCGGAGAGAACATCGACCTGTCGGCCACCGGCTATTACGAGGACAAGCAAGGCTACGGGGTCTCGCCCGAGGCCTACGCCACCTCGCTGGCCAGCCATAACGCCGAGCGGCTGATCATCCCGGGCCTCGTCGCGCCGCGCGGCCTGCAATACGGCCTCTCGACCATCGACGGCACGCGCAAGGGGATCAGCGCCAAGGCCGAATGGCGGCTGGCCAATCACAAGATCCAGGCCGGCGCCTGGTACGAGAACGACGAGTATCACCGCACCCAGGCCCGCTATAACCACGCGGGCGGCAACCCGGACGCGGCCCCGCTGCTGAACGAGCCGGTGCACCTGCAACGCGACTTCGTCTCCACCCGCGAGACCCGGCAGTTCTTCCTGAAGGACATCGTCAGCCTGCTCGACGACCGCCTGAAGCTGGACCTCGGCTTCAAGGGGCTGTGGATCGACTACGACATCACCGGCTCGCGCAATCCGGCCGACTACATCGCCCGGCGCACCCCGACCCTGAGCGCCAAATGGGAGGACAGCTTCCTGCCGCAGATCGGCGCGGTCTACGACCTCACCGGCCGTGAACAGGTGTTTGCTTCATATTCGGAAAACATGGCCCTGCCGCGCGGGGCCGACGACGTCTTCTCGGCCGCCAGCCCGACCGTGCCGGCGCCGGAGGCCGAGACCGCCAAGAACTGGGAGCTGGGGGTGCGGACCAACCGCCCGACCTTCAACGCCTCGTTCGTGCTCTACCAGACCAAGTTCGCCAACCGCCTGCAGTCATTCGCCTCGACGGTGCCCGGCTCGACCACCACCGAGACCTTCTTCCAGAATGTCGGCGAGGTGGACGCCTACGGCGCGGAGTTCTCCGGCCAGTGGAAGCCCGACCTGTTCGCGGGCAAGGTCTATTTCAACGGCAACCTGTCCTACAACCACGCGGAATTTCAGGACAACTATACGACCGTCGTGAACGGGGTTCCGACCATCGTGCCGATCGCCGGCAAGATCGTGCCCGACTTCCCCGAATGGGTGGCCCAGGCCGGGGTCACCTTCGAGCCGACCGATTGGGCGCTGTTCAACATCTCGGCCCGGCACATCTCGGACCGCTACACGAACTTCATCAACAGCGAGAAGACCGACGGCTACACGGTGTGGAACGCCTACATGGACATCGGCCAGCTGGGCGAAGGGCCGCTGAGCCGTCTGAAGTTCAGGCTCAATGTCGATAACATCTTCGACGAGGACTATCTGGGCACCATCACCACGACCACCACCACCCTCGCCACCTTCCGGCCAGGTCCGCCCCGGTCGGTGCAGCTGACGCTGTCGGCGGAGTTCTAGAAACGGGGCGGCCTGGCCTTGTGGTCAGGCCGCCTTGGTTTTGGCGGGCTCGTCTTTCGGCAGGAAGGCCAGCAGCGGCGCGGCGTGTTTGGCGACCTCGGCGGGAACCATCACCCCGCTCTGCGCGGCCTTGGCCAGGAATAGCTGGAACTCCACCGTGGCCTTGGCCAACTGGGCGTTCTTGGTCACGCTCGCGGCGCGCTGCAGATCGACCATCTGGGCCAGCATCGCGCGCATGGCCTGGGCCGGGTCGCTGGTGACGGCCGGAACCGCCGCGCGCAGAATCTTCAGCGCCTGATTGATCCGCTCGTTCTCCGGCGTCGCCTTCAGGTCGGAGCGTCGCTTCAGCGGGCCGCTATAGTCGCCGGAATTGAACCTGCGCCGGTCGGGGCCGATGTACTGGACGGCCTCCACCCAGTCGCGCGGGCGCAGGGTCACCGCCTCCAGCCGCCGCAGCAGGTCCTTCATCGTATAGGGCTTGCGCAGGAACTCGTGCACGCCGGCGTCACGGGCGCCGACGATCGCCGCGGCGGTCGCGGTGGCGGTCACCATGATGATCGGGGCCTGGCGGCAGGCCGCCTCGGACCTGCGCAGTTGTTTGGTGAACTCGATCCCGTCGACGTCGGCCCCGGCCAACTCCACGAAAATCAACTGAGGATTGACCTGGCGAGCAGCCTCCAAACCCTTGCGGGTGGTGGGCGCGTTCCAGAGCTGGACCTGGGCGATGCTGCGCATCAGATCGGCCAGCAGCCTTGCGCTGGCCGTGGCCGGATCGACGATCAGCACCTTCTGCATGAGCGGCGTCATGCGTTGAATCTGTTTCAGGTCTTCGTTGAACACTAGCGCGCTCGGGGCTCCGAAAGGTCGGAGCCCACTTAGCGCCAGCGCCCTTAAGAACGCCTTGACGATCAGTCCTGGAAGGGGTCGCGGACCATGATTGTGTCGTCCCGTTGCGGGCTGGTCGAGACCATCGCCGCCGGAGCGCCGATCAGTTCCTCGACCCGGCGGACATACTTCACGGCATTGGCCGGCAGGTCCTTCCAGGAGGTGGCGCCGGCGGTGCTTTCGCTCCAGCCTTCCATCTCCTCGTAGACCGGCTCGATGGCCGACTGATCCTTCAAGCCCGCAGGCAGATAGTCGAGAATCTCGCCGCGCAGCTTGTAGCCGACGCAGATCTTCAGCGTGGGCAGGCCGTCCAGGATATCGAGCTTGGTGAGCGCGATGCCGTCGATGCCGTTCAGCGCCACGGACTGGCGCACCAGCACGGCGTCGAACCAGCCGCAGCGGCGCGCGCGCCCGGTGACGACGCCGAATTCCTTGCCGACCGTGCCCAGGTGCTGGCCGATCTCATCGAACAGCTCAGTCGGGAACGGGCCTTCGCCGACGCGGGTGGTGTAGGCCTTGACGATCCCCAGCACGAAGCCCGGCCCCTTGGGACCCAGGCCCGAACCGGCCGCCGCCTGCCCCGCCACGGTGTTGGACGAGGTCACATAAGGGTAGGTGCCGTGGTCGACGTCCAGCAACGCGCCTTGGGCGCCTTCGAACAGCACGCGCTTGCCCGACTTCACGACGCTATCCAGCAGGCGCCAGGCCGGCTGCGAGAACGGCAGGATCTTCGGCGCGATCTCCTCCAGAGCGGCCAGCAGTTGCGCGCCGTCATATTCCGGCAGGCCAAGGCCCGCGCGCAGCGGCGTGTGGTGCGCCAGCAGGCGGTCGATCTTGGCTTCCAGGGCGTCGCGGTCGGCCAGGTCGCCGACCCGGATGGCGCGGCGGCCGACCTTGTCCTCATAGGCCGGGCCGATGCCGCGGCCGGTGGTGCCGATCTTGTTGACGGCGGCGGCTTCGCGCGCCTGGTCCAGGTCGCGGTGCAGCGGCAGGATCAGGCAGGCGTTGTCGGCCAGCACCAGCAGGTCCGGGGTGATCTTCACGCCCTGGCCGCCCAGCTTGGCGATCTCTTCCAGCAGGTGCCAGGGATCGACGACCACGCCGTTGCCGATCACCGACAGCTTGCCCTGCACCACGCCCGAGGGCAGCAGCGAGAGCTTATAGACCTGGTCTCCGACCACCAGGGTGTGGCCGGCGTTATGGCCGCCCTGGAAACGCACGACGACGTCGGCCCGGTTCGAAAGCCAGTCGACAAGCTTGCCCTTGCCCTCGTCGCCCCATTGGGCGCCGATCACGGTCACGTTAGCCATTTAGATACGATTTCCCGGCCTGCCGAGCGGGTCCAACCACGCCCTTCGACAGGCTCTCGGCGGGTGGACTGGATCGATTTTAGGAAGCGGACGCGCGCCTATCGGGCAGCAGATATCCGTTCGCTGGGGGTAAACCAGCGGCGGGCTCCCCCGTCAAGCCCTGCGCCTGTAGAACTGGCGGAGCACCGCATGCTGAGCCGGCGCTCGTCGCGCACCTCTCCGCGCCGATTTATGAGGAAAGCCATGCCCCGTCCCCGCTTCCACCTCGCCTTCCCCGTCCGCGATCTGGCGCAGGCGCGTGCCTTCTATGGCGGCCTGCTGGGCTGCCCCGAGGGACGCTCCAGCCCCGACTGGATCGACTTCGATTTCTTCGGCCATCAGATCGTCGCCCATCTGGCGCCGGACGAGGCTGGCCAGCGAAACACCAGCACGGTGGACGGCGAGCAGGTGCCGGTCCGCCATTTCGGCGCGATCCTGACCCTGCCGGAATGGCAGGCCATGGTGCAGAAGCTGGAGGCCGCCGGGACCCAGTTCGTCATCGAACCGCAGATCCGCTTCGTGGGCGAGCCCGGCGAGCAGGCGACGATGTTCTTCCTTGATCCGTCCGGCAACGCGCTGGAGTTCAAGGCCTTCGCCGACGACGCCATGGTGTTCGCGAAATGAGCGTGACCCTCGCCGACATCGAAGCGGCCGCCGCACGGCTCGCCGGCCACGCTGTCGAGACCCCGCTGATCGAGAGCCCGGCGCTCAACGAGCGGCTGGGCCGCCGCGTGCTGATCAAGCCCGAGACCCTGCAGCGGGTCGGCGCCTTCAAGTTCCGCGGGGCCTATAACCGGTTGGCCCAGCTGTCGCCCGAGCAGGCCAAACGGGGCGTCGTCGCCTATTCGTCCGGCAACCACGCCCAGGGCGTGGCGCTGGCGGCCCGGCTGCTGGGCGTGCCGGCCACGATCCTGATGCCGTCGGACGCGCCCGCCGTGAAGATCGAGGCGACGCGCGGCTATGGCGCGGAGGTCAAGCTCTATGACCGCCTGACCGAGAGCCGCGAGGCCCTGGCCGCCAGCGTGGCCGCCGAGCGCGGCGTGGTGATCGTCCCGTCCTTCGACGACCCCGACATCATCGCGGGCCAGGGCACCATCGGACTGGAGCTGATGCGGCAGGCCGGCGTGCTGGGCGCAGCCTTCGACGTGGTGGTGGCCCCGATCGGCGGCGGCGGGCTGATGGCCGGGCTGTCGACGGCGGTGAAGGCGCTCTCGCCATCCACCGCCATCGTCGGCGTGGAGCCGGAAGGCTTCGACGACACCCTGCGCTCGCTGCAGAAGGGCGAGCCGATCAACATCAAGCCGACCACCCGCTCGCTGTGCGACGCGCTGGAGAGCCCCGCCCCCGGCGAGCTCACCTTCCCCATCCTCCAGAAGACCATCGCCGACATCGCCGTGGTCACCGACGCCGAGGTGGCCGAGGCCATGCGCTACGCCTTCGGGGTGCTGAAGCTGGTGGTCGAGCCCGGCGGCGCCGTCGGCCTCGCCGCCCTGCTGGCCGGCAAGGTCAAGACCTGGGGCGAGGGCGCGACCGGCCTGGTTCTGTCGGGCGGCAACGTCGATCCCGACCTGTTCGCCCAGGTGCTGCGCAAGGAGATCTAGCGCCATGCTCAAGGCCAGCTGCCACTGCAAGGCCACCCAGTTCGAGGTGAGCGTTCCGCCCAAGGACGTGAACAGCTGCAACTGTTCGTCCTGCTCCAAGCGCGGCGCCTTGTGGGCCTATTACGACGAGGATCAGTTCCGGCTGACCACCGCCCCCGACCGGGTCTCGACCTATCAGTGGGGCGACTACATGATGAAGCTGCACTACTGCGCGATCTGCGGGTGCGCGACCTTCAATGAAGGCCCGGCCTGGAAGGACGGAGAGATCGACTTCAGCGTCAACCGGATCGGCGTCAACGCGCGGCTGTTCGACGATTTCGACCTCGCCGCCGTTCCCGTGCGCTACACCAACGGCAAGGACGCCTGATGATCCGTCCAGCCGTCGCCGCCGACTGGCCCGCCATCTGGGCGATCCTCAAGCCCGTCATTCGGGCCGGCGAGACCTACACGCTGGACCGCGACATGGATGAGGCCCAGGCTCGCGCCTATTGGCTTAATCCCGCGCACGACGTCTTCGTTTCCGAGGAGGACGGCCAGGTGCTCGGCACCTACTACCTGCGCGCCAACCAGGCCGGCGGCGGGGCCCACGTCTGCAATTGCGGCTACATGACCGGCCAGGCGGCGCAGGGCAAAGGCGTGGCCCGCGCCATGGGACTGCATTCCCTGGATCACGCCCGCGCGCGGGGCTTCCGCGCCATGCAGTTCAACTTCGTGGTCTCGACCAACGCGCGCGCCATTGGTCTGTGGGAGAGCCTGGGGTTCGAGATCGTCGGACGACTGCCGGGCGCCTTCCAGCGCCCGGCCGCCGACTATGTCGACGCCCTGGTCATGTTCCGGGCGCTCTAGAGCCGATCCTCTGGCGCGACGACGGCGGGCGCCGCATCGCGAGGCGTCACCAGCTTGGCCAGCTTGGGCTTCAGCCAGTTCTCGAAGTCGTCGATGAACTCGTAGACCACCGGCACCAGCACCAGCGACAGCAGGGTCGAGGTGATCAGGCCGCCGATCACGGCCACCGCCATCGGCTGGCGGAACTCGGCCCCCTTCTCCAGGGCGAAGGCGGTCGGCAGCATGCCCGCGGCCATGGCCAGGGTGGTCATGACGATCGGGCGCGCTCGTTCGCGGCAGGCCTCGATCAGGGCCTCACGCTGCTCCATGCCGTCACGCTCGCGCTCGATGGCGTACTCCACCAGCAGGATCGAGTTCTTGGCCGCCAGGCCGAGCAGCATCAGGAACCCGATCAGCGACGGGATCGACAGCGACAGGTCGAAGATCAGCAGGCCCAGGAACGCCCCGCCCACCGCCAGCGGCAGAGCCGAGAGGATGACGATCGGCTTGAAGAACGACCGGAACAGCAGGACCAGCACGCCGTAGATCATCGAGACACCGGCGAAGACCGCCAGGCCGAAGGAAGCGAACAGCTCCTGCATGGCCTCCAACTGGCCGGTCTCGGCCGGTTTCACGCCGGCCGGCAGGTTCTTCATGATCGGCAGCTTGTCGACGGCCTGGTTGGCGGTGCCCATCTCCACGCCGTTCAACTCGGCCTGGATCGTCTGCTGGCGCATGCGGTTCAGGCGTTCGATCCGCGCCGGACCGGCCTGGAACTCGACATCGGCCACGGCCTCCAGGGTCGTGACCCCGCCCGAGGCGGTCGGGATCCGCAGCGACCTGATCCGCTGGATGTCGGCGCGGGCGTCGGCGGGCAGCCGGATGCGGATCGGCAGGCGCCGCTCGCCGTCGGTCAGCTTGGCGACATTGGCGTCGATGTCGCCGACCGTCGCCACCCGAGCGACCTGGGCGATGGTGTCGGCCGAGACGCCCAGACGGGCGGCTTCGGCGTCGCGCGGACGGATCACCACCTCGGGTCCGACCGGCGGGGTCGAAGGCCGCGGGTCGGCGATGACGTCGAGCGTGCGCATCTGCTTTTCGAGCTCAAGCGCCGTGGCCTGAAGCTTGGCCGGATCGTCGCTCTGCAGGATCTTCTGGAGACCGGCCTCCCCCTGGGATCCCAGGAAGCTGACCCGCGCATCGGGAATGCTCAGCAATTGCTCGCGCATCTCCTTGCGAAGTTCGGCGCCGCTGAGCTTGCGATTGCCTGACAGCAGGACGGTCATGGTGCCGGACCGCAGATCGCTGCCCCCGCCCGTGCCGCCGCCAGGACCGCCGACGCTGACCGTCGACCCGATCTGGGCGAAGACGCCGGTCACTTCGGGCCGGCTCTGGAAGAGGGTCGTCAGCCGCCGGACCGTGTCCTCCATGTCCGCCGCCGTGGCGCCGGGCGGCCCCTGGACGTTCACATAGAGGTAGTCGGGGTCGCCCTCGGGCTGGAAGCCCTGCGGCAGCAGCGGCACCAGGGCCAGTGAGCCGATGAAGATCACGCCGCCGATCACCGAGGCGATGATCCGGTGATCGAGGGCCCATTCCAGGGTGTTGCGATAGAAGCCTTCGAACGGCTTGCGCGGCTTGGGGTGGGTGACGGGCTTGAGCAGATAGGCCGCCATCAGCGGCGTCAGCAGCCGCGCGACCACCAGTGAGAACAGCACCGCGATCGACACCGTGATGCCGAACTCGCGGAAGAACTGCCCGGCCATGCCGGCCATGAACGAGACCGGCGTGAACACCACGACGATGGCGAAGGTGGTCGCCACGACGGCCAGGCCGATGGCGTCCGCGCCCTCCATCGCCGCCTGGAACGGCCGCATGCCCCCGGCGACGCGTTTCTCGATGTTCTCGATCTCGACGATGGCGTCATCGACCAGGATGCCGATCACCAGGGTCAGGGCCAGCAGCGTCACCACGTTCAGCGAGAAGCCGAACACGTTCATGAAGAAGAAGGTGGGGATCAGCGAGACCGGCATAGCGAAGGCGGTGATCGCCGTCGAGCGCCAGTCGCGCAGGAACAGGAACACCACCAGGGCCGCCAGGATCATGCCCTCCAGCAGCACGTGCTGGGTGGCGCGGAAGCTCGCCCGCGTCTCGTCGACGCTGGAGAATATCTTGGTGAAGGTGACGCCCTTGTAGGTCCCCTCGGCCTTCTGGAGCGCGGCGATGATGTTGTCTTCGACCGCGACGTCGCTGGAGTCGCGGGTCTTCATGACCATGAAGCCCACCACCGGCTGGCCGTTCAGGCGCGCGAAACCGCGGACCTCGGACGAGCCGTCGCCGACCTCGGCGATGTCGGTCAGCTTCACGTATCCGCCGGAGCCGGTGGGGATGGTGAAGTCGCGCAGCGCCTTCAGCGTATTGACCGAACCCAGCACCCGCAGGGTCTGCTCGCGCCCGCCGACCTGCACCCGGCCGCCTGGGGAATCCAGGTCCGCCCCGCGCAGGGCGTTGTTCACCTGTGCCGCCGTCAGGCCACGGGCGTTCAGCTTGTCGGGGTCGATGATGACGTTGATTTCGCGCGTCACGCCGCCGACGCGGGCGACCTGGGCGACGCCCTTCTCGCCCTGCAAAAGGCGGCCGATCGTATCGTCGACGAACCAGGACAGCTCGACGTCCGACATCTCGGGCGCGGCGACCGCATAGGTCAGGATCGGCTGGCTATCGAGTTCGACACGGGTGACGGTCGGCTCGTCGATTTCCCGCGGCAGCACGGCGCGGGCCTGGTCGACGCGCGAGCGGACCTCGTCGGTCTTCTTCTGGAGATCCTCGCCAAGCTCGAACTCGATACTGGTGGTCGAGACGCCTTGGGTGACCGTCGAATAGATGTTCTTGACGTTGGGGATGCCGGCCATGGCGTCCTCGACCGGCCGGGTGATCTGGGTCTCCATTTCCCCAGGCGCGGCACCGTTCTGCGTGACGGTCACCGAGACCATCGGGAACTGCACGTTGGGGAACATCTTCACGTAGAGGCCCGAATAGGCCACCAGCCCAGCCAGCAGCAGGGCGACGAAAAGCACCGCCACCGGGACTGGATTCTTGATGGCCCAGGCTGAGATCTTCAGCCCGTCGCCGCCACCGCTCGGATGGGCGTCGCTCATTGCTTCTTACCCGTCGCTGGAGCCGCCGCCGGCTTGGCGGCAGGCGCCGCGGCGTCCAGCGGCTTGACGAGATCGCCGTCCAGCAGGAAGGCCGCGGCGTTCTGGATCACGCGGGTTCCGGCCGGCGGGCCCTTGACCAGGGTCACCAGGCCTTCGCCTCGCGCGCCGGTCTGGACGATGACGCTCTTGACCCTGTTGTCTGCCCCGACGGTCATGACGCTGGCGCCGTCGGAATCGTAGCGCACGGCGGTCTCCGGCACGGTCAGGCCATGGCCCGAGGCGTCGTCGAAGATCGCCCGGCCGAAGCCGCCGGCGCGAATATCGCTGCGCACCGGCAGGGCGATCCGCACCGAGCCGAGCTTGGTCTGGGCGTTCACCTGGGGCGAAATGATCCGCACCTGTCCGACCGCGGTGCCGCCGGACGGCAGGGTGACGGTGGCGCGCTGGCCGATGCGAACCCGGGCCATGTCGTCCTCCGACACCTCGGCCGACAGCTCGATCTGGCCGTCGCGGGCGATGCGGAACCAGGGCGTGGCGCCGCCGGCGGCGAGGTCGCCCGGCCGCACGGTGCGTTCCAGCACCAGCCCGGAGACCGGGGCGGTGACCGCCAGCTTGGTGGCGCGGGTCTGGGTGTCGCGATAGGCGGCGGCCTGGGCGGCGGCGGTGGCGCGCGCGGCTTTCGCCTGGAAGCGGCGCTGCTGCAGCGCCTCTTCCGACAGCACGCCCTGGCCGTCGAGCCCGGCGACGCGGGCGGCTTCGGCCTCGGCCTGCTCGGCCTGGACGGCGGCCTGAGCCGCGAGCGCCCGCTGCTGCTCCACCTGCGAGGCGATCAGGGCGCCGTCGAGTTGAGCCAGGGTTTCACCGGCGCGAACAAAGGCGCCCTCCTCGACCAGCACGCGCGAGACGCGGTAGCCGGTCACTTCGGGCGCGACCGCAGCTTCCTCACGCGGGATCAGCGAACCCGAGGCGGTCAGCGATCCGGCGATCGCACGGCTTTCCACCTTCACGACCCGCACCGAACGGGCCTGGGCCGCCGGGTCCTTCTTCGGCGGCTCCTTGGCCCCGCAGGCCGAGAGCGCCAGGGCCGAGGTCAGGCCGGCCGCAAGCGTCAGGTAGGTCTTGGATCTCGACACGTCAGCGAGCCTCTTTGTTGGTCGGGGCCGACTGGAGCGGCCAGCCGCCGCCCAGGGCCTTGTATGTTTGAACCGCACGGCGCAGCGCCTGCACCTGTGCGGCGGTTTCCTGAGTGCGCACGCTGCGCCAGGCCTGTTCGTTGTTGAGCGTGGTCTGCAGGTCGATGACCCCAGCCACATAGCCCTTGCGCGAGGCCTCATAGGCCCGCTCGGCACGGTCTTCGCCGGCGTCCAGCAGCTCGACGCGCCGACGGTCGGCGGCCAGCTGGACCAGCGAATTCTCGGCCTCGCCAAAGGCGGTCTGCACCGCCTTTTCATAGGCGATCGCCGCCTGTTCGGTCCGGGCGTCCTGCGACTTCAACTCCGAGAGCAGGCGCGGGATGTCGAGCACCGGCATCGTGACGTTGCCGCCGATCGTCCAGTTCCGGACCGTGTTCGAGAAGCCCGGCTGGTCGGATCTCTGCAACCCGATCCCCGGCGCCAGCTTGAAGGTCGGGAAGAAGGCGAGCTTGGCGTAGTCCAGGCGGCCGAGCGCCGAGACCAGCATGGCCTCGGCCTGGCGCACGTCGGGACGGCGGGCCAGCAACTCGCCGGGAATGACGGCCGGAACCTCGGGAACGGCGCCCACCTGGGCGTCGACCGGCAGGCTGGCGGTCGGGTCGATCCCGCGTCCGACCAGGATCAGCAGCGTGCGGCGCTGGGCCTGAAGATCGGCCTCCAGGGCCGCCACCTGGCTGTCGGCCTGCGACAGGTCGCCGGCCACGCGGTCGGCGTCGGAGGTCGCGGCGATGCCGCGGTCGGCGCGGATCTGGACGATCCGCAGCAGCTCGCGCTGGATGCGAGCGGTGGCCCTCGCATCCTCGAGCTGGATCGCCAGGCCGCGCGCCTGGAAATAGCTGTCGGCGACATTGGCCGCGAGGCTGGCGCGGCTGGCCTCATAGTCCAGGCGCGCGGCGGCCATCTCGGCGTTGGCCGCGCGGCGGGCGGCGAACACCCGGCCGAACAGGTCGATCTCCCAGGTGACGTCGAAATTGGCGCTGTAGCTCTCGCTCCGGCCAGAGTTGGAGAAGCCCGGAATGGCGATCGCCGTGCCGTCGATGACCTTGCTGTCGGTCTTCGACGCCGCGCCCCGCGCGTTACCTTGCGGGAAGAAGTTGGTCAGCGCCCCGGCCCGGGTGGCGCGCGCCTCGCGCAGCTTGGCCGCGGCGGTGCGGGCGTCGGGACTGGCCGCCAGGGCCTGATCGACCAGGGCGGTGAGTTGCGGATCGTTGAAGGCGGTCCACCAGGTATCGAGCGTCGCGGCCCCGGCCGGCACGGCGGGGACCGGCGCCTCGAAGGCGGCGGGCAGGCGCGTGTCAACGCTCCGCGTCGAAGCGCAGGCCGACAGCGCGAGGCAGGCCAGAACGACCAGGGGAGTGGTCGTGGAAGAGGCTGAACGCATCATTCTTTTCGTCGTTGGCGGTCCGCGAACACCCACCGAATCTATCGGCGTGGAGGAGGCGCGACGCAGACCTCGATATCGGCGTTTTCGTACTTAGTCGGGCTGGGGCGTCCCGTCGATTGCTCAGCCGTCACAAACGATGCGGGCAAGCGGTACTGTGGCGCGGCGGACGCAGACGACTAGCGCGATCCGAGCGGCCGAACTAGGGTCTCGCGCAATTCCGTCCCACACTTGGATGATTCATGAAGCAGTTTCTCCTCACCGGCGCCGCGATCTGGGCCGTTTTCGCCGCCCCCGCCTTGGCATCGGACATCGCTCCGGCCAAGATCGCAGAGCACGTTAAAGTTTTGTCATCCGACGCCTTTGAGGGCCGCGGCCCGGCGACCGAGGGCGAAAAGAAGACCGTCGCCTACATCATCGAACAGTACAAAGCCGCGGGCCTGCAACCCGGCGGCGACCTGACGAACGGCCAGCGCGCCTGGACCCAGGACGTGCCGCTGGCCCGCTTCGAAACCACCGGCCCGGTGGCGGTCAGCGTGAACCTCGGCGGCCAGACCCAGACCTGGACCCAGGGCGAACAGGTCGCCCTGCTCGCCACCCAGACGGGCGCCACCCGCGTCACCGTCAAGGACGCGCCGATCGTCTTCGTCGGCTACGGCGTCACCGCGCCGGAGCGCAACTGGGACGACTTCAAGGGCGTCGACCTGAAGGGCAAGATCGCCCTGGTCCTGGTCAACGACCCCGACTTCGAGACCGGGAAAGGCGACTTCGGCGGCAAGGCCATGACCTATTACGGTCGCTGGACCTATAAGTTCGAAGAAGCCGCGCGCCGCGGCGCGATCGGCTTCCTGGTCATCCACGAGACCGCGCCGGCCTCCTACGGCTGGGCGACGGTGAAGAACTCCAACACCAGCGCCGTCTTCGACATCATTCGCAGCAAGCCGACCGAGGCCCACGCCCCGCTCGAAGGCTGGATCCAGCGCGACAAGACCGTCGAACTGTTCAAGGCCGCCGGCCTCGACTTCGAGACCGCGAAGATCTCGGCCCAGAGCCGCGACTTCAAGCCGGTCGAACTGAAGGGTGCGACCTTCTCCACCGACTACGCGGTCGACGTGCAGAAGATCGTGTCGAAGAACGTAGCGGGCATCGTCCCCGGCGCCAAGCGCCCCGACGAGGTCCTGATCTATTCCGGCCACTGGGATCACCTCGGCGTCGGCCTGCCGGACGCCAAGGGCGACAAGATCTATAACGGCGCCGTCGACAACGCCGACGGCATCGCCACCCTGATCGAGATCGGCCGCGCCTTCGCCAAGGGCCCCAAGCCCGACCGTTCGGTGCTGTTCCTGGCGGTGACCGCAGAGGAGCAGGGCCTGCTCGGCTCGGAATACTATTCGGCCAACCCGCTCTATCCGCTGGCCAAGACCGTCGCCGACATCAACATGGATGCGCTGGCGCCGACCGGCCCGGCCAAGGACTTCTCGTCCTCGGGCAACTCGGCCTCGACCCTGCAGGACGAGATGATCGCGGCCGGCAAGGCCAAGGGCCGCTACTACACGCCCGAAACCCATCCGGAAGCCGGCTCGTTCTTCCGCTCGGACCACTTCCCCTTCGCCAAGCGCGGCGTCCCGGCGATCTCGTTCGAGTCCGGACGTGACCTGGTGGACGGCGGGATCGCGGCCGGCGAAGCCTACGCCAAGGCCTACAACGTCGACCGCTATCACCAGCCGGCCGACGAATATGACCCTTCCTGGAACCTTGAAGGCGTGGCGGCGGACGGCCAACTGGTGTTGGATCTCGGCCGTAAGCTCGCCAACACGACCAGCTGGCCGGAGTGGAAGGCGGGCTCGGAATTCAAGCTGACCCGGGACGCCACCGCGTCTCAGCGGAAATAGTAGACGAGGGTGCGATGGCGCAGGCGGGTTTGATCCGTACAGGGATCGGGGGCTGGATCTTCGAACCCTGGCGGGGGGTCTTCTATCCGGAGGGCCTCAAGCAGAGCGAGGAACTCGCCTACGCCAGCCGCCACCTGAAGACGCTGGAGATCAACTCCACCTACTACTCCAGTCAGAAACCCGAGACCTTCGCCAAGTGGGCGGCCTCCACCCCGGACGGCTTCGTCTTCTCGGTGAAGGCCTCGCGGTTCTGCACCAACCGGCGCGTCCTGGCCGAGGCCGGCGAGTCGGTGGGCAAGTTCCTGAACCAGGGGGTCGCCGAGCTGGGCGACCGGCTGGGGCCGATCAACTGGCAATTCATGGCCACGAAGAAGTTCGACCCCGAAGACTTCGCGGCGTTCCTCGATCTGCTACCGAAGAAATTGGACGGCCTGGCGCTGCGCCACGTGGTCGAGGTGCGCCACCCCAGCTTCGCCGACCCGGCCTTCGTGAAACTGTGCCGCAACCATGACGTGGCCATCTGCGTGGCCGAACACGAAACCCATCCGCTGATCGCCGACATCACCACCGGCTTTGTCTATCTGCGGCTGATGAAGGGCGTCGACGAGATCGAGACGGCCTATCCGCCGGCGGAACTCGACGCCTGGGCCGAGCGCCTGACCGACTACGCCAAGGGCCAGGTCCCCGGCGACCTCAAGCCGCTGGACCGCACCGGCCCGGCCGAAGGTCCGCGCGAAGTCTTCGCCTATGTCATTCACGAGGGAAAGGTTCGCGCCCCGGCCGCGGCCCAGGCGCTGGACGCGCGCGTGAACAAGTAGCCCCAAAACACAAAACGCCCCCGGCCTTTGGCCGAGGGCGCGATGTGCAAGAATGCGAATTCTTGGTCTGGACGCTTACGCGCCGCCGGGGAAGCGCATCGGCACCTTAACGACGCCGGTCTTCGAACCCATGGGCAGAGCATCGGCCACGCACAGGGCGGCCTTGTCGAAGCCCTTACCAGCCTTGCTGTCTTCCAGGACCTTGCAGCCCGAGAGCTTGCCGGCCGTAGCGCTGCACTCGAGCATGACAACAGCCGCGTCGCGGGTGTTGGCGTGCTTGGTCAGGCACTTGGCCATGCTTTCTTGGAAATCAGCGGCGGACGACGCACCGGCAAACGCCAGGCAGAGAGCGATGCCGCCCCCGAGTTTGATGAGATTCTTCATTGCCCCAACCCTTTCTAGATAACGGACGCAACGCTGTTATGGGGGATGCAGGTTAAAAGAATCTGATCTTGGCGAATTAGATGTGGTTAACGTCAAGTAAACGGCTGAATCACAATTCGTGTGACTTTGTATATATACGCACGTGCAAGTCCGCAAAATCCGTATTTTCAGTGACGTTTGGTTAGCAACCTCAAGGCATCTTCCCGATAAGGCTAATAGGCTCGGGGGATACGTAGTGAAGCGCTTTCGGCTTGTGGATTTGCCGCTAATTGCGAAGATCGGCTTCGCACCTGCTTTTGCACTGGTCATGCTGGCCCTGACCGCGGGCGGCGCGGTTGTTATCCAGCGCGGCCAGGCCGCCGACCTTCGTCAGGTCGTGCACTCTGATCTTCCCAACAGCCTGCGCCTGCAGAAGGTTTCGGAACGGATCACCGGCGTTCACGGCGAGCTCTACTTCCTGCTTACCCACCAGGCCGCTTCGATCGAAGTCGACCAGATCGAAGGCAGAAGCCAGGCGCTGCTGACCGAAGTCGACGCGATCACCAAGGAAGTCCAGGCGATCGCCTCCAAGGCTCCGCCGGCGCAGAAGAAGTCCTTCGACGAGCTGATCAAGGCCCTGAAACAGACCCGCGACGCGCTGGACGTCATCGCGGCCATGATCACCACTGATTTCGGCACCGCCGCCGGCTTCGCTGCTCCCTTCGAGGAGGAGTATACGAAGATGAGCGGCACCCTGAACAAGATCGTCGCCGCCAACGGCGTCCTGACCGACGCCAACGCCAAGGCCAGCGAGGACCGCTCGAAGGCCGCCCAGATGGTGACCATGGTCGCCGCCCTCGCCACCCTGCTGATCGCCGGTGCCCTCGCCTGGGCCCTGACCACGATCCTGCGCGGCGACGTCAAGAAGATCGCCGGCGCCACCGAGGCGCTGGCTCACGGCGACAACGGCATCGACCTGGACGCGCTGGCGCGGAAGGATGAACTGGGCGCCATCGTCTCCTCGCTCACCATCTTCCGCGACAACCAGCTCCACCTCGAAAAACTGCGCGTCGAGCATGAGCACACCGAGGCCGCCGCCGAGGTCACCCGTCGCCAGAACGCCGAATCCGCCGCGGCCATCGCCGAGGAACAGGCCATGGTGGTGAACTCGCTGGCTCAAGGCCTCGACAGCCTCGCCACCGGCGACCTGACCTACCGTCTCGAACGCGAATTCCCCGGCGACTACCGCAAGCTGCGCGACGACTTCAACGCCGCCTCCGGCAAGCTTGAAGAGGCCATGCGCGCCATCGCCGGCGCCACCGCCTCCATCCAGTCCGGGGCCGGTGAGATCAGCCATTCGGCCGACGACCTGTCGCGCCGCACCGAGCACCAGGCCGCGACCCTCGAGGAAACCGCCGCCGCGCTCGACGAGATCACCGCCACCGTCAACAAGACCTCGGAAGGCGCCTCGCACGGCCGTGAAGCCGTCGCCCTGGCCAAGACCGACGCTGAAGAAGGCGGCCTGGTCGTCGGCCGCGCCATCGAGGCCATGGGCCAGATCGAAAGCTCGGCCAAACAGATCAGCCAGATCATCGGCGTGATCGACGAGATCGCCTTCCAGACCAACCTGCTCGCCTTGAACGCCGGCGTCGAAGCCGCGCGGGCCGGGGAAGCTGGCCGTGGTTTCGCGGTTGTCGCCTCCGAAGTCCGCGCCCTGGCCCAACGCTCGGCCGAGGCCGCCAAGGAGATCAAGACCCTGATCTCGGCCTCCAGCCAGCAGGTCGCTTCCGGCGTGAGCCTGGTCGGCGAGACCGGCAAGGCCCTGGAACGTATCGTCCGTCAGGTCGGCGAGATCTCCAACGTGGTCGGCGAGATCGCCGCCTCCGCGAAGGAAGAAGCCCTTGGCCTTGGCCAGGTGAACACCGCCGTCAACCAGATGGACCAGGTCACCCAGCAAAACGCCGCCATGGTCGAGGAATCGACCGCCGCCAGCCGCGTCCTCGCCGACGAAGCCGAGGAGCTGGCCCGTCTGGTCGCCCGCTTCAAGGTCACCGGCGGCGGCATGCGCAGCGCGGCCCGACGGGCTCCGCCCGCCAGCCACGGCCACCAGTCCCGCCCCGCCACTCGCGGCGCGACGGCCCTGGCCCACGCGCCCCGGTCGGACGAAGACACCTGGGAAGAATTCTAAGAACAAGACGTCCAGGAACACACGGGAAGGGGTCGCCGCGAGGCGGCCCCTTTTTCGTTGGTCGCTTGACAGTCGCCGCCCGAAGGTAAACACTTAACTCATTGGTTAAGTTTAGCCTCGGAGACGCAGGATGAACCCGAACAAGATCGTTCCCCGCGAGGAGTGGGTGGCGGCCCGCAAGGCCCACCTGGCCAACGAAAAGGCCTTCACCAAGGCCCGCGACCTGTTGCATCGCGAACGCCGCTCCCTGCCCTGGTTGCGGGTCGACAAGGCCTACAGCTTCGATGGACCGGGCGGGCGCGAGAGCCTGGCCGACCTGTTCGAGGGGCGCAGCCAGCTCATCGTCTACCACTTCATGTTCGGCCCCGACTGGGAGGAAGGCTGCCCCAGCTGCTCCTTCGTCTCCGACCACATCGACGGCGCCCTGCCGCACCTGCGCGCCCGCGACGTCACCCTGCTGGCGGTCTCGCGCGCGCCGCTGGCCAAGCTGGCCGCTTTCAAGCGCCGCATGGGTTGGGGCTTCAAGTGGGTGTCGTCGGCCGACAGCGACTTCAACTTGGACCACGAGGTCTCGTTCACGCCCGAGCAGCGCGCCGCCGGCGGGGCGCAGTACAACTACGCGCCGCTGACCTACGACATGGACGAGCTCCACGGCCTCAGCGTCTTCTACAAGACCGCGGACGGCGAGATCTTCCAGACCTATTCCAGCTATGGCCGCGGCTGCGACCTGCTGGTCGGCGCCTACAACTATCTCGACATGGCGCCCAAGGGCCGCGACGAGGACGGACTGGAGTTCACGATGTCCTGGCTGCGCCACCACGACCGCTACGAGGATCAGGTCGCCGCCAGCCACGACTGTTGCGCCGCGCGCGAAGACGCGGCCTGAGCGCCAAGGATCGGTTACCTGCCAGGTAATCGATCCTGACGCGCGGCGGGAACAGAGTTGCAGGACCAAAGGCCCTGACAACGAGGTTCCCATGACCACCTACGCCATCGCCAAGCTGCGCCACGTCGTGATGGGCGCAGCCATCGCCGAGTATCTCCAGCGGATCGACGCCACCCTTGAGCCCTTCGGCGGACAGTTTCGCGTGCACGGCGCCCAGGCGCAGGTGCTGGAAGGGACCTGGCCCGGCGACCTGATCATCATCGAGTTCCCCGACGGCCGGGCGGCGCGGGCCTGGTACGCATCGAGCGCCTATCAGGCGATCCTCCCGCTGCGGACCGAAAACTCGCAAGGCGACGTGATCCTCATCGACGGCGTCTCAGCCGACCACCGCGCCGCCGATCTGCTGCCCGCCTGAGCCGGAGGTTATGGTTAACCAGACCTTAAGAGGGGACGGCGCATCCAGGCCAAATGCGCGCGCTCCCGCTCCTGCTGATCCTCGCCCTGGCCGCGACGCCGGTCGCGGCCCAACAGAAGACCCCGGCCCCCACGCCCCTGCGCGGCCCGGTCTCGAACGTGCAGACCCCCGCGCCAGCAGCGCCGCTCAGCGCCCTGCCGCCGCTGCTGACGCCCCTGTCGGCGTCCTCGGCCGACGCCGGTCGTTGCCGGCTGTCCTGCGCCAGCGGCTACTATTTCTGCCTTTCCACCGACGGGCCGGAAGACTGCGCCGCCCCCTGGGGCCAGTGCCGCGCCCGCTGCGACGCACCTAGCCCGGTACAGGTCATCTCGACGATCCCTGGCCGCTGATCGTCGACAGACTTGGCTTACCGGCCGCGCTGGTCCTACAATGACGGGCGTCAAGTTTTCCGAGTCAGACCTGAGAATGTCCGAAGTCGCCTATCTTCCTACCGGCAAGCGCGAACTGACCAAGGTCGCCAACCGGCAGGCCATACTGGACGCCGCCCGCGAGGTGTTCGGCGAGCTCGGCTACGAGACCTCGACCGTGCGCGACATCATCCGCCGCACCGGCCTGGCGGCCGGCACCTTCTATAATTACTACCGGTCCAAGGAAGAGGTGTACGTCGCGCTGTCCGACGAGGGCGCCCGGCAGTTCGCGCCGCTGCTCAAGGCCCAACGCGCCCAGTCCGCGAACTGGGAGGAATTCGTCCACGCGGCCATCGAAGCCTATTTCCTGTTCCTGGGCGACGCCCACAAGAGCTGGCTGGCCCGCCGCCCGCCCGGCGAGCTCTACCCCCACGTCCATGGCGAGACCCCCGAAATGGCCGCGGTCTTCAACGAGGTCCGCGAGGCCATCGTCGATGAGATCGCCCGCGGCGGCGCGCCGGACGCCGACCCCGACTATGTGGCCGCGGCCTGCATCGCCATCGCCCGCGAGGTCGGCGAGAAGATGCTGGCCCGCCGCCCCATCGACACCAAGGGCGCGACCGAGTTCGCGGTGGCCATGATCCAGGGAGGCCTGCAAAGCCTTCCGAAGTCCAAGGCCTGACGACGTGCCCGACGGATCGGTCCAGCGCCTGGCGGCGCGCACCATCCTGTCGCTGCCCTCCCCGATCCTGCGTCTGATGTCAGGCGGCTCGGTGGTCTATCGCGGCGGCCGGACGCTGGATCCTCGCCTGCAGTTCATGGCCGCCCAGGCCGCGCGGCTGCCCTCCATGACCATGTTGAGCCCCGTGGAGGCCCGCAGGGGCGCCGCCCAGGCTGCCCAGCTCTATGGCGGACGCCTGGAGCCCGGCGTGCGGACCGAGGCCCTCGCCATACCCGGCCCGCAGGGGACCATACCGGCCCGGCTCTACCGCCCGGAAAACCAGGACCCCGCCGCCCCGGTGATCGTCTTCGCCCATTTCGGCGGCGGGGTGATCGGCGACCTGGACACCTGCGAGGCCTTCTGCGGCGTCCTGGCCAAGGTGGCGCGCGCTCCGGTCCTGTCGGTGGAATACCGCCTGGCGCCCGAGCACCGCTTCCCAGCGGGCCTGGAGGACGTGCTGAGCGCCTATAGATACGCGCGTGAGCAGGCGGCGACCTTCGGGGCTCTCGCCGGCCACGCGGCGATTGGGGGCGATTCCATGGGCGCCAACTTCGCGGCGGTCATCTGCCAGGAACTGCGCCGCGCCGGCGAACCCCAGCCCGATCTGCAATTGCTGGTCTATCCGTGCGTCGACGTGGCCAGTGAAACCGCCTCGATGACGACCTACGCCGACGCCTTCCCGCTGTCGCGGGCGCTGATGGACTGGTTCATGGGCCACTATATGGGCCCCGGCGCCGACCCGGCCGATCCGCGCCTGTCGCCGATCCGCGAAGGCGACCTCTCGGGCCTCGCGCCGGCGGTGATCGTGACCGCGGGCTTTGATCCCCTGGTCGACCAGGGCGAGGCCTACGCCAAGCGGCTGCAGGCCGCCGGCGTGCCGGTCGTCTATCGTTGCTACGACAGCCTGGCCCATGGGTTCACCGCCTTCACCGGCGTGGTCCCCTGCGCCGACGTGGCCTGTCGCGAGATTGCGGGCCTGGTCCGCGAAGGCCTGGAGGGACGGATTGCGCGCGCTGCTGGTTGAGGAGCTCGGCCCCGATTACGGCGGCTGCGTCCTGAAGGAGATCGACACCCCCGCCCCCGGTCCGGGCGAGGTGCAGATCAGGGTGCGGGCCGCGGCGGTGAACTTCCCCGACCTGCTGCAGACCCGCGGCGAGTATCAGCACAAGCCGCCCCTGCCGTTCATTCCCGGCATGGAGATCGCCGGCGAGGTGTCGGCGCTGGGCGAAGGCGTGGACCAGTTCCAGATCGGCGAGCCCGTGGTCGGGGGCGCGCGGATCGGCGGCTTCTCCGAATACGCCGTGAGCCCGGCCGCAATCTTGCGCCGCAAGCCCGACAACCTCTCGTTCAGCCAGGCCGCCGGCTACGCGACCGCCTATCTCACCGCCTATGTCTCGCTGGTCCGCCGCGCCCAGGTCGAGGCCGGCGAGTGGGTGCTGGTGCAGGGCGCGGCGGGCGGGGTCGGACTGGCCGCTGTCGACCTCGCCAAACATCTGGGCTGCAAGGTGATCGCCGCCTCGGCCTCGGACGACAAGCTCGCCATCCTGCAGGCCGAGTACCAGCCCGACGCCGTCGTCAACGTCACCGGCGGCTTCCGTGAGCGGGTCAAGGAGATCACTGGGGGCCGCGGGGCCGACGTGATCTACGACCCGGTCGGCGGCGACGTCTTCGACGAGAGCCTGCGCTGCATCGCCTTCAACGGTCGCATCCTCTCGATCGGCTTCGCCTCCGGCCGCCAACCGGTGCTGCCGGTCAATATCGCCCTGATCAAGGGCTTCTCGGTGATGGGCGTGCGGGCCGGCGAGTATGGCCGTCAGTTCCCGCAGAAGGGCGCCGAGAACATCGCCGCCATCTGGGCCATGGCCGACCAGATGAAGCCCAGGGTCGACCAGGAATACCCGCTCAGCGACTGGCGGGCGGCCTTCGACTCGCTGGCCGCCCGCAAGGTGGTCGGCAAGACCATCGTGCGGCCCGATCTTTGACCTATATTGTATGTTCACTCCCGCTCCGGCGGATACGCAGAGCGGTGGAAGCCCCAGTATGACGATCGAAAAAGAAGACGAGCTTGAGGGCCTGAAGGCCGCCGGCCGGCTGGTGGCGCGGACGCTGGAGGCGATGAGCAAGGCCCTGGAGCCTGGCGTCACCACCCGCGAGCTCGATCAGCTGGGTCGCCAGATGCTGGAGCTGGAGGGCGCACGCTCGGCGCCGGAGCTGACCTACAACTTCCCCGGCGCGACCTGCATCTCGGTCGGCCCCGACTGCGCCCACGGCATTCCCGACGACCGCAAGATCGCCGCCGGCGACCTAGTCAATATCGACGTCTCGGCCGAGTTGAACGGCTTCTATGGCGACACCGGCGCCAGCTTCGCCGTCCCGCCGGTCACCCCGAAGATCGAGCGCCTGTGCCGCGACGGCCGCCGCGCCATGTGGAGCGGCATCCGCGCCGTCCGCCCAGGCGGGAAGCTCAACGAGATCGGCAAGGCCATCGAGGGCTTCGCCGATAAGCATGGCTACAGCCTGGTCAAGAACCTCGCCAGCCACGGGGTCGGCCGCTCGCTGCACGACGATCCCAGCGAGATCCCGACCTGGTGGGAGCCGGGCGACCGCCGCCGTATCCACGAGGGCCTGGTCTTCACCATCGAGCCGTTCCTGTCGCTCGGCGCCGACTGGGTCGAGGAGTTGGACGACGGCTGGACCCTGACCCCGCCCGGCGGCCAGCCCACCGTGCAGTACGAACACACCCTGGTCGCCACCAAGCGCGGCCCGGTGATCCTGACTCTCGCCTGACGCTCCGCCGGGGGTGACGAACCCCGCGGATCATCTTAATGCTGCTTCGAACGCTCAAAGCGCGCCGATAAAGGCGTGTCGGGGGTCGCGGCGGTTGACATGCCCGCGCGCCTAACCTAGGAAGCGCGCCTTGTTTTCGACCCGGAGCTAATCACGTGAAGCGGACTTTCCAACCGTCCCGACTGGTGCGCGCTCGTCGTCACGGTTTCCGCAGCCGTATGGCGACGAAGAACGGCGCCAAGATTGTGGCTCGCCGTCGCGCCAAGGGCCGCAAGCGCCTGACCGCCTAGGACGCCTGACGTCTTGACGGCTAAGGTGCCGGCATGACCGGCGCCCACCAGAACATCGAGCGCTTGAAAAAGCGCCCCGATTTCCTCGCTGCGGCGCGCGCTCCTTCGTGCGCCCGCGGCGCGGTCGTGTTGCAGGCCCGTGACCGGGCCGACGACACCACCCTGATTCGAGTCGGCTTCACCGCCACCCGCAAGGTCGGGGGCGCGGTGATCCGCAACCGCGCCAAGCGGCGCATGCGCGAGGCCGCCAGGGTTCTTTTGCCGCAGCTGGCCAAGCCCGGCTTCGACTATGTATTGATCGCCCGCAACGGCGCGCCGACGCGCCCGTGGCTGCGTTTGCTTGACGATGTGAAAAGCGCGCTGATAAGCCTCGCGGCCGAAAGCGACAGCCCGTCCCGCGTCTCGCCGCGGGCCCCTCCTTCCCCCTCCGCCTGAGCGCGCGTCCTTATGCAAGAGAACAACAACCGCAACACGATCATCTTCGTGGTCAGCGCGGTTCTGATCCTGATCGCCTACCAGATCTTCGTGCTGGAGCCCTCGTCCAAGCGGCGGAACGCCGAAATGGCGCGCCAGAAGGCGGCCGCCGTCGAGGTTCAGGCCGCCCAGAAGCCCGGCGCGCTGCCGACCGCCGCCCCCGGCTCGGTCGTGGTCTCTCGCCAGGAAGCCGCCGCAGCCAGTGCGCGTGCGCCGATCGCCACCCCGGCGCTGGCCGGCTCGGTCTCGCTGCGCGGCGCGCGGATCGACGACCTCTACCTGAAAAACTACCGCGAGACGGTCAAGAAGACCTCTCCGCCCGTCGAGCTGCTGCGCCCCGAGGGCGCCCAGCACGCCTTCTTCGCCGAATTCGGCTGGACCGGCGCCAACCTGCCCGGCCTGCCGAACGCAGAGACCCTCTGGCAAGTGGTCGAGGGTTCGACCCTCGCGCCCGGCCAGCCGCTGACGCTGCGCACGGCCAATGGCCAGGGCCTGACCTTCACCCGCAAGATCGAGGTCGACGACCGCTTCATGTTCACGGTGACCGACACCGTGGCCAACACCGGCGCAGGTTCGGTGACGCTCGCCCCCTACGCTTCCGTCCAGCGCCAGGGCATCCCGGCGGGCCTGGGCAAGATCCAGATCGTCCATGAGGGCGCCATCGGCTGGCTCGACGGCGAGCTGCGCCAGGTGAAGTACGCCAAGTGGCTCAAGGAGGGCGGTCCGTCGCTCGCCTCGACCGGCGGCTGGACCGGCATCACCGACAAGTACTGGCTGACCGCCCTGATCCCGGATCAGAAAGAGCGCATCCAGAGCCAGTACCGGGTGACCAAGGCTGGCGTGACCGACATCTACGAAGCCAACTATGTCGGCCAGCCGCACGTGATCCCGGCCGGCCGCCAGATCACCCAGACCACGCACCTGTTCGCCGGCGCCAAGACCGTGCCGGTGCTGAAGGACTACGAGACCAAGCTGGGCGTGCCGCACCTCGACATGGCCGTCGACTGGGGGAACTTCTGGTTCATCACCCGGCCGATGTTCAAGCTGCTGGAGTTCTTCTTCCACCTGGTCGGCAACTTCGGGATCGCCATCCTGCTGCTGACCGTGACGGTGAAGCTGATCTTCTTCCCGCTGGCCAACAAGAGCTACGAGTCGCTCACCAAGATGAAGAAGGTGCAGCCGCAGGTCGAAGAGCTGCGCAAGCGCCTGAAGGACGACCCGGCCAAGCAGCAGCAGGAGCTGATGGCGCTCTATCAGAAGGAAAAGATCAATCCTCTGACGGGCTGCCTTCCCATGCTGGTGCAGATCCCGGTCTTCTACGGCCTCTACAAGGTGCTGACGGTCACCATCGAAATGCGGCACGCGCCGTTCTTCGGCTGGATCCAGGATCTCTCGGCCCGCGACCCGCTGACCATCTGGAACCTGTTTGGCCTGCTGCCCTACGATCCGGCGACGGTTCCCGTCATCGGCAGCTTCCTGAACTCCGACCTTCTGCACCTAGGCCCGCTGGCCCTGCTCTACGGCGTGACCATGTACCTCTCGACGGCCATGAACCCGCCGCAGGCCGATCCCGTGCAGCAGAAGATCTTCCAGTTCATGCCGATCATGTTCACCTTCATCATGGCGCCGTTCGCGGTCGGCCTGCTGATCTACTGGGCCTGGTCGAACGTTCTGACGATCATGCAGCAGTACGTGATCATGCGTCGCTTCAAGGTGGACAACCCCATCGACCAGATCATCGCCAAGCTCACCGGCAACAAGTCGAAGGCCGTAGGGTGAACGAGGACCCGCTCTTCACCGAGGAACAGCTGGAGCAGGCCCGCGTGCTGTTCGCGCGCCAGGCCACCTTCATGATGGGGGCCGTCGCCATCGACGGTCTGCCGCCGGGCGACCTGCCTGAAGTGGCCTTCGCCGGCCGCTCCAATGTGGGCAAGTCGTCGCTGATCAACGGACTGGTCGGGCACAAGGGCCTGGCCCGGGCTTCCAACGAGCCGGGCCGCACCCGCGAGCTGAACTTCTTCGTGCTGGACGACAAGCTGCGTCTGGTCGACCTGCCCGGCTACGGCTGGGCCAAGGCCTCGAAGATCACCGTGAAGAAGTTCCAGAACCTTGGCCGCGACTTCCTGCGCGGCCGGGCGAACCTGAAGCGGGCCTATCTGCTGATCGACGCCCGCCACGGTCTGAAAGAGGTCGACAAGGAGCCGATGGACGCCTTCGACAAGGCGGCGGTCTCCTATCAGATCATCCTGACCAAGGCCGACAAGATGAAGCCGCACGAGGTCGAGGCCGCGCGTCTGAAGACCGAGGCGGCGATCGCCAAGCGCCCCGCGGCCTTCCCCCGCGTGCTCGCCACCTCCTCGGAAAAGGGCGACGGCCTGGCCGAACTGCGCGCCGAGATCATGACCACCTGCGCGGTGACGCCCTAACGCTCACTTCGTCATCCTCCGGGCAGCCGAAGGCTGATCCGGGGGATGACGAGGGTGGCGAAGCGGTGACGCAAGGTCACACTTCCCGGCCATCGCCCCCCGTGGAACAACGGGCCCAACGAAACCTCAGGGCCCGTCACCATGCTCTCCACCGCCGGCCGCTCGGCCTATGACGCCGATCTCGACATGTTCCGCGATCAGGTGCGGAAGTTCTTCGACAAGGAGCTCCACCCCCATCTCGATCGGTGGGAGGAAGAGGGCATCGTCGATCGCGAGTTCTGGAAAGCCTATGGCGCGGCGGGCCTGCTCTGCCCGCAGGTTCCGGCCGAATACGGCGGCCTGGAGCTGGACTACCGCTTCAACGCGGTGATCGGCGAGGAGCTGGCCTATGCCGGCTCGTCGGCCGGCGTCACCCTGCAGTCCGACATCACCGTCGACTACCTGATCAACTACGGATCGGAAGAGCAGAAGAAGCGCTACCTGCCCGGCATGGTCTCGGGCGAGATCATCACCGCCATCGCCATGACCGAGCCGGGCACGGGGTCGGACCTGCAAGGCGTGAAGACCACCGCCCGGCGCGACGGCAACCACTATGTGGTCAACGGTTCGAAGACCTACATCACCAACGGCCAGAACGCCGACCTGGTGATCGTCGTCGCCAAGACCGATCCGACACTGGGCTCCAAGGGCATCTCGCTAATCCTGATCGAACGCGGGGCCGAGGGCTTCGAGCGCGGCCGCAACCTCGACAAGGTGGGCCAGAGCTCGGCCGACACCTCCGAGCTGTTCTTCAACGACGTCCGCGTGCCGATCACCAATTGCCTGGGCGAGGAAGGCCGGGGCTTCGCCTATCTGATGGGCCAGCTGCCGCAGGAGCGGTTGCAGATCGCCGTCAGCGCCCAGGCCGGCGCCCAGCGCGCCTTCGACGAGGCGGTGAAGTTCACCAAGGACCGCAAGGCCTTCGGCCAGGCGATCTTCGACTTCCAGAACACCCGCTTCACCCTGGCCGGCCTGAAGGCCAAGCTCCAGGCGGGCTGGGCCCACCTCGACTGGGCCATCACCCGCCACGTCGCCGGCGAGCTGACCGCGGCCGAGGCCTCGGCCGCCAAGCTGTTCCACACCGAGCTGCAATGGGAGGCCTGCGACGAGGCCCTGCAACTGCACGGCGGAGCCGGTTACATGAACGAGTATCCGATCGCCCGCCTGTGGCGCGACGCCCGCGTGCAACGCATCTACGGCGGCACCTCGGAGATCATGAAAGAGGTCGTGGCCCGCTCGATCTGACGCCGGCGCCGCCCTTCGAGGGTCTGGTTCGTCACGCCGGCCCCTCCAAGGCGGTGACAGGCGGGCCAGGGTCCGCTATCGGAGCGCTCCGACTAGGGCGCAGTGGCCGAACCTGGACGCCGGGTTCGGCGGTTGGCGCGTCCTAACTCTTCGATTTGGAGCCGTAAGCGGCTCTTGGAGGGCCGTAAGCCTTGACCGACGACGCCGAAGAACAGGGCTGGGCCACCGCGAAGACCCTGGCCACGGCCCTGCCCTACATCCAGATCTATGACCGCGAGGTCGTAGTGATCAAATACGGCGGCCACGCCATGGGCGAGGAGAGCGTCGCGCGCCTGTTCGCCGCCGACTCCGTGCTGCTGAAGATGCTGGGCTGCCACCCGGTGGTGGTGCACGGCGGCGGGCCGCAGATCTCGCGGATGCTGGACAAGGCCGGGGTGAAGTCGACCTTCATCGACGGTCTGCGGGTGACCGACGAGGCGACCATGGAGGTCGCCGAGATGGTGCTGTCGGGCGCCATCAACAAAGAGATCGCCAACTGGATCACCCTGGCCGGCTCCGAAGCCGACGTCCGCGGCGTGGGCCTGTCGGGCAAGGACGCCCGACTGATCACCGTCGAGAAGGCGGTCCGCACCAAGAAGGACCCCGACAGCCAGATCGAACAGGCCGTCGACCTCGGCTTTGTCGGTGAACCCACCGCCATCGATCCGAAGCTGATCGAGGCGCTGATCTACGCTGACCAGGACTACATCCCCGTCGTGGCGCCGATCGGCGTCTCCGAAGAGGGCCAGACCTACAACATCAACGCCGACACCGTGGCCGGCGCCCTGGCCGGCGCCCTGCGCGCCAAGCGCATGCTGTTGCTGACCGACGTGCGCGGCGTGCTGGACGCCAACGGCGACCTGATCCGCCAGATGACGATCATCGAGGCGCGCGAGGCCATCACCTCGGGCGTGGCCACCGGCGGCATGATCCCGAAGCTGGAAACCGCCATCGCGGCGGTGGAGTCCGGCGTCGAGGCCGTGGTCATCCTGGACGGCCGTCGTCCGCACGCCATGCTGACCGAGCTCTTCACCGAGCACGGCTCGGGGACGCTCATCAGCGCATGAGGCCAGACCTCTCCCACATCGACACCTGGCTCTTCGACCTGGACAACACCCTCTATCCTGAGGAGTCCGGATTCATGGGGTCGGTCGAGGGCCGGATGACCGCCTTCGTGGCCAAGGTCACCGGCCTGCCGCAGGACGAGGCTTACGCCCTGCAGAAGAAGTACTTCGCCGAGCACGGCCTGACCCTGAAGGGCCTGATGCTGCACCACGGCGTCGATCCGGCCGACTTCCACGCCCTGTTTCACGACCTGTCGCTGGAAGTCCTGGCCCAGGATCCGGAGCTGGTCGCCGCCCTGGCCGGCCTGCCCGGCCGCCGGCTGATCTTCACCAACGCCGACAACACCCACGCCGAACGGGTCCTGGCCCATCTTGGCCTGCGCGGCCTGTTCGACGACGTGTTCCACATCCATTCGTTCGGCTTCGCGCCCAAGCCCGATCCGCTGGGCTTCCAGCGCATGATCGACGCCCACGGCCTGAACCCGGCCACCACCTCGTTCTTCGAAGATTCCGAGCGCAATCTGAAGCCGGCCGCCGACCTGGGCATGACCACCGTCCTGGTCGGGCCCAGGGCGCTCGCCTCCACCGCCCCCTTCGTCCACCACCGCACTGAAAAGCTGACGCCGTTCCTGACGGCTGCGCGCCTCAAGGAAGCCATCTGATGTCCGACGACCTGAAGTCCGTGATCGAAGCCGCCTGGGAAGCTCGGGCCGATATCAACACCGGAACCCAAGGCGCCGTTCGCGAAGCGGTCGAAGAGACCCTGAGCCAGCTGGACGCCGGGACCCTGCGCGTCGCCACCCGCGGCGACGACGGCGTCTGGACCACCCACCAGTGGGCCAAGCAGGCGATCCTGCTGTCCTTCCGCCTGAGCCCCAACGTGCTGATGGACGCCCCGGCGCCCGGCCCCTTCTGGGACAAGGTCCCCTCGAAGTTCGCCGGCTGGGACGCCGCCCGGTTCGAGGCCGCCGGCTTCCGCGCCGTGCCCGGCGTCGTGGCCCGCCGCGGTTCCTTCATCGCGCGCAACACCGTGCTGATGCCGTCGTTCGTCAATATCGGCGCCTATGTCGATGAGGGCACGATGGTCGACACCTGGGCCACGGTCGGCTCCTGCGCCCAGATCGGCAAGAACGTGCACATCTCGGGCGGCGCCGGCATCGGCGGCGTGCTGGAGCCGCTGCAGGCCAACCCGACCATCATCGAGGACAACTGCTTCATCGGCGCACGCTCGGAAGTCGCTGAGGGCGTGATCGTCCGCGAAGGCAGCGTGCTGTCGATGGGCACCTTCATCACCTCGACCACCCGCATCGTCGACCGCAAGACCGGCGAAGTGTTCATGGGCGAAGTGCCGCCCTATTCGGTGATCATGCCCGGCTCGATGCCCAGCCCGTTCGGCGAGGGCCTGCCCTCGATCAACTGCGCGGTCATCGTCAAGACCGTGGACGAACGCACCCGCTCGAAGACCTCGATCAACGAGCTGCTGCGCGACTGACGCGCCGGGCGCCCGTTTCGGCGCCCATCCAACGCCAAGTGATTCGCGAACAGGCCCGCTCAGCGGGCCTGTTTTCGTTTGCGCACCGATTTTCGGCGATGGCGGGCCACATTTCTGAGCCTAGCGCGAGGGTCATCCACAGGAAAAGGCCGGTAAGCGGACCTCGCTCCGCCGTTTACCATAGCAATCGCTTCTCGCCTACAGGGTGAATATGTAGCTTACCAAGCGAAGTAAGCATGACATCGCACGTAACCAAGCTTCTGATTGAAACAACACGACTCTTTCCATGAGAGTCGTTTCTGTTTTGGACGGTTAGACCACTGCTATGCCGATTACAGTTAACTTCGATTAACTTTAACGCAAGGCCCGCCCTATGAATCCAGCGCCTTCGCTCAAAGCTGTTGCGTCACTCGCGCCGGAACCTCGCGCGGAGGACAGCGTCGTCTCCGAAACCGCCTCCTGGGCGGAGCCGAGACCAGGCTATCTGGAGCAGGACGCCATGCGGTTCTTCTACCGCTGGGGCGGCCACCTTTCGGCGACCATGATCCGCATCCGCTCGAAGTTCGACGGCGATCTGGACCAGTACCTGCTCTACCTAATCTTCCTGCTGGCCGAGATTTCGGAGTCCCTGCCGCGCGGGCCGCGCCCGCCGCAGACCTTCCGCCGCCGCCGGGGCCTGAACGCCCTGAGCCTGGCCGAGATCACCCAGATCCCGCGCGAGACGACGCGTCGCAAGCTGCTGGCCCTGGTGGAGCGCGGCTATCTGGTTCGCGAGGACGACGGCCTGTTCACCCTGGGCGAAGGCTACGACGTCGACCAGTGCTTCACGGACTTAAAGCCGCTGTTCTGGGACGCGGTCCAGGCGGAACGCTAGGCGGGCAGCCCGGTCGCGGGCTGGCCCTTAAGTCCAAACTCAATCGACATCATCGAGCTGGCGCCACAGGGCGCGGATGGCGAGCGCGCGCATCGCCGCGTCGTCGGTCTCCAGCGGGGCCATGCCCAGCTTCTCCAGGCAATCATTGAGCGTCAGCGGTTCGTGACGCGACAGCCGGATGCCCTTGCGGCGCGCCACCGCCTGGAACCGCCGCCACACGCACTCCGAGCCGGCGGCGCTGGCCATGGCGTGGTCGGGCAGCAACCCGGTCTGCAGCACTCGGTGGAAGGCCACCAGCGTCGCGCCGGCGCAGAGCCTGACCGCCAGGTTGGCGAACACCGCCTCGTCCATCGGCTCGACCGAGAGGTCCTCGCTGGCCGCGCCGCCATACATCGTCGCCGGGCTCTTCGACCGCACGAAGGCGCTGAGCGCGACATTCCCTCGGTCGTCAACAAAGGCGTACTGCATCACATGCTGGCGACCGTCCGCGGCGACGGATCTGACAGCAAAATAGATGTGATCGCTGGCCGATATCTGGGGCGCTGATTTCAGAATGGTGTTGCGAAGCGCAATATCATTTCCACGGATCACGCCGCCCTTGGAAAGAACATCGATGATATCTTCGATTTTCTTCTCGGGACTTGTAGTTTTCTTCTTACGTCGAAACGGGAACATAACGTCGGCACACCCCAGCGGATGGTTGATAGTTCTTCATCTTTCACGCCGGGTCGATGCCGTTGCTTCCCACTTCGGGTCATAAATCTCAAAATCGCCCGCCCATTTCGGGCACGCCCACTTGACGCCCCCCGACTCGGGCCATTGCTCCGCGCGCGCCGCACGGCTACCAGCGACCCATGTCCGAGCTTGATCCCGTCGCCCTCACCCAGGAACTGATCCGTCGCCCGTCGGTGACCCCCGCCGACGAAGGCGCGATGGACATCGTCCAGCGCACCCTGGAGGGGCTGGGCTTCGCCTGCCGGCGGATGCGGTTTGGAGAGATCGAGAACCTCTACGCCCGCTACGGGACCGCGCGGCCGAACCTCTGCTTCGCCGGCCATACCGACGTCGTGCCGGTAGGCGACGCTAGCGCCTGGAGCCGCGAGGCCTTCGCCGCCGAGATCGTCGACGGCATGCTGATCGGCCGGGGTTCGGTGGACATGAAGAGCGCCGTCGCCGCCTTCGCCGCCGCCGCCGGCAAGGCCATCGCCGCCGGTCAGGTGAAGGGCTCGCTGTCCTTCCTAATCACCGGCGACGAAGAGGGCGTGGCCACCCACGGCACCAAGATGGTCGTCGAGGCCCTGAAGGCCGAGGGCGAGATCCTCGACCACTGCATCGTCGGCGAGCCGTCCAGCGCCGAGACCTTCGGCGACATGATCAAGATCGGCCGGCGCGGCTCGATCAACACCTGGATCACCGTCGACGGCCGCCAGGGCCACGTCGCCTATCCGCACCGCGCCGCCAACCCGATCCCGGTGCTGGTCGACCTGCTGGCCAAGCTGCAAAACCACGTGCTGGACGACGGCTACACCGGCTTCCAGCCCTCCAACCTGGAGGTCACCACGGTGGACGTCGCCAACGGCGCCACCAACGTCATTCCAGCCCAGGCCAAGGCCCGCCTCAACATCCGCTTCAATCCCTCCCACAAGGGCGCCGAGCTGGCCGCCTGGATCGAGGGGGAGGCCGCCAAGGCCGCCGAAGGCTTCGCCGGGACCATCAAGGTCGAGCCGGTGGTCAGCGGCGAGGCGTTCCTGACCGAGCCCGGGGCCTTCACCGACGTGGTGGCCGCCGCCGTGCAGGACGTCTCAGGCGCTGCGCCCGAGCTTTCCACCACCGGCGGCACCTCGGACGCCCGCTTCATCCGCGACCTCTGCCCGGTGGTTGAGCTGGGCCTGGTCGGCAAGACCATGCACGCCGTCGACGAACGCGCGCCGGTCGAGGAGATCCGCAATCTGCAGCGGGTCTATGAGCGCGTGATCGAACGGTACTTCGCCGCGTTCGGCTAAGGCTCGCACCATCCCCCTCGTCATTCTCCGGTCAGCCGTAGGCTGATCCGGAGGATGACGAGGGGCGTGACGGCGCCCTCAGTACTTCACGCCCACCAGATAGAGCCCGTCGGCCGGCGCCACCGGACCGCAGGCCTTGCGGTCGCGGGCTTCCAACGCGTCCTTCACGTCGGCGGCGCTCCAACGCCCGATCCCTACCTCGGCCAGGGTGCCGGTCATCGAGCGGACCTGGCGGTGCAGGAACGACCGCGAGGCGAACTCCAGCAGCACCTGCTCGCCCTCGCGCCAGACGCGCCCCACGTCCATGGTCTTCATCGGCGACTTCGCCTGGCACTGCATGTGGCGGAAGGTGGTGAAGTCGTGATGGCCGATCAGGGCCTGGGCCGCCTCGTGCATCGCTGCGGCGTCCAGCGGCTTCTTCACATGCCAGACCTTGCCCCGGTCGAGGGCCGGCGGGCTCTTGCGGTTGAGGATGCGGTAGATGTAGCGCCGCTCGGTCGCCGAGAACCGCGCATGCCAGTCGCCTTCGGCCACCATCGCGTCGATCACCGCGATCGGCTCGGGGACCAGATAGGCGTTCAAGGCGTCGCGCACGACCTCAGGCCGCCATTCGCGCTGCAGGTCGACATGGATCACCTGGCCGGTGGCGTGGACGCCGGTGTCGGTGCGGCCGGCGGCCTGCAGGCGCAGGGTCTCGCCGCTGAACGCCTTCACCGCCCGCTCGATCGAACCCTGCACCGAGGGCAGCTCGTCCTGGGCCTGGAACCCCTTATAGGGCCGGCCGTCATATTCGATGGTCAGACGGTAGCGCGGCATCAGGGGAGCTGGGTCCCAGCAGCAACGGCCAGGCCGCGCAGGAAGGTCTGGGCGTCCTGCGGCCCCCGGCCCTCGCGCTGCACGCGCAGCAGGCGCACCGCGCCCTCGCCGCAGGCGATCAGCAGAGCATCGTCCAGGGCCTCGCCCGGCGCGCCGGCGCCGTCCTCGATCTGCGACAACAGCGCCTTCACCCGCAGCGGCCCCTTCTCGGTCGGCAGTTCGAACCACGCGCCCGGGAACGGCGAGAGCCCGCGGATCTTGCGGTCCACCTCGGCGGCCGGTTTGGCCCAGGCGATGCGGGCCTCCTTGGGGCGGATCTTCTTGGCGTAGGTTTCGCCGTCCGGCGATTGCGGCGTGGCCGCGACCTCGCCGCGCTCGACGGCGGCCATGGTGCGGGCCAGCAGGCCCGCGCCGACCTGCACCAGCCGGTCATGCAGGGTTCCGGCGGTTTCCAGGGCGTCGATCCGCAGGCTCTCGGAGGCCAGCACTGGGCCTTCGTCCAGGCCCTCGGTCATCTGCATGACCTCGACGCCGGTCAGCTTGTCGCCCGCCATGATCGCCCGCTGGATCGGCGCGGCGCCCCGCCAGCGCGGCAGCAGCGAGGCGTGCAGGTTGAAGCAGCCCAGTTTCGGGGCGTCCAGCACCGCCGCCGGCAGGATCTGGCCGAACGCCACCACCACCCCGGCGTCGAGGTTCAGGGCGGCGAAGGCGGCGACCTCATCGGGATCGCGCATCGAGACCGGCGTGCGCACGGGAATGCCGCGCTCCAGCGCATAGGCGTGGACCGGCGAGGGCTTCAGCTCCTGCCCACGCCCGCGCGGCGCGGGCGGCTGGGAATAGACGCAGGCGACCTCGTGCCCAGCCGCCACCAGGGCGTCCAGGGCGGCGACGGCGAAGTCCGGAGTTCCGAGAAAGGCGATACGCATCACGCTGGGTTTAGCCGCGACGCGCGGTTTTAGGAACCACACGCAAGCTTCGCCGTTTCATTGGCTGCTCGGGTAGGGAGAAAAACCATGCGCAAACTACTGATCATCAGCTTCGCCGTCGCCGGTCTGGCCCTTTCGGCCTGTTCGCAGGCCGACCAGAACAAGGCCAAGGCTTCCGCCGACCAGGCGGCCGCCGAGGCCAAGGAAGCCGCCGACAAGGTCGCCGCTGAGACCAAGGACTTGGCCGCCGAAACCAAGGACATGGCCACCAGTCCTGAGGTCAAACAGGCCGGCGCCGACATCAAGGACGCGGCCAAGGACGCCGGAGCCGTGGCCAAGGATGCGGCCAAGGACGCGGCGCGCGACACCAAGGCCGCGATCCACGACGCCACCGCGCCGACCCCGGCCGATAAGGCCGCGGCGACGCACTAGACGCGACGCCCTCCCGGGAGCACGCTCCCGGGAGGCGATCGTCGGGTGGGGACAGATGCCAGGTCACAGCCAGATCGACACCGTCTTCGCCGCCTATCGCGAACCTGTCCGCACGCGGCTCCTGGCCCTGCGCGACCTGATCCTGGCGACCGCCAGGGCGACGCCCGGCGTCGGCGAGATCGAAGAGACCCTGCGCTGGGGCCAGCCCAGCTATCTCACCCCGGTCAGCCGCAGCGGCAGCACCATCCGGATAGACGCCGTGAAGGGCGCGGGAGACCGCTACGCCCTCTACGTTCATTGCCAGACCGACCTGTTGGCGAGGTTCCGCGATCTCTATGGCGAGGCCCTGACCTATGAGGGCAAGCGCGCGCTGGTCTTCGACGCCGCGGCGCCGCTGGACGAGGACGTGGTCAGCCACTGCATCTCGCTGGCCCTGACCCACCACAGCCGCAAGTCCGCGATGCGCCTAAGGGCGTAGCGTCCAGGTCGTTTCCCGGCCCGCCGGCACAAACCCCAGCCGCTCCAGGATCGGCCGACTGGTGTCGCGCGCCTCGATGCTGAGATAGGCCAGGCCGCGCGCCCTGGCCTCGGCGACCCGCGCCGCCACCAGCGCCCGATAGAGGCCCTGCCTGCGATGTGCCGGCGCGACGCCGCCCCCGAACAGCTGGCCGAACGCGCTTCCCGCCGCCATCTCCAGCCGCGCCGACGCCACGGCCTCGCCGCCGACACAGGCGACGAACAGCGCCATGGCGGGATCATCCAGCTGTTTGGCGAAGGCCTCCCGCTGCCAGGCCTCCTCCTCGCCAAAGGCTTTGCCGCCCGCGCGAACGAAACCGTCGAGGTCGGACAGCGTGCGCACCCGGCGCACCTCCGCTCCGTCCGCGAGATCGGCGGTCAGGTCTTCGGCCAGATCGTAGAACATCAGCGTGCCCTGCGGGTCCGGGGCGAAGCCCGCTTCTGCCAGGCAGGCGGCGAGGCCCGGCGGTCCGTCATGATCGTAGACGCGCCACATCAGCGCCTCGCCGCGCGCCCGAAACCACGCGGCCTGCTCGGCGATGACGGCGGCCATGCTCTGCGCCGTCAGGCTCCAGGCGGAAACATAGTTGAAGCCCCCGGCCAGCAGGACCAGCCCGCCCCGGCGCTCCACGACGATCCCGGCCGGCGGCGCGGGATCGGCCCGAACCTCGGCGTCGAAGCGGGTCAGCACGAGATCAAGGTCCATGGCGCGACGCTACCGGGGATCGACGCCCCGAGCGAGACCATTGCGAACGGCGCGGCCGAACGCTCGGCGGCCGCGATCATGGAGTGGGTGGGAGCGAGCTCCCGCGCCTAGGCTGCGCGGGACTGCTTCTTGACCTTGGCTACGGCCCGTTCGCGCTTCAGGCGCGACAGGTGGTCGATGAACAGCACGCCTTCGAGATGGTCCATCTCGTGCTGGATGCAGACGGCGAACAGGCCCTCGGCGTCCTCGACGACTTCCTCGCCCTGATAGTCCAGGTACTTCAGCTTCACGCGGGCCGGGCGCTCGACCTCGTCATAGATGTCGGGGATCGACAGGCAGCCCTCTTCGTAGGGCGCGGTCTCTTCCGAGGCCCAGACGATTTCGGGGTTCACATAGTAGCGCGGCGCCTTGGGATCGTCGGGGCCGGCGATGTCCATGACGATGACCCGCTTGGCCACGCCGATCTGGATCGCGGCCAGGCCGATGCCGGGGGCGTCGTACATGGTCTCGAGCATGTCATCCATGAGCGCGCGCAGCTCATCGTCGACCTTCTCGACCGGTTGGGAAACCAGCTTCAGGACGGGATCGGGAACGACGAGGATTTCACGTATAGCCATAGGAACGCAGGTAGGTCAGCGACCCTTTGCCGTCAAGGCGGCGAGGTGTCCTGTCCCGGACTCATCGGCGTCGGACATCAGCTTGGTCAGCGGCCGAATTCCGGTTTCCACCGGCGTGAGCTCGGGGATCTCCTTGCCCTCGTGGTCGACCTTCAGATCCTCGAAGCGCCGCGCCTGGGTCATCACCTGGGTCTCAAGCGAGCCGACGAACTGGTTGTAGCGGCCGACCGCGGCCTCCAGCGCCTTGCCGACCGAGGCGGCGTGACCGCCCATCACCGACAGCCGCTTGTAGAGTTCGCGGCCGAGCTTGGAGATCTCCTGGGCGTTGGCCGCCTGCTCCTCGACCCGCCAGCCGTAGACCACGGCCTTGCAGAGCGCGAACAGGGTGGTCGGCGTCACCACCAGCACCCGGCGGTCCATGGCCTCGCTCATCAGCTCGGGCGCACGCTCCAGGGCCGCGGCCAGGAAGCTGTCGCCGGGGATGAACATCGCCACGAAATCGGGCGAACCCTGGTTGAACTGGTCCCAATAGGTCTTGGCCGACAGACCCTGCATGTGGGCGCGCACGCTCTGAGCGTGGCGGACATAGCAGGCCTCGCGCGTCGCCTCGTCCACTGCGTCCTGGGCGTCGAGGAAGGCGTTGAGCGAGCACTTGGCGTCGATCACGAACACCGCCCCGCCCGGCAGGCGCACGGTGACGTCGGGACGGCGGCGGCCCTCTTCGGTGTCGGTCGAGGTCTGCTCGTCGAAATCGTAGCGGTTATGAAGGCCCGCGGCCTCCAGCACGTTGCGCAGGGTCTGCTCGCCCCAGCGCCCCTGGACGCCCGCCCCGCGGCGCAGCGCCGCAGACAGCTTGCGAGCCTCGGTCTGGGTGGCGATCGAGGCGGTCAGCAGCTGATTGATCTGCTCCTTCAGGCCGCCGGTCTCCTCGGCGCGGGTCTTCTCGACCGCGACGACCTGTTCCTGGAACTTGGCCAGGGTCTCGGCGACCGGCTTGAGCTGGGCCTCCAGGCGCGCCTGGGCGAGCTGCTCTCTATTATGGAAGTTCTCGTCGGCGCGCTTCATCACCTGCTCGGCGATGGTGGCGGCGGCCTCGGCCTGCAGGAAGGCGGAATTCTTGGCGCTCTGTTCTTCCATGACCCGCACGCGGGCGGCGGCGTCCTGAAGATCCCAGGCCCTGGCCTCGGCCCGGTTGGCGCGGCTGCGCTCCATCAACGCCCAGGCGATCGCGGGGGCGGCCGCGACAAGGGCGGCGATGAGGGCGATGAGGACGAAGTCGAAGTTCATGCTCCGTTCTTTAGCCGGAGTCGCTCAACGGAGCTAGCGGGGGCCGGCGCGATGCGCTAAGGCCACAGGCCAAAAAAAAGCCGGACCCGAGGGCCCGGCAGTTCATTAGGGAGGAAACGCCCAGGAAGGGCAGAGGCGTCAGCGACGCCTCACAATTCGACTTATAGAGTGCGACGCACAAAAGGCCAAGCGAAATCGTGCTTTGCCCATCACATTTTCCGCACACTCTGAAAAATCGCGTTACAAATCAGTGAGATTTTGGCCGCCATACCGCGCGCTCAGAATGCTGCACCGCACAATCATAAAATAGCGATGTTCGGCGCTGCGGCGAGAAGGTGCTGGCTAATTGCCTATTCGTCGCCTAAAAGCGCGCGCTTCCCCAAATAGGGCGTTCAAAAGCCAAATCAATGTCGCTCCGCAACATCGCCATCATCGCCCACGTCGACCACGGCAAGACGACGCTCGTGGATCAGCTGCTCGCCCAATCGGGCATTTTCCGAGCCAATGAGGCGACGGTAGAGCGCGCCATGGACTCGAACGACCAGGAGCGCGAACGCGGGATCACCATCCTCGCCAAGTGCACCAGCGTCCTCTGGCACGGCAAGGCGGGTGAAACCCGCATCAACATCATCGACACCCCAGGCCACGCCGACTTCGGCGGCGAGGTCGAACGGATCCTTGGCATGGTGGACGGCTGCGTCCTCCTGGTTGACGCCGAAGAGGGCGTCATGCCCCAGACCAAGTTCGTTCTGGGCAAGGCGCTGAAGATGGGCCTTCGCCCGATCCTCTGCCTCAACAAGGTCGACCGCGCGCACGCCGACCCCGACCGCGTCCTCAACGACGCCTTCGACCTGTTCGCGGCCATGGGCGCCAGCGACGAACAACTCGACTTCCCGCACATCTATGCGTCGGGCAAGAACGGTTGGGCGACGCTGGACCTGGCCCAGCCCAACGACACGCTCGCCCCGCTGTTCGACCTGATTGTCGACCACGTGCCCGAGCCCAAGGCCGTCGCCCGCAAGGACGAGCCCTTCCAGATGCTGTCCGTCCTGATCGAAAACGACCCCTTCCTGGGCCGTCTTCTGACCGGCCGCATCGAGAGCGGCAAGGCGACACCGGGCCTGGCGATCCATGCCCTGGGCATCGACGGCAAGGAAGTTGAACGCGGCCGGATCACCAAGGTCCTGGCGTTCCGCGGCCTGAAGCGTCAGCCCATCGAAGACGCCGAAGCTGGTGACATCGTCGCCATCGCCGGCCTCTCCAAGGCGACCGTGGCCGACACGCTTTGCGCCATGGAAGTCACCGAGGCCCTGCCCGCGCAGCCGATCGATCCGCCGACCATCTCCATGACGGTTTCGGTGAACGACAGCCCGCTGGCCGGCCGCGAAGGCGACAAGGTCCAAAGCCGCGTCATCCGCGACCGCCTGCTGAAAGAAGCTCAGTCCAACGTCGCCATCCGCGTCACCGAGACGCCGGACAAGGACGCCTATGAAGTCGCCGGCCGCGGCGAACTGCAACTGGGCGTGCTGATCGAAGGCATGCGCCGCGAAGGTTTCGAACTGTCGATCAGCCGCCCGCGGGTGGTCTTCCAGATCGATCCGGAGACCGGACAGCGCCTTGAGCCCATCGAAGACGTCATGATCGACGTGGACGACGAGTTCAGCGGCATCGTCATCGAAAAGCTCTCGGCCCGTAAGGCCGAGCTGAAGGACATGGGGCCGTCCGGCGCCGGCAAGACGCGCATCAGCCTGATGTCGCCTTCCCGCTCGCTGATCGGCTACCAGGGCGAGTTCCTCACCGACACCCGCGGTTCGGGCGTGCTGAACCGCGTGTTCAGCCACTACGAACCCTACAAGGGCGCGATCGACGCCGGCCGTAAGGGCGTGCTGGTCTCGAACTCCGACGGTGAAACCGCGGCCTTCGCGCTGTGGAACCTGGAAGACCGCGGCACCATGTTCGTGGGCGGCGGCGAGAAGACCTACCAAGGCATGATCATCGGCGAGAACAGCCGCGCCGACGATCTCGACGTCAACCCGATGAAGGCCAAGCAGCTCACCAACGTCCGCGCCTCCGGCAAGGACGAAGCGGTGCGCCTGACCCCGCCCCGCCGGATGACCCTCGAACAGGCCATCGCCTATATCGAGGAAGACGAACTGGTCGAGGTCACGCCGAAGTCGATCCGCCTGCGCAAGCAGGTTCTGAACCCCTCCTTCCGCAAGCGTCGCGTCAAGGAGGAGTAGTGGCGCGGGGCGATCCGGCCGAGCTTTCGGGATCTCACCGACAACTCGCGCGCGAGCGGGCGTTTCGCCTGCTCGCGCTCACGGTCACCGCCCTGTTCCTGGCTTTTGCAGCGCTCGGCGGCGCGTTCGTCTGGTACGACCGCGCCGCCGCCGCCCTTAGCCACACTCACGAAGTCCGCAGCGGTATTGATAACCTGCGGCAAGCCCTGACCGACGCGGAGTCGGCGCAGCGGGCCTTCATCCTGACCGGCGACAGTCAATTCGCCGAACGTGTCGAGTCCAGCCGCACAGCGGCCCATCGCCAGATCGACACCCTTGATCGCCTGACCGACGACAATCCTCTCCAGCAGCGCCGTATCGAGCAACTTCGCGGCCTGATGGCGACGCGGCTGGCGATCATCGACCAGACCATGGCCGCCCGCCGGGAAGGCACCGCCGGCGCCGCCATCCAGATCATCGCCCGGGGCGAAGGCATGGCCGCCATGGACGGCGTGCGCCGCATCGCCGCCGAACTGGAGGGCGAGGAGGCCCGGCTCGAGGCCGTCCGCTCCAAGCAGGTGGCGGCCGTCCGCGCCATGCTGATCACCGCGCTGCTGATCTTCGCAGGCCTGCTCGCCATGCTGTTCGTCAAGGCTCTGCGCGACATCAGCCTGGACCGCGAGGTCGAGGCCGACACCGCCGAGCGGCTGCGCGTGCTGCTCGCCGACCGCACCCTGCTGCTCGACGAGGTGAACCACCGGGTGAAGAACTCGCTGCAGCAGATCGCCAGCGTGGTGCGCCTGCAGTCGCGAACCGTCGAGCATGCCGACTCCCGCGAAGCGCTCGAGAAAACCCTGGACCGCATCATCGCCGTGGGCCGGGTCCACGAGCAGCTCTACAAGGCCGGCGGCCGCATCGGCTATTTCGACGCCGGGCACTACGCCGAGGCGCTGGCCCGCGACCTGGTCGAGTCGCTGGGCCGCGAAGACGTGGCGCTGGAGACCGAGATCCAATCGGCCGTGCTCGATGTTCGCCAGGCCGTGCCGCTGGCGCTGATCCTCAACGAGCTGATCACCAACGCCTTGAAATACGGCTGCCCGCCCGACCGACCTTCGCGGATCAGGGTCGCGTTCGGAACCGAAGGTGAAGGTTATCGGTTGACTGTCTCGGACGACGGCGACGGCCTCCCCGCGGGATTTACGCCGGACACGAAGAAAAGCTTGGGAATGCGAGCCATCGAAGCTCTTGCAAGGCAGTTGGGCGGGCGTTTCGAAATCGGACAGCCGACTCGCGGCGCCGCCTTTGCAGTGCTCTTCCCGAGGAGCCAATAACCCCGATGCGCATCATGGTTGTCGAAGACGATGCGTTGATCGCCCTGGACATCGTCGGCCTGCTCGAGGACCTGGGGCATGAGGTGGTTGCCGAGGCCGCAGACGCCGTGACCGCGTGGGAAATGGCCGCCGACGGCAAGCCCGACCTCGCCCTGGTCGACATCCGTCTGGCCAGGAACACCGACGGCGGCAAGCTGGCCCGCAAACTCTACGACCAGCTGGGCGTGCGCTCGCTGTTCGTCTCCGGCTCGATCACCGACGACTTCCGCAAGGCCATGGCGGCGATCAACCCCATCGGCTTCCTCGGCAAGCCCCTCACCCGGCGCACCCTGGGCGACGCCCTGCGCCACGCGACGCAGCACTGATCACCGCGCGGCCTTGCGCCGCGCCGCGGTGTCGATGCTGACCACCGCCGACATGCCCGGCCGCAGGCGCGCGGCGGCCTCCTGGTTCGGCTCCACGGCGATCCGCACCGGCAGGCGCTGAACCACCTTGGTGAAGTTGCCCGTGGCGTTGTCGGGCTTGATCACCGCGAACTCCGATCCCGTCGCCGGCCCGATCCGCTCCACACGCCCACGCAGGGTCACGCCTGGCAGGGCGTCGACGCGGATCCGCACCGGCTCGCCCACCGCCACGTCGGCGACCTGGGTCTCCTTGAAGTTGGCGGTGATCCAGACGGTCTGCGGCACCAGCCCCATCAGCTGGGTTCCCGGCGCCACATACTGACCGACCTTGACGCCGACCTCGCCCACCTGCCCGGCCACCGGCGCGACGATGGCGGTGTTCTGCAGGTCGATCTGCGCCAGTTGCACCGCGGCCTGCGCCCGCGCCACCGCCGCCTCCAGCGCCGCGCGACTGACGCCCACCGAGGCCAGGTCCTCCCGCGCCACCCGCGCCTGGGCGTCGGCCTGACCGACAGCGGCCTGCGCCTGCTGCACCGCCAGGCGCAGGCGGTCGAGTTCGGTCGGGGCCAGCCAGCCCTTGTCGACCAGCGGCCGCGCGCGATTGTAGTCGGCCTGCGCCTTGGCCAGCGCGGCGCGCGCGCTGGCGCCCTGACTGCCCACCAGGCTGATATTGGCCTCGCCGCGCCGGCGTTGCTGGTCCCAGTTGGCGAGATTGGCCTTCTCGGACGCCAGGCTTGCGAGCGCCTGATCGACCTTCTGGCGGTAGTTCCGATCGTCGATCGTCACCAGGGGCTGCCCCGCCGCGACCGGCATGAAATCCTTGACCAGGACCTGGGTGACATAGCCGTCCAGCTTGGGGCTGATCAGGGTCACATTGCCCCGGACATAGGCGTTGTCGGTGCTTTGCGCGCCGGTGTCGAAGGGCGGCAGCCGCCAGGCGAACAGCACCAGCAAGACCCCGCCGATCGCCGCCGCCACGATCGGGACGACCGCCCGAGACCACGGCCTTCTGGCGGGTGGAGGTTCGATCTCAACGGTGTCGCTCACGCTATGCGGCCTTTGCTGGGGTGAGGGCCGCGGCGCGGCGTGAACGGGCGTCCTCGCGCAGGCGTATGGCCAGGAGATAGACGAAGACCAGGAGCGACAGCACCGCGATCACCCTGAACACATCGGCATAGGCCAGCACCGTGGCCTCGCGGGTGGCGACCTGGCCCAGCAGGGCCAGCCCCTCGGCCTGCCGCAGGGCTGGATCGCTCAGCGTCCCGCCATAGGCGCCCGCATACTGCCGGACCCGGGCGGCGACCTGAGGATCGGTCAGCACCAGGCGTTCGACGATCTGGGCGGAATAGGCCTTTTCGCGAACCATCATCAGCGTGCCCAGGAACGCCGAACCGGCCAACGCCCCCAGGCTCTGCCCGGCCCCGAAGATCACCGCGAAGCTGACGATGAACTCCTGCCCCTGGCGCATGGCGCGCGAGAACCCGGCCAGCATCGCCGCGGGCAGGAACAGGGCGCTGGCGAAGGCGATCAGGCCCTGGCTGAGATACATCTGCTCGGGCCTCGTCAGGCTGGTGATGCTGCTGTCCCACCAGGCCGCGGCGGCGATCAGCAGCAAGGCGACAAGCGCCGGGGTCGTGACCTTCGCCGGGTTGATGGTCAGGGCGACGACGACGATCCCGGCGACCGTGGCCCAGAACATCACCCAGGACAGGCCGCGCAGCTGGTCATTGTTCATGCCCATGGCCTGGAGGAAGCCGAAGGCCCCGACCCCCTGCTCGGACAGCACGATCCGAAACAGCAGGATGATCACCACCAGGCGCAGCATGTCGGCGCTGGACAGCCACCGGACGTGCAGCAAGGGCTGATCGCGGTGCAGCTCGACCAGGATCGAGGCCGCCAGCATGATGATCGCCGCCACCAGGCACCAGCCCAGCCAGGGGGCGTCGAACCACCAGACGAAGCGGCCCTGGGACAGCACCACGCACAGCAGCGCCACGCCGGGCGCGAACAGGGCGAAGGTGAGGAAGTCGCGGGCCTGGAACATCTTCACGCGCGGCATCGGCGGCAACGGCTTGAGGTTCACCGCCGCCAGGCACAGCAGGCTGAGGCCGATCTCCAGCAGGTAGAGCCCGTGCCACTGGCCGATCTGCAGCAGGTCCGACGACACCAGCCGTGAGAGGGGCGCGGCCAGCTGGCTCCAGCTGACGCCCAGCGCCAGGCCCATCGGCCGCTTGGCCTCGGGCACCGCGTTGATCATGTAGAGCAGCGCCAGGGTGCTGAGCGCCGTGGCCGCCACCCCGGCGGCGGCCCGCACGGCGATGGCCGATCGCAGGTCGTCGGTCAGCAGGTGGGCCAGCGCCACGACGATGAACAGGCCAAGCCCGATGTCGGCGAACAGCCTCAGCCCGTACTGAAAGCGGAACTTGATGGCCAACAGGGCGATGGTGGCGTTGGTGGCGGTGTAGGCGGTCGCCAGCCAGGCCGCCTCGTTGGAATAGGCCCCCAGCGTCCCCTGGATCCAGGGCAGGTTGTTGTTGACGAGGTTGAAGCCCAGCCCCTGGGTCAGGCCGAGCAGCACCGAGATCGCGCCATAGGCGAGATAGCCCATCCACGCTGGTCTCGACGGGGCTCCCCCCATGCTTTCGCCTCTTCGCCGCCCGCCTGCGGAGGCCGCGTCCAAGCTAGACCGGACGCTCCATCCAGACATCACAACGCGCATAGTCGCTCGCCGGTCGCATCGACGGATCGAGATCGACAAATCCCATGGCGCGGTAGAGCGCCAGCGCCGGGGCCAGGCTGGAATTGGTCTCCAGATAGAGGCGCGGGGCGCCCAGGGCCTGCGCCTTGTCGATGCAGGCGGCCATCAGCAGCCGGCCAAGGCCGGTCCCGCGCGCCGCCTCGCTCACCGTCATCTTGGCGACCTCATAGCCGCCGTCGGCCATGGCGATCAGGGCCACGCAGCCGATGACCTCCCCATCCCGCTCGGCCATGAGGATATGGCCGCCGTGATCGAGGATCTTGCCCTGCGGGTCGTCGAGAACGGCGCGGTCCTTGGCCTCGATGACGAAGTGCTTGGAGATCCAAGCCTCGTTCAGGGCGCGCCAGGCCGTTGCGTGACGGGGTTCGAAAGGTACGATCCGCATGGCGAAGATATCCCGCGCCCAGCTATGCTACGCAACCATCATGGCCAATCCGATCTTCGCAAATCTGCCCACCACCGTCTTCGAGGAGATGTCGGGCCTGGCCCGCGAACACAGCGCGATCAATCTGGGCCAGGGGTTCCCCGACGATCCCGGCCCCGAGGCGATCCGCGCCAAGGCCGCCGACGTGGTGATGAACGGCTACAACCAGTATCCGCCCATGGCCGGCCTGCCGGAACTGCGCGAGGCGGTCGCCGGCCACTACGCCCGCACGCAGGGGCTCGACCTCGACTGGAAGAGCGAGGTGACCATCACCTCGGGCGCCACCGAGGCCCTGGCCGCGGCCTTCTTCGGCCTGATCCAGCTCGGCGACGAGGTGGTGGTCTTCCAGCCGCTCTATGACGCCTACCTGCCGCTGATCCGCCGCGCCGGCGGCGTGCCCCGGCTAGTGAAGCTGTCGCCGCCTCACTGGCGTTTCGACCGCGCCATGCTGGAGACGGCGTTCACCGCCAAGACCCGGTTCGTGGTGCTGAACAATCCGATCAATCCGGCCGGCGCCGTCCTGCCGCAAGAGGACCTGGCCCTGCTGGCCGAGTTCTGCGTGCGCCACGACGCCGTCGCCATCTGCGACGAGGTCTGGGAGCAGGTGGTGTTCGACGGCGCCGTCCACCGCCCGCTGATCGCCTTTCCGGGCATGCGCGAGCGGACGGTGAAGATCGGATCGGCCGGCAAGATGTTCGGCCTGACCGGCTGGAAGGTGGGCTTCCTCTGCGCCGCCCCGGCCCTGACCCACGCCCTGTCGCGCACCCACCAGTTCCTGACCTTCACCACCCCGCCGAACCTGCAGGCGGCGGTGGCCTTCGGCCTGCAGAACAGCGGCGACTGGTTCGAAACCATGCCCGCGGCGATGCAGCGTTCGCGCGACCGGCTGGCCGAGGGCCTGACGCGCGAGGGCTTCGCCGTCCTGCCGAGCCAGGGCACCTATTTCCTCAATGTGGACCTCGCCGCCTCGGGCGTGAGCGAGCCCGACCGCGCCTTCGCCCTGCGCGCGGTCAAGCACGCCGGGGTCGCCACCATCCCGGTCTCGGCCCTCTACGAGGAGGACCATGTGACCACCATCCTGCGCCTCTGCCTGGCCAAGAAGGACGAGACCCTGGACGCCGGCGTGACGCGCCTGGCCAAGGCGCGGGAGCTGTCGCTGAGGGGGTAGGCGCATCCTCTCCCAGGGAACCCAAACTACCGTGGAGGTTGTCTGGGTTTCCAAATGCCCACGGCCTGAGCCTATCCTGGGGCCAGACGGTTTCGAGAGGGAACGGGCAATGAACCTCGGTTTCAAGCGCGCCATGCATGCGGGCGTCGCCCTGGCGACGGGTTGCGCGGTGCTGACGGGCGGCGCGGCCAACGCGCAGTACTATTCCTATTCCGCGCCCTACACGGCCGCGAGCCCGGCCCGGCTGGGCGTCGGTCCGGCCGACCCGTGCGCGCGCCAGGCGGCGCAGCGGCGTCTGGGCTGGAGTATTGTCGGCCTGCTGGCCGGCGGCCTTGCGGGCGGCGCGGCGGCCGGCGCAGGCGTCGTGGCTGAAGGCGCGGGTCTCGGCGGGTTGGTCGGTTCGATCGTCGGCGGCGTCGCCGGCGGACGCTCGGCGGCCTGCGGCACGGCCGCCCTGGCGGCGGCCTCCGGCGCCTATGGCCCCCAACAGCAGGCCTATCCCGCCTATGACGGCGGCTACGGCGGCGGCTACGCCCAGCAAGGCGGCGGCCACCCGACCTACGCCAACGCCGGTCCGCAGCCGGTCACCTATTACGAGTATCGCCGGACCTACCGGACCTACACCACCGCCGCCCCCGAGGGCCCTCAGCCGGGCCCCTACTATCAAGACGGCTACGCCCAGCAGGGCTACGACCAGGGGCCGCCTCCCGGCTATCAGCCGGGGCCGCAGGCCTACGCCCAACCCTATGCGCAACCCCAGTACGCGCCCCAGGGCCAGCCGCAGTACTACGCCCCGCAGTACGCGCCCCAATACGCGCCGCAGCCCTATGGGCCGCCCCAGCCCTACGCTCAGCCGCAGGACCGGTACTAGGCGGCGGGCTTTAGCCGCCGCCCAAGGCCGGTCAGGAAGTCGAGCCGCCGTCGATGACGATGGTCTGACCGGTCATCCAGGAACCGGCCTTCGACGCCAGGAAGACCGCGCCGCCGGCGATGTCGTCCGGCTCGCCCAGACGGCGCAACGGCGTGCCCGAGGACGCGCGCTTCTCGCCTTCCGGGGTGTCCCACAGCGCCTTGGCGAAATCGGTCTTCACCAGGCCGGGCGCGATGCAATTGACGCGGATATTGTCCGGCGACAGTTCCTGGGCCAGGTTCCGGGCCAGCTGCATGTCGGCGGCCTTGGAGATCGCATAGGCGCCGATCACCGCGGTGCCGCGCAGCCCGCCGATCGATGAGATGATCACCACCGAGCCGTCCTTACGCTCGCGCATTTCCGGCGCGACCATGTTGATCAGCCAGTTGTTGGCGATGACGTTGTTCTCGAGAATCTTGCGGAACTGATCGTCGGCGATGCCGCTCATCGGCCCGTAATAGGGATTGGAGGCGGCGTTGCAGACCAGGATGTCGACCTTGCCGAACGCCTTGCGGGTCTCGTCGACCAGCCGCTGAAGGTCTTCCTTCGAGGAGATGTTGGCCGGCACCGCGATGGCCGCGCCCGCGTGCTTGCCGTTGATCTCGGCGGCGACCTCTTCGCAGGGCCCGGCCTTGCGCGACGAGATGACGACCTTGGCGCCGTGTTCGGCCATGCGCTCGGCGATGGCCTTGCCGATCCCGCGCGATGACCCGGTGATGATGGCGACCTTACCGGTCAGATCGAACAACTCGCCCATAGCGTTCCCTCTAAAACACGTGTTTGATTTTATGCGTCGCCATTTGCCGTACAGGGCGACGCTAGGTCAAGCTGGAGCGCGCCATGCCGAATTTCCGAACCATCGACCTGCCCGACGTCAGCCTGCGCGCCATCGTGCAGGGCGAAGGGCCGCTGGTCGTGATGGTCCATGGCTTCCCGGAGAGCTGGTACAGCTGGCGTCACCAGATGGGGCCGATCGCGGCGGCCGGCTTCACCGCCTGCGCCATCGACGTGCGCGGCTATGGCGGCTCCTCGCGCCCCGAGCCGATCGAAGCCTATGACATGGAGCACATGGTCGCCGACGTGGCCGGCGTCATCGAGGCGTTGAGCCCAGACAAGACCGCCGTGCTGATCGGCCATGACTGGGGGGCGCCCATCGTCTGGAACACCGCCCTGATCCGCCCCGACCGGGTGCGGGCGGTGGCCGGCCTGTCGGTGCCCTATACCGGCGTCCCCAAGCGCCCGTTCAGCGACCTGATCGAGACCGTCTTCACCAGCCGCGGCAAGTTCTTCTACCAGGCCTGGTTTCAGAACGTCGGCGCGGCCGAGGCAGAGCTGGAAGCCAACCCGCGAGATTCCCTGCGCAAATTCTACTACGCGATCAGCGGCGACGCCCCCGATGGGACCTGGCCCAATGACAAGCCGCACGGCGCCACCCTGCTGCAGGGCCTGGTCGATCCCAACCCGTTCCCGGCCTGGCTGACGAACGCCGACCTCGACTACTACGTGGCCGAGTTTGAGCGGTCCGGCTTCCGTGGCCCGCTGAACCGCTACCGCAACCACCAGCGCGACTTCGAATATCTCTCGAAGTTCGAGGGCAAGAAGATCCACCAGCCGTCGCTGTTCGTCGGCGGCGAGCGCGACCTGGTGCTCAGCATGCTGGGACGCGGCGATCTGGTGTCGATCATGGGCGCGGAGATGACCGACCTGCGCGGCGCCGACATCCTGCCCGGCTGCGGCCACTGGACCCAGCAGGAGCGGCCGGAAGAGGTCAACGCCCGCCTGCTGCCCTGGCTCGCCTCGCTCTGAGGACGATCAACGCAAGGACGGCTTCAGCGGGCTTTTCTTCCCCTGGGGCGCCGCCCTATGGTCAGCGCGGGTTGGGGAGAAATACATGAAACTCATCGGCAAGCTCGCGCTGGGACTGGTCGGACTGCTGGTCGCCCTAGCGGTCATCGTCGCCGTCCGGACGATCACCTACAAGGCGCCTTCGTCGGCCGACCTCACCCAGGTGAAACTGGCCCCGCCGGTCGTGGTCGACGCCGCCAAGGCCGCCGACCATCTGGCCCAAGCGATCCGGTTCCAGACCGTCAGCCACCAGGACAAGGCCGACGACCAACCGGCCGAATGGGACAAGCTGCAGGCTTGGCTGCAGACCACCTATCCCTCCGCCCACGCCGCCATGAGCCGCGAGGTCATCTCCGACCACACCCTGGTCTACACCTGGAAAGGTTCGGACCCGAGCCTGCCCCCCATCGTGCTGATGGCCCACCAGGACGTGGTGCCGGTGACGCCCGGCACCGAGAAGGACTGGAAGCATCCGCCGTTCGAGGGCGTGATCGCCGAGGGCGCGGTCTGGGGTCGCGGCGCCATCGACGACAAGGGCTCGCTGGTCACCCTGTTCGAGGGCGCCGAGGCCCTGGCCGCAAAGGGCTTCAAGCCGCGCCGCACCGTCATCATCGTCTCGACCCATGACGAGGAAGTGCGCGGCCAAGGCGCCCGCGCCGCCGCCGCCCTGCTGAAATCGCGTGGGATCATCGCCGACTTCGTGCTGGACGAAGGCATGGCGATCATCGCCGACAATCCCGTCACCGGCGGCCCGGTCGCGCTGATCGGGGTCGGCGAGAAGGGCTACGGGACGATGCAGGTCGTCGCCAAGGCGGTCGGCGGGCACTCCTCCGCGCCGCCCGCCGATTCCGGCGGCGTGATCACGCTCTCCAAGGCGCTGGTGAAGATCACCGACGCCCAGTTCCCGATGAAGCTGGACGGTCCCGGCGCGGGGATGCTGGAGGTGCTGGCGCCCAAGGGGTCCTGGGTGATCCGGATGGCGGTCGCCAACCGCTGGCTGTTCGAGAAGATGATCGTCAAGCAGACCGCCGCCACCCCGGCCGGCGCGGCCCTGCTGCACACCACCATCGCCCCGACCATGCTGAAGGGCAGCCCCAAGGAAAACGTCCTGCCGCAGGACGCCACCGCCTGGATCAACTATCGCATCGCGCCCGGCGACACCGCCGCGGGCGTGCTGGCCCACGTCAAGGCCGCGGTCGGCGACCTGCCGGTCGACATCACCTGGCTGAAAGCCCCGGACGAGCCCTCGCCGGTCTCCTCCACCAGTTCCGACAGCTGGAAGGTGATCGCCGCCCTGGCCGGCGACATGGCCAAGGCCCCGGTCGCGCCGGGCCTGGTCACCGCCGGCACCGACAGCCGCTACCTGGAGCCGGTGGCCAAGGACGTCTACCGCTTCCAGCCGATGAAGTTCGCGCTGAAGGACACCCAGATGATCCACGGCACGAACGAGCACATGACGCTGGAGAACCTCGACCTGGCGGTGCAGTTCTACGCCCGGCTGATCGCCACCGCCGCGGGCTGAGGACGTGATGTCGCTGTCGCCCTTGCCTGGTCGACAGCGGCCGCGGATTGGTGGAAATCCCCAGTTCACTCCACCGCGCCGGACGTCGTCTTCATGCTGAACTGGATCTACGCCGCATTCGGCGACGCCTGGGGGCCGCTGCGGCTCTTCAACTCGTTCTTCTTTCTCGCGGCGATCGGCTTCGCCTTCACCGCCCTGACCACCTGGATCGTCCTGCCCCGGGTCTGGTCGAAACTCCCCACGGATCGTGGCCGCGCCTTCGCGGTCAACGCCGACCAAAGCGTCGGCAAGCCGCTGAGCGCCGGCCTGGTCTTCGTCAGCATCTTTTGCATCGCATCGCTGATCTTCGTGCCGTTCGGCGCGCGCAGCCTGCTGACCCTGCCCTTCGTCATCGCCGCCATGCTGGTCGGCTATTTCGACGACCGTCGCGGCGGCTTCACCGAGTACCAGCTCGCGGTCATGGACCTGGCCATCGCGCTGGGCGCCTCGATGGTGATCTACGCCCTGGCGCCGGCGACCATCTGGCTGCCCGGCTGGAAGGGCGTCATCGTCCTGGCGCCCTGGATCGCCATCCCCGTGGCCACCGGCATGATCTGGCTGGCCATCAACGCCACCAACTGCTCGGACGGAGTGGACGGGGTGTCCGGCAGCCTGACCGGCACGGCCATCCTGCTGCTGGGCGGCCTGCTCTATGCGGTGGTCGGCAACGAGGTCGTCGCCCAACACCTGAACATCCCCGGCAATCGCGAAGGCGCGAGCTGGGCGATCATGGCCTTCCTGATGGTCGGGGCGATCGGCGGCTACCTCTGGTACAACGCCACGCCCAGCCTGGTGCTGATGGGCGACGCCGGCTCGCGGCCCATCGGCCTGCTGATCGGCATGCTGGTGGTGGCGACCAACAATCCGCTGTTCCTGCTGCTGATCGGCTCGGTGATCCTGCTGAACGGCGCCACCGGCCTGCTGAAGGTCGCGCTGATGCGCTTCTTCGGCCTGAAGATCCTGGGCGGTATCCGTTTTCCGCTCCACGATCACTGCCGCAAGGAGCTGGGCTGGTCCAACAGCCAGGTCCTGGTGCGCTTCATGCTGGTGCATCTGGGCGTCTCGGCCCTGCTGGTCATCCTGGCGCTGAAGCTGCGCTAGGTCGCCGGGCGGAGAAAATCACCAAAACCCGGCAAGCTTTAGCAATAACCGCCTGCGCATAGCGCTCGGGCACTTGCGAACCGGCGCTGCGCATCGCACGTTCCGGTCCTACCGAATTGGAGACCTCCCCTATGCGTAACTGGCGCCTGGACGAAGACGACGACGGCGACGAGAACGCCCGCAAGCCCGACATGCCTATGACGTCTGGGCCCGTCCAGAATGCGTTGTTCAAGTCGCGCACCGTGCTGGTGTTCGGCGAAATCGACATGCGGCTGGCCGAGCGGGTCACCGCCCAGCTCCTGGCGCTGTCGGCCGAGAACGACCAACCGATCAAGGTCGTGATCAACTCCCCCGGCGGTCACGTCGAGAGCGGCGACACCATCCACGACATGATCCGCTTCTGCGGCCCGATGGTGAAGGTGATCGGCACCGGCTGGGTCGCCAGCGCCGGCGCCAGCATCTTCCTGGGCGCGAAGAAGGAAAACCGTCTCTGCCTGCCCAACACCCGCTTCCTGCTGCACCAGCCCATGGGCGGTGTGCGCGGCCAGGCCAGCGACATCCAGATCGAGGCCGAGGAGATCGTGAAGATGCGCGAGCGCGTCAACCGCATGATCGCCGCCGAGACGGGCCAGCCCTACGACAAGATCGTCAAGGACACCCAGCGTAACTTCTGGATGGGGGCCGAGGCCGCTGTCGAGTACGGCCTGGTCTCCAAGATCATCCATAACGCCAGCGAGGCGTAAGGTGGTGACCGCGCCCTGGTGGAAGGGCGCGGTCGTCTACCATGTCTATGTCCGCAGCTTCTTCGACTCGGACGGCGACGGCCACGGCGACCTGAAGGGCGTCCTGGCCAAACTGGACTACATCGAGAGCCTTGGCGTCGACGCCGTCTGGCTCTCGCCCATTCACCCCTCGCCCAACCGCGACTGGGGTTACGACATCTCCGACTATGAGGGCGTCCATCCCGACTACGGGACGTTGGGCGACCTAGAGGCCCTGGTCGCCGCCGCCCATGCCCGCGGCCTGAAGGTCATGCTGGACGAGGTTCTGGCCCACACCTCCGACGAACATCCCTGGTTCGCTGACAGCCGCGACGGCGGGGCCGATGGCGAGAAGGCCGACTGGTACGTCTGGGCCGATCCGGCCGAGGACGGGACCGCGCCCAACAACTGGCTGTCGGTGTTCGGCGGCCCGGCCTGGGCCTATCAGCCGGCGCGGCGCCAGCACTATCACCACAAGTTCCTGCGCCAGCAGCCGAAGCTGAACTGGCGCCAGCCGAACGCCCAGGAGGCGGCGCTGAAGGTGCTGGACTTCTGGCTGGCCAAGGGGATCGACGGCTTTCGGCTCGACGTCGCCGGCACCTTCCTCCACGACGACGCGCTTACCGACAATCCGGCCGTGCCGCCGGCTGAGCGCACCCGCCATCACTGGTCCCACGCCAGCGAGATGCAGCGCCACCTGCACGACTCCAATCTGCCGCAGAACATCCCGCTGCTGGACGTGATCCGCCGCCGGGTCGACGCCCACAATGGCGACGGCCAGGGCGAGCGGTTCGTGTTCGGCGAGTTCTCCGAGGAGGAGGAACGCTGCGGGGCCTATTGCACGCCGCAGGACGGCCTGCACTCGGCCTACACCTTCGTGCTGCTGCACGCCCGCAAGCTGGCCGCCCAGGTGTTCCGCGAGCACTACGAGACGCTCGGCCGCTTTCCTGGCCACTGGCCCTGCATCTCGCTCTGCAACCACGACATCGCGCGCACCGCCAGCCGGTTCGGCGGCGGCGAGGATGTGGCCCGGCTGATGCTGGCCCTGCTGCTCAGCCTGAAGGGCACGACCCTGCTCTATCAGGGCGAGGAACTGGGCCTGCCCGAGGCCCGCAGCCTGACCCGCGAGGAAATCCGCGATCCGGTCGGCGACCTCTATTGGCCGATCTCCAAGGGCCGCGACGGTTCACGCACCCCGATGCCCTGGACGGAAGACCCCAACCTGGGCTTCTCAACGGCCAAGCCCTGGCTGCCCGCCGCGCCGGAGCACGCCGGCCTGTCGGCGGCGAGCCAAGACGCCGATCCGGTCTCCACCCTGGCCTTCTCACGCGCCATGATCGCGCTGCGGAAGGCCACGCCCGCCCTGACCACCGGCGAGATCGAGATGATCACCACGCCCGAGCCGGTGCTGGCCTTCATCCGCTATGAGGGCGCGACGCGCATCGCCTGCGTGTTCAACATGAGCGCCGCGCCGGCCATCTTCGGCGACGAACGGCTGGCCGGCGGCGAGATACTCACGCCCTCGACCGGCGAAGCGACACTCGACGGCGCGGCCCTTCATCTCGGACCTCACGCCGCCCGGTTCCTGCGGCTGGCTTGACGCGCTAGAAGAGGTCCCATGGCCGACGGCGACACCAAACAAGCCCGCACGCCCGCCGTCGACAGCAAGTTCGGCCGCGGGTTCCTGCACGACATCTGGTACTTCGCGGCGCTCTCCAGCGACCTGAAGGCCGGCAAGCTGCAACGCTATGAGCTGCTGGGCGAGCCGGTGCTGCTGGGCCGCGACCGGGCCGGTAAGGTCTATGCGCTGAAGGACATCTGTCCGCACCGGGCCGCGCCGCTGTCGGCGGGCAAGCTGACCTCCGAGCCCGATGGCGGCGAAAGCGTCGAGTGCCCCTATCACGGCTGGCGGTTCCGCACCGACGGCGCCTGCGCCGCGATCCCCTCGCTGGTCGACGACCAGCCGATGGATGTCAGCCGCATCCGGGTCCGCAACTATCCGGCCGCCGAGAGCCAGGGCCTGGTGTTCGTCTGGATCAGTTCCGATCCGCGCTTCACCGGCGAGCCCTCCGAGCCGCCGCCGGTCTTCCCCGGCGTGGTCGGCGGCGGGCCCAAGCTGGTCGACCGCATGGAGTTCGACGCCCATATCGACCACGCGGTGGTCGGCCTGATGGACCCGGCCCACGGCCCCTATGTGCATCAGCAGTGGTGGTGGCGCTCGGCCAAGAGCCAGCACGAGAAGGCCAAGAAGTTCGAGCCGCGCGAACAGGGCTTCGCCATGGTCCGCCATGAGCCATCGAAGAACAGCCGCGCCTACGCCATCCTTGGCGGCGAGCCGCTGACCGAGATCACCTTCCGCATCCCCGGCATGCGCTGGGAGCATGTGACGGTCGGCCAGCGCCAGGTGCTGTCGCTGACCTGCCTGACCCCGATCAACGACGCCAAGACCAAGATCACCCAGATCGTCTGGTCCGATCACCCGGCGTTCCTGTTGCTGAAGCCGTTCATCGCCGCCGGCGCGCGGGCCTTCCTGCGCCAGGACGGCGACATGGTGAACCTGCAGAACGAGGGCCTGCGCTACGATCCGGCCCTGCTGTGGATCGACGACGCCGATCGTCAGGCCAAGTGGTACCAGCAGCTCAAGCGCGAATGGACCGCCAGCCGCCAGGCCGGCCGGCCGTTCGCCAACCCCGTGGAAGCCGCCACCCTACGCTGGCGCAGCTAAAGGCTCAGCCTGCGGCGGCTGGCGCGGCGCGGCGAGCGCCAGATCCTCGATCTGGATCGGGGCAAAGCCACGCCCGATATCCCAATTGATCCGGCCGCCCATCGCCGTAACCGTCGAGACCGGCTCCATGCGGCGCAGGTCCATGGCGCTGAGCGCCTGGTGTGAAATCCGCACATACATGATCGGCTGCGGATCGGCCGGCCCCTTGGCGGTCGCGGGCACGCATCGGCCCAGGACCTCGATGCTCTCAATGGGCACGACCGACATCACCTCGACGGCCACCCGCAGGATCGCCGAGCAGACATTGGCCAAGTGAAACTCGTGCCGCGCGGTCGGCGTGATCAGCGCATGAACGGCGCGGCCGCCCTCGCCCAGGCCCACGCTCTCGTCGGGCAAGGCGTCGAGCTCCAGCATGTCGACATGGACCACCAGCTTGCCGGACGGCGACATGTCGATGGCCACCCCCTCCAGGGCGGGCCGCAGGTCATCGGCCGGAAAATGAGTCTGCAAGGCCGCTTCGATGCAGGCGAAGTCGAGCGCCACGACCCCCGCCGCCAGCTGGACGTCGAGATTGTGAACCTGGGCGTTGCGCTTGGCCTTGGCGAAGAGCTCCGCGTCCTTCTTGGCCGCCGCCAGCACCTTTTCGGCCAGGGTCCGGCGGCGTTCGGCGCCAAGACCGAACAGGCTGTCGATGACGCCTGGATTGTAGTTGGCCAAGGCGCGGCGGGCCTTGCGCTCCAGCGCGTCGGCCTTGACCGCCGGCTCGACCAGGCCGGACTCGGCGATCTCGGGCCAGTTGATCCTCTGGTAGCGCACGCAGTGAGCGCGGGTCAGTTGTTCGAACAGGGCCTCGTAGCGCGCCGCCAATTCCGGCGAGGTCCCGCGCTTGGCCGTCGCGCGTTCCTTCCGCGCCCGATCTCGCGTGGCCCTATTGGTGGTCCGCTCAATCCACGTCATCGTAGCCGCGATAGTTCGCGGGCCGCCCTGAGCGTCCATCATTTCCCCCCTGTGCGTGGCTTTCCGCCTTATTCGCCCTTTTGGAATACCGACGATTTCATAACGGATCGCTTAAGAAGATCATGGACTTCACAACCACCGACGGCCTCACCCTCAGCTATGACGACAACGCCCCAGCGGACTATGAGCGGGCGATCCTGCTGGTCCACGGTTTCGCCTCGAACCGGGAGGAAGGCTGGCGACGCACGGGCTGGTACGCGGCGCTCGAACGGCGGCGTTTTCGCTGCATCGCGCTCGACCAGCGCGGCCATGGGCAGAGCGCCAAGCCGCACGATTCGCAGGCCTATCTGCGTGAAAATCTGGCCCGCGACGTGGTCGAGCTGATCGACCACCTGGGAATCAACCGCGTCGATCTGTTCGGCTATTCGATGGGCGCGCGCACGGCCGCCGCCGCCGCCCTGGCCGCGCCGGAGCGGTTCTCGAACCTGATCCTCGGCGGGGTCGGCGACAAGATGCTGACCGAACGCCCCTCGGCGCACGGCGGCGTAATGGCGAACGCCATGCTGACGGAAGATCCGGAAACCATCACCGAGCCCTTCCTACGCAGCTTCCGACAGTTCGCCGACGAGCAGGGCGAGGACCGCCAGGCCCTCGCCGCCTTCGTCCAGGCGGAAAACCCGCCGCTAGACACCGCCGGCTTCGCCACCCTGCCGATGCCGGTGCTGGCGGTGGCCGGTCAGCGCGAAACCAATGGCGATCCGGAGATCCTAGCCCGGGCCTTCGCCCACGGCCACGGCGTGGTCATCCCCGGCTGCGACCACTTCTCGGCCATCCCGCACGCCCTCACCAAGGCCGCGGTGTTCGACTTCATCGACGGGGTGCTGGACGATCCCTGGGCGCGGTGAGGCTCGATCAGATCCTCCCCCAGCGCGCAGCGCGACTTGGGGGAGGTGGCGCACGAAGCGCAGCGTAGGGCGACGGAGGCGGCAGCGCCGCCCCCTCAGTCAGCTTCGCTGACAGCTCCCCCAAAAGGGGAGCATCTACAGAGAATATCTAGTCCTTCGGACCCATGTTGTAGGGGCCGCCCTTGTCCAGGGCGGTGCGATAGCCCGGGCGGGCCTGGAAGCGCTTCACCCAGGCGGCGATGTTCGGATAGGCGGCGTAGCGGCCGAAGGCGCCGACAACCTCACCCACGAAGCTCATCTGGATATCGGCCGCCGACAGCTCCGAGCCCATCAGGTAGTCGCGCCCAGCCAGCGCACCCTCGACATAGCCAAGGTGATTGGAGATCTCGCTCTCGATGCGCGGGTGCAGCGGCGCGCCGGCCTCGCCCAGGCGGCCGACATACATGAACAGCATCAGCGGCAGCATGGCCGAACCCTCGGCGTAGTGCAGCCACTGCTGATAGACATCATACTCCGGCGTCCCGGCGGCCGGGGCCAGCTTGCCGGCGCCATGGTGGCGCAGCACGTAGTCGATGATCGCCCCGGACTCGATGATGGTCGCCGCGCCCTCGGTCACCACCGGCGACTTGCCCAGCGGATGAACCGCCTTCAGCTCCGGCGGCGCCAGACGGGTGGTCGCGTCGCGCTGATAGGATTTGATCTCGTAAGGAAGCTTCAGTTCCTCAAGCAGCCAGAGGATGCGCTGCGAGCGCGAGTCGTTGAGGTGATGGACGACGATCATGGCCTGCTCCCAAATGTATTTTCTTACGGCGTACAGGCCGGCGTGACGGGCGACAAGCTTCGCCTATAGTCGGCCGATGATCTTGCCGAACCTGCCCGCCCGCCTGGCCGAGGCCGCCGACGCCGCCGAAGCCCTTGTCGCCCAGATGAAGGCGGCCGTCGCCGTCCGGGTGAGCCGCGAGGGCCGCCTCGACCGCGCCGCCCTGGACGCCGAACAGCACGTCGCCCACGGCCTGGCCTGGGCCGCCGCCTATGCCGAGACCCTGCGCCAGACCGCCGCCTGGGCCACGGCGCTCACCACCGAGAACCGGTTCGGCGAGGCCGAGGCCCTACCCGCCCAGATCCTGGCCTTCGAGTATCTGAGCCAGCTTGCCGGCGGCCTGCCGATGAACCAGGGCGAGATCTTCCGCCCCGGCGATCTTGGCCTCTCCACCGACGGCCTGGCGCCGATCATCGAGCAGCTGCGCCCCGGCGCGTCCCAGGCGGTGAAGAGCCGGGTCGTCGCCCTGTTGGAGGCCGCACGCGGCCGGCCCTCGCTGGAGGCCAGCGGGCTGGACGAGACCCTGGAGCACGTCCGCGACCAGTTCCACGCCTTCACCGAGGAGAAGATCGTCCCGTACGCCCACGGCTGGCACCTGCGCGACGAGCTCATTCCCCTGCCGCTGATCGAGGAGCTGGCGCAGCTCGGGGTCTTCGGCCTGACGGCGCCAGAGGCCTATGGCGGGTCGGGCCTGGGCAAGGTGGCGATGTGCGTCGTCTCCGAGGCGCTGTCGCGCGGCTGGATCGGGACCGGATCGCTGGGCACGCGTTCAGAGATCGCCGCCGAACTGATCCTCGCCCACGGCACACCCGCCCAGAAGGAGCGTTTCCTGCCGGCCATCGCCTCGGGCCAGATCATCCCCACGGCGGTCTTCACCGAACCTGAGGCCGGCTCCGATCTCGGTTCGCTGCGCACCCGCGCGGTCCGCGACGGCGACACCTGGAAGGTGACCGGCGCCAAGACCTGGATCACCCACGCCGCCCGCGCCGATCTGATGACCCTGCTGGTCCGCACCGATCCGACCTCGAAGGACCATCGCGGACTGTCGATGTTCCTGGCCGAGAAGCCGCGCGGCTCCGAGGGCGTCCCCTTCCCCGCGCCGGGCATGGACGGCGGCGAGATCGGGGTGATCGGCTATCGCGGCATGAAGGAGTACGAGATCGCCTTCGACGGCTTCGCCGTGCCGCACGCCAACCTGCTGGGCGAGCAGGAGGGGCAGGGCTTCTCGCAGTTGATGGCCACCTTCGAGAGCGCCCGCATCCAGACCGCGGCCCGCGCCATCGGCGTGGCCCAGGCCGCGCTCGATCTGGCCGTGGACTATGCGACCGCGCGCCGCCAGTTCGGCCAACCGATCGCCGAGTTTCCGCGCGTGGCCAACAAACTCGCCTATATGGCCGCCGAACTGCTGGGCGCGCGCCGCCTCGCCTGGTTCGCGGCCCGCGCCAAGGACGAGGGGCGCCGCTGCGACCTTGAGGCCGGCATGGCCAAGCTGGTCGCCGCCCGGGTCGCCTGGGCCTGCGCCGACAACGCCGTCCAGATCCATGGCGGCACGGGTTTCGCCGTCGAACAGCCGGTCAGCCGGGTCCTGGCCGACGCCCGCATCCTCAATATCTTCGAAGGCGCCGGCGAGATTCAGGCCCAGGTCATCGCCCGCCGCCTGCTGGAAGGCGCCAACTAGCGCCAGCCGCGCGCGTCGGCGCCGAAATATTGATCGCCAATATGTAGAGCGCCCGTTTTACGGGTGAAACATCCATCGCATGACAGCGTTATGCGACTATGCTCAGCGATTCCGAATCTTTCAACCCGCCGCCTCGTTTCCGACAAACTCCTTACGAACACGGGAAAACGCCGGTCTGCGACGCTGCGCCACACGGTCAAGCCGGGGCTTTTGGGCTAGTACCGGGCTTGCATTCGTATCGCGGAACGAGTTCGTTGAACACGCTCAAACAAACCCTTCGCTTGGACGCGCCGTGGCGAAAGGCTAAGAGGATTTTTGTGGTCATGATGACCTTCGACACCGCCGTCCGTCTCCCCCCGGGCGGCAACCAAGCCAAAGTTGAAGTGCGTCAGCTCATCGCTGGCCTGCGCGACGCCTCCCGAGCAGGAGCGCGCACCGTGCAGCGCTCTGTCGAGCTGTTCGAGAAGGTAGTGGAAGAGTATTGCGTAAAGTTCGAACAGCAGACGACTCCGGCGCTGACGAGGCTCGTCGCCCGATGAAACACGTCTCCAGCAATATCGAAGTCACCGGCGAAACCGAGGTCCGCGTCCCGACCCGTCGCGCCATCGCCAAGCAACAGACCCGCGCCAAGGTTCTGTCGGCCGCCCGCCGCCTGTTCTCGGAGTCGGGTTACGAAGGCGCCACCATCCGCGACATCGCCGCCGAGGCGGGCATGTCGACGGGCGCGGTGTTCGCGAACTTCACCGACAAGTCGGACCTGTTCCGCGAGATCATGATCGCGGACATGGAAGCGCTGGTCGAAGCCATGCGCGACGGCGTCTCGCGCGGTCGCGGGGTGGACGACACCCTGCTGAAGCTCTTCATGGCCGGCTACGCCTTCTACAAGAGCCGCCTGCCGCTGGCCCGCGCCGCCTTCGGCATCTCCTGGCAGCCCGACCAAGGCCAAGAGCTCCGTGAGCTTCCGCCGGTGCTGCAACTGCAAGATCTGGTCTCCGAACAACTGACGCAGGGCGTTGAACGCGGCGAGCTTTCGCAAGAAGCCGAAGTCAAACTGCGCAGCCAGATGCTGTTCGATTGCTACCTGGCCAATTTCCAGGAAGCCATCTTCGGCGGCTGGAGCCTCGAAGCGCTTCAAGCCAAGGCCAAGGATCAGATTCGCGTGATCCTCGCCGGCGCCCGTCGCGGCTGAAAACTGTCTTAATTGACGCTAGGGCGAGATTTGATCGATCGAGATCAAGTCTCGCCTTTGGCTTGTCTGGAAAGATTGGGCTTTGGTCCCGCGACGAACTGTCGCATCAATCTTCATAACGCATCCCTGATGCCGGATTCGCCGTAACCAGTAGGCGGGAGCGCACACATTTGATGTGCGCCGGGGGGAAGTCTTGAGCGTACGTAAGTCCCAGAAGGAGGCGACGCGCCAGCGCGTGCTCGACGCCGCCAAAGAGCTATTCGAAACCAACGGTTACGAGACGACGACAGTCCGCGAGATCGCCAGCCGCGCCGAAGTCTCGGTCGGCAGCGTCTTCACCACCTTTTCCTCGAAGGGCGACATCCTCAGCCAGGTGATGGCCGACCGGCTGGACGCGCTCTACGCCGAGCTCGACCGCGTGGTGCCGCACCTTCGCGGATCGACGCCCGACCGGCTGCGCTCGATCTTCGCGATCCATTACGCCTTCGAGACCCGCCGCACCCGGCTGTTCCTGGCCCATATAGCGGCGGCCTATAACTGGACGCTCAGCCCGACCAGCCGCCCCTATGGACGCACGCCGCGCCTGAAACAGGTGATCCGCGACTGCGTCGCCGAAGGCGTCGTACGCGGCGACGTGGCCCCGGAGGTCAATCTCGACCTCGTGGTCGACGCCCTGCTGGCGTCCTACGCCTGGACCTATCGCCTCGCGGCCTGGGACGACGCCGACGCCGAGACCATGAGCGCGGTGATGGACCGCCACATCGGCCTACTGGCCGACGGATTCCGAGCGCCCAAGGCCGTAAGCCAATAGTCCTGGAGCGCCCTTCGGGGCTAAACTGACGCCATGAACCTCTTTTCCTACCTCATCCCGCTCAGTCTGGCGGCCGTGACCCTCACCCTGTTCGTCGGGCTGTACTCACTGTTCCGGGGCGGCGACTTCGGGCGCTCGTACTCGAACAAGCTGATGCGGCTGCGCGTGCTGATGCAGGCCATCGCCATCGTCGTGCTCGTGGCCGCCGTCTGGTGGCGCAACAAGAACGGCGGCTAAGTGGTCACGCTCAACAAGATCTACACCCGCACCGGCGACGCCGGCGCGACGCGGCTGGCCAACGGAGCGCAGGTCTCCAAGTCCTCGCTGCGGGTCGAGACCTATGGCGCGACCGACGAAGCCAACGCCTGCGTCGGACTGGCGCGGCTGCACACCGGCGGCGACCCGGAACTCGACGCCATGCTGGCCCGCATTCAGAACGAGTTGTTCGACCTGGGCGCCGACCTCGCCACGCCGCCGCGCGAGGACGAGACCAACACCCTGCGCATGATCGACAGCCAGGTGGAGCGACTGGAACGTGAGATCGACGCGATGAACAGCCAGCTGCCGCCGCTGGCCTCGTTCATCCTGCCGGGCGGGACGCCCGCCGCGGCGAACCTGCACCTGGCGCGCACCGTGGCGCGGCGAGCCGAGCGCGCCGCCGTCGCCCTGGTCGAATCCGGCGAGAGCGTCAGCCCCGCGGCGATGAAATACCTGAACCGGTTGTCGGATTTTCTGTTCGTCGCCGCGCGTCACGCCAATGACCGCGGCGCTTCCGAGGTGTTCTGGAAGTCCGGCGCGACCCGTTAGGGGTTCGGCGCGGAGGCCTGCGCCTTCGCGGCCGGCTTGGCCGGCTCCTCGCCCGCGGCGCGCGCCTTGGCGGCGTCGGCCTTGGCGGCGTTGCGGGTCGCGTCGTTCTTGATGACCCGGCCGGTGATGTCCGAAATCAGCAGCGGCCGCGCGCAGGTCCGGCTGCGCCAGTCCCACCAATCCCCGGCCGCTTCACATTTCTGACCAGGCCACACCCAACCGATATGATAGGCGAACGCGCTCGCGCTCAGAATGGCGAAAAGGGCGAGGAAGATCAGCTTAAGCCGGTCGATCGTACGGTTCATGGCGTCGTTCTATTCATCGAGGAAGCTGACCGCTAGCCGTCCGATTCGCCGAATTTACGGCGAACTGTGACCCGCGGCCGACTTGCAATGCGCGTCGGAAGCGTTATGCCGCATCCGACCGAATTTTCCGCAATGCAAATTTGAGGCGCTAGCAACCCATGAAGGTGTTGGTCCCGGTCAAACGGGTGATCGATTCAAACGTCAAGGCCAGGGTGAAGTCCGACCAATCGGGCGTCGACCTCGCCAATGTCAAAATGTCCATCAATCCCTTCTGCGAAATCGCAGTCGAAGAGGCCGTTCGCCTCAAGGAAAAGGGCGTCGCCACGGAAGTGGTCGTCGTCTCGATCGGACCGGCCCAGGCTCAGGAAACCCTGCGCCAGGCCCTGGCCATGGGCGCCGATCGCGGCGTCCTGATCCAGTCGGACCAGGATCTGGAGCCGCTGGAAGTCGCCAAGGTGCTCAAGGCGATCATCGCCGAGGAAGCCCCCGGCGTCGTGATCATGGGCAAGCAGGCCATCGACGGCGACAATAACGCCACCGGCCAAATGCTGGCGGCCCTACTCGACTGGCCCCAGGCGACCTTCGCCTCGGCCATCGAGCTGTCGGCCGACAAGGCCAAGGTGACCCGCGAAGTCGACGGCGGTCTGCAGACCATCGAAGCGACCCTGCCGGCGATCATCACCGCCGACCTGCGCCTCAACGAGCCGCGCTACGCTTCGCTGCCGAACATCATGAAGGCGAAGAAGAAGCCGCTGGACGTCAAGGAAGTCGCCTCGCTCGGCGTCGACCTGACGCCGCACCTGAAGGTCTTGAAGGTCACTGAGCCCGCCAAGCGCTCGGCCGGCATCAAGGTCGAATCCGCTGGCGACCTGGTCGCCAACCTGAAGACCGCGGGGGTGCTCTAATGGCCGTTCTCGTCATCGCCGATCACGACAACGCGTCGCTGAAGGACTCCACCAACAAGACCGTCACCGCCGCGCTGGCCCTCTCGGGCGACGTGGACGTGCTGGTCGCTGGCAAGGGCGCCAAGGCCGCGGCTGACGCCGCCGCCAAGATCGCCGGCGTGCGCAAGGTGCTGCTGGCCGAAAGCGACGAGCTGGGCCAAGGCCTGGCCGAAGCCGTCGAGGCCACCGTCCTGCCGCTGATGGGCGGCTACGACGCCGTCCTGACCCCGGCCACCTCGCAGGGCAAGAACTTCAGCCCCCGCATCGCGGCCAAGCTGGACGTCGCCCAGATCTCGGAAATCGTCGAAGTGGTCAGCAACGACACCTTCGTGCGCCCGATCTACGCCGGCAACGCCCTGGAAACCGTCCAGTCGTCCGACGCCAAGAAGGTGATCACCGTCCGCGCCACCGCCTTTGCGGCGGCCGGTGAAGGCGGCTCGGCCTCGGTCGAGAACGTCGCCGCGGGCGCCGCCTCGGCCAAGGTGAAGTTCGTCGATCAGCAACTGGTCAAGTCGGCTCGTCCCGAGCTGGCCGGCGCCAAGATCGTCGTCTCCGGCGGCCGCGCCATGGGCTCGGCTGAAGAGTTCTCCAAGGTCATCGAACCCCTCGCCGACAAGCTCGGCGCGGCGGTCGGCGCCAGCCGCGCGGCGGTCGATGCGGGCTACGCCCCCAACGACTACCAGGTTGGCCAGACCGGCAAGGTCGTGGCTCCCGAACTGTACGTGGCCATCGGCATCTCCGGCGCGATCCAGCATCTCGCCGGCATGAAGGACTCCAAGGTGATCGTTGCGATCAACAAGGACGCCGACGCGCCAATCTTCCAGGTGGCCGACTTCGGTCTGGTGGCGGACTACAAGACCGCCGTGCCGGAACTGATGGCCGCTCTGACCGCCGCCGGTAAGTAAGCGGTCTAAGACCACCTATTTCGAAATGCGATCAGGGGCGGTTCCGCAAGGAACCGCCCCTTTTTTCTCACCTGCCGCCAGGACCTAGCGAATGGCGACGGCCGTGTGGGGCGCGGCCTCTCCAAGGGTGAGGGTGAGCTCGCGGCCGAGCAGCTCGGGAGGAACCGCGTCGGTTCGAAGATTGCGCAGGGCCAGGACCGCCTGGTCGTCCAGTTCGGCCGAACCGGTCGACTGGGCCAGGCGCACATTGTTCAGGCGGTCGGCGCGGACCGTGACCTTGATCCTCAAGGGACGGCCGCCCAGATCGACCCCGCGCTCCGACAGCCGGGCGCCGGCGCCCGAGGTGGTTTCACTGAGATAGCGCGCCACGGCCGGGGATGCGGCGGACGCCGTGGCGAGGGGAGCTGCGGCCAGCAGCAGGCCGGCCGCGCTCAGCACGAGAAGCTGGGCTTTCATCGGGTGGTTCCTGGAATGACGGGTGTGGGGAGGAGCAGCGCCGCCCCCTTGATATGCCCCCGCAGCGCCTGAAAGCCGAACGATGGATATTGCCGCCGGTTGTTACTGGAACTAACAACCGAACATGGTTCGCCTTCCGCCGTTCTTCGCGCTCCGGGCGCTCGAGGCCGCCGCCCGCCGGCGCAGCTACAGCCGCGCGGCCGAGGAACTGTCGGTCACTCACGGCGCGGTCAGCCAGCAGATCCGCAAGCTGGAGGCCGAACTGGGCGCCACGCTGTTCATGCGCTCGGGCAACGCCATGATCCCCACCCCGGCCGCCGCCAAGCTCGCCGCCGAGGTCGAGCGGGCCATGGAGATCCTGAAGACCGGGGTCGCGGCCTTCTCCGAAGCCGCCGAGCGCGATCCCCTGGTGGTCAGCCTCGATCCGCAACTCGGCACCCGCTGGCTGCCGCTGCGCCTGCCCCGGCTGATGGCTGATCCCGCAGGTGCGAACGTCGACTTCCTCATCGAGTCTCGAACCGCCGACTTCGTCACCGACGGCGTCGACATGGGGGTCCGCTATGGCGAGAGCGTGAGCCAGAACGTCGAGCACGCCCTGCTGTTCCGCGAGACCCTATTCCCCGTCGCCAGCCCCGCCCTGGCGGCCCAGCACCAGGTGAGCGAACCTCGCGACATCTTGTCCATGCCGATGCTGCGGCATCGACACCGACCGTGGAAGTTGTGGCTTTCGGCCTTCGACCTCCCCGATCACGGTAAAGGCCTGGAATTCGAGGACTCGTTGATGCTGCTGGAGGCCGCCGCCCAGGGCATGGGCGTGGCCCTGGCCAGAGGCAGCCTGGTCGAGCAGGACCTGGCTAGCGGCCGTCTCGTCCGATTATTGCCGCACGCCGTCGACAATCAGTTCGCCTTCTACGCCGCCTGGCGAACCGACAGCCCGAAGCTACGTCGAATACACGCTCTACGCGACTGGCTGCTGGCCGAGGCGGTCAGGGGAGAGGTCTAATCAACTTTTCCACCTAAGGACTACGCTGCGTCGCAGCAAAAGCCTTGGCGGGGGCGCCGTTCCCCATGTTAGAAACCCGTCACAAGCGGCCGCGGCAAGGATCGCGACCCGGTCATTCGAGGCGAATTTCGGCATGGTTCAGATCAAGTCGGTCGGCGTTATCGGCGCGGGCCAAATGGGATCGGGCATCGCGCATGTCTGCGCGCTCGCGGGCTACGACGTGCTGCTGCATGACGTCAGCGCCGATCGGATCGCCGAGGGCCTGTCGCTGATCGAGCGCAACCTCAGCCGCCAGGTCGTGCGCGGCATCGTCGACCAGGCCGCCATGGACGGCGCGATCGCCCGCATCAAGGGCGCGCCCGAGCTTCAGGCCATCGGCAAGACCGACATCGCCATCGAGGCCGCCACCGAGAACGAAGAGGTCAAGAAGGCCATCTTCAAGGCCCTGACCCCGCACCTTAGCGCCGACACCATCCTGGCCTCCAACACCTCGTCGATCTCGATCACCCGCCTGGGCGCGGCGTCGGACCGGCCCGAGCGCTTCATCGGCCTGCACTTCATGAACCCGGTGCCGCTGATGAAGCTCGTGGAGATCATCCGCGGCATAGCGACCGACGCGCCGACCTACGAGACCGCCGTCAACTTCGCCAAGTCGCTGGGCAAGACCACCGCCAACGCCGAGGATTTCCCGGCCTTCATCGTCAACCGCATCCTGGTTCCGATGATCAACGAGGCGATCTACACCCTGTACGAAGGGGTCGGCACGGTCGACGCCATCGACACCGCCCTGAAGCTGGGCGCCAACCACCCGATGGGTCCGCTGGAACTGGGCGACTTCATCGGCCTCGACACCGTGCTGTCGATCATGAACGTGCTCTACGAGGGCCTCGCGGACTCCAAGTACCGCCCTTGCCCGCTGCTGGTGAAATACGTCGAAGCCGGTTGGCTGGGCCGCAAGGCCGGTCGCGGCTTCTACGATTATCGCGGCGAGACGCCCGTCCCCACCCGGTAGATTTCGGCCTGCCCTGGCGAAGCTTGGGTACGAAACCGTTAATCCATTCGACTTGTTGAGCTTACGCGTCCGATAATCCCAAGTGATTCGGACACGCGGGTTCATGCGGCAGTTCACCTCGGTCGCGCTTTCGGCCACCTATCTCTGTCTCGCTCTGATCGTCGCCCTCCTCTTGTGGCGGAACGGCGGCGGCTGGGCTGCGGGCGTCGCCGCTCTGGTCGGCGGGCTTGGCCTCTGCTTCGCGGTCCACGGCCTGGTCGCCCAATCCCTGAAGCTTCGCACCCTGCGCAAGGAACTGGATTCCGTGCGCGACGCCCAGCGGATCATGCTGGGCCAGATGGAGCTGGTCGACGCCCGGATGACCGAGGTCGCCGACGCCGTCAGCGACGACGCCGGCCGCTCCGAGGCGCTCTCCGACGAAGTCCACATGCTGGAGGACCTGGTCCAGCGCATGGGCCAGCGGCTGGAGGAACGGATCTCCGTCAGCCCGCTGCAGACCCGCCACGACGCCGGTCCCCGCGCGCGCCAGTCGGCCGCCCTGCTGGAGACGGTGCGCGAGGCCCTGGCCGAGAACCGCGTCGACCTTTACCTGCAGCCGATCGTCGGCCTGCCGCAGCGCCGCACGGTCTTCTACGAAAGCTATTCGCGCCTGCGCGACGAAACCGGCCGCGTCATGATGCCGGCCGAGTACCTGGCGGTCGCCGAGCCCGAGGGCCTGGTCACCTCGATCGACAACCTGCTGCTGTTCCGCTGCGTGCAGATCGTGCGCCGGCTGGCCAAGCAGGACCGCAAGGTCGGCATCTTCTGCAACATCTCGACCTCCAGCCTGGCGGACGAGACCTTCTTCCCGCAGTTCCTGGAACTGCTGGCCGCCAACCGCGACCTGTCCGGCGCCCTGATCTTCGAACTGGGCCAGGCGGCGTTCGACGCCCGCGGCGCGGTCGAGGCCCGCAACATGGGCAAGCTGGCCGAACTCGGCTTCCGGTTCTCCATCGACAAGGTCAGCGACCTCGACATCGATTTCCAGGACCTGGCCCGTTCGGACGTGAAGTTCCTCAAGGTCAGCGCGCCCTTCCTGCTGGACGAGCTGATGGAGACCGACGAGGGCCTGGTCCTGCGTTCGATGCCCGACCTCGCCGCCCAGGACTTCGCGTCCCTGACCCGCCGCTACGGCGTCGACCTGATCGCCGAGAAGGTCGAGAGCGAGCGCCAGATCGTCGACATCCTGGAACTCGACATCGCCTTTGGCCAAGGCCACCTGTTCGGCGAGCCGCGCCCGATCCGCGACGCGGTGCTGGCCGAGACCGATCCGCCGGCCGAATTCAAGCACCCGACCTCGCGCCGGCGCGCCGGCGCCCGGGGCTGAAACCCTTCGGCGCATTGACCTTCGCCGCACGGCCGGTTACCGCCCGAGCATGACCGCACCCGCCCTGATCTCCGGCCTGTCGGCCGTGGCCGACCGCTACGACGTGCTGCTCTCCGATGTCTGGGGCGTGATCCACAACGGCCGGGAGAGTTTCCCCGCCGCCTGCGAGGCCCTGGCCCGCTGGCGCGCCGAGCGTGGCCCGGTGATCCTGATCTCCAACGCTCCGCGCCCGTCCAGCGCCGTTCACGAGCAACTCGACCAGCTGGGCGTGCCGCGCGCGGCCTGGTCGGCCTTCGTCTCGTCGGGCGACGCCACCCGCATCCTGCTCAGCGGCCGCGCGCCCGGCCCGGCCTGGGCCATCGGCCCCGACCGCGACTTCCCGCTCTATGAGGGCATGGACCTCGCCTTCGCTGGTCCCGAGGACGCCGCCTTCATCTCCTGCACCGGCCCTTATGACGACGAGGTCGAGGGCCCCGATCACTACGAAGAGCGCTTCAAGGCGACCATCGCGCGCGGCCTGCCGATGATCTGCGCCAATCCCGACATCGTCGTGCAGCGGGGCGACAGGCTGATCTATTGCGGCGGCGCCCTGGCCCAACGCTACGCCGAGCTCGGCGGCGAGGTGATCATGGCCGGCAAGCCGCACGCCCCGATTTACGACCTCTGCCTGGGCGAGGCGCAGGTGCTGCTCGGCAAACATCTCGACCGCTCGCGCGTGCTCTGCATCGGCGACGCCGTGGCGACCGACGCCAAGGGCGCCAACGACCAGGGCCTCGACGTGCTGTTCGTCGCCAGCGGCATCCATGGCGCCGAGACCATTGGCGAAAGCGGCCTCGACGCCGGCGCGGTCGAGCGCCTGCTCGCCAAGGACGGCGCGCGCGCCACCTACGCCATCGCCGATCTGGCGTGGTGAGCAAAAGCCGCTAACTAGGGCGACGGGCTGTCAGGAGTAACGGCGTGCAGGGCTTCTTCTTCGAGGATCTGACCATCGGTCAATCGGTCGAGACCACCAAGATCGTGGGCGTGGCCGACATTGAGGCCTTCGCCGCCGTATCGGGCGACACCAACCCGGTCCATCTGGACGAGGCCTACGCCCTGACCACCCCGTTCCAGGGCCGCATCGCCCACGGCATGCTGTCGGGGGCCTATATCTCGGCGGCGCTGGGCACCAAGCTGCCCGGCCCCGGGGCCATCTATCTCACCCAATCCCTGCGGTTCCGCCGACCGGTGAAGATCGGCGATCCGGTCGTCACCCGCGTCACCGTCGCGGCCCTGGACGAGCGGCGCGCCCACGCCACCCTCACCACCCTCTGCCTGGTGGACGGCAAGACCGTGGTCGACGGCGAGGCCGTGGTCATGGTGCCGCGCCGCAACACTCCGAAAGCCGGCTAAGCCCATGCGTATTGTTCACGGCTGGAAGGGACTTTCGCAGGCCGATCGCGGCGCGGCTGTCGCCTTTGGCAATTTCGACGGCGTGCATCGCGGCCACCAGCGGGTGATCGCCCAGGCGGCCAAGGCCGCCCAGGCGCTGAAGGCGCCGCTGGGGGTGATCAGCTTCGATCCGCATCCCCGGCAGATCTTCCAGCCCGACGCGCCGACCTTCCGCATCATGAAGACCGACCAGCAGGCCCGCGCGCTCGCGGCCCTGGGGGTCGACGTCTTCTACGTCCTGCCCTTCGACCGCGAGATGGCCGCCCTCACCGATCATGAGTTCGCCGCGCAGGTGCTGGCCCAGGGCCTTGGCGTGCGCCACGTGGCGGTCGGCTTCGACGTCTCGTTCGGCAAGGGCCGCACCGGCAGCCCGGCGCTGATGGCGCAGTATGGCGAAACGCTGGGCTTCACCGTCTCGGTGGCCGAGGCGCTGGGCCAGGGCGAGACCAAGTTCTCCTCGACCGGGGTGCGCGACGCCCTGCGCGACGGCCATCCCGAGCGGGCCACGGCCATCCTCGGCCGGCCCTTCGCCATCGAGGGCGCGGTGGAGCGCGGTCGCCAGCTCGGGCGCACCCTGGGCTTCCCGACCGCCAATGTGGCGCTGACCGACTATGTGATCCCCAAGCTCGGGGCCTACGCCACCCGCACCCGCCTGCCCGACGGGCGCGAGATCGCCGGCGTGGCCAATGTCGGGGTCAATCCGACCGTGGCCGGCGAGATCGCCCCCCTGTTGGAGGTCTGGCTGTTCGACTTCGACGAGGACATCTACGACCAGGTGATCGAAACCGACCTGGTCGCCTTCCTGCGCCCGGAAGAGAAGTTCGACAGCCTGGAGATCATGACCGACCAGGTCATGGCCGACGCCGCCCAAGCCCGGGCGCTGCTGCTGCCTGAGTTCTAGTCCTCGATCTTCAGCACCTCGATCTCGCGCGGCTTTTCGTCGACCCCTGACCAGCGGAAGACGTCGCCTACCGACAGGCCCATCAGGGCCGCGCCGACCGGGGCCAGGACCGAGATGCGGTTCTCGTCCACATTGGCCTCGCCGGGCAGGCCGACGCGGACGGTCCGCTCGCGCTGAAGCACGAGGTCGCGATAGGTCACCTGCGAGCCCAGGCGGACGAACTTCTGACGCCGGTCGGTGTCGGAGACGATGGAGAAACGCTCCAGTTCCTCCAGCAGCAGTGACGCGCCGGGCATCGGCGCGCGCGCGGCGCGGCCAATGGCGGCGAGCTTTTCGAAGTCGGCTTCGGTCACCCGCACCTTGGGGCGGGCTTTGGTCTTGGTGGTCATGTCAGGTCCTTAGGTGGGGTCAGGCCGCGGTCGGCGGCTCGTCGTCGGGATCGGGAGATGCAGCCTCGCGGCGCACCGGGAACGGCAAAACCTCGGCCGAAGGTTCATCCGGTTTCGGCGCACGGGAAAGAACACCCGCAGTATCTGCGGGCGGCGTTTTCTGTTTCGACATGTCACGATGCTCCCCGTGACGAAACGTCACGGTTATCGAGATAGTGATCAGGGGTTTTGAGGAAGCATCCCCGAACTCACGGCGCGCAGCCGTTATGAGCTCGGGGCTAGTCTCCTTGGACTAGGCGGCCCGCATGGTGCGCTCGGCGCGGCATGTTCATGCAAATACTCATCGCACCCAGATAGTGGGGGTGCTGGCCCCGGAAGTCAAATCACCGGCGATCGAGCGCCTGGCCGGGCAATGGGGGCTCGCGCGGGGCGGCGCCCTCTGCTACAGCCCGAGCATGACTTCGGTTCGGAAAACCCTGCGAATTACCCGCCCGGCGTGACGCCGCCGGACGATCGCTCCAGCGCGCGCCGGGTTCCACCCGTCTAAGTCCCCAAGTTCCGAGCCAAGCTGGAAAGTCCCATGGCCGACGACGCCGAAATGCCTTCGCGCGATTACCGCGAAACCGTCTTCCTTCCCGACACGCCGTTCCCGATGCGCGCCGGATTGCCGAAGAAGGAACCCGAGATCCTGGAGAGCTGGGCTCAGCTCGACCTCTACAACGCCATCCGCGCCGACCGGCAGCGGGCGGGCGCGCCGCTGTTCGTGCTGCACGACGGGCCGCCCTATGCGAACGGGGCGATCCATATCGGCCACGCCCTGCAGAAGACCCTGAAGGACTTCGTGGTCCGCTCGCGGTTCCTGCTCGGCTACGACGTCGACTACGTGCCCGGCTGGGACTGCCACGGCCTGCCGATCGAGTGGAAGATCGAGGAGGAACTGCGCGGCCAGGGCCGGCGCAAGGACGAGGTCTCCAAGGCCGAGTTCCGCACCCGCTGCCGCGAATACGCCTCCAAGTGGATCGGCGTGCAGATGGCCGGCTTCAAGCGCCTGGGCGTGCTGGGCGACTGGGAGAACCGCTACGCCACCATGGACTATTCGAGCGAGGCCGCGATCGTGGCCGAGTTCCACAAATTCGTGGCCACCGGCCAGCTCTATCGCGGCTCCAAGCCGGTGATGTGGAGCCCGGTCGAACGCACCGCCCTGGCTGACGCCGAGGTCGAGTATCACGACCACGTCTCGCCGACGATCTGGGTGAAATTCCCGGTCGTCCAAGGCTCCGACGCGGCCATCGGCGCCAGCGTCGTGATCTGGACGACCACGCCCTGGACCATCCCGGCCAACCGGGCGATCAGCTATTCGGAGTCGATCTCCTACGCCGTCTATCAGGTCGAGGCGATGGAAGAGGGCCTGGAGTTCGAGCCCTGGGCCAAGCCCGGCGACCGGCTGATCCTGGCCGAGAAACTGGCCGAAGACGTCTTCAAGACCGCCAAGATCGCCAAGTGGCGCAAGGTCGAGTCCATCGACTGCCAGGGCATGGTCTGCGAGCATCCGCTGCACGCGCTGGACGCCCACTACGCGTTCCAGGTGCCGCTGCTGCAGGGTGATCACGTCACCGACGACGCCGGGACCGGCTTCGTGCACACCGCGCCGGGCCACGGCGCCGACGACTACGTGGTCTGGTTGGCCCACGGTCATCGCGAGATCCCCGAAACCGTCGACCCGGACGGCGCCTACTACCCGCACGTGCCGCTGTTCGCCGGCCTCAAGGTGCTGGAGACCGAGGGCAAGAAGGCCGGCAAGTTCGGCCCCGCCAACGGCGCGGTCATGGACAAGCTGATCGAGGCCGGACGCCTACTGGCCCGCGGCCGGATGGAGCATTCCTATCCGCACTCCTGGCGCTCCAAGGCGCCGGTGATCTTCCGCAACACCCCGCAGTGGTTCATCCGCATGGACGAACCGATCGACACGCCCGCCAATGGCGGCCGTTCGCTGCGCGAGACCGCGCTGGACGCCATCGAGGCCACCGCCTTCTATCCGGCCGGCGGCAAGAACCGCATCCGCTCGATGGTCGAAAGCCGCCCCGACTGGCTGGTCAGCCGTCAGCGGGCCTGGGGCGCGCCGCTGGCCATGTTCGTCGACAAGGAGACGAACCAGCCGCTGCACGACCCCGAGGTCGACCGCAAGATCGTCGAGGCCATCCTGGCCGAGGGCGCCGACGCCTGGTTCAACCGCCCGGTGACCGACTTCCTGGGCAGCCACGACCCGGACCGCTACGAGAAGATCGACGACATTCTCGACGTCTGGTTCGACTCAGGATCGACCCACGCCTTCACGCTTGAGAACCGCGCCCACACCCATTGGCCGGCCGACCTCTACCTGGAAGGCTCCGACCAGCATCGCGGCTGGTTCCAGTCCTCGCTGCTGGAAAGCTCCGGCACGCGCGGCCGCGCGCCCTACGACGCCATCCTCACCCACGGCTTCACCATGGACGAGGCCGGCGAGAAGATGTCGAAGTCCAAGGGCAACGTGGTCGATCCCGAGGTGGTGATCCGCGAGTCCGGCGCCGAGATCATCCGCCTGTGGGCCGCGATGATCGACTATTCGGACGACAGCCGCATCGGCAAGACCGTGCTGCAGACTACGTCGGACGCCTATCGCAAGCTGCGCAACACCATCCGCTACATGCTAGGCGCCCTGGCCGACTATTCGCCGGACGAGGCGGTCGAGCTGGAGCAGATGCCGCCGCTGGAGCGGTTCGTCCTGCACCGGCTGTGGGAACTGGATGGCCAGGTGCGCGCCGCCTACGAAGGCTATGTGTTCCAGGACGTGATCCGGCCGATCATCGAATTCTGCCAGAACGACCTGTCCTCGCTGTTCTTCGATATCCGCCGCGACAGCCTCTATTGCGACCAGCCCGGCGAACTCCGCCGTCGCGCGGCCCGCACGGTGATGGAAGCAGCGTTCGAGCGGCTCACCGCCTGGCTCGCGCCGCTGATGCCCTTCACCACCGAAGAGGCCTGGACCACGCGCTATCCGAACGCCCACTCCAACTGCATGCGGGTGATCCCGGCGACCCCGGCCGAATGGCGCAACGACGCCGAGGCCGCCCGCTGGGCCAAGGTGCAGCAGGTGACCTCCGTGGTCACCGGCGCGCTGGAAGTCGAACGGCGAGAAAAGCGCATGGGCGCGGCCCTCGAAGCCGCCCCGCGCGTCTACCTGGCCGATGCCGACCTGATGGCCGCCTTCGAGGGTCTGGACGCCGCCGAGGTGTTCCGCACCAGCCAGGCGACCCTGATCGCCGGCGATGGCCCGGAGGGCGCCTTCCGCCTGCCCGACGTCGGCGGCGTGGCCGCCGAGCCTCTGCGGGCCGAGGGCACGAAATGCGCCCGCTCCTGGCGCATCCTGCCCGAAGTCGGCTCCGACCCGCGCTACCCGGACCTGTCGCTCCGCGACGCCGAGGCGGTGGCGGCCTGGGACGCGGTTCGGGCTTGAGCATGAAGGCAGTCTCGAAACTTGGCTGGACGGCCTACGCTCTGGCCGCCTTCGTCATCGTCGCCGATCAGTTGTCCAAGCATTGGGTGCTGTTCGTCTACGACCTGCCCTCGCGGCTCTCGGTGCCGATCGCCGGCCCCTTTTCGCTGACCATGGTCTGGAACCGCGGCGTCAGCTTCGGCCTGTTCCGGGCCGAGGCTGATCTGGTCCGCTGGTTGCTGGCCGGGTTCTCGGTGATCGTCGCCGTGATGCTGGCCGTCTGGGCCCGCAAGGCCGACCGACCGCTGATGGCGCTTGGTCTGGGGTTCGTGATCGGCGGCGCGCTGGGCAACGTCATCGACCGGATCCGCTTCGGCGCGGTGGCCGATTTCCTAGATTTCCAGCGCCTCGGCTTCTTCCCCTGGGTGTTCAATGTCGCCGACAGCGCCATCACCGTGGGGGTGGTCTTCTTGTTGCTCGATTCCATGCGTAAGGAATCGGCCTCTTAATCGCATTGGCGGGTTTTGCCGTATGCGCTATTCAACCTTCCCTTACCGCCGGGGGCGGTTTTCGGAGCTAAGTTTCATGAGTCTGAACCGTGTGCTTGTCGCGACCGCTCTGGTGGCGGCCGCCGGCGTGGGCCTCTCCGGCTGCGGGTCGACCCGTAGCGCGCTTGGCATGACCAAGGTCACGCCCGACGAATTCCGTGTCGTGTCCAAGGCGCCGTTGGTGGTGCCGCCGGACTACGCCCTGCGCCCGCCGGCGCCAGGTGAACCCCGTCCGCAGGAACTGCAGCCGGAAAGCGCCGCGCGCGTCGCCCTGCTCGGCCAGCGCGAGGCTCAATCGCGCTCGGACGGTGAAAAGCTGCTGGTCGCCAAGGCCGGCGCCGACAAGGCCGATCCGCTGATCCGCTACGTGGTGGACGACGAGACCGGCGCCCTGGCGCACAAGGAAAAGGGCTTCGCCGACAAGGTGATGTTCTGGAAGGACGGCCAAACGGCCAGCCCGGCCTCCACCGCCGCGGCCGCCGACAACGTCCCGGCTCCGGTCGATCCGGCCGCCGAGGAAGCCCGCGTCAAGCCGCTCACTGGCGGCGGCGCGGTGGTCATCTCCCGCGAGAAGCAGACCCGCATCAAGCTGCCGGGCCTGTAGGCTCTACAACCTCGATCCTCCCCCACTGGGGGAGGTGGCGCGCGTAGCGCGACGGAGGGGGTCAGCGCCGCATGCGTCGTAGTCCCCCTCAGTCAGCCATACGGCTGACAGCTCCCCCAGAGGGGGAGCATCTGGACAGACTAATCCTCATCCCCAGGCGTCTTGACCTCGTAGCCCTTGGCGCGAAGCTGATCGAGCACGCCGCCTTGCGCCAGCAGGGTGCGCAGCGGCGCCACGGCGATCGCGTGCCCCGGTGTCTTCAGGGCCGCCTCGATATCCTTGGTCAGGTCGCCCTTCACGCGGGCGTCGAAGGCCTGGGCCCCGGGCGTGACGGCGATGCACCGCTCATAGCTGCGTTCGGCCCCCAAGGCCCCGGCGACGTCTCCCGCCGCCCAGGCGCGCGAGGCCGCCAGCGTCCGCCCCGGCCCAGCCTCGATCTCGCCCATCACCTCGTCCAGGCAGGCTGCACCGGCGCTCTTCGAGGTCTTGATGACCGCGCCCAGCAGCGGGCCGAGGTCGTAGGAGCGCTGCACGACCTTCACGCCGCTACGCTGAGCCAGCAGCTTGATCAGCTTGGTCGGGTCGGTGGTCGTCAGCCCCTCCTTCTCGCGATAGTCGTCGGTGAGGATCAGGGCGGCGGCCAGCGGGTGCTTGGTCTTGTAGCGGTCGGCCGGCTGCCCCAGCTTCGCCCGCACCGCGGCGAACCGCTCGCGCTGCGCAGGGTCCAGACCATCCTCGAACGGCTTACCGGACTTCAGGCGCAGATAGCTGATCGCCGCGCCCGGCGCGCCGGCCAGCTTCACCTTCAGGCCCGTGAACGGCAAGATCACCGCATTGGCGCCTTCCAGGCGGCGGTTGAACTGCAGCTGGTCCCATTGCTGGCGCTTGGGCGCCACGGTCGGAGCGCCCAGCACGTAGACGGTGGTGTCGGCGTCGGAGACTCGCCACCAGGCCGGCCCCGGCAGCCGTGCGGTGACGACCAGTTCCTCGACCAGGGTCTCGTTGGGGTCGACGGCGCCGGCCGGCAGCTGCGCGCCGGGCGTCAGCTGAACCTGGGCCAGGACTGGGGTGGAAGCCGTCGAGGCGAGGAGAGCGGCGGCGAGCGCTACGCCGAGGACACGTTTCACGAAGTCACCTTCCAGACTTGCCCCCCGGAATCGCCATATACTGACCAGCTAACCAAAGCGTGACCATGCCTATACGCCGCCTCCCGCCCGAAACCGTGAACCGCATCGCCGCCGGCGAGGTGGTGGAACGCCCTGCCAGCGCCGTGAAGGAACTGGTGGAGAACGCTCTGGACGCCGGTTCGCGTTCCATCGAGGTGCAGGCCGACGGCGGCGGGCTGACCCGCATCCTGGTCGCCGACGACGGCCTTGGCCTCTCGGCCGACGAACTGGCCCTGGCCATCGAGCGCCACGCGACCTCCAAGCTCAGCCCCGACGATGCCGGCGACTACGACCTGCTGCACATCTCCACCCTCGGTTTCCGCGGCGAGGCCCTGCCCTCGATCGGCTCGGTGGCGCGGCTGTCGATCTCCTCACGGGCCAAGGGCGCCGCCGACGCCCACGCCATCCTGGTCGAGGGCGGCGCGGTCGGCGCGGTCTCGCCCTCCGGCTTCCCTGGTCCGCACGGGGCGCGGGTCGAGGTGCGCGACCTGTTCTACGCCACGCCCGCCCGGCTGAAGTTCATGAAGTCGGAGCGCTCCGAAGCCCTGGCCATCGCCGACGAGATCAAGCGCCAGGCCATGGCGCATGAGGCGGTCTCCTTCGCTCTCGACCTCGACGGCCGCCGCACCCTGCGCCTGCCGGCCGAGAGCAAGGGACCGGACGGCCGCCTGGCGCGGCTCTCGGCGATCATGGGCCGGGAGTTCTCGGAGAACGCCCTGGAGATCGACCATGAGCGCGAGGGCGTGCGGCTGACCGGCTTTGCCGGCCTGCCGACCTATAATCGCGGCAACTCGGCCCACCAGTACCTCTTCGTGAACGGCCGGCCGGTGCGCGACCGGCTGCTGCAGGGCGCGCTGCGCGGCGCCTATGCCGACTTCCTGGCCCGCGACCGCCACCCGCTGGTGGCGCTCTATCTCGAAGTCGATCCCAGCTACGTCGACGTCAACGTCCACCCCGCCAAGGCCGAGGTGCGGTTCCGCGATCCGGCCCTGGTGCGCGGCCTGATCGTCGGCGGCCTGCGTCACGTGCTGGCCGGCGCCGGGCACCGGGCGGCCACCACGGTCGCCAGCGAGACCTTGAACAACCTGCGCCCTGGCTGGTCGCCGCAGGCCCACCACGCGCCGTCGGCCCAGGGCTTCTCGGCCTGGCAGATGGGCGGTTGGACGCAAAACGCCCAGGCCGCCGCCCAGACCATTCCGGGCCTGACCCAGGTTTCGGCCCGCGCCGAGCCGGACCGCGACTGGGCCTCGGCCGCCTCCGATTACCAGCCCGGCCTGCAAGAAGGCCCCGCCCCGGCCGTGGTCTTTGATCCGGTCGACTTCCCGTTGGGCGCGGCGAGGGCCCAGGTGCACGAGACCTATATCGTCGCCCAGACCCGCGACGGCGTGGTCATCGTCGACCAGCACGCCGCCCACGAGCGGCTGGTCTATGAGCGGATGAAGGTGGAGATGGCGCAGGGCGGCGTCTCGCGTCAGGTGCTGCTGCTGCCCGAGGTGGTCGAGCTCGATCCCGCCGAGGCCGAGCGGGTCGCCGCCCGCGCCGACGAACTGGCGGCGCTGGGCCTGATGGTCGAGGCCTTCGGTCCCGGCGCGATCCTGGTCCGCGAAACCCCGGCCCTGCTGGGCGAGACCGACGTCGCCGGCCTGATCCGCGACATCGCCGACGACCTGGCCGAGAACGGTCAGGCCCTTGCGCTGAAGGAACGGCTGGAAGAGGTCTGCTCGACCATGGCCTGCCACGGCTCGGTCCGCGCCGGCCGGCGGCTGAACGCCCCGGAGATGAACGCCCTGCTGCGCCAGATGGAGGCCACGCCCCACTCCGGCCAATGCAACCACGGCCGCCCGACCTATGTGGAGCTGAAGCTCGCCGACATCGAGCGGCTGTTCGGGCGGCGGTAGGCTCAGCCGCCAGATGCTCCCCCTCTGGGGGAGCTGTCAGCGAAGCTGACTGAGGGGGACTACAACCCCTTCAGCAAACCCCCTCCGTCGCGCTACGCGCGCCACCTCCCCCAGCGGGGGAGGATCTGGCGGCTCACCACCAGCTAAGATCGGTGCGCTTGCCGTCGAGGATCACGCCCTTCAGCCGGGCGCGGCCGTCGTCGCCCACCGAGACCACCGCGAAGGCCGGCGCCGCGTCGTCGCCGACCCGGCGTTGCAGGACCTTCTCCATGGCCTCGGCCTCGGCTTGGGCGGCGTGGAAGCGGTCGACGCCGATATCGAGGGTCACCGCCTCGGCTTTCGCGCCGGCGTCGCCGATCGCCATGCGCGAGCAATAGACCCCGCCCTTGACCAGCACGTCGCCGCCGAACGCCTTAGCGGCCTCCCGCGTCGGAGCGGCGCCCACGAAGCGATGCTGGCCGCCGGTCGCGCGCAGGGCCAGCCAGCCGCCTTCGCTGATCGGCTGCGTGCGGGGCGGGCAGCGCTGGCCGGTCGGCAGCCCCTGGGTCAGGCGTAGAGAGACATAGTGGCCGGTCAGCAGACTGCGCGGATCGACGGCCTCCATGGCCAGCACCACTTCGCGGCCAGCCGTTCGGGCGCGGCTCTCGAAGATCACCAGCCCGACCAGCACGGCGACCAGCAGCAGGCCGGCGCCGAGAATACGCAGAGGCAGTCGCCTGATCATGCCTTCACCCTCCGGCCGCGGGTCAGGAACCCGGCCGCCAGGGCGATCAGGGCGCAGGCGGCGAACAACCCCGCCGCGGTCATCAGGCCAAGGCCCAGGTCGAACAGGATCGTGCAGACCCCGGCGATGATCGCCACGACGCCGGCCGCCGTGACCATCCCCTGGCGGTCATGCATGCCCAGCGCGATCACTCCGCCAGCGACCACCAGCCAGGCGGCGCGATGGGCGATCAGATAGGCGCCCTTCAGATCATCGAAGCCGCCGACCGCGAACAGGGCCAAGGCGCCCCAGACGAACCACAAGAAGAAGATCACCGCCGTGCGCCGGTCGGAAAGCTGCCGCGCCGCGCCGGCCAGCAGGCCGAGCACCACGCCCCCCGCCACCAGCCCGCTTGCGCCCCAGGTCTGTTCGTAGAGCGCCAGCACCGCGATCAGTCCGATGATCAGCGCCACACTGGACGCATGGGCCAGCGGCTTGGAGTTCCAGAGCCAGGCCAGCGCCATCCCGACCGGGGCGGCGAAGATCAGCCAGCGGCTCTCTTCCTTGTCGAAGCCCCCGGCGAACTCGCCCAGGCAGATCAGGGCCAGGGCCGCGACGCCGGCGCCGCTGGAACGCCCGGCCAGGGCCAGCAGCCCCGCCGCCAGCCCGGCGCTGCGCAAGGCCCGCTGCGGATCGCCGGCGATGTCGAAGATCTGGCCGGTCAGGCCGATGGCCCCGGCATAGATCAGGGCCGCGACGCTGAGCAGGGTGTTGGTGAGGATCGGCCGCGTCCCGTCCTTGCTGAACCAGGACGCCGCCCCGACCACCGCCAGGAATACGCTGAGGATCAGGCCAAACCGCGCCAGGCGGGGGATCACGTCCCAATTGGCCGCGACGAAGGCGACGGCCGCGACACCCAGCAAGAGCGCGCCGATGACGGCCAGGGCCACCGAGGCGTCCACCCGCCGGCCGTCGGCCACGCTGGCGAGCATCGCCTCCCGGTTCCGGACCGGAACCAGGCCGTCTTCGATCCAACGGTCCAGATCCCGTTCCAGCCGAGCCTTGTAGCCCGCCATCTGCGCCCTCCAGGCCGCTTCCGCAGCCTGGACCCTCGCCTAAGCCGCCAGCCCGCGCAACCTCAAGCGGCGACCGCGCGGCGGCCCTCGTCCTCGAACAGGACATTGATGGCGTGCAGCAGGCGCTCGGCCTTGATCGGCTTTTCGACCACGCCGTCCATGCCCTGGGCGAGATAGCTCGCCGCGTCCCAGGGATCGGCGTTGGCGGTCAGGGCCAAGATCGGCACGTCGGCGGCGGCGCCGGCCATGGCCCGGATGCGGCGGGTGGCGCCCACCCCGTCCAGGTTCGGCATCTTGATATCCATCAGCACCAGGTCGAAACGGCCGCTGGCCGCGGCGCTCACCGCCTGCTCGCCGTCCTCGACGGTTTCGGTGGTGCAGCCGAACATCGCGCACAGGGTCTCGGCCACCAGCCGGTTGGTGGCGTTGTCGTCGGCGATCAGCACATGCAGGCCGCCTGGCGCGGCCACGGTCAGGTCGGGCTCGTCCGCCGCCTCCTCGCCGGTCGGCGCCGGCACGTCGAACAGCGGGAACTCGAAGCGGAAGGTGGTCCCGGCGCTGACATTGCCGCGCGCCTCGATGGTCCCGCCCATCTGGGCGACCAGCTGGCGGCAGATCGATAGGCCCAGGCCCGCCCCGCCCTCGCGCACCCCGGCCTCGGTCTGGCTGAAGGGTTCGAAGATGGTGGCCAGCCTGTGATCGGGAATGCCGACCCCGGTGTCGCGCACCGCGCCCTCCAGATGGACGTGGATGTCCTCGCGGCGAACCCTCAGCGCCACCTCGACGCCGCCCTGCCGGGTGAACTTCAGCGCGTTGCCGATCAGGTTGTTGAACACCTGCTTGATCCGCACCGCGTCGCCCAGCGCCCATTGGTCCGGCGCGCCGTCATAGGAGAAGTTGAGGCTCAGGCCCTTGAGTTCAGCCCGCGCCGACCACAGGGCCGAGAGGTCGTCGAGCAGGGCTGGCGCGCAGAACCCGTCTTCGGCCAGCTCCAGTTGCCCGGCGTCGGCCCGCGTCAGGTCGAGCGCGTCGGTCAGCAGCCGCAGCAGGGTCTGGCCGGAATCCTGGATGGTGGCGACATAGGGCCTCAGCGCCGGGTCGCCCAGCTTCCGTTCCAGGATGTCGGCGATGGCCAGCACCCCGTTCAGCGGCGTGCGGATTTCATGACTCATCACCGCCAGGAACTGGGACTTGGCGCTCAACGCGCTCTGCGCCTCCAGCTTGGCCTGGTTCAAGGTCTCGGCCAGCCGGGTCATCTCCTCGGCATGGGCGCGGTTGGCGGCGCTGGTCGCCTTCAGCAGCGAGAGGGTCGAGCCGACCCCGGCGTAGCGCCCGCCGCTGACCACCACGAAGCCCTTCATCACCTCGTTGGACCGCTCGGCCAGCACCTCGCCGCAGAACTCCGCCACGGCGGTGTCGCCCTCGGCGGTCAAAGGGCTGGGGTTCATCAGCAGCGAGATCGGGCGCAAAGCGTAAAGCGCCCGGCCATAGTGCGCCGCCATGGCGACAAAGAAGGCGTTCCGCTCCACCAGCCCGACCGGCCGCCCCTCGGCGTCGACCACCGCGATGGCCAGGGTCTCGGGCTCGGTCTGAAAGCGGTCATAGACGTCCTGCCCCAGGGTCTGCGGCGAGATCGGCGCAACCGGCTGGATCAGGTCGAGAAGAATGGCGGTCATCGAGGAGCCTTCCGCGTTCAAGCGGGGATTTAGACAAACTCGACTAATGGCAGGTGAATAGAACTTACAATTATTCTATCCACCCACGATTACACTGTAATAAAACTGAAACAAAAGCGTCACAGTTTCGATCATCAAACAATATCTAAGTATATGCGAAGATATTTCAGAAGCAGGAACTGTCTCGCTAGTGCGCGGCGGACGGTCGCCAGGCGATCATGCCCTCGGTCCGCGCCCGCACCTCCAGCGAGGCCAGGCACGTGGCCACGGCCTCGTAGCCCGGCGTGCCTGGAAACGGCGCGACCCGGATCGGAGGGCTGTGATTGGCGGGGCAGAAGATGATCTCCTCGCCGGCGCCGACCGCGGTCAGGTCGAGGATCGCGCAGGATCGGGTCATCAGGAACAGCGGCCGCGCTTCCGGCCCTCGACGGCGCAGGCGGGCGATCAACGCCTCCTGGGTCGGCTCATCCAGATCCTGCTCCACCATGTCGACGACCAGGGCGGCCGGCCCCTCGGCTTCCAGTTCGGCCAGCAACACCAGCAGGGCGTCCGACGCCGTGGCGCCGTCCTCGACCAGCCAGGCCAAGGTCTGGTCGACCCGCGCCTTCAGAGCCGGGTCGGCCGCCAGCCTCCCCCGCGCCGCCGCGCCGCCGTCGGCCGATCGATCCAGCCCCAGGAAGACCGCGCCCGGCAGGGTCTCGGCCAGGCGCAAAGCCAACCGGGTCTTGCCGCATCCCAGCGGGCCGGTGATGTAGTTGAGCGGCCGGACGCCCCGCAGCTCGAACCGCTCCCCGCCCCAGGGCCAAGGCAGGTCGAAGGCGACGCTGAGCGCATCGGTCGGCGCCAGCGCGCGCGCCAGTTCGCCGGCGGCGGGCGCCTGGCCCCGCGCCAGGTCGGCCCGTAGGCCGCGGACCCTTTCAACATTGTCGGCGACTTGGCGCAGCCGAGCCTCGAGCGCCGCCTGATGCGTGGCCAGGGCTGGCTCCAGGCCTTGAGGGTCGCCGGCCAGGACCCGCGCCACCTGGGCCAGGCTGAGGCCAAGCGCGCGCAGGGCGGCGATCTCGGCCGCGCGAGCCATCTCATCAGGTCCATAGACGCGCCATCCGGCCGCCGTGCGGACGGGGGCGACCAGGCCGCGTTGCTCGTAGAGGCGCAGGGCCTTGGCGGAAACACCAAGCCGCCGCGCGGCTTGCGACGGGTTCAGGAACTGGGCGGAAGAGCTCACGAATCACCTCGTTGTTGGCTGACCGCTCTGCTTATCGGGGCGGTCCCAGGGGCCAGGTCAACCAGGCGTTCGCGATATGGCGGCTGGAAACTGGACGACGGCGCGGCGTTTCGCCATGATCGCGCGTCCGCCTAGAGAGGGTTCATGTCTGAGATTGCGTTCGAGGCCCGGGCCTAACCGCCGAACCGGCGTCCTCGCCTAAGATCGGCTGTCAGGTCCGTTCGTTCGTACCCGCCCTCCCACGGGATTGGCGCGGGTGCGTCTCGTCACGCCTGAACGTCGGACATTCCATTGAACATCTCGAAACCGCAGCAACGGACGCTGCACGCCCTGGCTCAAGGGGGCAAAATCGTCATTGAGCGCAATGAGCGCGGCGACCTGATCGCAGCCGAGTGCATCACCCGCGACGGGTGGGCGCTGAGCGATTGCGATCTATTGGTCTTCAAGAGCTTGAAGAAGAAGCGGCTGATCGCCAGCCGGGAGGGCAAGCCCTACCTGATCACCAGACAGGGTCTGCTCAATCTCCGCAGTCAGCTCGACAACCGGACCTCAATGCGGATCTGGTGAGAACCTGAGGAAGTGGACGCGTGCGGCGCCGTAGTCGCGCGCGTCCAGCTTTTCGAAGCCGTCGACGGCGAAGTCCGGCTCATCCGCACCACGCTCGAACATCACCACCGCCCCGTCGGCCAGCCAGCCGCCTTCGGCCAGACGGACCAGCGAGATTTCGCCCAGCCCCTTGCCGTACGGCGGGTCGAGGAAGGCCAGGTTGAAGGCTGGGCCGTCGCCGCCGGGCCGCACGCCCAGATCGGTGGCGTCGCGGCGATGAACCCGCGTGCGGCCGAACAGCCCCAGGGAATCGACGTTCTGACGGATCGCGCCGCGCGCCAGCTCGTCGGTCTCCACGAACAGGCAGAAAGCCGCGCCGCGCGACAGCGCCTCGAAGCCCAGCGCGCCGGAGCCGGCGAACAGATCGATGACCCGCAGGTCGCGAACCCCGGGCGACCAGGCGGCGTGTTCAAGGATGTTGAACACCGCCTGGCGCGCGCGGTCCGACGTCGGACGTGTCTTGTCGCCGGCCGGCGTGGTGATCGCCTTACCGCGAAATTCCCCGGAGACGATCCGCATCAGTCGCGCTTGGGTCCGCGCGGGCCAGATTTGGGCGGACCGGACCTAGGCGGACCGGAACGCGGAGCGCCCGATTTCGGAGGACCCGAACGCGGCGGGCCCGAGCGCGGAGGCCCAGACCTGGACGCGCCATCCTTGGGCGGCCCCGAACGCGGGGGACCAGACCTCGGGGGACCCGATCGCGCAGCGCCGTCGCGGGGCGGACCTGAACGCGGCAGTCCCGAGCGTGGCGCGCCATCGGACGACGCCGAGCGCGGAGGACCAGATCTCGGAGGACCGGAACGTGTCGCGCCGTCGCGGGGCGGACCCGAACGCGGCGGCCCGGAACGCGGAGCGCCGTCTGAAGATCCCGAACGTGGCGGGCCGGAACGGACATAGCCCGATTGTTCACCGCTCGCTGAACGCGGCGGGCCAGAACGCGGAGGACCCGATTTCGAAGGCCCCGAACGGGCGGGGCCATCGCGCGGCGGACCCGAGCGTGCGGCGCCGTCACGGGGCGGACCGGAACGCGGCGGTCCCGAGCGCGGAGCCCCATCGGAGGCTCCCGACCGCGGCGGACCGGAACGGACGTAGCTCGACGACTCGCCGGCCGCAGCCGAGCGGGGCGGGCCTGAGCGCGGAGGACCAGACCTCGGAGGCCCCGAACGGGCGGGGCCGTCGCGCGGCGGGCCCGAACGGACATAGCCCGACTGTTCGCCGCTCGCCGAGCGCGGCGAACTCGAACGCGGGCCACCGGAACGCGGCGGGCCGGACGAGAGCTTGGGGCCTCGCGCATTGCCCGAGCGGCCGTCGTCGCGCTTGCCGTCGAAGCTCTTGGCACGGCCATAGACCGGCTTGCCGGCGGCGCGTGGCGGACGATCGCGTGTCACGGCCGGGGCCTGGCCGGGGGTGAAGGTGCGGATGCCGCCGGGCTTGTCCTCGGCCAGGCGCGAGGAGCGCATGCGCGGCGCGACCGGCACCTGGGAGTCGTCCTGACCGGGACGCGGCGCGCGGCGCGGCTTGCCGCTGTGGACCTTGACCTCGATCTTCGGAGTCGCCCAGCCGGTCTTGTAGACAGCTTTCGGCTTGGGCACGCCATCGGACGGGGCGCTGACGCCGCGGCGACCGGAGGGGCCGGCCTTGCCGGCGAACAGCGGCCGGTCGCCGGTGGGCATGAACTCGGCGTCGATATAGTCGGCGAGCTGCTCGCGGATCACGCGGGGGCCCACCTCCTCGATGTGGCCCATCTCGAGCGTACCGAGCGAGAACGGACCGTAGGACAGGCGGATCAGCCGGCCGACCAGCAGGCCCAGCGACTTCAGCACCCGGCGGACTTCGCGATTCTTGCCTTCGGCCAGGACCACGGTGAGCCAGATGTTGGCGCCCTGCGGGCCGTCCTTGGCCTTGTCGATCTTGGCGTCGATCGGGCCGTACTGGACGCCCTCGACGGTGACGCCGTCCTTCAGCTTGTCGAGTTCGGGCTGGGTGATGCGGCCGCGCGCGCGAACGCGGTAGCGGCGGACCAGGCCGGTCGTCGGCTGTTCCAGGGCGCGTGCCAGCTCACCGTCGTTGGTGAGCAGCAGCAGGCCTTCGGAATTGATGTCGAGGCGGCCGACCGAGATCAGCCGGGGCAATCCAGGCGGCAGGGCGTCGAACACCGTCGCGCGCCCTTTCGGGTCCTTGTGCGTGGTCAGCAGGTCGACGGGTTTGTGATAGCGGAACAGGCGCGTCGGTTCGGCCTGTTCGACCACCTCGCCGTCCACGGTCAGGATATCGCCAGGTTCGACCTTGACGGCCGGGGTGGTGAGAACGGCGCCGTTCAGGGCGACGCGGCCAGCTTCAATCAGCTTTTCGACATCGCGGCGGGACGCAACACCGGCTCTCGCCAAGGCTTTTGCGACGCGCTCACCTTGACCGGAGGCCGTCTCATCGTTTCGTTGGGGGTCGTGGATCATGATCAACGCACCATGCGCATCGCGCTTCGAGCCGCGCAAGCCGCCGCCGCAAATGGAGAGACTCCAGTTGGAGCCGTAATTGTCGATCCGACGACGCAGGAAATCATCGCCGTGGGCGCCAATGGACCGATCGGTAGTCACGATCCGACCGCCCACGCAGAGATTGTCGCCTTGCGGGAGGCGGCCCGGAAGCTTGGAAACTACCGGCTGACCGACCTGACCCTGGTCGTCACCCTAGAGCCCTGCGCCATGTGTGCTGGGGCGATAAGCCACGCCCGGATCGGGCGGGTGGTGTTCGGCGCCGAGGATCCGAAGGGCGGCGCCGTCGTCCATGGCCCGAAATTCTTCGAGCAGCCGACCTGCCATTGGCGGCCGGAGGTCACCGGCGGGGTCTTGGCCGAGGAGAGCTCGGTCATGCTGAAAGATTTCTTCCGGGCGCGGCGGAAGAAAAAGGGCGGGCCGGTGGAGTGAGGGCGAGCGAGCCCACCCAAAGTGTCATCCCGGCCTTCCGCTACGCTCCAGCCGGGATGACATTCAGAGCGTCTACCCCCTGAACAGCTCCAAGAACGCCGCCAGGGCGGCGGGATCGCCGCGCTCGATCTTCACCTTACCGGTCTGCAGCGCCGTAGACATGGCCTGGGGCGAGGCCAGGGCGGCGACCCAGTCGGCCTTGGCGGCGGCGACCACCAGCGGCGGCTGCGCGCTTAGCCCCTTGGAGGTCTCGGCCACGCCGCGCCGCACCGCGATGGTCCAATCACCCTCGCCGGCCAGCCGCAGGCCCATGGCGCTCTGCGCGCTCGCGGCCTTTTCAGCGTTCAGCCGCACCGGGAAGGTGGCGACCAGGGCCGAGGCCGGGAGGCCTGCGGCCTGGGCGCCCTGGCGCGCGCCGATGATCTGCGTCCAGCCGGGCGCTTTTTTCTCCAGCTCGGCGGCGCGGGCGAGATAGTAGTTGCGGCCATTGGGCGAGACGCTCTCGTAGCCAAGCTGCCGGAACGCCTTGGCCTGGACCGCGTCCGCCGCGCCCTTCAGCCCCGCGTCGGCGCGGCCGACATAACCGGAAAGCTCACCCGCCCATTTCCAGCGCCCGTCGGCATAGGCCTTTTCCGCCGCCGCCAGGGCCTGAGGGGCGCCGCCAGCCAGGGCGACGATTTCCTTGGCTCTGGCCACTGGCGCGTCGAAGGACAACTCGGCCGGATCGCCGCCGAACCAGCCCATATAGCCGTCGAACACCGAGCGCACCGACCACTCGACCGTGCCGTAGTGCTCGGCCAGGTACGGATCGGCGGCCAGATGGGCCGGCAGCTTCACCTTTTCGACGATCTCGTCGGGGGTCAGGCCCTGGTTCATCCAGCGGACCGTCTGGTCGTGGGTGAAGCGGATGGCGTCGCGATAGTTGGTCAGGGTCGACTGAATGGCCTCGGCGCCGGCCAGCGGCCGGGTGTGCGAAGGCACCATCACCTCCGGCTTCAGCGCCCGCATCCGGTCGAGCGAGTCCGCCCACTGCACCGGGTCGCGATAGCTGGTGCCGCGGATCGTGTAGAGGTTGGGGAAGGCCTTATAGATGTTGTCGCCGGGGAACAGGATCTTGCGGCCCGGCATCCAGACCAGGATCTGGTCCTCGGTCTCGCCGGGCGCATGCTCCAGCACGAACGTCTCGCCGCCGAGCGTGATCTCCAGCCGGTCCTTGAAGACCGTGTTGGGCGCGATGAAGCCGCCCGAGCCGCCGCCGGAGAAGGCCGACAGATAGGGGCCGATCCCGACATTGACGAAGCCGTCCGGCGTGCCCTTGGGCAGGAAGACGCCGTACATGCGGGCCGCGCGGGCGGCGATGGCCGGGGCGGCGACGCCGTTCCACTTGGCGGCCTCGCGCATCAGGCTCTCATGGGCGATGATCTTGGCGCCCCTGGCCAGCGGGAACCCGGCCGCGCCCGAGATGTGGTCGTTGTGGTTGTGGGTGTAGATCACGCCGACAATCGGCTTGCCGCCCGCGTGGGGCGCGAACTGCGCCCAGACCTTCTTGGCCTCGTCCAGGCTGTCAGTGGTGTCGATGATCACCACCCCGGTCCTGCCGACCACCATGATCGAGTTGGCGATCCCGTAGCCGACGGCCGAGAAGACGCCGGGGGCCGGCTCATAGACCTTGGGCGGCGCGAACTCGGCGGTCTGGACGGCCAGCGACGGCGCGATTCTGGGGGCCGGTTCGCGCGCCGTGGCGGCGGTGGCGGCGGCGAGCGCGCCCATCAGGGCCAGGGTACGGATCATCGGCGAGCTCCTTATTTGGCACGGTCCGCGCCAAATGACGCGGCCGCCTCGCGAGCGTCAATGCTTGTCAGCTGAAATCCTGCCGCCGATGATGCCCGAAAATTAGATCATTAGGAGGAACGAACATGGGTCTATTGGACGGTAAGGTCGCCATCATTACGGGCGCGGGCGGCGGATTGGGCGAGGCCTACGCCAAGCTCTTCGCGAAAGAAGGCGCGGCGGTCGTGGTCAACGACCTGGGCGGACCGCGCGACGGTTCGGGCGCCGACACATCGGCGGCGCAGAAGGTCGTCAACGACATCGTGGCCGCCGGCGGCCGGGCCGTGGCCAATGGCGACGACGTGTCGACCATGCAGGGCGGCGAGAACATCCTGAAGACCGCCTTGGACAATTTCGGCCAAGTCGACATCCTGGTCTGCAACGCCGGCATTCTGCGCGACAAGAGCTTCGCCAACACCTCCGAACAGGACTGGGACCTGGTGGTGAAGGTGCACCTGAAGGGCACCTATTGCTGCACCATGCCGGTCTGGAAGTGGATGAAGGACAACGGCAAGCCCGGCACGATCATCATGACCTCCTCCACCTCCGGCCTCTACGGCAACTTCGGCCAGTCCAATTACGGGGCGGCCAAGGCGGGGATCTACGGGTTCATGCGCGTGCTCTCGATCGAGGGCCGCAAGTACGGCATCCGGGTCATGGGCCTGGCGCCGGGCGCCTTCACCCGCATGACCTCCGACCTGCCCGGCTTCCGTGACCGCGAGCCGGACGCCATGGCCCTGCCCGAGAACATCGCGCCGGGCGTGCTCTACATGGCCTCGGACCTGGCGGCCGATCACACCGGCAAGGTGCTGGGCGTCTCCTCGCGCGGCGTGCGCGAGATCAAGATGGTGCAGACCGACGGCTTCCACCCCGGCCGGCCCTACACCGCCCAGGAGGTGGCCGAGCACGCCGCCGAGGTGTTCTTCCCGGCGGCGGCGGAGCGCACGGCCGCCAGCGCGTAACTTCTACTTCGTCATCCTCCGGGCTCGCGAAGCGAGATCCGGGGGACCCAAGCTGGGTTGCAGAACTTGCCAGGCCGCTTGGGTCCCCTGGGTCGTCTTTCAGACGACCGGAGGATAACGACTGGTGGCGCGGCTTAAGTGAACATCGCAAGCCGCGTGTCCAGCCGGTCGCGGACGGTCGGCCATTCGTCGGCCAGGATCGAGAACATCACCGTGTCGCGGATGCGGCCGGTCCAGGTGATCCGATCCTGCCGCCGGATCCCCTCCTGCACCGCGCCCAGCTTCAGCACCGCGGCGCGGGACCGGGCGTTGATGGCGTCGACGTTGAGCGCGACCCGGCGAGCGCCGCTGTCGAAGGCGTCACTGAGCATCAACCGCTTGGCCGCCGGGTTCACGACGTCACCGCGAAACTGCGGGTGATAGTAGGTGCCGCCCACCTCCACCGTCGCGTTGACGGCGTCCGCGCCGATGAAGCAGGTCATGCCGACGCAGCGGCCGCCGGCCACCACCGCGTAGTGGATCCAGGTTCCGGTGGCCTTGTCCTTGGGGATCTGGACGTCCCAGCGCTGGTCGAAATGCTCCCCGGCCATGGAATAGGGATAGAGCGTGGCCCAGAGGTCGGGGTCGGCGTTGCAGGCCTCACGCAGGTCCTGCCTGTGCGTCTCCGCCAGCGGCTCCAACCGCACGAAGCGGCTCTCCAGGACCTTCGGTTCAATCTTCATCCAGCGCCTCTCAGGAACAGTTGAGCGGCCTGGATCAGATAGACAGCGCCGACCCCCGTCACGATCCACTTTGTCCACCTCTTGAAGTCCACATCGTTCATGCGGTCCAGGATGCGGCCGCCGACGACGGTGCCGGCCATCGACAGCGGGATGGCCAGGGCGAACATCCACCAGGGCGGCATGCCCTGGTCCGAGTTGATCAGCAGCGGGGTCCCATAGACCAGGATCTTGGCCAAGTGCGCGAAGACCTGGGTGGCGGCCTTGGTGGCCACGATGGCGTGGCGGGTCAGGCTGGTGCGGACGAAGAACAGGTCGAGCAGCGGGCCGGCGACCCCCGCCGTCAGGTTGAGGCCAGTGACCATGAGGCCCGAGGCGAAGGCCTGGGGCGGGCGGGCGGCGTCGAGATTGATCATCCGCTGGGGCAGCCACAGCAGGCCGGGCACCAGGCCCATCAGCAGGTAGAGCACCGGCTTGGACGGAACCAGGGAGATCAGGGCGACGGTTCCGCCGGCGATGGCCGAGGCCAGGGCGTACCAGCCGACAATGTCCCAGCGCACGTGCTTGGCGTGCAGCACCGCGCGCCAGCCGTTGGCGACCAGTTGCAGGATTCCGTGGGTGACGAAGGCCGCCGACACCGGCAGCACGAAGGCCAGGCCGCCCATCAGGATCAGGCCGCCGGCCATGCCGAAGACCCCGGACAGGGTGGCCGTGACGAAGGCCAGTACGATAACGAACAGAGCCGCTGGAATGCTCAAGGGGTCGTCCTCCGGGTTGCGACCCGCCCCGATGGTGGACACAGGCCACCCACGGTCACGGATCTGCTGCGCGTCGCGCGCGAAATGTGCGGGTCCGCCCGCTCACCTTCCGGAGGAAGGCGCCGTCGCTCCAGGAACAGGGACCGCGCCGCTGGCGATCAAACCCGACGTCCTGGGAACGATGTTTGATCTACACCCCCGCAAGCGTGGCCGTCGAGCGCGGCCAAAGAAAAAGGCCCCGGCGAACGCCAGGGCCTTTCCTAAGAACCGACTGGGTCGGATCGAAAGATTAGTTCCGGAAGACGGCCGCCGAGGACGGATCGACCGGCATTTCGCGGTACTGGCGCACCTCGTGGCGGCCGACCACCATGTGGTGGACTTCGTCCGGGCCGTCCGCGAGCCGCAGGGTGCGGGTCGAGGTGTACATGCGGGCCAGCGGGGTCTTCTGGCTGACGCCGAGGGCGCCGTGCATCTGGATCGCCTGGTCTATGATCACGCAGACGCGCTCGGGCACCATGGCCTTGACCATGTGGATCCAGATCCGGGCTTCGTCGCGCGGCAGCACGTCCATGGCCTTGGCGGCCTTCAGGACCATCAGGCGCATGGCTTCGATCTCGATGCGGGCGCGGCTGACGATCTCGATATTGCCGCCCAGCTGGATGATCGGCTTGCCGAACGCCTCACGGGTCAGGCCGCGCGAGACCAGCAGGTCCAGGGCCTTTTCAGCCTGGCCGATGGCGCGCATGCAGTGGTGGATACGGCCGGGGCCGAGGCGCAGCTGGCTGATCTCGAAGCCGCGGCCCTCGCCCAGCAGCATGTTCGACGCCGGCACGCGGACGTTGTCGAAGATGATGTGCATGTGGCCGTGCGGGGCGTCGGGATCACCGAACACGTTCATCGGGCCGACGATCTTCACGCCGGGCGCGTCGGTGGGGACCAGGATCTGCGACTGGCGCAGGTGGGGCGGACCCTCCGGGCTGGTCTGGACCATGGTGATCATGATCTTGCAGCGCGGGTCGCCGGCGCCCGAGATGTAATGCTTCTCGCCGTTGATGATGTATTCGTCGCCGACCAGGGTGGCGCGGGTGTTGATGTTCTTGGCGTCCGACGAGGCGGCGTTCACCTCGGTCATGGCGAAGGCCGAGCGGATCTTGCCGGCCAGCAGCGGCTCCAGCCACTCCTTCTTCTGGGCCGGGGTTCCGACGCGTTCCAGCACTTCCATGTTGCCGGTGTCAGGCGCGGCGCAGTTCATCACTTCCGACGACATCGGGTTCTTGCCCAGCTCGACGGCGATATAGGCGTAGTCGAGGTTGGACAGGCCTTCGCCGGTGTGGGCGTCGGGCAGGAAGAAGTTCCACAGGCCTTCGGCCTTGGCCTTGTCCTTGGCCACTTCCAGCACTTCGAGCTGGCCGGGGGCGTAGCTCCAGATGTCGGTCTTGTTCTCACCGAGGCGATGGAATTCCTCGCTCATCGGCTGAACGGTTTCCTTGATGAACCGACGCACATGCTCGAGCAGCGGCATCGCCTTCTCGCTCATCCGCAGGTCGTTGAGTTCGTCCTGGGGGTTCAGTGCAAAGCTGGACTTTGGGTTGCCCGCGTTCATCGTCATCTGGTCTCTCCCTGCGTTTGCCGGCGATAGGACTGACCCGATGGTCGGGGTCTGCGCTTCGCTTAAAAGGTAGACCGCAACCTTTGACCCATATTTGGTTCAAATCAAACAAGCGTTTTAATTTTACAGCGTCAGGCGGCGATCATCGCCGGGCGCGGAGACGCGCCGCAGGCGGCCAAGCTCGGGCGGCTCATGGATTTTCAGGCGTACAGCGGCGCCGGCTGGCCCATGGCGATGAGCGCCAGGGCCAAGGCCAGCACGGCGATGGCCGGGCCGAGTTTCAACAGAAGCATCATGGACGCGCAGATGGTAGCGACCGGTCGGTATCGCTAGTGCCCCGATCGCTACATCGTCCTCAGCCCTGGTGGCAGACAGCCTCGACATTGTGGCCGTCGGGATCCAGCACGAAGGCGCCGTAATAGTTGGGATGATAGTGGGCCCGGACGCCCGGCGGGCCGTTATCGGTTCCGCCGGCCGCGATGGCCGCGGCGTAGAAGGCGTCCACGGTCGCCCGGTCGGGCGCCGCCAGGGCCAGGTGCACATGCCCCGGCGAACCGCCCGTGCCGATCCAGAAATAGGGCTTGCCGTCCGAGCCGTAGCCGAGATGGGATTGCCCGCCCGACATTTCGGGCGTGACCTCCATCAACACCGCGATACCGAGCGGCTTCAGGGCCGCGTCATAGAAGGCGCGGGCCTTGGCGAAGTCGCTGACGGACAGTCCGACATGATCGAGCATGAGCTCTCCTCCGATTTGAGCGCCGCAGGCTAGGGCCGACCAATCCAGATCGTGTCAGCAGCCTGCAGCGCTCGCTCGGCCTATTTCGTCGCCACCTGGTCGGCGGCGGAGCAGACGACGTCCAGCAGGGCCTTGTCCTCGGCGCTCTTGGCCGCCGCGACATTGCCAGTGCGCCAGTTGGCCGACAGTTCCAGCGGCTTCTTCGGCGAATAGCCGCCAAGGCTGATCAGCGTCTTGCCCTTGCAGTCGAGCGCGGTGACGAAGCCGACCCCGTCGGCCTTGCCCGGACCAGAAGGTCCCATGCGCGGCTCGGCGCCGGGCTTGCCCACCGCCTGCATCACCACGATCCGGCCGCTCTGGCCGTCGCGGTAGGAATAGTCGGCGTCGTAGGACCATTCGAGGCCGGTCGCCGTCTTGGCGTACGGCTTCCAGGTTTCGGCCTGGGCGGCGGATGCAGCGGCCAAGGCCGACAGTGCGGCGATCGCGATTACGCGGCGCATGAAATATATCTCCTGGTAGGTTCCCTCGCGCCGGACCCTATCTGGGCAAGGCTCCCAGAACAAAGCGGAATCCAAAACGCCTGGGCCCAGCTTGACTCCGCCCGTCCCGAACCCTACCTCCGCGCTGCGTTAGCACTCAGGGGCCTCGGCTGCTAAAGGTCGGCCCCGGGCGTTTTCGCACCGCATTTCAAACGTCCCGAACGGAGACTTTAATATGGCGTTTCGTCCTCTGGGAGACCGCGTCCTCGTGAAGCGTGTCGAGGAAGAAGAAAAGACCAAGGGCGGGATCATCATCCCCGACACCGCCAAGGAAAAGCCGCAGGAAGGCGAAATCATCGCCGTCGGCCCTGGCGCCCGTGACGACAACGGCAAGATCCAGCCGCTCGACGTCAAGCCCGGCGACAAGATCCTGTTCGGCAAGTGGTCCGGCACTGAGATCAAGATCGACGGCAAGGACCTGCTGATCATGAAGGAAAGCGACGTCCTGGGCGTGGTCGAATAGCCACCCCGACGCCTTCCCTCCCCATCCACTACATTCTGAAAGAGCAGGAAAATGGCCGCTAAAGACGTCTATTTCGGTTCCGACGCGCGCGACAAGATGCTGCGCGGCGTCAATACTCTCGCCAACGCGGTTAAAGTGACCCTGGGCCCCAAGGGTCGCAACGTGGTCATCGAGAAGTCCTTCGGCGCTCCGCGCTCGACCAAGGACGGCGTCTCGGTCGCCAAGGAAATCGAACTGGCTGACCGCTTCGAGAATCTCGGCGCGCAGCTGATCCGCGAAGTCGCCTCCAAGACCAACGACAAGGCCGGCGACGGCACCACGACCGCCACCGTTCTGGCCCAGGCCATCGTCGTCGAGGGCCTGAAGTCGGTCGCCGCCGGCATGAACCCGATGGATCTGAAGCGCGGCGTCGACAAGGCCGTCACCAAGGTGCTGGCCGAGATCAAGGCTTCCTCCAAGAAGGTCACCACCAACGCCGAGATCGCCCAGGTCGGCACCATCTCCGCCAACGGCGACCCCGAAGTCGGCGAGATGATCGCCAAGGCGATGGCCAAGGTCGGCAACGAAGGCGTCATCACGGTTGAAGAGGCCAAGAGCCTTGAGACCGAACTCGACGTCGTCGAGGGCATGCAGTTCGATCGCGGCTACCTGTCGCCGTACTTCATCACCAACGCCGACAAGATGGAAGTTGAGCTCGAAGAGCCCCTCATCCTGCTCTTCGAAAAGAAGGTCTCCTCGCTGCAGCCGCTGCTGCCGGTGCTGGAAGCCGTCGTTCAGTCGGGCCGTCCCCTGCTGATCATCGCCGAAGACGTCGAGGGCGAAGCCCTGGCCACCCTGGTGGTCAACAAGCTGCGCGGCGGCCTGAAGGTCGCGGCCGTCAAGGCTCCGGGCTTCGGCGATCGCCGTAAGGCCATGCTGGAAGACCTCGCCATCCTCACGGGCGGCGAACTGATCAGCGAAGACCTGGGCATCAAGCTCGAGAACGTCACGATCGACATGCTCGGCCGCGCCAAGAAGGTCACGATCACCAAGGACGACACCACCATCGTTGATGGCGTCGGCGCCAAGGACGCGATCGAAGCCCGTATCAGCCAGATCAAGCGTCAGATCGAAGACACGACCTCGGACTACGACAAGGAAAAGCTGCAAGAACGTCTGGCCAAGCTGGCCGGCGGCGTTGCGGTCATCCGCGTCGGCGGTGCGACCGAAGTCGAAGTTAAGGAAAAGAAGGACCGCGTCGACGACGCCCTCAACGCGACCCGTGCGGCCGTCGAAGAAGGCATCGTCCCCGGCGGCGGCGTGGCTCTGCTGAAGGCGTCCAAGGCTCTGGACGGCTTCAAGGGCGACAACGCTGACCAGGAAGCTGGCGTGGCCATCGTCCGTCGCGCCCTGCAAGCCCCGATCCGTCAGATCGCGGAAAACGCGGGCGTCGAAGGTTCGATCGTCGTCGGCAAGGTGATGGAAAACACGTCCGCCACCTTCGGCTTCAACGCTCAGACCGAAGAATATGTGGACATGGTCCAAGCCGGCGTCATCGACCCGGCGAAGGTTGTCCGCACGGCTCTGCAGGACGCGGCTTCGGTCGCCGGCCTGCTGATCACCACCGAAGCGGCCATCGTCGAATCTCCGAAGAAGGCCAGCGCCGGCGGCGGAATGCCGGGCGGCATGGGCGGCATGGGCGACATGGACTTCTAAGTCCTACGCTCAAGCGCTCAGACGCTTGAACAAGATCGAGGGCGGGGCCGCGAGGCTCCGCCCTTTTTCTATGGGTGGTGTTTGGTCTGCCTCCCTTTCCTCCCCCGCTGCGCAGGGGAGGAAAAAGGGAGCTCATACAATCGAGGCTAAAGCGGCTGCTTCTTGGCGTCGCCGATGACGATGGCGCCGATCCAGCTGACCAGGCCGGTGATGATCGCCGCCAGCACGCCGCTCCAAAGTCCGTCGACATGGAAGCCCGGCAGCATCCAGGCGACCAGCATGATCATCAGAGCGTTCAGCACCAGCAGGAACAGGCCCAGCGTCAGGATGGTCAGCGGCAGGGTCAGGATGAACAGGATCGGCCGCAGGATGGCGTTCACCACCCCCAGCACGACGCCGGCGATCAGCAGGTCGACAATGCCGTTGTAGCTAACGCCCTTCAGCAGATAGGCCGCCAGGGCCAGGCCGAGGGCGGCGAAGACGGCGCGGGCGAGGAAACGGGTCATCGAAGGACTCCATGAAGCTTGCAGCGAAGCTACGCGCGCTTAAGTGTCGACCGCAACCTCGCCAGGAGCCCCCATGCCCTACGTCAACATCCGCATCACCGCCGGCGCTACCGACGAACAGAAGGCCGAGTTGATCGCCGGGACCACCGAGCTGCTGGTCAAGGTGCTGAACAAGAACCCCGCCGCGACCTTCGTGGTCATCGACGAGGTGCCCCCCGAGAACTGGGGTTCCAGCGGGATCAGCGTCGCCGAACGCACGCGGCGCGCCGCCGCCGGCGACTGACGAACAGGTCTCAGGCCGGTCACACACACGCCCCGCTTTGGCCGCACGTGGGCGTCAGCTTGGCCGTGAGCGTCGGACGGGCGCACAGGATCTCAATTGATGTATCGTTTGATCGCTATCGCCGCGGCCCTGGCCGCCGCGGCGTCTCCGGCCCTGGCCCAGCCAGCCGGGCCGCCTGGCGGCGCACGCTTGTTCATCAGCCCGGTCGGCGAACCCTTCCGCAGCCAGGACGGCCTGGCCGAGTGGTTCGCGGCTGCTGACGCCAACCATGACGGGGCGCTGACCCTGGTCGAGCTGCGCGACGACGCCATGCGGTTCTTCAAACTGCTGGACGTCGATGGGAACGGCTCGATCGATGGGCCGGAGAACAGCCGCTACGAAACTAGGGTTGCGCCGGAGATCACCCGCGCGGACTTCGGCCTCGGCGGCCCGATGGGTGGACCGCCGGCCAAGAAGGCGCTCATTCACAGGTCAGATCGCAAGGAGCCCAAGGTCGGCGCGGCGCGCTTCTCGCTGCTGAATGAAGCCCAGCCAGTGCGCGGGGCCGACGCCGATCTCAATCAGCGGGTCAGTTCGGAAGAATGGGCCAAGGCCGCCCGGCGCCGGTTCGAAATCCTCGACACCGACAAGGACGGCAAGCTGACCATCGAGGCCCTGCGGCCCAGGCTCTAGCGGCCCATAGATCCTCCCCCGCTGGGGGAGGTGGCGCGCGCAGCGCGACGGAGGGGGCTTGCT